>WNFJ01002978.1_pt1 | contig 11143 bp, 13 predicted proteins | sample 5400461 | NCBI WGS metagenome assembly WNFJ01 (sample SAMN13153349, study PRJNA577476) | soil metagenome | isolation source: 115 cm saprolite on Douglas fir-dominated hillslope | place: USA:California | collected 2013-09-17 | reverse complement strand
CGGCGAAATCCTCAAAGGAGATCCAGCTTTTTCCGTCCGCCCCGGTCAAAAGCTGGTCGGTCCCGAGCCGGAACTTGCCGGTGCGCATCCCCGCCGTGAACAGCGCCGAGGGCGACAGGAAGGTCCAATTCAGCTCCTTTTCCTGCCGCAGCAGGTCGAGGAAGCCAGCGCCCTTCTCGGCCTCGGCCTTGTAGGCGGCGGGGAAGTTAGGCGTCGTGACGAGCCGGACGCCGGGGGCCACTTCGAGGCTGCCGGCGCCGCCGACCACGAGATAGCGGCCAACCTGCGAATCCTTGGCGGCCCCAATCAGCTTTATCGGATCGCTGGCGAGGAAATGGATCGAGGAGATCGCCACGTCATGGCCGGCCAGAAGCTGCGCCAAGGCGCCCCGATCCCCGGCGTCGCCCCGCTTCGGCGTGACATTGGGCTCGGGGGTGATTCTCTCAGGGTTACGCGCGATGGCGGTGACGGCGTGGCCGCGGCGGGCCAGCTCCGTAACGATGCGCGAGCCGGCATTTCCGGACGCGCCGACGACGGCGATCTTCATGATGTCTCCTTTGCGATGCATTTCACAGTATCCAATGGTGACTAGATAACGCAAAGAGTGTAAGTGTTAAGAGAGCACTTTGAACTCACCTGATTACGCCGGAGTAACCCCGTGAAAGCCGCCAATGCCTATTCGGCCGATTGCCCGACGCGCCAGATCCTGGATCGGGTCGGCGACAAATGGGCGGTGCTGATCCTGCTCTTGCTGCGGGACGAGCCGCTGCGCTTCAACGCGTTGCGCCGCGCGATCGAGGGCATTTCGCAAAAGATGCTGTCGCAGGTGCTCAAAAGCCTCGAGCGCGACGGTCTTATCCGCCGCCGCGCGATCGCGACCGTGCCGGTGACGGTGGAATATTCGATCACGCCGTTAGGGGCGACGCTGGCGGATGCCGTCGATCCCCTGCGCGATTGGGCGGAGCGCAATCTGAAGGAAGTGCTGGCCGCGCAGCGCCGTTACGACGCCCAGCGCAAGCCGATGGCGGCGTGAGCTCTAGTATTGCCCGGCTTTTGCGAGCTCGACTTCGACCCGCAGCTCGATCTCGGACAAGACCGTGTCCAGGCCGGGATCGCCGGAGGAGGATTTCAGGTTGGCCGCGGCGTCGCGCAGCCGGCTCACGGTGGAGGCATCGAAATTGCCGGACAACAGCCCGATCTTGAGATCGTCGAGCACATCGAGCGCGCCCTTGCCGCGCTGCACCGAGCGCTTGCGGCGCTCGACGGGGTCCTCCTCGATGCCCTGCATCGCGAGCAGCGCATCGATGTTGGCGGCAGCCTTGGGCGCATTGACGGGGCGTGCTTCGGGGGCCGCTGCGGCGTCGGGCAGCGAAAAGCCGCTCGAAGCGGCCTTGCGGGTATTGCTCGCCGGGGTCCCGAGAGTGGTGCCGTTCGGTCCGTAGATGCGCATCGTCATGCCCCGAAGGTGTGTGGGCGCAAGCTTCGCCCTTTTATGGTTAACGAGGCGTAAACGGCCCGGCAAAAACTGCCGCCGCGCGGCAGTTTTGGCGGTTCAGCGTTCCCGATCGGCGACCGGCATGCCTATAATTTATATAATTATATCAGCATCTTAAGACAACGAGATGCGATGGCACGGCGCTCGCATAGTTGATCGCGGATCGCCGCCATGGGAGTGGCTGCGCGGATTCAGAGTTGAAGACCTCGCGGGGAGCAGAGGATGCCAGGCGCCATATCGGCACGAGTATTTGGGACAGTCTGCGCCGCGCTATTGGTGCTGGCCCTGTCCGCCATGCCGGCCGCCGCGACGTCGCGGATCAAGGACCTCGCCAATATCGAAGGCGTGCGGCAGAACCAGTTGATCGGCTACGGCCTCGTCGTCGGCCTCAACGGCACCGGCGATACGCTCAACAACATCCCCTTCACCAAGCAGTCGCTGCAGGCGATGCTCGAGCGGATGGGCGTCAACATCCGCGGCGCCACCATCCGCACCGGCAACGTCGCCGCCGTCATGGTCACCGGCAATCTGCCGGCGTTCGGCACCCAGGGCACGCGGATGGACGTCACGGTCTCCGCGCTCGGCGACTCCAAAAATCTGATGGGCGGCACCCTGCTCGTCACCCCCCTGCTCGGCGCCGATGGCAACGTCTATGCGGTAGCGCAAGGCTCGCTCGCGATCGGCGGTTTCCAGGCCGAAGGCGCCGCTGCCAGTGTCACCCGCGGCGTGCCGACCGTTGGCCGCATCGCCAATGGCGCCATCATCGAGCGCGAGATCGAATTCGCGCTCAATCGCCTGCCCAATGTTCGGCTGGCGCTGCGCAACGCCGATTTCACCACCGCAAAACGCATTGCGGCCGCGGTCAATGATTTTCTCGGCGTCAAGACCGCCGAGCCGCTCGATCCCTCGACCGTGCAGCTCTCGATTCCCCCTGAATTCAAAGGCAACGTCGTCGCCTTCCTGACCGAGATCGAGCAGTTGCAGGTCGAGCCTGACTTGGCGGCCAAAATCATCATCGACGAACGCTCCGGCATCATCGTGATGGGCCGCGACGTCCGCGTCGCAACCGTTGCGGTGGCGCAGGGCAATCTCACCGTGACGATTTCCGAAAGCCCGCAAGTCAGCCAGCCCAATCCATTGTCGCGCGGACGAACGGTCGTGACGCCGCGCTCCAGCGTCGGCGTCACCGAAGACGGCAAGAAACTCGCGGTCGTGAGAGACGGCGTATCGCTGCAGCAGCTCGTCGACGGCCTCAACGGGCTCGGCATCGGTCCGCGCGATTTGATCGGCATCCTGCAGGCGATCAAGGCCGCCGGCGCGATCCAGGCCGACATCGAGGTGATGTGATGCCATCGAGCCTGATCAACGCGACCACCGGCAGCATGCCTTCCAAGACGATGATGCCGATGTTCAACGGCCGTCCGGATCCCCAGCTCGCGGACGCCCTGACAAAAGTCTCGCCGCAGGCGCAAGCCAAGGCGAAAACCACCGCAACCGATTTCGAGGCGATGTTCCTCAACTCGATGTTTTCGCAGATGACTAGCGGCATCAAGGGCGAAGGCCCGTTCGGCGACACCCCGGGCACCGGCGTGTGGCGTTCGATGCTGACCGAACAATATTCGAAATCTTTCGCCAAGGCCGGCGGCGTCGGAATCTCCAACGAGGTTTTTCGCTCGCTGATCCTGCAGCAAGCCAATCACACGAGCTAGACGGATCAAAGGGAAACCGGACATGAACCAGCATCCTCTACGGCGACAGCCGCAAGCGCCAACGGCTGCGGCCGCAACCGCCATCGATGCGCGTAAGCTCGCCGAGAATTTGATGGATGTCATGAGCGCGCTGCTCGGCGTCATCGAGCGCGAAACCGAACTGGTCCGCGCCGGCAAATTGCGCGAGGCGATGGCGTTCGAGCCTGACAAGACCGCGCTGTCGCGCCGCTATGTCAATGCGGTCGGGCAACTCAAAGCCAGCCAGAAATATCTGTCGCATTCAGCGCCCGAGCTATTGAACACGCTGCACCGTCACCACGATGTGTTCCGCGCCATGCTGCAGATCAATCTGACGGTGCTCGCCACCGCGCATGCGGTGTCCGAAAGCATCATCCGCGGCGTCAACACCGAGATCCAGCGCAAGAATATTCCGAACACCTACACCGCAGCCGGCCGGCGGGCGGCGCCGGGGCCGCGCAACATGACGCCGCTTGCGGTCAGCCGCTCGCTCTGACGCCTCCTTCGAATTACGAATATTTTTCATCAAACTTGCGCGCCGATCTCAACGCGGCATTTAGCGCATTCTCTAACAAAACATTGAGGGCTGGCGGGCCATAGTTGCCTGTGGAGAGGGGTTGGGATTTGACTCGACGGAGGCCAGGAGGCTGCCATGAGTACGGATTTCAGCATCAGGCCGGTGGGGGCGCCGGCTCCAACACCTGTTGTTCAACCCGTGAGCCAGGCGGCTAGCAACGCGGTTGCAACTGATCTGCCAGCGAGCCAAAGCGTCACCGCTGCGGACGCCAGCGTGGCCGTGCGCAATGATCCGGCGCTCGCGAGCGACAGCGGTTACATATCGCGTCAGGCGTATATCGATCAGGCCGCGGCCTCGATCGTCTATCAGGTCGTTGATGACCGAACCAACACGGTGGTTACGCAGTTTCCCGACGAGGCCGTGCTGCGCCGACGCGCCTATTACCACACGCTCGACCTGACAAAGGGCGCGCCGACGCGACTTCTCGCGACCGATCGCAAGGCTTAAGTTGCAAGCCGGAGATTAGCTCAGGGTGGCGGTGGCAGTATCGAGATAGGTTGAGCCGGTCGCGGGATCGGTGATGACGTTCTTGATTTGCGCCGTCGCTGCCTTGGTGCCCGTTGCAAGCTTCGCCAGCGTCAGCTTGGTATCGCCGATCCGAAACGAATTGTCCTTGATCAGAGCGGTCCCGAACTTGACCGTCCCGGCGCTCTCGTACTTCACCTGCGCGCGGAAGCCGTTGACGTTCAAGACCGTGATCTTGAATGTTTTCTTGTCAGCGTAAGTCCCCGACCAGATCCCCTGATAGAGTTTCGGATTAACCGCGACATACTTGGTCTTGCTCGGAACGGTAGTCGCCGCTCCGACCGCCTTGTAGGCGGCCGACAGAATGCTCGCGATATCGGTCATGATCGCGCTCCGTTGAGCCGAAAAGCCATCAGACCTTGCCCGACAAGCCTGCCGCGAGATTGCAGTTGATGTCGATCAGCGATTTCAGTTTCGCCGGATCCGGATTCATCTGCATGTCGATGGTCTGCTTCATCACGAACACGCCGATATTGGCGATGTTCTGACGAATCTCCAAAGGTTGCGGGTTGTCGTTGGTCTCCGCCGCGCTCATGAAAATCGACCACAGCCGGCGATTGAAGAGCAGCGCGTTGTGCATGTTCTTGTCAGGACCGGTCCAATTGGCCTGGACGTCCTGCAGCTGTCGTGCCGCTTTCAAGAGGGCCTGCGCCTCGATTTCCCGGGGTGGCGCCGTCGTCTGCGACGTGCGGGCATAGGCTTGAGCGGCATGAGACATCAATCACCTCTGGCAGGGTTTTACGCAGGGACGCTAGCTTCGAAAGCTGCTCAACTTTTGTACGGCGTTGCCTTTAAAATATGGTTAGCAACCGTTTCCGTATTTGTCTGAAACCGGGCAAATCGACGCGACCTTCGCCATTGCGCTGCAGTGCGCGGGGTTTCCCCCGCCGTTTTCGGCATCGGTTCCTGATCGGTTCTGGTCGGGATCAGCGTAGCAACTGCAGCACGCTCTGCTGCGACTGGTTGGCGAGCGCCAGCGCCGAGACCGCGATCGACTGCCGGGTCGACAATGCCTGGCTATTTGCCGCTTCCTCGTTGGTGTCGGCGAGCGTCAGGTTGGATGAGCCGGTCTGCAGCACGTTGATCAGGTTCTTCGAAAAATCCTGACGGATCTGCACAATCGACAGGTTCGAACCCAGCGAAGATGCTTCCGAACGCAGCGTGGTGCTGGCAGCACCGAGCGAGGTGAGGACCTTGTTGGCCGAGCTATTGTCCAGGAAATCCGTGCCCGTGGTCAGGGTCGAAAGACCGAGGCCGGCGATATTGAAGGTGACGCCAATGATGTTCAGCGTCGACTTTCCGGTTTCGTTGAACGTCAGCTTCAGTGTGTCGCCGTTCAAGAGGTTGATGCCGTTAAAGGACGAATCCTGCGACGTAGTGTTGATCTGCTGCAGGACGTTGTTGTACTGCGCGATCAGATTGGCACGCGCTGCCTGCGAATTCGGATCGGCGACGGCGGCAGCGGCGGTCAAACTGTTGAACGCTTGACCGCTTGCCGCAGCCGTACCGCCGATCGTGCCGATCGTCGATGAAGCCGCATCGTTCGAGGTCACGATGTTGATCACGCCAGTCGTGCTGATGCCGGCCTGCAGATTATTCGCGGCCAGCGCGGCATTGAGCTGGTTGAGCGTCGAGATCTGTCCGGCGCCGGCGCCGAAGGTGACGCTGGTCGCGGTGCCGCCGCCGGTCGCGCCGATCGTCAGCGTCTCACCGCTGAGCGCCGGAGGGGTGAGAGCGGTGGTTCCCGCGACCAGGCCGATCTTGGCCAGGGCGGAACCGGAGATCACCAGATTGCTGGTGGTGCCGGTATTGAGGGTGACCTTGCCGCCCGAAACCGATGATGCGACGCTGGTACCAGTCACGGCATCGATCGCGGCAAGCAGATGCCCCACGCTGTCGCCGACGCCGATGCTGGTGCCCGTGCTGGTCGCACCGGCAACAAAGGTGAAGGTCGTGCCATTCACGACCAGCGTATCGCCGGTGGTGATATTGCTGGCCAGGTCGTTCGACGCGGCGCCGGCCGTGCCTGACAGGAGCGTGGCGCCGGTGATGTTGATAGCGGTGCCGGTGTTGTCGTTCAGCACGGCGGCGGTGGCGGTGACGCTGCTGTTGGTCCCCGGACCGAGCAGGTTGGTCGCCGTGGCACCAGTAATGGCGGCTGAGGTGACATTGGACTTCGGCGAATAGCCGACGGTAGTCTGCAGCACCTGGTTGGCGATCGACTTGGCGCTATCGACCAGCTTCTGCAGCGAGGTGATGCCGGTATTGGCGGCCTGCAAGACCTGCACGCCGTTGCCGATGCCGTCGAGCAGATTGGAGATGTCGCTGGCCCGGCTGTCGAGACCCTGGGCCGTGAAATAGTTGGTCGGGTTGTCGAGCGCCGTGTTGACCTTTTTGCCCGTGGAAAGGCGGTTCTGCGTGGTCGCGAGCAAATCCGCGGTCGACTGCAGCGAGAGCAGGTTCTGGCGAACCGATGCCGAAAGAACGATACCGGACATGTGTAAAACCTTCCTAGTTTACGTCCGTAGTTCTACGGAGACTCCTTTAAATTAACGTTAAAGCCGCTTTAAGTTGTTTGATTAACGTATTCGTAACGCGGGCTCGCCGCCGCGACGTCGTTATGACGATTTGTCCCCCCCGCCGTTTCGCTTTTGAGTCCTGTTTTCCAGATCAGCGCAGCAACTGCAGCACGCTCTGCTGCGACTGGTTGGCGAGCGACAATGCCGACACTGCGATCGACTGGCGGGTCGACAGCGCCTGGCTGTTGGCCGCTTCCTCGTTGGTATCGGCGAGCGTCAGGTTGGATGAGCCGGTCTGCAGCACGTTGATCAGGTTCTTCGAGAAGCTCTGGCGGATCTGCACGATCGACAGGTTCGAACCCAGCGAGGATGCTTCCGAGCGCAGCGTGGTGCTGGCGTTGGTCAAGGTGGTCAACGCCTTGTTGGCCGAACTGTTGTCCAGGAAGTCGGTGCCCGCGGTCAGGGTCGACAGACCGAGACCGGCGATATTGAAGCTGACGCCCTGGATGTTCAGCGTCGACTTTCCGGTTTCGTTGAACGTCAGTTTCAGCGTGTCGCCGTTCAACAGGTTGATGCCGTTGAAGGACGCATCCTGCGACGTGGTGTTGATCTGCGTCAGGACGTTGTTGTACTGCGCGACCAGGCTGGCGCGCGCCGCCTGCGAGGTCGGATCAGCGACGGGGGCGGGCGGGGTGCCACTGAACGCCGTAGCCGTACCGCCGATTGTGCCGATCGTATAAGAAGCCGCATCGTTCGAGGTCACGATGTTGATCTTGCCGGTCGAGGAGTCGAGGGTGGCCTGCAGGTTGTTCGCCGCTAGCGCAGTGTTGAGCTGGTTGAGCGTCGAGATCTGTCCGGCACCGGTACCGAAGGTGATGCTGGTCGCGGTGCCGCCGCCGGTCGCGCCGATCGTCAGCGTCTCACCGCTGAGCGCCGGAGGGGTGAGAGCGGTGGTTCCCGCGACCAGGCCGATCTTGGCCAGGGCGCTACCGGAGATCACCAGATTGCTGGTGGTGCCAGTATTGAGGGTGACCTTACCGCCCGCGACGGATGACGCGGTGCTAGTACCGGTCACTGCGTCGATCGCAGCAAGCAGATGCGTCACGCTGTCGCCGACGCCGATGGTGGTGCCCGTGCTGGTCGCACCGGCAACAAAGGTGAAGGTCGTGCCATTCACGACCAGCGTATCGCCGGTGGTGATATTGCTGGCGAGGTCGTTCGACGCGGCGCCGGCCGTGCCTGACAGTAGCGTGGCGCCGGTGATGTTGACAGCGGTGCCGGTGTTGTCGTTCAGCACGGCGGCGGTGGCGGTGACGCTGTTGTTGGTCCCCGGACCGAGCAGGTTGGACGCCGTGGCACCAGTAATGGCGGTTGAGGTAACGTTGGACTTCGTGGAATAGCCAACGGGGCTTTGCAGCACCTGGTTGGCGATCGACTTGGCGCTGTCGACCAGGGCCTGCAGCGAGGTGATGCCGGTGTTGGCGGCTTGCAGAACCTGCACGCCGTTGCTGATGCCATCGAGCAGATTGGAGATGTCACTGGCGCGGTTGTCGAGACCCTGGGCCGTAAAGAAGTTGGTCGGGTTGTCGAGGGCTGTGTTGACCTTCTTGCCTGTGGCGAGACGGTTCTGCGTGGTGGAGAGCAGGTCGGCGGTGGATTGGAGGGAGAGCAGGTTCTGGCGAACCGATGCCGAAAGAATAATACCGGACATTTTTCATACCTTTCTGGTGTGAAATTGGAGTACGCACATCCCAATCTTTTCTGATCGGGTGACGGGCCGGACGGTGGAACCAAGCTTCTAACAAAGCATGAATCGATAGCGGACTACCGGCCTCCCGACCGCGCCGGCGATGCGCTGACCGGATTTTTCGTCCTCGCACGGTTTGAAGATAACGCTGATAACATTGGACAATCGCACGGCGTCCGGCTGCGTTTACCAGGCGTTAACCGCAATAGGAAAGGATTGCGGCCACATCGGCAGAAGTGCCATCGGCGCGTATCTTGCGCGACCAAAGCCGACACTCACGCGCATCCGCGGCAACGCTCGCGACAGATGCGGCAACGGAGATCTGGCATGGCTTTAAAAGTCGAGCTCAAGCCGCACGAACGGATCATCATCGGCGCCTGCGTGATCACCAACACCGATCAGCGCGCGAGGCTATTGATCGACGGCGACAACATTCCGATTCTGCGCGAGAAGGATATCCTGACGCCGGAAACCGCCGACACCCCGGCCAAGCTGGTCTATCTGGCGGTGCAGTTGATGTATATTTCGCCGGACCCGCAGGTCAATCACGGCACTTACTTCAATCTGGTGCGCGACATCGTCACCGCGGCGCCGAGCGCGTGGCCGATCATCGAAGGCATCAACAACCATATCCTGAACGGCGACCTCTATCAGGCATTGAAGGAAACCAAGAAACTCGTCGCCTACGAGAGGATGCTTCTGGACCACAATGCAGCTGTCCAGGCCAGAGCCAATGCCGGCACGGAAGCGCAGCGTTCGGCCTGAGCGGACTTGCTACATCGCCAGCGGCGGCGACCGCTCGATTTCCGGCACTACGCCATCGTCAGCCGACGTCCGTTGTGCGCCAAAATCCAGCACCGCCGATATCAGTGCGTCGATATCGCGCTTGTCGGTGCGGTGATTGACGATCGCCGCGCGGATCGCAAGCTGGCCGTCGAGTATCGTTGTCGACGGCGCTGCAATCCCGGATTCCTGGATGTCGATGACGATATCGCCGTTGAGTTTGTTGGCCTCGCGCCCGCGATAGCGAAAGCAGACGATATTGAGCTGGACCGGCGCCATCAGCTCCAGCCGCGGCTCGGCCAGAATCCGCGTCTCCAGATAAGCGGCGAGCGCGCAGGTGCGCGTGATGATCGCTCCCAGTTTGTCAGTGCCGTAGGTCTTCAGGGTGAACCAGGTCTTGAGCGCCCTAAAGCCCCGCGACAGATCCGGGCCGAGGTCGCAAGGCCAGGGTGAGTTGGCGGCAAGCCCTCTTGTCTCGCGGCGCAGATAGGCCGCGGGCGCTGCAAACGTGTCGCGATGGCGTTCGCCGTCACGGACGATCAGGAAGCCGGCGTCATACGGCACCTGTCCCCATTTGTGGAAATCGAGCGCGATTGAATCGGCGTCTTCTAGACCGGCGAGCCGCGGTGCCAGCACCGGCGAGAGAACTCCAAGCGCGCCATAGGCGCCGTCGACGTGAAACCACAAACCCTGTTCGCGGCACAGTGCGCTCAGCGCCCGCAGATCATCGATCGCTCCGATATCCACCGTTCCGGCCGAGCCGACGACCAGGAATGGTTTTAAGCCGGCGTCGCGGTCCGCAGCGATCCGCTGGCGCAACGCGGCCACGTCGATACGGTGGGTTCGATCGACCCCGATGCAGCGCAAGGCATCGCTGCCGAAGCCTGCGATATCCATCGCCTTCGAAATGCAGCCGTGCGCCGCCGTCGAGGTATAGGCGACAAGGCGCGCGCCTTCGTGACCGAGGCCTCGCTGCCGGGCCGATCGTCCGAGCACAGCTGTTCGCGCCACCAGCACCGCCATCAGGTTTGCCATCGATGTGCCGGTGACGAAAATCCCGCTGGCTTGTTGCGGGAAACCAAACATCTGGCGCACCCATTCGACGATCTGGCGTTCGACCTCGATCGGAATGTGATCGCGTCCCCCAAGATTGGCGTTGAGCCCGGCCGCCAGCATCTCTGCCAGCATGCCGACCGCCGTGCCGCCGCCATGGACCCACCCCATAAAACCCGGATGAACATTGCCGGTCGCATAGGGAACGATGAAGTCGGCGAATTCGCGATAGACCTCGCCGAGATCCGACGGCTGATGCGGCAGCGCGGCGTGAAAGCGCGCGCGAACATGATCCGGTATCGGTTGCCAGACCGGGCGTTCGCGGATGTCAGCGGCATAGTCGAACATGTCATCGAGCATGCGATGACCTTGGGCGCGGATGTCGTCCCAGTTTTGCGGATCGAGCGTCTCGCTCGATTGCGATTTCGGGGGTGTTTCGAGCAACGTCTTGGTCACGCCGCGCGCTCCCGGCCGGGTCGGGCGCGGCGGCACAGCATCGCTGCGAAGGCGTCGAAGATCTTGCGCATTTGCGGCGGCTTGTAGGGAAACAGCTCGGGGGAATCCATGTTGTGGACCACGGCGGTGTTGTCCGCCTCGAAAATCAGCAATTCTCCGCGTTGGTTTTCCGCGCAATCGATCGTGAAATAGTCGAGACCCACCCGCTCGGCCATGCCGGCCAGCGCGCTCTGATGGCGGCGGCCGAAGCCGATGTCGAAA
>WNFJ01083507.1_pt1 | contig 11145 bp, 8 predicted proteins | sample 5400461 | NCBI WGS metagenome assembly WNFJ01 (sample SAMN13153349, study PRJNA577476) | soil metagenome | isolation source: 115 cm saprolite on Douglas fir-dominated hillslope | place: USA:California | collected 2013-09-17 | reverse complement strand
TTGACGCCCAGTTGGTCGATCATGGCGAGCATCTCTTTTTCGACGCCAGCCGTGATGGAAAGCATGGCCACCACCGCCCCGACACCGAATATCATGCCCAACATGGTAAGCAGGCTGCGCAGCTTGTGAACCAGGAGGCTCGACAGCCCCATGTAGAGTTCAGGAAGATAGCCCGAGAGCATGATCAGTTTCCCTTTCCGGCGCCGGAAGGCATGATGGACTTTGACGCAGCGGGGGATTTGTCCTTCTTGTCCTTCTTGGCCGCCGTCGGATCGCCGAGGGCGACGATCTCGCCTGGCTTGAGCCCCTCGGCAATCACCATCACGGACTCGCTCCGCTTGGCTAGTTTGACGGTCCGCTCTTCAAATCGGTTGTCTTTGGTGTTTTGCACGTAGACGTACTGCCGGCCGTCCTTTTCGAGAAGAGCCTGATTGGGAATGCTGATGGCGTCGGGGATCTTATCGACAATGATCTCCACGTCGGCGAGAAGCCCGGGACGCAGCAACACGCTGAGCTGGGAGTCCTCTTCGGGAGGAAGTGGAAGTTTGGCGTTTTCGCGTTCGGCGTCGGTCGTGCCGCCAGGTCCTCCGGGGCCGGGGCCAGGGCCCGCGGCCTTCATGGCGTCTCGAACCTTGGCCATAATCTTGTTCCGCTGTTCGCTCGACAGATCCTCGATTTTCTTACCGCCCAGTTCCTTCTGAATATCCTTCTTCACCGCGGGCGGCAGATGGTCTATGATCTGGGCCAACATCGCGGCAGGACTAGGGGGCCCGGGAGCCCTCGGCGCGCCAGGCATTCCGCCCGCGCCTGGCATCCCGCCTGGAGGGGCCATCATTGTAACCGGACCACCAGCCATACCCGGCATCTGCGGCGGGGCCTTCTTGGAATTCCGAGCGGCTGTTTCAAGCACTTTTTGAATCTGGGCGGGCTGAGCGCCAAGCCCTGTCATCAGTTCCTTCATATCCACTGAAAACAGCACTTCGAACTTCTTACCGGGATCGCCGCCAAACGGATTGCTGGTGGCGGTCCCGCTCATTCCCTTGATCTTGCCGTGAAACGTCTGGTCCGGAATCGCATCCAGCACGAACTTCACGTCCTGGCCTTCACGCAAATTCGCCCGATCGAGCTCACCCACTTTCGCGCTGATCTCCATCTCCGAAAGATCGAGCACGTCCGCCACGGGAGTTCCGGGCTGCAATGTATCGCCTTCCCGGATATCGGGAACCTGCTGGCCGAAACTTCCGCTGAAGCCGCCGCGATTCTGCCGGATCGAGACCAGGCCGATGATCGGGGACAATATCTTGCATTGCGAGATGCGCTGCTTTCCACGCGAAACGTCGATCATGCTCTTGGCGCGCTTCTCACGAAGCACATCGAGCTCCGCCAGCGCCTGGGCCTGCCGGGACTTGATATCGCTCTCGAGCTGCTGTAGGCGGCGGCGGGATTCCTCCAGGTTCAATACATTTTTCTTGGCGTCGATATCGGCCAGCAGCTCATTGCGCTTGACTTCGAGCTCGGCGCGCCGCATGGCGTACCGCGTCTTGAGCAACTCCACTTCGTCCTGGTTGTTGCGCATGTCCAGGTCGGCCTTGGCCTTCTTCATCTGCTCGTCGATCTGCTCCACTTCGAGCAGCGTTTCCTCCAGGCTGGTGCGGAGCTCGGAATCGTCGAACTCCACGATCAGATCTTTTTCCTTGGCCAGCGCTCCGAGCGGCGCCAGCTTGGTGACCTGGACCGTGCCAAACAGATTTGGGGCGTTCAGCGTGGCGGAGCGGACCGCGCGCAGCTCACCGCGCGAGTAGGCCCGCACCACTACGTCGCCGCGCCGCACTTTCGCGGTGGCGACCGGAAGCTGGCGCTGCGGCATGCGCTCGAAATAACGGTATCCGCCGTAGGCCGCGCCAAGGATAAATAAAGCCAGGAAAATGCGAATGATTACTTTGATCATGGTTGATGCTTTTAGTGCGCCTAAGTAGAGCGAAATGGCAATTTACAGTCCATTGACGAACAAACGGACAGCCGCATATTATCAACAGCCCAGCCTTCCTGCAATGACAGCGGCTGCCGGGCGATTGTCCGGTTTTGGGAAACTGCATCCCGAAAAAGAAAAATCCATCAGTGCGTCTTCACAGCTTCTTCTTGGCGCGCTTGGCGGCATCGGCTGGGCTCTCCAGAGTAACCAGCTCGCCTTCTTTCAATCCGCTGAGGACCACCAGGTCCTCTTCATTCCGGCGGCCGACCTCGATCTCGCGCGTGATAAACTGCTGACCTTTTTGCACGTAAACGGCGGGCTTGCCCTTCAGAAGAAAACTCGCCCGAGAGGGGATTAACAGGGCGTTCGGTTGGCGCTCGATGACGATCTCGGCGGAAGCGCTCATACCCGGCCGGAGGCGGGGATCCAGATTCTTCAAAGTCGCCCGGCAAGGGAACACTTTCTCGGCGCTGCCGAAGCCTTTGAAGACCAGTGCGGCAATGGGGCTGATCCAATCCAACGCGGCGGTGAATTCTTTTTCCGGAACCGCGTCCACCCGGATTCTGACAAATTCGCCGAGCTGCATTTTACCGCGATCCACCTCTTCGAGCTTCATCTCCATGCGCATTTCGCTCAGATCGGGGATCTCGGCAATGGGCGCCCCTGTCCAGGCGCGATCGCCTTCTTTGAATCCGGGAGGAGATTGTCCGAACGATCCACCGGACCGGAAGTTGGGTAGAACGTTGACGATGCCATCGAGAGGCGCGACGATCACCATCTTCGACAGATAGTCCTTGGCCTGCGCGACATCGCGGACGGTTTTGTCTTTCCTTTGGGCCAATCGCTGGAGGTCGGCTTCGTGCGAGATTTTTCGCGAGTCGATGCTGGTCTCCACCTGCTTCTGCTCGCCCTGGGAGACACCCACCTGAATGCGGTTCTTCGCGCCGTCGATTTCGGAAACGATCTCGGCTTTACTAGCCTCGAGCTTGGCCCGCTCCACGTTGTACTGCGCCGTCATCAGGTTCATGCTGTCGGCTTCGTTTTCGATGGTGTGAGTGGCCTGGGTCTGCACGATCTCGCTGTCGGCGGTGCGCACCGTGGTGGTGCGCTCGAGAAGATTCTGCTCCTGCTGGGCGGCGTCGAATTCCACCACTACCTGGCCCTTCTTTACAGGCTTGCCGGATTCGATTAGCTTGACGATTCTGGTTTCGGGAACCTGCGGCGCGGTCAGGATCACCGAGCGGGTGCTCTTGATCTCACCGCGGGTGCGCACCGAAATCACAAAATCGGCGCGGCGGACTTTAGCTACGGGCACGTCCACTTCGGTGGTTCCGGTAAAACGATAAGCCGCCACCGCGGCACCGCCACAAACCAGGGCTATCGCCGTCCAGCCTGCTATTTTGCTTTTTAAGGAGCGCTTCTGACCGATTCGGGTTTTTGGTTTTACATCTTTTGACATAGGGAAAGATTTCTGGCCTAAACGATTACCTTAGGGTTGCGCTTCGGATTTTTCGGGAGGCATGTCGAGCGCCACCACGTCGCCGGCGGACAGACCGGAGCGTATCGCTACGGCCACGTTATTTCTGCGGCCCAACTCCACTTCCCGCCTCTGCCAACCATTGGCCGAGCGTAAGAATACGAAGGGCTTTGCCGCCGGGCCATCCTGAAGGATGGACGCCAGGGGCGTGAGAGTGGCCTGGGGTTGAGAATCGAGCACCACATCGGCGCTCGCGGATAGATCGGGAACTACGCGCGGATCGACTTTTTCCAGTTTGAGCCGGACCGGAATCTCTCGCATGAAGTTCGGCCGGCGGCCGGACACGGGTACTGCGCCAATCGAATAGATATGCGCCGGCAGCTCGATGCCCGGGTAGGCGTCGAGGTGAACCGTGGCTTTCATGCCGATGCGGAGAAGCTCGCTATCCACTTGGTTCACACTGGCATTCATCACCATGGAGCCGGGGTCGACAATCGACATGAAGCCCTGGCCGGGGTATATCGTATCGCCCGCCCGCGCCTGTGCGAGTTCATTGCCGCGCCGAATCGATTGCATCACCACGATTCCATCCATCGGCGCCTTCAGAATCATGTGATCGGCGTTGGAGATCGCTTTTTGCAGCTCGATCTTCGATTGGTCTCGCGAGAGCTCGGCTCCGCGCAGGTCGGCCTTCTGGGATGCGGCCAGCAGCGGAACCTCTTTGAGCAACTGCTGGTAACGGGCCGCGGTCTCTTCTGCCGCCAGCTTGAGTCTTTCCGCGTCGATATCGGACACCACCGAGATTGTCTGCAAGTCTAGCTTCGCCTTATCCACATCGGCTTTGGCGGCTCTTACCTGCTGCTTGTGGGCTTCGTCGGCGACTGCCAGGTTGGCCTTCTTGTTGCGAATACTCGCTTCCGCCTGGATGACCGAATCCTTATAGTCTTCGATGCGATTGAGCATGTTGACACGGTCGAATTCGGCGACAGGTTCGCCCTTTTTCACGCGGCCACCGGCGTTGGGTAGGTTCATGATTACCATGCTGAAATCGCCGCCGCCACCACCCGGTCCGCCGCCGCCACCAGGGCCCCCACCGCCACCGCCGCTGCCTGGAATAGCGCTGGCAGTGGAACCGAGGCCGGAACCCATCGCACTACTGCTTGATCCGGACGATTTGCCGGCGCTCGCGCCGCTCGATGGCGAACTGGAACTCAGCCTATCGGAGAACCGGTTGGAACTCCCTCTCGACGTTCCAAGGCTGGAGGCGGGCGAACTGCTTGCCGCCGAGCCCGAGGTGTCCGCCGATGAAGAAGTGCTGGTGGCTGTGTTCGAAGAAGCGATCGCCGTGGTGGAAGCCGAGACGGATGTCGAGCTCGCGGACACGCTGGAGGCGTTGGAGCCGGAACTCCTCGATCCGACCCGGTTACCGCTGGAACTGCTGCGGCTGCCGTGTAGCTGCGGTGCAATGAGAGCGGCGAAGCGCTCGGCCTGGATTGTGCCGCCCAGCCGGACAGTGCGTTTCAACTCGCCGGCCGCGACGACCGCCATTCGAAATCCAGCGGCCGATGGACCGCCGCCGCCGTTATCCGGCGGTAAGCGGTCGCGCTTTAGGTACAAGCCTGCGCCGGCGACAATCGCGAGCGCCGCCAGCCCCCAGCCGAGGCCCCGCGGACGGGATTTCGGTGGAAGAGGCTTGACGATCTCCGGACGCGGCGTGGGTTGCGGTAGAGCACCGCCCAACGGATTGGGCACAGAGGCGCTGCTCACAGGGAAACGCATATCAAGTTCCAAACCAGGAATACAATCATTGTAACCTAGACCGGCGGCGGGAAATGTCCAGAATCATAAGACGATTTCACTGCGCACAAGGTTATCGTTCCCGTAGTGTTTTGCCGGAACGATGTTTTTTGCGCTTTGATCGCCGCTATCTCTTTAATTTTAATGGGTTAATTCGGAGACTTCCGGCGGGCAATTCTGCTTCTATGGGCTCGTTTCCAGTCATGCCAATCATCCACTATTTGCTTGACCATATCTTTCACAGCCGAGCGCCACAACTTCGCGGGGCGCTTCCCCAAGTCAGCGACGACCCGCTTGGCTGCGCCCGATGCAACAAGGTGAACGTTCGCGGCTTCCCACGCCATGGCGTGCAGTAAACGATCCTGGTCCTTTATGCCATTCATCGATTCAATTTCGACGGGCGAAGAGTCAGGCGAGAGTTGATGAACCAGCCACTTGCCACTGAGGCAGACAAAAGGATCTTGGCAACGCACAGCGTTATTGAGGACCTGCTGGTAGTGAATCGCTTGGCTCCCGCCTGGCTTCGCCCAGGCACAGGCCGACGGCGAAGCTTGTTTCGCCTCGATGGCAAGCTGCCCGTCTTTCCAATCGAAAATCGCAACATATCGGGGATGGCCTAAGCTGCCGACTCCCGCGATGCGGCGGACAATCCGGCACGAAATACGGGGATCGGGGAGCAATCGCGCAATTGCCTTCCGCGCCGGCTCCGGCACGGCGGCGCGAACTGCCGGCAGATCGTCCATTTTCTTCCAGAAATCCCGCGGTTTATCGAGGTGCTCCAGGGCATGCTGTCGTAGCCATGCATGCCGTTCTTCGAGAACGAAGGCTCTGCCCCCCGCGGCAAGACCCTTCCGGAACCCGTCGATCACAACCTCGCAGACGTTCTTAATCCCTACCTTCAATTCACCTGCACGGGCATCGATGATGGCGCCTACCGCCAGCCGGACCAGGTCATTGGCGTAGGGCAGCGGATACACCTCGTCGAAATCGTCAATACCCCATATCAGCCGGCCAAATTGGTCGCGCCATGTTCCAAAGCTGGCGATGTGCAGATCCCCTACCGCCAACACCTGCGTGGATCCAGCCAGTTCGGGGCACACCTCGGAAAACATCTGCGCCCAGCGGTAGAAGGTTCCACGCAGGAACGAGACGGAGCTGTCGGCCATCTCCGCATGCTTATCCACCAGTTGATGCGGAACCACGGATATCCGCTTGGCAAGCCAAAGTTCAAACCCTCTCGTGGCTTCAACGATGTCCATGGCTCGAATTGTTCGGAACGGGCGGAGCAAATAGTTTAGGAGGAAGTCCTAGATGCCCTTCGTTGAACGTGCAAGTCGATAACCATAGGCACACCCTTGAACAGGCAGCGGCCGGACGGTCGGAGCCTGCTGCAACTCCGGTCGCCGCCGATTCCTACGCCAGAGTGGATGAGATGCGCGGCTCGTCCGGATAATGCGGAACGGCGTATGCCGCAAAGGCAGCCTGTTTGCCGGCTGACGCGGTACGCGGCCGGGGTTCCCGCAATCCCAGTTTTTGCATCAGTCGCCCCACGTGATCGTGATCGTAATGGACGCCAAAACGCGCCTCAATCACGCTCGCAAGCCGCGCTGTCGTCCAGCGGTTATCGGGAAATCCGTGCACCACGGCGCCTTGAGTGAAGATATCGGGGATTAGCTGCAGTTGCTCCCGGCTTAGCCGGCTGGGACGGCCGGTGGCGCGGCGTTTCCGTAGCGCATCGACCCCCTTCTGCTGTAATGCCCGATTCCACCGTGAAGCAGTGGTGCGGCTGACACAAAACTTGCGAGCCACACTGGATTGGGTCAGGCCCCGTTGCAGGTCCTCCACCGCCTCCAGACGCCGCTTTTCCATTTCATCGCGATTCAACGAATCGAGTGTCGTCTCCATACGTTTCAGCGAAAATTGGCCAGAGCATACATAGAATACCTTAAAAACATTTATTATTCAATTTGTTTTTTGGTGAGCTTCAATACCCCGTGGTCCCACTGGCCGGCCGAAGATACTCGAAAGCTGTTTGACGCGACGCCCCCCGTGCGGGTATGCTGAAAAATCATGTTCTCCGGCCGGCGATCTCCTCTGCGGCGGATTGCGGCCGTGCTGCCGCTCGCGTTTGTTCTCCTTTCCTGCAGCCGGGATCCCCGTCGATTCGTCGAAGGGGGCAACCGATACTTTCAGAAGGGCCAGTACTCGCAGGCCCGACTCATGTATCTAAGCGCCCTGAAGCGGGATCCAAAGTATGCCGATGCCTACTACCGGCTGGCGCTGGCCGAAATTCGACTGGCTGCCCTCGATAAGACCGTAATCTATTTACGGCGCGCCGTTGAGCTGCTCCCCGAAGGCAGTGAGAAGGACGACGCCCGGATCATGCTGGCGGACATATATTTGGGATATCTGGAACACAACGCTTTTCAAAAGCAGGCCGCCACCGAAACCGACGATCTCGCGGGCGCCATCCTCAAGCGCAATCCCGATTCATATGACGGTCATAGAATCAAGGGAACCATAGCGCTGATCAGACTGAGGGACCTCGCGGGGCGGCTGCCCGTGGAAGCCCGCAATGAGGCTGTTTTTGCGGCCGCTGAGTTGCAGACCGCGAACCGGATTCGTCCTTACCAATCCGAGGTGGTGGTGCCGCTGGCCGGGAGCCTGGAAGCCCTCGGCAGGGCCGGCGAAGCCGAAGATCTTCTACGCCAGACGATCGATCACAACCAAGCCAGTCTCGAACCTTACCGCGCGCTGCGCGCATTTTACGTGCGGGCCAGGCGCTTCGACGACGCCAGAAAGGTGCTCGACTTAGCCGTTCAGCGCAACCCCAACGAGTATGCCTTGCTGGTCGATCTGGCGGCATACTATTGGGCGAGCGGGAAGCCTAAAGAAGCGGCGGGAATCATAGAAGGCATGACGGCACGGGTGAAAGAGTTCCCCAATGCCTTTGAGGTGGCCGGGGATTTCTACCTGGCGCGCGGCCAGGGCCGTGACGCCGTCCGCCAATACGAGAAGGGAGCCGCCGCGTTTCCCTCCGACAAGCTGAAGTATCAGTCCCGCATGGCCGCCATCCTCCTGCAAGGACGCCAGTGGGACGAGGCCAGACGGGTGAACGACGCTATCCTGAAGGAACATCCCAAGGACGTTGACGCCCTGGCGCGCAACGCCGCGCTCCTATTTGAGACAGGGGACATCAAGGGTTCGATGACCCAGCTCGAAGCGGTGCTGCGGCTCAGTCCGAACAGCCCGGAAGCGCACTACAACCTGGGACGCGCTCTCATGGCGAGCAAACAGCCGGAGCGTGCGCGTTTTCAATTTACCGAAACCATCCGCGCGGCGCCCGGCCACGTTGCCGCGCGGCTCGAGCTGGCTCAAATCGAGCTTGATTCGGCCGAATATGGCAAGGCCGTGGCCGCCGCGGATGCTGCGCTCGGTTATCAGCCGAGGAGCCGGATGGCCCGGCTGATACGCGCAGTCGGATTGCGGGGAATGAAGAAGTATCCTGAGGCGCGGGCCGAGCTGGACTCGCTGCTCGCCGAAAATCCCGACAATCCGGACGTGCTCTATCATTTGGCAATGCTCGATGGGCTCCTGGGAAAATGGAAGGAGGCTGAAGACGGATACCGCAAGTCATATGAAGCCAACCCGGCTAACGTGCGGGGCTTGGTCGCTCTGGCCACATCCATGATGGCCCGCAACCAGACTGACCAGGCTTTAAAGGTACTGCGAACGGAAGTCAACAAGGCTCCTGAGCGCAACGATCTGCGCTTCATGGCCGCCACCTTCGCCACGCGCGCCGGCCGCCTGGATCAAGCCATTCCCGAACTGGAAGGGTTGCTGGTCAAGCTGCCTCCAGGGTCGCCGCCAGTGTCGGAAGTGCAGACACTGTTGGCCGAGTGTTATCTGAGGAGCAAGGATTTTCAGAAGGCGCTCGAGCACATCGAAGTTGCCAGGAAACTCCAACCGGACAACCCGATGGTGCTGCATTACGCCGGGCTTACTTATGACAATCTGGGACGCCGGGCAGAGGCTCAGAAGTTTTACGAGGCCTCGCTTAAACAAAACGCCGACGACGGCGTCATCCTGAATAACCTGGCTTACCTAATCGTGGAAAACGGCGGCGATCCGGACCTGGCGCTTACGTACGCGCAACGGGCACGGCTAAAGATGCCCCATGAGCCTGGATTCGCCGACACGGTCGGACTCATCTACCTCAAGAAGAACCTGACCGATCACGCCATCGAGATTTTCGAAGATCTGGTTCGCCAGAAACCAGAGGAAGCGGTTTTCCATCGACATCTTGGCGAGGCGCTCCTGAAGAAGGGAGAGACCGCGAGAGCCCGAAAGGAACTGCGGACCGCCCTGGCAAGCAAGCCCTCCGCCGAGGAGGCCGCCAAGACCAAAGCGCTGCTGGCCAAAGCCGGAACCTAGTGGCGCCTTCATGCTCTTAGCGCTGGAGGAGATCCAAAAGAGATTCGGCGGAGTGCAGGCTCTTAGCGGCGGAAACTTATCAGTGGCCGCCGGAGAAGCGCATCTGCTGCTGGGAGAGAACGGCGCCGGCAAGTCCACGCTGATGAAAATTGTCGCCGGAATGCACCAGCGCGACAGCGGGCGGATGCTTTGGCAGGGCCGCGAGGTGCATCTGAAGACTCCCGCGGATGCGGCGGCGATCGGGATCGCCATGGTGCACCAGGAGTCGCTGCTCGCGCCGCACTTGACGGTGGCCGAGAACATCTTCCTTGGGCGCGAGCCCCGGCGGCCGCTCGGCTGGGTAAACCGAGGCGAGATGCTGGCGCGGGCCGCCCGGCTGATCGACGAGCACCACTTCCCCCTGCGCGCGGAATGGCGCGTGGAAAAGCTCAGCCCTGCCGCCAAGCAACTGGTGGAGATCTGCCGCGCCATCCAGCATGGCTCGAGCCTGCTCATCTTCGACGAGCCCACCTCGTCCCTTTCCGAGTCCGAAACCCAGGAAGTGTTCCGCATCGTCCGAACCCTCCGTGAGCGCAACATGGGCGTGATCTATATCACGCACCGCCTCGACGAGCTGCGTGCCGTGGGCGACCGCGTCACCATCCTGCGCGACGGCTGCACCGTACGCACCGCCGCGCTACAAGAGATGACGACCGCCGAAATCATCCGTAACATGGTGGGGCGGGAGGTTTCGGCTATCTATCATCGCGATCCAACGCCGCCGGGCGAAGAACTGCTGCGGGTGGAACATCTGACGCGCCGCGGCAAGCTGAACGACATCAGCTTCACCCTGCGGGCCGGGGAGATTGTGGGCATGGCCGGGCTGATCGGCGCGGGACGAACGGAGCTTTGCCGCGCCATCTTCGGGCTTGACCGTATCGATTCCGGCGCCGTGCTCGTGGCCGGCCGGCCTGCGCGCATCCGCTCGCCGCGCGAGGCCGTGAGCGCCGGTATCGCACTGCTCACTGAGGATCGCCAGAAGACCGGACTCGCGCTGCGCCTCCCGGTCGCCGGCAATGTGACCATGTCGAATGTCGCGGGCATCAGCCATTTTGGCGTTCTGGATCTAGGTGCCGAGGAGCGCGTAACATCGGATTTTGTATCGAAGCTGCGCATCAGGGCAGCGTCCGGCAAACAACTGGTCGGTCGATTGAGCGGCGGCAACCAGCAAAAGGTGGTAATCGCCAAGTGGCTGTTTCGCAATACCAGGATCTTCCTGTTCGACGAGCCCACGCGGGGCATCGACGTGGGCGCCAAGGCGGAAGTGTTCGAGGTGATGGGGAATCTGGCGCGATCCGGCGCAGCCGTCCTGATGGTGAGCTCGGAGATGCCCGAGCTGTTGCAGGTCGCCGATCGTATCCTCGTCATGCGGCAAGGGCGCATCTCCGGCGAGCTGCCCAAAGGGACGACGCAGGAAGAGATCATG
>WNFJ01566313.1_pt1 | contig 11149 bp, 13 predicted proteins | sample 5400461 | NCBI WGS metagenome assembly WNFJ01 (sample SAMN13153349, study PRJNA577476) | soil metagenome | isolation source: 115 cm saprolite on Douglas fir-dominated hillslope | place: USA:California | collected 2013-09-17 | reverse complement strand
GCCCAGTAGCACCAGACGATCGATCTCGCCGGGCTCGGACATAATCGATGCGTCGCCTGCCGCGCCGCCGCCCATACTGGCTCCGACCACCGATACCGTCTTCGCGCCATTCTTCCGCATGTAGCGTACCGCAGCCAAAACGTCCAAGTGGAGCGGAGCACTCATGGGGTCGGACTGGCCTGGCCCTCGGGACTGACCGTAGCCGCGGAAGTCGATCGCCAACACGCGAAATCCCGCCGCTGCCAAGGCTTTCGCCTGCTTCTCCCAGCTCCCTTTGTTGAAACGGCCTCCATGAGCCAGTACAATGCCGCGGTCGCCTGCTCCGTATAAGTCCGCCGAAACAACCCCGCCGTCCGTAGTCGGAAAGAAAACAGCCTTTTGCGCGTGGCTACACGCTGCAAGAACTAGTGTGACAATGACCGCAGACAAGGTACGCACCCCGGAAGTGTACTCCCTGGTCTGTCTGGAAGAGAAATGGAAGGAATATCGGTCAGCGTGCGTATAGCTGCCAGGGAAAAAGGAGCCAGAGGGGATCTTTGCGAGGGGGTCGAGGTACCCCCACACCCCCGGCAATTTGCATGAATATCAAAAAAAAGGACTTACAAAATTTGCAACTCGTAAATGATTGATTCTAAAGGGCGTGTTTTCGGTTGTTCAGGGGAGAGAAAGAGCCGAACAGGTCCTCTAAAAAGCGGAAAGCGAGAGCAAGGTCCCACAGTTTTCTACAAGGTTAATTATACGCCCGGGCGGAGAAATGTCAAGGAAAACATGGAAACATGAGAACTGACCACTGAAAACTGACCACGGATTCACTGCTTCACGCCGATTTGACCGGGAGGTAAAACGGAGAGATACATTTCCTTGCCGCGGAAACGCATCTCCCCGCCCGACACCGATAAATCTACGAATCAGCTACTTATGGCCTGCGTGCGTGATCCGCGCCAGGATGTCTCGCCGGCTGTCCGCCACCGTGGCGCCTGCAAATTCCGCTTGTTCCGCCGGGCTCCACTTACCCATTGTCGTGCTGATGGCCGTCGCCCACTTGTCCATGCCTTCCGCATTGGGGTAGGTGATGACCACGCAACGCGTCGACGGCGTCCCAGTGTTTACGTACTGCTCGTCAACGCCCCAGTACGTTGCCACGCCCTTCTTGATCTGTTCATCAAACGTCGGTACCAGCAGCTTCTTGAGCATAGCGGTGTAAGCCGTTGGCTTGTCGGCCTTGGCATTCGAGCAGACCACTCGCAAGTACGTCGGTGTTCCGCTGCCGTTGTGGTACATCGTTGTTTGCATCAATAAGTCTTCGTGCTTGGTAGCCGCAATTTGCCCCGGCCGCGGCCCGCCCTTTCGAACTTCGTCGAGCACTTTCATAAGCCCTGAAATCGAAGTCGACGACCACGCCGCTCCGTGCGTATATCCGTCCGGTGTGTGTACCACTGTCTCAAAGGTGGACCAGCTAAGAATGGTCCCGTCGGCCGTCAACTTCTCGACGATCGGAACGACCGTCTTCTCACTGTCCTCCGCGTATTGCGCCCAATTCGCCCTCGGAACTTGGAACTGACTTACATACGTGTACACCACCGGCGTCGGTTCCATTTGGGGAAGAGCCGCCGGCACAAGCATCACCGCCAACACAATCAAAAGCAGGCCCGCTATCCGCTTCATCATTATTTAGTCCTCCTGGACTGACTGCCAGGCCGCGTAGCGCAACACACTCGAACTTCGCTTCTCGCCGCTCAATTCGCAGACTTCGCACAGGGTGCGGGGATACGGCGTTCTGTCTAGTGGGTAACCTGGGGTATAGGGCTTGCGCCCTCGGCACCGGCCAGTGTGCGCCGACAGTATGCCCGCACCCTCCCAATGTCAATCTAATTCCTCCGCGCGCCCGTTCGACCATTTGAAAGTTTAGAGTTGAAAGTTTTAAGGAAGAGAAAGGATACTGCGGAGAGGATGCGGAGGTTGCGCAGCCTTCGTTTCAAATGCTAAGGGTTTGACTTTTCCCCAGCTCTTCGGAGGAGTCAATATCTGAACCATTAATCTTAATCACCCGCTTGGCGTTGCCCTTCTACTGTGGTCTCCTATAGATGACAACATGAGACGCGTTCTCCATCCAGGCGCAGTTCTTTTCCTCGTTACTTCACTACTTCTCTGCTTCATTCCTTCCTTCTTTGCTGCCCAGGACCAGCCGCCCACCATCCGTTTTGTTCGTGACCCGGATCCGGCGCCGGACTTCAAGCTCACCGGCCTGGACGATAAGGCCGTCACTCTCGCCGATTCCCACGGCAAAGTCATCCTCTTGAATTTCTGGGCCACCTGGTGCGGCCCCTGTCGCGCGGAAATCCCCGACCTCGTCGAGCTCCAGAACAAATACAAAGACCGCCTCCAGGTTCTCGGACTCGTCGTTGACGATGACGATCAGGACGCCATCAAGGAATTTGCGAAAGAATTTCGCATCAACTATCCCGTCGCTATCGCCACCAATGAAATTCGCATCCAGTACGGCGGCATCGCCGCTCTTCCCACTTCTTTCGTGCTGGACGGTGAAGGCCGCATCGTGCAAAAACACGAAGGCCTCCGCGACCCGCTTCTCTACGAAACGGAAATCCGCTCGCTCCTCGGCCTGCCCATCGGCAACGTCAGAGTGGAAACCTTCGAGGACACTGGCCAGATTTTCCTGAAGAATGCCGAACGCGCCAGCGAACTTCCCGGCGTCGATCTCTCCAAGCTCACCCCCGAGCAAAAAACCGTCGCGCTTCACAAATTCAACGCCGAAACCTGCACGTGCGGCTGTAAGTACACGCTCGCGCAGTGCCGCATCTACGACCGCAACTGCGAAGTAAGCAAAACCGCCACCGCCAAAATAGTCGCCGCCCTCGCGCACCCGCACCCCGCCCCGTCAAGGTCCGTCCCGGCGAAATCTTCTCTCGCTGCTCCGCCCGGCAATGAAAAAGAAAGATGAGGCTCGCAGGAATTCAACAACGGTAAGCGTGCGCCAACTTCGCCGCGCCGTCGCGCGTTCTTGCTGGCTCATCCGGCTCCCAGCCTGATACTCTTTTCGCCGTCGATGCCCACTCTCGCGAAAGTTATTTTTGTTCTTGCTCTCGTCCTTTCTTTTTCAGGATTGCTTTCACCTCCAGTCGCTCTCACCATTGGAATTCTCTTCGGCCTTAGCTTTGCGCATCCCTACATCAGCGAAAGCCGCGGCATCGCGCGGGCTCTTCTGCAATGTTCCGTCGTGGCCCTGGGCTTCGGCATGAATTTGCACGAAGTCCTGAAAGCGGGCCGGAGCGGATCTATTTACACTGCGCTGGGGATTTCGTTTGCGCTTCTGGTGGGGCGGGCGCTCGGCAAACTTTTGCAAGTGCGCGGCAATTCCTCCTTTCTGATTACCACCGGCACGGCGATTTGCGGCGGCAGCGCCATCGCCGCCATCGGCCCGATTTTGCAAGCCAATGAAGAGGAAATGGCGGTTTCGCTCGGCACCGTTTTTATTTTGAATTCGATTGCGCTGCTGATTTTTCCGCCTATTGGAAGCGCGCTTCATCTTTCGCCATCGCAATTTGGATTATGGGCCGCGCTGGCGATTCATGACACCAGTTCCGTCGTGGGCGCCGCCACGAAGTACGGCGCGCAGGCCGTGGTCATTGCCACCACCGTAAAACTTGCCCGCGCCTTGTGGATCGTTCCGCTGGCACTCGCCACCGCCGCAATCAAGCGCAGCCGCTTTAGAAACGCGGCCGCTAGTCCAACTGTTGACGGCAGGTCTCGAAACACAACTGCCAGCCCCGCTGGTGACAGCCGCGCTCAAAACAAACGCCGGGACGCCGCGCCCGGGGAGGGCAGACCCCGTATCCAGTTTCCGTGGTTCATTCTTTTCTTCGTGCTTGCCGCTCTTGCCAACACGTACCTGCCGGCTCTGCCTACCGCGACGAAAACATTTTTCAAGCTCGGCCGCCTGGGGCTCACGGCAACACTTTTTCTGATCGGCAGCGGAATTTCGCGCGCGACGTTAAAAGAAGTGGGATGGCGGCCGCTGCTTCTTGGCGTGCTGTTGTGGCTGGGAGTGGGGATTACATCGCTGCACTTCATTCGAGCGGGGCTCATCGCCATGTAGGAAGAGGGTTCGCGTTTGTGATAGCATCTTTTTCGTTGGCTGTTTGAACACCCGCGAGCGGCGGCGGACGGGACCAACCCTAAAGGTAGAAACATGAACGGAAATTTCCGCGCCGCTGTTGCTCTTTCTCTTTCGATTATCCTTTCCTCAGTCATCGTTTCCTGGGTTTTTCTGCATGCGAAAAAACTGAGTCAAACGATTCAGGTCACAGGGTCGGCGAAGAAACGCATTAAATCCGATCTCATGATATGGAATGCTTCGGTAACGGCGGAATCGGCCTCGCTTGCGGACGCGTACGGAAAACTTTCGCGCGACGTGGAGAAAACCAAGGCCTTTCTCATTCGTCACGGCGTGCCGGAGAATCAAATCGTAATCTCTGCCGTTTCAACGACGCCCGTCCGCCGCGGGAAGAATTCTTCCGCGGAACGTGAGAATAGAGAAGGAATTTCTGGCCCAGTCACCAGTTACAGTCTCAAACAGTCTCTCGGGGTGCGCTCTTCCGACATCGACAAGATAACCAGCATCTCGCGCCAGGTGACTGAACTGATCAATCAAGCAATTCTGCTGGAGTCCGAAGAGCCGCAATATCTCTACACGCAAATAGCGGAGACGAAAGTAGTGATTCTCGCTGAAGCCGCGCGCGACGCCAAAGAACGTGCGCAGCAAATTGCTGCCAGCACCGGCAGTAAAGTGGGCGAGATTCGCTCGGCCGAAATGGGTGTCCTGCAAATTACGGCGGCGGATTCGAACGAAGTGTCCGGCTACGGCGAAAATGATACAAAGTCCCTCGAAAAAGACATCACCGCTGTAGTGCACGTTACCTTCGCCATCGAATGAATGGAACCGGGAACCATGTTTGAAGTACAAATCTCGTGGCACACCGATTGACTTGCCGAGGGCGAGATTGGGTATTACACTCGCGCGGCGGGTGGGGCAGGTAGTTCGAATGGAGGGAAAAACATGAGTCGTCGCATCATTTTTCTGTTGGTGGCATTGGCGGTGGCAGGGATTATCACGGTACGAGGCGCATTTTCGCAACCTACGCCGCAAACGTCACGCCAAGTGATCAAGCTCGGAGGTGGCCCCGTAAAAGCGCCATTCAGCGACGCCATTCTGGCGGGCAACACACTGTATCTGGCAGGACGAATCGGGATTGATCCAAAGACCGGAAAAGTTCCAGAAAAGATAGAGGACGAAGCGAAATTGCTTCTGGATGGCGAGAAAGAAGTCCTGGCTCTAGCAGGCATGACCATGGACGATTTGGTGTACGTGCAAATTGCGTGCACGGACCTGTCGCTGTTCGAAAAGTTCAATCCGATTTACAAGAGCTACTTTACGACTACGGATTTTCCGGCGCGGGAATTCATCGGCGCGGGCTCGCTGCTGCGCGGAGGGCATTTCGAATTGCAGGCCATCGCAGTGAAGAGGTAAGAGAACGGTTCGAACGGCCTCGCTCTTTCAGCTCGATGATTACGACGAGGTGATAGTCACGCAAGGCGCCGACGCGGAAGAACTACTCATCCTCTCGACCATTCCGCCTGGCAAAGCTCGTCCTCCACTGGTCCATCGGCGTTGTAAAGCGGTGCGAGATAGATCCCATGCCGTGCAGCAATTGTCTCCATCTCCTCGACCCGCTCCGGAGTGATGGACCCTCTTCCCTGAGAGAAGGGTTCGAACCGGCCCTCCAGAGCAAGGGCCATCCCTTCGAGTAGACATCCATGGACCACGTCGGGGAACGGATGCCGATTCAAAACTCCATGAAAATCCGGCGAGAACCTCATTCCGCCGGGGATCTGTCCCAGACCTCCAAAGAAGACTTTGGCGCCAAGCATCTCCGCGCTTGGAGACAAGTTCTTCGGGTAGCCCCCGTCGCAAACGAGTGCGTCGGGCGCGATGCGGCCCAACAGAAGCGAAGGGGCGGCCAGACTCGCCGCGCAGATCACGACGTCCGCCTCCGCCGAGAATCGCTGGAGATCCGTGGCGATCTCCACCTGAACTCCATCGGCCTGCAACTCCGATGCGAGCCTGCGTAGTCGCTCCACGTTGCGTGCGCAGAGCAGCACGCGTCTCACGAGAGGCGCCAAGCACCGGGCGCAGCCGGAACCTACATCTCCCGTCGCTCCAACGATGAGCAGCGTTGATCTGCGGAGGTTCCGGCCCTCCAGCGCGCACATCTTCTGGATGCCCTGAACGATGAAAGCAACTGTCAACGTATTTCCTGTCGTGAAGACCGTATCATGTCTTTCCGGAAGCTGATCGAAGTTGCCCTCGATCAGAATGGAGCTGAATCCGCCGAGACTCACGATCTTCGCTCCGGCCTTGATCGCACAAGCTGCCGCCGCTCGAACGCGGGCGATGTTCTCGTGCACGTAGGCGGCTTCCAGTCGGTCGGGAGGAATGAAGGAGTCGATGTAGAGGCCGCGCGCCTTCGCACCGGCAATCGATCCCACGTCGACATGGCAGACTGCTCGGGGCGGAATCCATGGAAGGATGTCCTTGATCTCATCGTCCGGCAGAGGAGTACGCTCGGGTCCGCGCAGGACAGCTAGCACGTCCGCAGCCGCTCTCCAACTCTCCTGATGCCCGATCAGAGCGAAATCGACGTCGATCGTCTGCGCTCGCGCAGCTACACCGGCAACTGAGTGACCCATGAAAGTGTGACCTCCCCGGGAATCCCCAGCATGTCTAGCGTCTTCAGATACTGTTGCAGCGAAGCCCCGCGAAGCTCGGCTGCGGATAAGCTGACGTCGAACAGTGACGGCTTCACACAGCTGGCGTGGCAAACTTCGCAGTGTCCATCCTTGCATTCCTTCGCCAGCATCTGCGCGAGGGTGGTCATCACATCCAGATGCAGCCGGTAGACTTTATCGTCGAAGCGCCGCGCGTCCCGGGCTCGCTCCGCTCTGAGAATCGACATGGCGTGATCGACGTGATCTTCTTCCTCTGCTGCGATGCGGGAAAAGGTTTCGCCTAGACTCCCCCGCGCCACCTTCCCGACGCGTGCATAGCTTGCGACGGCGAAGGATTCCAGCATGATTTCCTGGACAATCAGGCAGCCAATAAAGTCACGCTCTGTGATGCAGCGCAGGAATGCGTCGCGCAGCCGCTTCCAATGCTTTGCCTCCACGTTATTGGAAACGTCCACTCCAATTTTGCGGCCCTCGGCAGCGAATGCCGCGGCATGTCCCCGTTCGCCCTGCGCATGCTCCAATGCGTCGGCTACTTCCGCGGGATCGTCACATATCTCCGATAAGGAGGCGTAGTTCATAGCGGCGAGAAGTTCGCCGGTCATCGCCTGTGCCAGGATATCCTGCCAAATCGGAGCACTGGATGAGAGAGAAGTGCATTCCATCGGTGAGCGGTCAAGACCAATTGCGGGTTCCATGCGTCCTCCTGAACATTGAATTAGACATTACAGCTGTGTTCCTACTCGTTTCTCCTTACGCAAAGCATTGAATGAAGATTGCATGATCAGATCGGCTCCCGATTGCGACGCAGCCGGGCCGCAGCCGCGAGAAATGCCGCGGCGATCGCCAGGCCGATCCACAGACCCGGCGTGCTGAAAAATTGCGCCAGCGTGAGCGCCGACAGCGTGTCCATCATGGTGCCGTGATGCGCTGTGGTGGAAGGCTCCGGTCCGATCAAGCGGTAGTGCAGCATGCCGAGGAAATACGAAGTTCTGAACACAATCTTCTCGACTCCCCAAATCACGAACGGAGGTAAGAAGGCCCATATAAATGGCGCGCGTGGTGCCCAAGCTGAAACCAGCAGCAACCAGCCGTAGAGGGGCGCGTACCAGAGGCCATGAACAGTCAGAATGTGGTAGAGCAGCATCAGGGACATGTGGAAGAACGGTACCCGTGCCCAGAGCGTCCCGACACTCAGGCTGCTGCCCAGCAGCACTGCGCTGCTCAACACCAGCATGACGAACTGCGTGACAACCGCGATGGCGAAACTGAGCAGCGGCAGAATGATCAGGGGAATGGCGACCTTCGAGAGCACCGTGGTCAGGTCGGAAACCGGCAGAGATTTCCAGAACAGGATGCTGCGATCGCGGCGCTCTCCGTACAGCGCTTCGAGAGTGTAGAAAATTCCGATGATAAAACCCGTCCCCATGATCAGACCCGCCGCTATCGCGCCGGTGCGCCGGGTTGATCGCGAACGCCGTCAAGAAGACGAGCAGAAAAACAGCGGCGACCGCCAGCGGCGCCATATAGATCGAACGGTACTCCCACAATTCGCGTCGCATCGACCAGTACATGCGCCGAGTCCACGGGATGACCGCGGGCGCGACAACCGGCGATTCGAGAGGAGACTCGGGCTTGGCGTTCGATTGAGTATTCATTTACTCGCTCCTTTGGCCTCGCCGGCCTGATTGCCCATCACCGCAACGAACAAGTCAGCAATGCTGGGCTTACGCACATCCCCAAGCGCAGCGAGCTGCTTACGATCGGCACCATCGAACAGCAGGATGGTGCGCCCAAACAACTGGCGTTCGTGAATCGGCTTGAGCGCTCGCGCTGCGGCTGCGTGCTCCGGGTTCACCATCACTTCCACATAGCCCGCCTCCACCTCGTCCATGGTGCGATCGAATACGATCCTGCCCCGATCGATGAACATCACGTCGGTGAGCACTTGCTCGATCTCTTCCACCTGGTGAGTCGCCACCACGATGGTGCGGTTGCGATCGAAGTAGTCGTTCAGCAGCGAATCGTAGAACTGCTTGCGAAACAAGATGTCCAGGCCCAGCGTCGGCTCGTCCAGCACCAGCAATTTCGCGTCAATGGCCATCACCAGAGCGAGGTGCAGTTGTGCCACCATTCCCTTCGACAATTCCCTGACCTTGCTGGCGCGCCGGATGGTCGTCTTGGCGAGAAAACCTTCCGCTTTCGCACGATCGAATCGTGGATGCACGCCAGCGACATAATCGAGCGCTTGCGAAACCCGGATCCACCGCGGCAGCACCGCGACATCGGCAATGAAGCAGGCATCGCACATGAGCTGCTCGCGCTCCGTCCACGGGCCGCGTCCGAGCACCTTCAGTTCTCCCTGATAGGGGGTGAGGCCGAGAATCGCGTTGAGCGCCGTGGTCTTCCCCGCCCCGTTGGGAGCAAATTGGTGCCGACTACTGCGACCGTTGTTCCGAACGCCTTACGGAGACCACGTGCTTCTATGCATGCCATGGCTTCACCGCTCCTCCTTGGGAGGGTTCAATTCGGCGGGTTTCGCCTGTGCGTCATCCGCAGACGGCCGGCGGCCTACGCCGTTCAGGAGTTCTTCCGCCTTCAGGCCGAGCCGCTCGATAGTCGCCCGGACCCTCGGCCATTCTTCCCCAAGAAACTTCTGCCGTTCGCCCTCGAGCAACAGATTGCGCGCGCCCGCGTTGATGAACATGCCGCGGCCTCGTCTGCTCTCTACCAGTCCCTCGTCCACCAGTTGTTGATAGCCCTTCAGCACCGTGAGTGGATTCACCCGATATTCCGCCGCGACATTGCGCACGGAAGGCAGCGGATCGCCTTCCTTGAGCACGCCGTCGAGTATCATCGCCACCACGCGGTCGCGTAGTTGGCGGTAGATCGGCTGACTGTCACTCCACTCACGGTCCATCAGGGTTTCCTGTTCGCCTTACCGGCGACGCCGTCCGTCACTGTGCCCGCTTCAGGTCCATGTGCGCATGCATGGGCTTGTCCCCGGGCATCATGTATGTCCAGTCCTCGATGTGGTGGTCGGCGTCAATGATGGTGAACACGGCATGGTGCATGTGTCCGTACTCCGTGCCGCCGGCAACGTCGAGAAAGTCGAATTCCACCGTCTTCCCGTTCGCCGAGGTTCTGGCGACCATGCGAGGCCGGTTGCCGGCGTCGCAATAGTGTGTCAGGAGCAAGCGATCGCTATCCAGGTAGAGCATCGTAACCGGATGGTCGTAACGGGCCGGGTCGTCAGGCGTTCCCGCCTCCTTCATCTCATGCACCAGCGCGTTTCCACGCGAAGTCACGCGTAGCGAAACCTGCGTGACCGTTCCCGCCATCTCGTGCATCGGGGGATCGAGTTTCACCGGCCCTGTCCAGTTCCCTGCCAGGGTTTTCAGTTGGGTGAATGACTTTTGTGCGTCGGACTGCACAACGGACTGTGCGAAAGCTACGGTGCAGAGCGGCACTAGAACAACGGAAAGCACAAAACAGAGCGATTTCATGTTTTCATTCTCCTTGGCGTTCATTTCTTCTGTATCCAGTTGCGAGCAATCCTTGTTAATAGGACCGAAGTGCTCGCTATAGTGCTATAGCTAACTATAACACCAGTTCGCTTGTCAAGGGTTTTGTTGATTTTCTTTCTAGGGGGAGGAATGGGGGTTGCCAGGGGTGGAGGCCTGCAGTATCGTTAACGATGTTAAGTTAGTGAGGCGGGTGGGAAAAGATGGGTGTTAAGGAGCGCAGGGCGCGGCAGCGGAAGTTCTTGCGGCAGGAGATTCTGGATGCCGCCAGTGAACTGTTTGTGCGCGATGGATACGAAAACGTGTCCATGCGGCGGATTGCGGACAAGATCGAGTATTCGCCAACGACGATCTACATCTACTTCAAGGATAAGGCCGAATTATTAGATCAGGTCTCGAGAGAGACGTTTGGGCGGTTGGTGCAACGGCTGAGCAAGATCATGGGGCAGGCGGGAGACCCGGTGGAGCGGCTAAAGCGGGGATTGACAGCCTACATCGAATTTGGACTGGAAAATCCGCATCACTACAGAGCCACATTCATGATGCCGATGCCAGAAGGGTTCGATAAGACGAAGTATCACGAAGAGGACTCTCCAGGGATGCAAGCGTTTTCCTTCCTGAGGCGGGGGCTAAGTGAATGCATTGCCGGCGGGACGATGCCAGCGTTAAATGTGGAATTGGCGAGCCAGACGCTGTGGGCAGGGATCCATGGGATCACCTCTCTGCTGATCACCAAAGCTGCGTTTCCCTGGGTGGGGAGGGACAAAGTGATTCATTCGATGGTAGATACGCTGGTGACGGGTTTGCAGGGGGCGGGGTAATAT
>WNFJ01514225.1_pt1 | contig 11151 bp, 9 predicted proteins | sample 5400461 | NCBI WGS metagenome assembly WNFJ01 (sample SAMN13153349, study PRJNA577476) | soil metagenome | isolation source: 115 cm saprolite on Douglas fir-dominated hillslope | place: USA:California | collected 2013-09-17 | reverse complement strand
GGAGCAAGTGCTATGGCTGACGCGCTCAGGATTCGAGATTGTGCGTTTCGTGGCTGCGTTCTATCACACGTGATGAAGCGCTTCCGTCAATTTGACCGCGCCGAGCACGTTTGTGATGCGCTTCAGGTTATATGCCATCGTTGCGAGGCCGATTTCGACCTTTGCACCGGACAATCCGCGCATCAGCAGACGAGGATGTCCGAAGATACGGTACTTCATCGTAGCAAAGGGATGCTCGACGGTGGATCGGCGTAACCTCATTGCTTCTGGGGTCACTCTCTTTTGCATCCGATTCAACGCCTCTTCATACAGATGCCGGGCCAAGCCACGTCTTGGAGCTTGCGTGCAGCGTGACTTCAGCGAACAGGTGCCACAGTCGCCAGTCGAAGCGTTATACGTGGTGTAACGATCTTTGTGATTGGTGCTCTTGCGTAGCAGTCTCTTGTTGCCAGGGCAGACATACGTGTCGCTATCAGGTTCATAGCGGAAGTCCTCGCGCCCGAACAGTTTGCCATCGCCTTGATTATTAGCTGTGCGCATGACTGGCACATGCGGGATCATGCCTGCTGCTTCGCATTGAGCGACCTGTTCTCCATTGGAGTAACCGGCGTCCGCTACTATTTGAAAATTATCTATCTCAAGTGCTCTCTTTGCAGCCTCAGCCATTGGTCGGAGGCACCGAATATCAGATGCATCAAGCACGACAGCGTGTGTCACGATCAACGCATGTTCCGTGTCAACGGCAGTCTGAACGTTGTACGCCGGGAGAGCTTGTTGACGTACCAGCATGAAACCCGCTTCCGGCTCTGGATTCTGCGTGAGCTTGTCTATTGCAGCTTGCACGGCAGATTGATCGATGTTCGTTCGCGGCTCTTCGTCGGCTTTCTCTAGGCCGTTGAGATAACGTTGTAAGGAGAGTCTTTCGCGAACCGTGTCAATGCTGGCCACAGCGCGGAACTTTGAGCCGTCGATGGCTATCCACTCACCACGGATAAGGCCGCAGGCTGCGGGCAAAGCGGACAAGTTCCGCACCTGCCGCCGTAACAGCCTCACGGTGCATCCGACGGAACTCAGCGATGGTCTTATAGTCTGGATACAGCCGCCCTAGAAGCCACATCAACTCGACGTTCCGCCGGCACTCAGCTTCCAAGCGCCGCGACGAGCGGATCTGGTTCAGATAGCCATACAGATATAACTTCAACAATCGCGCGGATCGTAGCCAGGTCGTCCCGTCGCTCGAAGCCAAGCTCAGACATCACAAGCTTTTCGACGAATGCATCAATCACGCGGCACATATGATCGGCAGGAACAAGGTCGTCCAATACCACGGGAAACAGTGCTCCCTGATTTCGTCCCTCACCTTCGATGTAGCCCATGAGAAGACACCTCCACATAACAAGGCAATCTTCTTCTCATCGATCTATGTTCACAAATTACGGATCGCACAGCACGAAATCCTTTTCTAACGGCGTCGAGTACGCTCTGTTCAGGTGTTCGCAGAAATCGGAACTCGCTCCCCCCTACTGGGGCAACCTCGCCCGCGCTGCTTCCTGGTCAACGTGTTTCTTGATAATCGATGAACTTCCCGGTGAAGATCGATTCAAACCTGCAGGAACATGTAGTTTTTTTTTGCGTGAAGCGGGGATAACATCGCTCTACTCAGAGAGTGAGCGAGGTGTTCGCAATATGCAAGACAATCCCACACTTAGTCGAGAACAGATCGACCGGCTTAGATCGGCAGCCCAGCTGCGTTCTGTGCGTAGTGGAGAGGTCCTCTATGAACCCTCTTGCCCCGATGTTCCTCTCTTTGTTGTCCTGGACGGGACAGTCTCAATCACCAGAGCCGGCGAGGGCGAGAAGATCCTCGCCGTTCGTGAACCGGGGCAGTTCACAGGAGAAATGTCTGTAATTTCCGGTGGCCGATCACTTCTGACGGCGCGGGTGACAAGAGATGGTGTTGTCCTTGAAGTCACTCGCGAAAGAGTGCTATCGCTCATGGCCAAGGACACAGAACTCGGTGAGATTCTCATGGGAGCTTTTGTCGCGCGTCGCCTATTGATGATTGAGCTGGGCGAAGGAAATGTCATCCTCCTCGGCACCAATAGTTCTGCACGGACTCTTGCTCTTAGAGAATTTCTCACCCGAAATGGTCATCCGTTCACATACATCGACATCGAGACCGATTCTTTTGTCGGCGAGCTAATGGAAAAGCTCGACGTTCGTAATGGCGACATTCCAGTTGTCTACTGCAACAGACGATATGTGCTGAGGAATCCGTCTATTGCCGAGCTAGCGGCCTGTCTTGATCTCAACATCAACATCGACAAAAGCGTGCGCGACGTTTTAGTAATCGGTGCCGGCCCAGCAGGACTCGCGGCAGCGGTCTACGCCGCCTCGGAAGGACTGAAGACGCTGGTTATCGAGAAATCAGCACCTGGGGGTCAGGCCGGGTCGAGTTCAAAGATAGAAAACTACCTGGGCTTTCCCACGGGGCTTTCTGGACAGGAGCTTGCGAATCGATCCATCGCTCAAGCTCAGAAATTTGGCGCGCAGTTGATGGTTGCTCAATCAGTCGTGCATATCGATTCAAGTAGACAACCATATAAGGTCGTTCTGGAGTCGGGCCTTAAGTTCAATGCGCGCAGCATCGTGATCGCAACTGGCGCGCAATATGCGCGATTGCCTGTCGAGGAAGCAGACGCTTTCACGGGCCGAGGTATCTATTACAACGCAACGCATATGGAGGCTCAGCTCTGTCACTCAGAAGAAGTAGCAGTAGTGGGTGGGGGGAACTCTGCTGGACAAGCGGCCGTTTTTCTTGCTCAGACGTCATCGATGGTACATCTCTTAGTGCGTTCGAAAAAACTTTCCGAATCAATGTCGCAGTATTTGATCGCTAGGATAGAGGCACATCCAAGAATCGAAATCCACTATCTGACTCAAATTGTCGCCCTCGCCGGTGCCGCTCATCTGGAACGCATCGAGTGGAGGGACGACTCGTTAGGACTTGAGGTGACGAGGCCAGTTCGCCATGTGTTTGTGATGGCGGGTGCAGCGCCCCGCACAGATTGGCTAGAAGATTCCTTTGTTCTGGATAAAAAGGGGTTTGTTGTTACCGGATCAGATCTTGTTGAATACGAGAACGTTCAATGGCCATTGAGCCGCTCCCCGCTTCTACTCGAGACCAGTGTGCCGGGAATATTTGCGGTTGGTGACACACGGGCAGGCAGTATCAAACGGGTTGCGTCAGCTGTCGGCGAGGGCGCGATGGCGGTTCATCTCGTGCATCGATTCCTCGCCGAAAGCATAGAGCGGGACAAAGCCGCAGGAAATAGACGGACCGACCTCGCCCACGGCGTCGTCGACTCGTTACAACCGAAAGTCCTCGCCCAAGGAGGAATGCGATGAAAGCAATCACGCCGCACTATATCGATGGCAAGTTTGTTGAACCACACGGCCGCGAGGTGATGGACAGCATCAATCCTACAAACAATAACGTGATTGGCAGCGTAACGTTGGCTGACGAGGAGGATGCTAAACGAGCTATTGCCGCTGCGAAACGTGCGTTCGCCAGTTTTGGTGGAACATCAAAGGAAGAGCGTGCTGCTGTTCTGCGTAGGTTGCAAGAAGTAGTGACCGCTCGGATTCATGACCTTACGGCCGCAATGGTCGAAGAATATGGGGGCGTTCACCACTTCTCGAAGTTGATTGTTCAAATGGCTGCCGATTCGTTTTTCCATGCGGAGAAGGCACTCCAAGAACTGCCACTCGTTCGCACGTGGAATAAGACGACTGTTTATCTTACGCCGGTTGGGGTTGCAGGCTTGATAACGGCGTGGAACTCGAACGCACTATTCGTCTGCCTCAAGACTGCTTCCGCGCTGGCTGCCGGTTGCACCGTAGTCGTAAAGCCCAGTGAATTGAGCTCGTTTCAGACGCAAGTCCTGCTCGAATGCGTGCACGAAGCGAATCTTCCACGGGGCGTTTTCAATGTCGTGACTGGCTTGGGCAGTACGGTAGGCGCTGAACTCGTGAGAAATTCGGATGTAGCTAAGATCTCGTTTACGGGGTCAGTTGCCGTCGGCCAGCAGATTATGCGCGACGGAGCCGCGACGATGAAACGCGTCACGCTCGAACTGGGTGGCAAATCACCCAACATACTGCTTGACGATGTCAATCTTGACGAGGCAATCCCGAGAGCACTTGCCATTGCGTTCCTGAACAGCGGCCAGGCATGTGCGGCGGGGACTCGGCTTCTTGTGCCGCGCAGCCGGCTTGAGGAGATCAAACAGCGAATCGTGGCCGTTATGGCCAACATGCCCGTTGGCGATCCTAATAATAATGATACGGCCGTCGGTCCGATGGTGACGCGGACGCAGTATGAGAGAGTGGAGTCGCACATCCGGAAAGGGATTGAGGAAGGCGCAGAATTACTGGTCGGAGGCGAGGGACACCCGGGGGGCCTTGAAGCCGGCAACTTCGTGAAGCCAACGATTTTCGTCAATGTGACGAACGACATGACGATTGCTCAGGAAGAGATATTCGGACCTGTGCTGAGTGTTATTGCGTACGACACCGAGGAAGAAGCGATCAAAATCGCAAACGATTCCCGATACGGTCTTCATGCCTTCGTAAGCGGGAACGATCTCCAACGGGCACGCCGGGTGGCTTCACAGATACTTGCTGGACGCGTAGCAATCAATGGGATGCTGGACGATCCTCAGGCGCCTTGGGGAGGTTTCAAGCTCTCGGGTGTAGGTCGCGAATTCGGAGCATTCGGAATCGAGGCTTTTCTTGAGCCGCGCGCAATTCTGGAGTAGCTAAGTCGTCTGAAGCGGATGAAAAGGAGAAATCGTGTGAGCAAACATTTGTCCATCTCCCCCGAAGAAGCAGCGGATCGCCTTGCCATCCGGGAGCTCGTCGAGGCGTACGCGCATTGTGCTGACCGTCGTGATGCAAAAGGTCAGATGGCACTCTTCACTGCGGACACGCACTTCGTGGTGTATATGAATGCGAAGGATCCGACGCCAGCACAAGAGCTGCATTCGCGCGAGGCGCTCGCTCCGGTATTCGCGGATCTAAACCAGTATGACGCGACCACTCACTTCGTTGGCCAGAGCACGATCTTCACTTTGGAGGCTAACCGGGGGACGGGGGAAGCTTACTGCTTGGCGCATCATGTATTCATGAAAGATGAGAAGCGACGTCTGATGCTTGCGTCGCTTCGCTACCTCGATACGTTTGCAAAGACGGACGGAGCTTGGCTCTTTGCTGAGCGTCTGCTTTATGTGGACTGGCTAGAAGAACGCAACCTATCATGACAGCGACTAGCCGAACGGGCTCTGTGAGCACCCTTGCGACACTAGGAGGCGATAGATGGACACTCCGATGCCGAACAAAAAGCGTCTCGTGATTGTCGGCGCAACCGGGATGGTCGGCGGATACGCCCTTCGGTTTGCGCTCGAGGATTCAGCCGTCATCTCGGTCATGGCTATCGGGCGGCGCCCACTTGGAATCTCTCACCCCAAGCTAAACGAGGTCATCCATCAGGACTTCAGCGATTGCTCCGGGCTTGCCGAGCCGCTTTCCGGCCAAGACGCGGCGATCTTTAGCCTGGGAGTGTATACGGGGGCGGTTTCAGACACGCAACTGCGTGAAGTTACCGTTGATTACCCAATTGAATTTGCAAGAGTTCTCCACCTAAGTAGTCCTGATTCCGCGTTTTCGTTCCTCAGTGGTAGTGGCGCCGACCAAAGTGGCCGTAGTCGAATGGCCTTCGCACGCTACAAGGGCGAGGCTGAAACTGCGTTGCTTAGGACCGGATTCTCCCATGTCTATATATTCCGACCTGGATACATTTACCCTGTGGAGCCCCGCAAGGAGCCGAACCTTGGGTACAGAGTCTTGCGCACGGTTTATCCTGTGTTTCGGACTCTTTTCCCGAATCAAGTCATTCCTGCAGATGATTTAGCGAGAGCTATGGTCGAAGTAGTTCTATCCCAGAATGAGCAAGGTCCTGTTTTCGAGAATAGTCAGATTCGGACGATGGTTGGATCGATTCGCGGCACGCATACCGCAGCGAAAGGCCGCACGTAAGATGTTCGACTTTCTCAATACCTTGCGCCGACATCTGAGTCACGCATCAGAAGCGATCGATTCGGCGCAGCATTTTAGGGTTGAGCGAACGGGCGAGGTGTAGCGACGTGGGCGGTGGGCAACAAGAGTTACAGCGGCGTTGGCAGTATCTGGCTGAGGCGCAAAGACTGAGCCATTCCGGAATCTTCGCGTGGCATGTCGGCAGCAATACGCTCGAGTGGTCAGACGAAACATACAGAATCCTGGGGTTTACGCGAGATACGCATCCCTCGGTGGATCTAGTTTTCGACAGGGTTCATCCCGAGGATCGAGAGCGGTTCTTAGACCTGAGAGATCGGGCAGCCCGGGATGGGATGGACCTTGATTTTGAGCACCGGCTGCTGATGCCTGACGGTGATATTAGATACCTCCATGTGGTCGCACATGCCGGCAGTCACGGTCCTGGCATTCGCGAGTACATTGGTATCGTGAGCGATATTACTGACCGGAAGCGTACAGAAGATGAACGCCAGGCGTTGGCGAGCGCCCTGCAGCAAAGCAATGCGAGGCTTGAGGAAGCTCAGAGATTAGCTCACATCGGGCACTACGAATGGAATCTCATCGAGAATCGCGTTACGTATTCTGATGAACTTTGCCGCATTTACGCGATCCCACCCCAGAAAGGCCCTTTTGACGCAGCGTTGATCTTTGAACGGATCCATCCTGACGATCGCGAACGGGTCGCCACGGAAGCGGAGGAAACTGTTCGTAACGGAACACATGCTAAGGCGGAACATCGTATCGTTCTTCCCGACGGCGAAGTCCGCTATATCTTAGGCCTCGGAACCGTAAAGAGAGATGCCTCCGGTAGAGCCTATGAGATGTTTGGCACCGGTCAAGACATCACCGAACGCAAGCGCGCTGAGGAGGAACGTCAAGTCCTATGGAGCAACTTAAAGGAAAGCAAAGCGTGGCTCGAGGAAGCCCAACGAGTTGCTCATCTCGGCCACTGGGTATGGGATCTCGAGATGAATCGCGTGATATTTTCGAACGAAACCTGTCGCATCTATGGGCTGGAACCGCAGGAAGATCCCATTGATTTAGAGACAATACGAGAACTGATCCATCCTGAAGATCGAAAGTACGTGTTCGAGAACGCAGAACGAGCAATTCGTGACGGAGTGCACATTGAAACCGAACACCGCCTCATTCGTCCTAGCGGTGAGGTGCGCATCGTTCATAGTCGAGGCGATATAACGTCAGACGCATCGGGGCGACCCTACCAAATGTTCGGTACGTGTCAAGACATCACCGAGCGCAAACTTGCCGAACATTCATTACGGCGGAGCCAATTCTATCTCAGCGAAGGCGAGCGCCTTGCTCACATGGGAAGCTGGGCATCCAGCGATCTAGGTATTCGTTGGTCAGATGAATTAGATATCTATTGGTCCGACGAAGTTTACAAGATATTCGGATTTGACTCGACAAAGGGTGCTCCGAATCTTCAACAATTCTTCGCCGCGATCCATCCCCAGGACCGCGATCGTCTGGCTGAAGCAATGAAACAGTTGCATGAGCAGCACTGCGGCTGTGATATCACAAGCCGGATAATTCGGCCGGATGGGGAGATCCGGTACGTCCGTTGTGTTGGGATTCCGGTGGTTGAAGACGAAGTATTTAGGGGCTATCACGGCACCACAATAGATGTCACCGAGCACGAGCTATTGACCCTGGAATTGCGGCGGGAGCAGGCGTATCTGGCGGAAGCGCAAAGGTTGGCTCATGCCGGTAGTTGGGCGAGCAATTTGGTCACGCGACAGGTATTCCATTCATCCGATGAAAACAATCGCCTCTACGGATTTGACGTCAGCCAATACACGAATCCATTCGATCTCCATTACAGTACGATTCTTGCCGAAGATGAACCGGCTCTCAGGGCAAAACTCGAGAATGCGATACGCGCTGGAGAGGATTTCGATCTCGAATACAGAATTCGGCGTGCCGATGGTGCTATCAGATTTCTGCGTGGCATTGGACACCACAACCCCGGTCAGGACCTTGGCGAGTACTTCGGCATCACGATCGATATAACGGATCGAAAGCTTGTGGAGCAAGAGCGCGAGGCCCTTTCGAATGCTCTACAGCAAAGCAACGCATATTTAGCAGAAGCGCAAAGTTTGACTCATGTTGGCAGTTGGGCATGCAACCTGGTTACCCAGCAGATATTCCATTCATCGGAAGAAAATGCTCGTATGTATGGCTTCGATCCCACCCAAGGTTCGATTCCATTCGAGTCCTTTTACGGGACGATTCTGCCGGAGGATGAGCAAGCGGTCAGGGCAAAGCTCGAAGGTGCAATTAGCGCAGGGGAGGATTATGACGTCGAGTTTCGGATTCGCCGCACTGATGGCGCCATCAGACGTCTGCGTGGCATCGGACACCACAGCCCCTCTCAGGAAGCCGGTGAGTACTTTGGCATCACGATGGACATTACAGACCAAAAGCGCGCCGAGGAAGAACGCGAAAGGCTGCGACAATTAGAGGCTGAAGTCGCACACACTAACCGGGTGAATATGATGGGGGAGTTGGCTGCTGCCTTAGCGCATGAGATTAAACAGCCAATCGCCGCTTCGATTACAAGCGCAAACGCCCTCTTACGTTGGCTGGCACATGAGCCACCCGACCTCGATAGAGCGCGCGCAGCAGCCGCCAGGATTGAGCAAGACGCGAACCGCGCGGCCGATGTAATCAGTAGTTTGCAATCCTTCTACAGAACTGGCATTCCTACCAAACGCCAAAGCGTCGATCTCAAGGAAATTATTGGAGAGATGACTATTCTGCTGAGAGCTGAGGCGGAGCGATATGCCATTGCGACCCATCAAGAAATCGACGTATGTCTGCCCAGACTTTTTGCCAGCCGCGTGCAACTTCAGCAGATTCTCATGAACTTGATGCTAAACGCGATCGAGGCCATGAAAGATACTGGAGGCGAGATGACGATCAAGGCGAAAATCGATTCGAACGGTCTGGTTGTGACTTCGGTTAGCGATACCGGGGTGGGTCTAGCTGCGGAGAATATTGAACGGATCTTTGATCCTTTTCATACGACGAAACCACAAGGGACGGGTATGGGTCTGACTATAACCCGATCGATTGTGGAGTCTTACGGAGGGAGGGTATGGGCAAATCCTAATCAGGGGCCCGGCGCGACTTTCCATTTCACCCTTCCAGGGGAAACCGAGGCTCAGATATGAAATCTGCGGCCGTTTCCACGGTCTACATCATCGATGACGATCACGGTATGCGGCAGGCCGTCCAGGACCTCGTCGAATCGGTAGGCCTCCATGCCGAGTCCTTCTCAACTGGTGAAGAGTTTCTGCGCAGACAGCGCAGTTCTGAGCCAAGTTGCCTGGTCTTGGACGTGAGACTTCCTCAGATGAGTGGACTCGATTTTCAGCGACGGCTCATCGAACTTGGTGCGCAAATACCCATCATCTTTATTACCGCGCACGGAGACGTTCCCATGTCCGTTCGGGCACTGAAATTGGGTGCCGTGGAATTTCTGACGAAGCCCTTTCGGGACCAGGATTTGCTGGACGCGATTCAGCAGGCTCTCCAGCGTGACCGTGCGGAGCGAGAACAACAGACCGAGGCCCACGAACTGCATCGACGGTATCAGGCGTTGACTGCGCGAGAGCGGGAGGTCATGGGCCTCGTAGTATCTGGGATGCTCAATAAGCAGATTGCCTCAGAAATCGGGGCGAGCGAAGCTACTGTGAAAATCCATCGAGGAAATGTAATGCGGAAGATGCAAGCGGAATCACTAATTGAATTGGTACGCATGACAGACAAGCTTAAATCTTCCCTTCCTAGATAGCGTGGGGTTTTCCCTCTAGACAGAGGGCTATATTCGTCCTCCTCCAGTTCTAATCGACTACCACCTGAGTAGTAGTTTTCTCGACTACGATCCGATTGCGCTGCCTTTTTGGAGAGAGTTACCTTGTGCCTATGAATATCGAGCAGACCTCAAGCCTTCTGGCAATTCTCGATGATGACAAGTCGGTTCAAAGTGCACTACGAGACCTGATCGAATCGGGGGGAATGTGCACGCTCTGCTTCGACTCCGCAGAGCAGTTCCTGAATTCCGCAGCCAGGCACACGGCCGCATGCCTGATTGCCGACATTCGCATGCCAGGCATGTCTGGTATCGAGCTTCAGGCGAACCTTAAGACCGAACGATGCCGCATACCGATCATCTTCATCACCGGCCGTGGCGACATTCCATTGGCAGTAAGAGCGATGAAGGAAGGTGCGAGTGACTTCTTCACAAAACCTGTTGATGGAGCTGCGCTGCTTTGCTCGGTGGAACGGGCGTTGCAGCAGAATCTCGTCAATCATCGCGAGGCTGCCGAACGTGCCTTCTTAGTTGCCCGATATGAATCTTTGACGCCCAGAGAGCGAGAGGTGCTGCCGCTGCTGGCGAGCGGTCTACTAAACAAACAAGTGGCATTTGAGTTGGGGATCACCGAGTGGACCGTTCAATTGCATCGAGGACATATTATGCGAAAGATGCAAGCCGACTCCTTTGCAGGCTTAGTCAGGATGGCGGATAAACTCAGCCCTGATCACCACCCACACCTACATGTACAATTCGCCTCATAGGCTTGCTCGCCGCCTCTATTGGGATTGTTGTTAGAGCAACAGGTGGACTGGAATCGGCCTTGCCGCCGCTTTCTGCCTTACCACTATTGGCTGGTGAGATCTGGAGCAAGCAACGTGCACTCCCGCACTCCACTATCCCGAGACGACTGCTGGCCACTCGTGATTTTGGCTAGAGATGGCCTTCAGGACCGCTAAAGTTGAACCGGCGAATCAGATCGGTTTTCGTTTAGGGTTTCGTTTAGGGTTTCGTAACAATCTCGTCTCCTGCCCGCAACGCCCGCCCAAAAGTCATGTGCGCTTCGCGCAAATAAGGAAGACAAGCCTCGCTAAGGGGTGAGTGTACCGGGACATGCGTTACGTTGTGGACCTGAGACATTCGTTACAAGCCCCTTGCGGTGTTGGGAGCTTTAACGA
>WNFJ01242937.1_pt1 | contig 11151 bp, 10 predicted proteins | sample 5400461 | NCBI WGS metagenome assembly WNFJ01 (sample SAMN13153349, study PRJNA577476) | soil metagenome | isolation source: 115 cm saprolite on Douglas fir-dominated hillslope | place: USA:California | collected 2013-09-17 | reverse complement strand
GTCTACCAGGCAGCCGTAATGCGCGGCCAGCTCCGCATACGACCGGTTGATCCTCGGGTCATACAGGTCCGGCCGGTCCACCCCGGTCTTGAGGTTGTCAGGCTTCTGTGCCCGGCCGCGTTATGTGACGCGCGGCAACGGGCGAGTCGGGGATCAGCGCATCGGCCGCCCTGGTGGCTGGTTCCGGCCACATAACCCTCCGGTCGGAGAGATGGTGCTTCCTCAACACCTGCGCGCAGAGAGGAAGTTGCCCGATGTTAGAGACCTACTTCGTCAGGCCACAGACGGCCGACCGGATCCGGGCCATGTGGATCGGGCCGGAGATCGAGCGCTACGTCGCCTGGCTTGCCAGGCAGGGATACAGCACCCGGAGCGTGCTGCGCCGGGTTCCCCTGCTGGCCGCCTTCGGGGAGTTCGCCCGCCTCAACGGCGCCCGGTCAGTGGCGGACCTGCCCGGCCATGTCGATGGCTTCGTGGGCAAGCGGGTCAGTGAGTCCCGCGACGCTCGCCGGGGGATGGGCCAGACTCTCGCCAAGGACATCCGCGGCCCGGTCGAGCAGTTGCTCGAGCTCGTCGTTCCCGGGTTCGAGCCCACCGGCCGCCCGCATCACGCAATCCCGTTCGCCGGCGCGGTCCCCGGTTTCTTCGACTACCTCGTCGCCGAGCGCGGGCTCCGGCCTGCGTCCGTCCTGTCTTACCGGCACCACCTCGACAGGTTCGAGGCCTACCTGCAGCGAACCGGCGTCGCCGGGCTGAGTCAGCTGTCCCCGGTCCTGCTGAGCGCCTTTGTCGCCGAGCGTTCCGGAGCCGGCCTGGCCAAGACGACGGTGCGGGAGGGCTGCGGCGTGCTGCGGGTGTTCCTCCGGTACGCACACCGCGAAGGGCTCGTCCGCGCCGACTTGTGGAAGACGGTGGAGTGGCCGCAGGCATACCGGCTCTCGACGATCCCCCGGTCGATCTCCTGGGACGACGTCGGCAAGGTGCTCGCGACCGTGGACCGGCGCACGCCGTGCGGGAAGCGGGACTACGCGATCTTGCTGCTGCTGGCGACCTACGGCCTGCGCGGCCGGGAGGTCGCGGCCCTGACACTGGATGACATCGACTGGCGACGCGAGCGGCTGGCCATCCCCGAGCGCAAGGCCGGGCACTCGACCGCCTTCCCGCTGTCAGCCGAGGTCGGCGGAGCGCTCGCCGATTACCTCCAGCATGGCCGGCCGGACAGCCCCGACCGGCACGTCTTCTTCCGGGCGATGGCGCCGCTGCAGCCGATCAGGACTGACGCCATCTCCGGCTGCGCCCGGCGCTACCTGCTGCGCGCCGGGATCAGCGTCCCCCGCCCGGGCTCGCACACACTGCGCCATTCCGCTGTCCAGCGACTCGTGGACGCTGACTTCTCGCTGAAGGCGATCGGCGACTTCGTCGGTCACCGCTCGCCGGCCTCGACGGAGATCTACGCCAAGGTGGCCGTTGAGTCGCTCCGCGAGGTCGCCCTCGGTGACGGTGAGGAGGTACTGACGTGAGCGAGAACCTGGAAACCGCCGTCGAGCAGTTCCTGGAGCACAAGCGGGCACTCGGCCGCAAGTACCACAGCGAGGAGCACGAGCTGCGGCTGCTGGTGCGCTTCGCCGGCGAGCATCATGCCGGGCGGCTCGGCCAGCTGACCCCCGCCCTGCTCGAGGACTTCCTCGGGTCCCGGCCGAGGTCGCGGCCCCGCAGCTTCAATCATCTCCTGGGCGTGGTCGCGGGCTTGCTCGACTGGGCTGTCACCCGCGAGCTGCTGGAGGTCTCACCGCTACAGGCGCGGCGCCGCCGGGTGACCTCGGCGCGTGTCCCGTTCCTGTTCGACGTCTGCCAGGCGCGCCGGCTGCTGGAGGCCGCGGCTGCGCTGCCGGACAACTCCCGGGCCCGGCAGCGGGGCCCGTCCTACCGGGCCATCTTCGCCCTGTGCTACGGGCTCGGACTGCGCGCCGGCGAGGCATGCGGGCTGCGCCTTGGCGACATCGACACCAGCCGGCAACTGCTCGTCGTGCGCGGCGGCAAGTTCGGCAAGAGCCGGCTCGTCCCGCACGGGCCGCGGATCGCCGTCCTGGTCGGCGACCATGCCGGGCGCCGCCGGGAGCGCGGCGGGACCGGGCCTGACGCTCCGCTGTTCACCTTCGACGGGCAGCGCTGCGTCCACCCGGGCACCGCCAGCGCGACCTTCCACCACCTCGTCGCGACCCTCGACCTCGCCGTCCCCGACGGAACCTCGCCGCCGACGCTGCACAGCCTCCGTCATTCGTTCGCGGTCGGCTGCCTGCTCCGCTGGTATCGCGAGGGCCTCGACCCGCAGGGCAAGCTCCATCGGCTGTCCACTTTCATGGGCCATGTCGACCCGGTTTCGACGGCGGTCTACCTCACCATCACCCCGCAGCTGCTAGACGAGGCAAGCCGCCGGTTCGAGTTCTTCGCGCAGCCGGCCTGGGCGGAGGTGACGCAATGACCGGAAACCAGCCGATCGGGCCGGTCCTGCACTCGTTTTTCGCCGACCACCTGATCACCGTCAAGGGCCTGCGGCCCGCGTCTGTGCGCAGCTACCGGGACACCATCCGGCTGTTCCTCTCCTTCGCCGCCGCGGACAAAGGCTGCAAGATCACCCGGCTGTCGCTCGGCGACCTTACCTTCGACGGGGTCATCAAATTCCTGCGGTATCTCGAGCATGACCGGCGCAACCACGCCCGCACCCGCAACCAGCGGCTCGCCGCGCTGCACACCTTGTTCGAGTACATCGCCGGGCGGTCACCGGAGATGCTCGCCGTCTGCCAGCAGGTGGCCGCGATCCCGATGAAGCGGGCGGCACCGCCAGAGACTCGGTTCCTGGAACGCGACGAGGTCGGGGACCTGCTCCGCCGCCTGCCCCGCGACGGCAGGCTCGCCCTGCGGGACCGCGCGCTGCTGCTGTTCCTCTACAACACCGGCGCGCGGGTCCAGGAAGCCGCAGACCTGCGCGCCGGGCACCTCGACCTCGGCGAGCATCCCCTCGTCCGCCTGCACGGCAAAGGGGATAAGTGGCGGACCTGCCCGCTGTGGCAGCAGACCGCGAAGCTGCTCAGCGCGCTGCTCGCCTGCGCCGACCCGGCACCCGCGGGTGATGCCGCGGTGTTCACCGCGCGCGGGCAGCCGCTCACCCGCTTCGGCATCTACAAGATCGTGCGACGGCATGCCGCCAGCCTTGACGACCCCCGGACCGGCCGCAAGGTCAGCCCGCACATCTTCCGGCATACCGCCGCCGTCCACCCTTCTGGAGGCCGGCGTCGAGGTCAACGTGATCCGGGGCTGGCTCGGTCACGCCGACCTGAGTACCACCAACCGCTACGCCGAGATCAACACCAGGACCAAACAGGACGCGCTCCGAGCGGTCGAACCGCCCGGCACTTCGGCGGGACACCGCGTCAAGCCGATCTGGCAGACCGACGAATCCCTGCTCAACTGGCTCGCCTCGCTCTGATCGTTATGTGGCCAGTGGCGCCTTCGTCTCCATGATTCACGAGGCGCGGGGTCGTCACTGGCCACATAACGCGGCCGGGCACAGAAGCCTGAATATGTTCCGCGGAACATATTCAGGCACCAGCCTCACGGGCACCCCGCCGAAAAACTCGAACGCCGCCACATGGCACTCGGTCCAGGCCCGCTGGTCCACCGTGATGACCGGGCGCACGAACAGGTACCGCGAGCAGCACAGCACCATCGCGAACGCCCAGATCGCGCGGACCCTGCCCGTGACCGGATCAGCCCACCGGCCCAGCAGCCCGTAATCGATCTGCGCCTGCTCACCAGGCTCGGCCGGATGCAAGCTCAGCACCCGCACCTGCGCCCGGCGGACCTCCTCCGGCAGGTTCGCCGCCACATACCGGCGCAGCGAGGCCACCGACACCGCCAGCCCGCGCTCGTCCCGCAGCCGCTGGTGAATCGTGGCCACCGTGACCCTGGCCTCCAGCTGCGCCACGATGTAATCCCGGTGCTCCCCGATCGCCGGCCACGTCACCTGCCGCAACCTCGTATCAGCAAGCTCCGGGAACCACTCCCGCGCCAGCCGCGCCCACTCCTCCTGCCCCACCGCCGGCCCGTACGGCACCATCCCCGCCGCCTCCGCCGCAGCTACGTACTTGCGCACCGTGTTCCGCGACAACCCCAGGCTGCCAGCGACCTCGTTCTTCGAACGGCCCGCATACCAGTGCTCGAAGATCTCACAGATATCAATCACGTCGAACGTCCTCCTCGCCATCGGCTCCCCTCGCCTCAAGGACGAAGGGAATGATCCTCACTTTCCGATGACCAGGTCCACCCCGACACGCACGCCCTGACCATGGTCAATAACGTGATCGGGGTGGTCAATTACGTGATCGCAGCACGCCCCGCACTGCTCAATTTCATGATCGCTGACAGATGCATCATCGTGGCACCTGATCGTCCGGGATGATGACATCGCAGGTCATCGACCTGCCGTGGCCAGCCTTGCCCTTCTCGCCGCTAAGGGTCTGCATGCTGCAGCGCAGGTAGCGGGCGTTCACGCGAACTGCCGAATGATGCAGCGAAGGCAACTCCGCTCATTTGGGCCAGCGTGGCGGCGCCGTGGCGCAGGTCGTGCAGGCGGATCGGCGGCAGTCCAAGCTGCCTGATCAGCTGGCGGAAGCGGTGAGTGAGGTACTCGGGCCGGATCGGCCGCCCGTCGGCGTAGGTGAACATCGCCGTCCGGCAGATCCCGGCACGCCGCTGGCTGGGCCTGACCGCCACCCCCTACCGGCGCGACAAGCTCGACGACCTCATCGCCTGGCAGGTCGGCGAAACCCGGCACACCATCAGCCCGCCCCGCGAGCACGACCAAGACGCATGACACCTGGAACTCGGCCTGCCCGGCTTCACAGACGACGCCACGCCCACGCCTGCTCCCATGCTGCGCGTGCACCGGACCACCTACTGCTACTCCGGTGACGCTGACCCGAAGGCGCCAGGCGGAATGGCCGCGATCTACCGCGACCTGGCAGCCGACGACGACCGGGCCCGCCAGATCACCGCCGACGTAGCCGCGGCCCTGGCCAGGGGCCGCCACTGCCTGGTGTTCACCCAGTGGGTCGCGCACCTAAACAAGCTCACCGAGACCCTGCGGGACACGGGCCATGACCCGGTCGTGCTGCGCGGCGGCATGGGCGCCCGCAGCCGGAACGCCGCCGCAGCCCGCCTGACGCCGCAGCCAGGCGGCCCGCCGGTGCTGGTAGTGGCCACCGGGCCATCCGCCGGGGAAGGCTTCGACTGCCCGGCGCTCGACGCCCTGTTCCTCGCCGCCCCGGTCCGATGGAAAGGCCGCCTCGTCCAGTACGCGGGGCGGATCCTACGTCCTTACCCCGGCAAGGAAACCGCAGAAGTCCACGACTACCACGACGCTGGCACCGGCGTCGCCGCGACCCTGGCCGGCCGCGCCCCCGGCTACACCAGCCTCGGCTTCCCCGACCCCGCCAGATCACCCCAATCCCGAGCGCCAGCTTTGCGCCGACGGCAGACCCGCCACGTGCTCCGGCTGATGCCGCCGGGGCTCCGGAAGGGCACCACCCTGGACATGACTGATAGGTTATAATCCGAGCATGGCGTGGGAGGTAAACCTCCATCATGAGGTCGAGGCCTGGTACCTGGCGCTATGCAAGAGCGATCCGGAGACTGCAGATCTGATCGAGGACGCTATCGATCAGCTGGCTCTCGAAGGTCCCGCCTTAGGGCGGCCGCTCGCTGACCGGGTCAAGGGCAGCCGCTACCACAATATGAAAGAGCTGCGGCCGCCGTCGTCCGGCGCTAGCGAAATTAGGCTGCTGTTCGCGTTCGATCCAAGGCGCGAGGCGATCTTCCTGGTCGCGGGCGACAAGGCAGGTAACTGGGAAGGCTGGTACCGCGTGGCCATCCCGCTGGCAGACGAGAGGTTCTCCCAGCACCTGGCTGAGCTGGCAGAAGAAGAGGCGAGGGAGCGATGAGCAGCAGCTACGCCAAGTGGAGTGACGTCAAGGCCAAGGGCCAGGAGGCTGATCCGCGGACCAGCGAAGAGCAGTCCGCGGGCAAGGCCGCCGCCCGTGAGCGCCGGGAAGCCTACGTGCGGGGGCACCAGCTGGCCGAGATGCGTGCCGCGGCCGGGCTGACTCAGGCGGAGCTGGCCGAGGCTCTCGGCGTGTCGCAGGCTCGCGTCTCCAAGATCGAGCACGGTGAGATCTCCGGCATCGACGTAGTGCGCGCCTACGTTGCCGCGCTCGGCGGGACCATCGACGTGGTCGCCCGGCTCGGCGACAGAAGCTGGAAGGTGGCCTGACCGCCTGCGCTCGATCCGGGCGGTGATATCGACGGCTTGGCTAGGCTGCCGCTGCGGGGGCTCCTGCTGAAGGGCCTGGTGCGGACGGTGGCCGGTACAGTGCCAGGCATACTCGGCCAGGACCTTGCGGAGATGCCGCTCGCCGAGGACCAACACGTGATCCTGTAGGGTGTCAAAATTGCTCCCGTAACCTCTGAGCTGCAGTTTCCTGAATCACTTGGTGATCTTCATGCCGCCCGCTCGTACTCGTTGATCAGCCCGCCGAGGACCCTGCAGCGCCGTATCTCCCGTGGCGCGACATCGACAACAACGGGTGGAGCGATCTCATCAGAACCCGGCGGACGCAGGTTCCGGCCCCGGTGCGAGCGATGCTCGTTGTAATGCATCACATACTCCTCCAGGACCGCGTGCAAGTGCCGTGGCCCGGGTGATCAGCATCCGGTCGGTGACCTCGTTCCGGACGGTGCGTACCCAGCGTTCGCCATAGGCATTCGCCCGCGGGCTTTTGCGGCGGGATCTTCACCACCTCGATCCTCGCGTCAGCCAACACCGCGTCGAACGCCTCGGTGAACTGCCCGGCCGGTGCCAGCGCAGCACCGTATCCGGCGTAACCAGGCGGCCCATCCGCAGCGGCCTGGGGAGCAGCCGGGCTAGGGCAGTGAGCATCGCCCCGTCGGCCCAGTCCGGCTTGGGCTTGGGGTTCTGCCGCCGCAGTATCGCCACCTCCTGGCGTAGCACCAGCAGCTCGGCGTCCTTCGACGCTGAAGATCGTGCCAGCAGCGCCATCCAGTCGGCCAGGCGGACGAAGATCAGGTAGAGCATCCGTAGTGTCACAAGCCCGCGATGCTGTCAGTCGCACGGCCAACTGCGCAGGCAAACCCGCAGCTCAGCGGCCTATGTTCGATTTTGGAACCCCACAAGCTCTCGGTCAAGCAGAAGGGTCACGGCGTACATGCCAGCGTCGCTGTGACGATCGCCGAAGGGTTTCGGTCAGCCCTAATGCGCTCTGTCCATATTCAATAGAAGCGACGTTCGGCACTCTGGACGAGTGACGCGTAACAGGCGGGCAGGATGGGGGTCATGAGCCTCGTGTCGAGTATGAGCGACTTCGGATTTTGACCTTCTGGTGGATGCTGGAGTTGTTCAGTCCGCAATCGGTTCCGGCGCTGACGCGAAAGGCGACGCGTCCGTCCGATCGGCAGGTGATCGAGTGGAAGCCGGGCGAGCCGCTGCCGTGGGACAAGCTCGCTCCGCCTGAGCCGATCGGTGAAACTCCCCGGATCTGGCGGCACACGGTCTATCTCGGGGTTTACAAACTTGAAGCGACGTACGAGTCATTGGGTCGTGTCTTCGGTGAAGACCCTGACGCCTATGACAAGCGGCCCGACGGTGAGAGTGCGTGCGCTGGGCTGCTGATCAACCAGGACGGTCGGCTGATTGCGGACTCGGCGGTGCTGTCGTCGGCGTTGTGGGCAGTCGGGCGGATTCACGATCCGGGCCCGCAAGATCCGCGCTGGATGGACGGCTTCGACGAGGCCGTGGAGGCGTTTACTGAAGTGGTCGATGCCTACGAAGGCGAACGGCGCGATGCGTGGGGCGATGAGCAGCCACCGCCCTATGACGCCGAATCGTTGACCAGGCTGTTGAAGATCGCACACACTGCCGCGAGGGTCGATGGTTATGAGGACCTAGCGAGCGACCGCGTGACGATCGAGAGTGTTGCGGTCTCCGCACGCCGTGCGGAGGAGTCAGCCGATACCGATTTCCTGAACAGCTTCTACCTCGACGACCTTGCCACGGTCCGCAGCCAGGTTGCCCGAGGCAACGTGGGGGCGGCGCTAGCCGCGTATCTCACGGGTGATGCTTGCCTGGCGACTGGTTACAGGATCGATGTTGTTGCCCGTCCCGACGTGGTGGATGCCGGGACGGTGATTGATCGGCTTCCCAAGGGACGCTGGCCGGCCAAGCCCGAGCATCCGCTGGCGTTGAGCCAACAGTTCGCGGTCAACCAGGCCTTGAACGATCTCGCACCGACCGTTGGCATGACGGGCGTCAACGGGCCACCTGGCACCGGGAAGACCACCATGCTGCGCGACATCCTCGCCGGAAACGTCGTCGAACGGGCTCGACGGCTGGCGGCGCTAGCCACGCCAGAGGACGCTTTCACCGACGTCACGCATCGCTGGACGGACGGTGATGGGCATCCTCGGATCGTCCGGCAACTCCGTCCGGAGCTCACCGGATTCGAGATGGTCGTCGCCTCGGCCAACAACGCCGCAGTCGAGAACGTCACCATCGAGATCCCCGCACGGAAAGCAATCGCGGAGCCGTGGCGCGAGAAGGCCGACTACTTCGCCGAGATCGCCACGAAAGTCCTCCGCGAAACGGCCAGCGACGATCCAACGAGTGCCAGTGGGCCCCCATCTGCTACCTGGGGGCTGGTCGCCGCCCGACTCGGCAGGAAGCGGAACCGTTCGGCCTTCCATTCCGCCTTCTGGTTCGACGAGAAAGAGCCCAAGACCAAGTCGCGGTCCGATGCTGTGCCGCGGATGCAGACACGACTGACGCGATGGCGTAATGGCGAAGATGCCCACAAGACCTGGGCGCAAGCCCGCGACGACTTCGCCAAGGCCGAGCAGAGGGTCGATGCCCTGATCTGGCAACGTCGCCAGGCCCAAGACCGCCTTCAACGCCTGCCTCAGCTCGCCGAACGCGAACGCGCCCTGGCAGCGGTCATCGACCAGACACGCGAACACCTTGCCCAGATCCAGCAAGATCTCGCTCGGCATCTGCCAAGCGAACGGCAAACCGCGACCAGCCGCACGCAAGCGGCTGCGAACCATGATCGACATCTGTCGGCCAAACCCGGGGCACTGGAGACGATCTTCACCCTTGGGCGCGCCGTACGCGACTGGCGAGCACACCTCGAGGCGCTCTCCCAGGAACTGCGCGCAGCCGAGCAACAACACCTCGACGCAGCCAATCTCGGCCAGCAGATCCGGGACGAACTCCAGCAGGCACAAACCAGACTGTCAGCGGCCGAACACGACCTCACGGAAGTCCGAGACGCGCAAGCAAGACTCCGAGCCAAGTGTGCGCAGGACGAGGAACACTTCGGGAATGCCTACCCGGGCCCTGCCTGGACCGGTGATCAGCGCGAACTGCGCGCACCATGGCTGGACGAGACGTTGGACACGGCCCGCTCCGAGCTGTTCCTCGCCGCGCTCCAGCTGCATCAAGACTTCCTCGCCAACGCCGCCAAAGACATGCTCAACGGTCTACGCGCCGCCGGGGAAGTCGTCGCAGGCAACTATCCCCATGGCCTCGAACCGGAGAAGCTCCGAGCCGCGTGGCAACTGTTCTTCCTCACCGTCCCTCTGGTCTCGACCACCTTTGCCTCAGCAAGCCGGATGTTCGGCGACATCGGCCAAGAGGCCATCGGCTGGCTCCTCATCGACGAAGCCGGCCAAGCCAACCCCCAATACGCCGCCGGCGCGATCTGGCGCGCCCGGCGCGTGGTCGCCGTCGGCGACCCCCTCCAATTGGAACCTGTGGTCGCCATTCCCGAGAAGGCCCAGCGCGGCATCGCAAACAGCTATGGCATCACCGCAACATGGATACCGCCCCAAGCCTCTGTCCAGACCCTCGTCGACCGCGTCACTGCATTCGGAACGACCCTGGACCAGGGCGAGAAGGAGGTTTGGGTCAGTGCACCTCTGCGAGTTCACCGTCGCTGTGACGACCCCATGTTCACTCTCTGCAACCAGATCGCCTACAACGGCATCATGGTCAACGGCGTCCACCGCGAGCTCGATGATCCCGACAAGCCCGACCGCTTCGACAGCCCAACGGCACCGCTGATCGCGCCAAGCCACTGGGCAGACGAGCCTGCCGGCAGCCCGGGCAGTCATCTCCAGCCAAACCAGATCGGCCGTCTCCAGAGAGCCCTCGCATACCTCAAAGACCAAGACATCGAGGCTTCAGACGTCATTGCGATCTCACCTTTCCGGGCAGTCGCGGACCAGCTACGCAGCCTCATCCCAAAAAACCCGGGCCTCCGCGCCGGCACCATCCACACCGCACAAGGCCGCGAAGCGCCCGTCGTCATCCTTGTCCTCGGCGGCGACCCGGACAAACCCGGAGCGCCAGCCAACTGGGCGAAAACTCCCAACCTGGTCAACGTCGCCGCTAGCCGAGCACAACGCCGCCTTTACGTCATCGGCGACCGCAAGTTCTGGGCCACACACAAGTACTTCCGTGATCTCTCCAGCGCCCTCAGATAGCCGCTCCTGATCCCGACTGGGCTCAGTTCTCAAGCCTGGGAAGTGCCGCACGAGCAGGTGAACGGTTCGTGCAGCACTCCGATCGTCATCGATGACGACGAGTTCGGAATCCGCAGTCCTGGGGTGCCCCGAGGCACACCGGACCAGAGCTCTGTACGAGCAACCTCATCCATGATCGCCGCGATCTTCAGCGCAAGCCCGTCAGCCGGACACGTCTGGACCGGAGCGCCAGCGGGGGTTTATTACGGAACGTATCCACCCGCTTAGGCAGATGGCCGGATTCATGTTTGCTCCATGTTTGCTCGGCTGTCGCGCTACTATTCGATAGCATCCGGTATTAGACGGCAGCGAAATTGGCGGAGCCGCGGACCTCTTAATCCGCGGGTTCGGGGTTCGAGTCCCTGGCGGCGCACCCGGACGTCTTCACATTTCAGGGTGTCTATGTTCACGTTTGGCACTGACATTTTCGTTGCCCGGGCCAGCGTCCGCGGTTTCCGGGCCGGGATTGATCTTGGGATGCTGGTCTTGGCCGTGTGCGTA
>WNFJ01242827.1_pt2 | contig 11151 bp, 9 predicted proteins | sample 5400461 | NCBI WGS metagenome assembly WNFJ01 (sample SAMN13153349, study PRJNA577476) | soil metagenome | isolation source: 115 cm saprolite on Douglas fir-dominated hillslope | place: USA:California | collected 2013-09-17 | reverse complement strand
GGATGCCATGGAGGCCGGCTGTGCCGAAGTATTTGCCAAGCCTTTAGAGATCGAAACGCTGCTGGGCAAGATTCGAGAGCGGCTCGGCGCCTGAATCGCAGTAGGCAGTAAGCAGTCAGGACCATCCGCGAGATTCGGGCGGCGTCTACCAAGTCACTGCCAAACGATACTTCAGAAGCTTCGGAGTGCAGGCTCAATTAGTTAGCTGCCGATCGATCGCCAGTCCGCGAACCAAAGCTTCCAACTCTCCCTGCAATCGCGCGCGCTCCTCAATCAAAGCCTGCGTGTCCTTATTCAGTTGCTCGAGACGGGTCTCTTGCGTGTCGGCCTTGGCCACATAACGCGAGATCAATTGCTTTGCCTCAGCAGTGGCCGTCAGCGCCTTGATGTTGTCGCGCAGGCGCTCCTGGTCCTTTCCAATTCCCTCAACTTCTTCATTGATGGATTCGAGTCGCGCCTCAGCCGCGGCGATTCGACTCTTAATGTCAATGATGTTTTCCAGCACCGCACGAGTAGTCGCATCAATGTAATTGCGCGCGATGAACAACTCGAGATCCTGGCGGCTGAAATTGACCAGGGTATAAGTATCCATCAACGCTCTGCGTTCAGTTACCGGCAGCTCAACTTTCTGATGCGGCCCGAGCGGAACGCGAAAGCGATAATACCGCGTGCTCTTGCCGTCGGGTTTCTGCGTGTCGTTGCTTAGCACCCAATCATCACGGACGGGATGCTCGATATAGACGACGCGAGCCTTGTCCGTCTGGTTGGTCAGGACATAAATCTTCTGAGCGGTTTGATGATAGTGGGCCTGAAAGACTCCATTGACTACCCGCACCAGAAAAGTAGGCGCGCGATCTTCTTTTACACGGACGTTGACCAGCGTGCCCAGGTCCAGAGCGAACGAGATTAGTCGCTGTTCGGCGGGTTTCAGCCTTTCCATCAAGGCTTCGCCCGCATAAGCATCGCCGTCAATCACCGTCAGAGCGCCATCTTCAAGAGTAAGCGGCGAAGTGTTCCGTAAAAGCATTCCGCCCATGGGCCGGTCGCGGCGCGTGCCTTCGTTATAGATCGAGACCCGCTCTCCTTCCATTCGCGTTTGCAGGATCGGAATCAGCGCCGAGCGATCGCGAGGCACGGTTACGGGCTGGTCGATACGATACTCAAATAAATCGCCAACCTCGCTGCCGGTAGCGGCGGCTTCGACACCAGAGTCGCGACTGGTGATTGCATCGCTAAGCGAAACGCCGCCAAAAGAAGTATTGCCACCGACTCCCGGCCGCAGACCAGCAATAAAGTTATTGCCGCGCCCATTCATCGGAAGCCGCGATATCTGCCTTTGGGTCACACTATTCGAGATGCTTGATGACGAGGCTGTGATTGTCACGGTTTCGGAGATAGTGCCAAGCTCAAGCGTAAGGTTTACGTAGGCCGGCTGGGTATTTCCGACAATAAGATCTCGAACCAGGTATTGCTTAAAGCCCGGCGCGTTCACGGAGACAGAGTAATTCCCCGGCGACAAGGTTGGCGATCTGTAGGTCCCGTCGCTGGCTGTCGTCGCGGTGAAAGACTGATTAGTCGCCGTGTTCGTGATCGTCACGGAAGCACCGCCGACCGTAGCCCCGTTGGGATCGACAATCGTGCCGCTAATGGTTCCAGGAGCGCCGCCTTCATTCGCTTCGTACGTCTGCGGTTCGAGTTTCAAATCACTGGGCATTGCCACCACCGGGCGATAGCGATAGAAGGGTTTTTGTATTGGCTGGATAAACGAGACGGGCGAACCGGACACGAGCGAAAGCGAAACGCTGTTCCAGTCTTCCTCGCTGACATTGTCGACGATCGCCCAACCCTGAAAGAACGGCTTGCCCTGCGAATCGAGGACGACGCGATAAGTGGTTTTCCAGATCGGCGCTGCGATGGTATAGCTGACCAGCATCTCGCGTGCACCCGAGCCGTCAGAAGTAACGACGATGGTCTTGGCATCACGCCGCCGCGCTGAGGCGCTCACGTTTGCGAACTCAGTGACGTCGCGTCGCGCGCCTTCATCAATCAACTTCACTGAGCGGACACCGGCCAGATCAAAACTAATCAGCTCGCCGCTTTCCGAAGCAATCACCAGCGCGTGGCTGGTGACTGCCGGCTTGTTGGCGTCGATCTGCGACTTGCGCTCTTCGACCGTAAGAATCGATCCGGTGGCGGTGCGATTGGCCGTCGCCACGACTACTCGCGCGCCCTGCAGTTGCCCGAGCACGCCCGCCAGTCCGCCACTGAGGTCGTTTCCCGATCCGGCACTGATCGAAAATGGAATATCAGCCATCCGAGCCGCCGGCGGCGCGCTCGAGTTGTAGCTCACGGCGCCGATGCGGCCCTGGCCGAGGTCAAGCACGACCATCGATTTCAGAACGTCGTCGACCTGCGATTGCTTGAACGAGAGACTGATCTCGGCGTGATCACTGACGGTGCCGCGTCGCTCGATATAAGCGACGCCGTTGCTGTAAAGAATCACGCGCCGAATCGGCAGTGTCTGGATGTTCACTCTGCCGGTCGCGGTTGGCGGCGCGAGTGCGCGCGGGGCGCGTCGGGTCTGGGGAAAAGAGTTGACTGAAAGTAGAGAGACTACGACAAACAGGAGAGTGCGTTTCATGGGCTTGGCCTCCTCAGCCGAGAAAAGGTTGTTCGTGCTTTGAGGGGAGACCCGTGAAGGGGAGACGGTTGGAACTGACTTGCGAAAAACTGGATTGCTATCCGAATAATTGATGCGGCGCGATGGCCTCAGGTTGGACTACCTGTTGATGAAATGAGGCGTCAAGAATTACTCGGGTGTTTTTCTTAGCGCCTTTGCGCCTTGGCGTGCAAATACAAATCACGCAAAGGCGTCAAGACGGACTTCACGATCGCGCCCGCAGTCTATGGTTGCTATATCAGCCTGGTGGGCAGTCGCTATTTGGCGGGAAACTGCTACAGGATTAGTCTCTATTACTCTCTCAGGAATTCGTCGAGAACAGGCTACCCATTCGTGCCGGACATTACCTCGCGCACCGCGCCGGAGTGCAGGAAAGTTTCACGGAGGGCGGTATTATCAATATTTGCAGCGCAGGCGTTGACGATCTCAGCCGCTTGCGCAAAAGAATCACGGGCGGCGGAAAAATCGCCCAGGCTTGATTTCAAGCGGCCGAGTTCGGCGTAGGTCTTCCAGGCTATAACCGGCACCGGATAATGCCGCAACTCTTCAAACGCCGACATGAGTTCAGACTCTCCGCTCGCCGTGTCGCCGGCTGCGATCGAGATCTGCGCGATTAGCTTGTGAGCCACCGCGATGTACTTGTGCACTTCGTACCGGCTGGCAGTATCGAGTAAGCGTTGCGCGAATTCACGAGCCTTAGATAGATCTCCCTGCCGCAGCCAGTGTTCGGCGGTAGCCGCTTCCAGGCGGATGTTGTAGCGCCAGCGAAACCAGGCATCGCGCTTGAAAATGTCGCGCACTTCATCGAACGTAGAGATTGTCTCATCAGTCTTACCAGAGTGCGTGTAATCGATTCCCAGGTTGATCAGTGAATTGGCCTCAGCCTCGAGCACATGATGTTGACGACTAACTCCCAATCCTTCCGCATCATGTTTAAGGGCGCCCTCAAAGTCCTGTAGCTCGCGATGAATCCAGCCGATGCAGTTGGGCATGCGTGGATACCAGAAGAGATCGCCATTGCGCCGGGCCATATCGATCGCCTCTGTAAGCGTCGTCAGCGCTTCAGACATACGTCCCAAATTTCCCCGCGACAGGCCCAGAAAAAACATCGAAGTCAGCAGCAGGAAACCATCGCGCAATTCTGAAGCGAGCTGCCGGGCTTCGGTCTCGATCTCAATTGCCCGCTCGTATTCGGTTTGGAAAAAAAAGAGACAACCGCGCCATACCAATCCGGCCGCCAACGTGGGTTTATAGTTAATCGTGCGAGAAGTTTGGATCACGTCATCCAGAACCGATTTCCCCTCGGCCAGTTCTCCATAGCACAGATGTTTGAGGCCCATGAGGGCCAGTGTTTGGAGGCGCAGCTCTTCACTGCCGGCGCGTTTCGCCGCCGCGATGGCTTCGGTCGTTCGCTCTTCCATCTCTTCGAGACGATGAGAAAAGAACAGTGTCAGCGCCAGAGCGTTGAGCGCAGCCGATTGTTTCTCCGGCGAGCCCAGCGCATCCTGGTGTTTCAGCATATTCGTGTAATCGTCAACCGATTCGGGAAATCTGCTCAGCGCCATGTTCACGGCGCCGCGTTTTTGATAGAGCGTCACCAGCATTTCCGCGCGCGCCTCGGCCGAAAGTTTCTCAACCAGACCCAGCGCGTGCGTATAGTGCTCCGCGGCCTCGGCGTTGGCGTAGAGTTTGGTGGCGTTGTCGCCCGCTTGAATTAAATGCTCGATAGCGCGCGCGAAATCGCGGCCCAACTCAAAATGCCTGGCAAGTTGCGTCGCAATCTGCGAAGCACGCTTGCCGTAGTGCCGCATCAGTTGTTCGCCCGCGTGTTGATGAAGCATCGTCCGACGTTTGTTGACCAAATCGCCATAGAGGAAATTTTGATAGAGCGCGTGGGAAAAACGATAGCGCGTTGCTGACGAACCATCGGGCAATTCCTCCTCGCCGCGGGTTTCAATCAGCCGGTGAGTCCTTTCCAGATGGGCCAGGCGTTCTTCAAGATCAACCTCGTCGACACCCAGTAGGCTGGCGACCACTGTTGAAAGAAACTCCGTGCCCTCGACGCTCGCATACTGGAGCGTACGCCGCTCCTCTTCTTCGAGCGCATCGATTTTCTTGCCAATCATACTGCGCACGCTCTCAGGAGCTTCGAGATCCATTTCCCCCAGCGGACGAACCAGGGTCCAGTGAGTGTTTACTCTCGCGATGTCGCCGCGTTCACCCAGATATTGCAGCAAGTTGGCGGCAAACAACGGATGTCCCTCTGTCTTGTCGTGGATCAATGAAGCGAGTTGCGGCGGAAAGTCGTTGGGCGTGAACGTCGCGTTCAGGTATTCCGCGATGTGCTCGCGGTCCAGCGAACGGAGGGCTATCTCTTCGCAAAGATGGTGCGCTTGCATTTCCGCTTTATAGCTCTTGAGTGGATGATTGCTGCGTTCAATGTCTTCGGGTCTGAATGTTCCGGCTATCAGCAGGCGCTGAGCGCTGATTCGTTGGCAAATATGCCGCAACAGATCGACGCTTGAAGGATCGGCCCAATGCAGATCCTCGAGCAGTAATACAATCGGAGAACTTGCGGCAAACATCCCGAGGGCATCGCCCATCTCGCGCATCATGCGCTCTTTGGTCGCTCCAATTGTCTCCTGTTGCAACCTCTCGAAGGCCCCGGTCGAAGCAAATGCCGCGGGTAACTCCATGCACCACGTCGGCGCGTAAGTTCGCATGAGCGAGGTGAGTCTCTCGCGACCGGGTCCCTCGAGCAGCGCACCGATGGCATCGAGAAATGGCAGATATGCTTCACCCGTGCCGTATTGCTCGACACATCGTCCACGGGAGACCAGCAGACCCGGATACCGCGTGCGCGCCCGCCGCAGAAACTCGTCAGACAGCGAGGTCTTCCCGATGCCTGGCTCGCCGGTGATGAAAACAAGGTGGCCGATGCCGTCAATCGCCTGTTGCAGATATCCTTCCAGTTTCTCTAACTCCGGCCCTCGTCCCACAAATGAAAACGAAGGAGAATCGATCACATCCTTATCAAAAATGATTGGAGTGCCGGACCACTGTCCACTAAGAGTGGCGCGAAGATTCCTTAACGCCTGGGCGATTTCCGCCGCTGACGAATAACGTCTCTCTTTGTCTTTGACGAGCGCGCGTTCGACGATCAAATCGAATTCTCGCGGCAACTCTGGTCTTACTCGACTTGGCGAGAGTGGATCGGTGGTGGCGATCGCATGCATCACCGCGAGTATGCTGGGTCCTGAGAACGGCAACGAACGCGTAGCTGCCTCGTAGAGTACACATCCCAGAGAAAAAATATCTGAACGCGAGTCCAAAGCCTCTCCCCGGGTCTGCTCAGGAGACATGTAAAAAGGCGTGCCCAGAACTGTTCCTTCGTCAGTAAGGTGCATTAGGGTTAGCGCTTCATTATCAACGCCGTCGGCAATCGTCCGCACAATCTTGGCTAGTCCGAAGTCCAGCACTTTCGCATGACCGCGTCGCGTGATCTGAATGTTCGTCGATTTGATGTCGCGGTGAATCAGCCCAATCTCGTGCGCAGCGTCGAGGGCATCGGCGACTTGTATTCCGATGTCCAGAAGCTTCGTCAGCGGTAATGCACCATCACGCTCGATCAATTCCTTCAGCGTCTGACCTTCGATGTATTCCATTACGATGAAGTCCAGACCTTCAGTCTCTTCAATCGCGTGGATGGTAATAATGTTCGGATGATTGAGTGCCGAGGCTGACTGCGCTTCCTTCAGGAAGCGCCGCTTGGCCGTCGGGTTCTCGTTAACGGCGGCGGGTAGCAGTTTGATCGCAACCGTGCGCCCGAGTTTCGTATCTTCCGCCTTGTAAACTTCGCCCATGCCGCCGCTGCCGATCTTCTCGACGAGCCGGTAGTGCAAGAGCATCTGTTGCGGTTCCAACGAACTCATAAGGCGGCCTTCGATTAGTTGCGCCTTCCGGGTGCCGAACACTCTAATGAATCTGTTCGGTCCGCGCAATCTTTTGAATTCAGCTCTTGAAGTAATCAAGAAGCAGGAATCCTGTGGCGAGGGGTTGGTTAGTCGCGACTATCGGGGAAACGGCAGAGACACTATCTTTTCCCGCGTACCGAGCCGCTGATCTTCTTGCGCGTGGTCTCGCCGGTGTGCAGGACGGGAATTGCAGCATCAACTTCTGAGTGAGGGCGCGGAATGACGTGGGTCGCGACGACTTCGCCGACGCGCCGGCCAGCGGCTGCCCCTGATTCAACTGCGCTCTTGACCGCCCCGACTTCCCCGCGCACGATACACGTTACCAGGCCGGCGTCGATTTTCTCCCAGCCGACGAGCACGACATTCGCAGATTTCACTGCGGCATCCGCGGCTTCAATCATTGCTACCAGGCCGCGGCATTCGATTAGTCCTAAAGCTTCACGTTCCATCCCGTCACCTTTTCGTAGGGCGCTAAGATTAGTTGGTTTTTGATCAGATTGCCAGCGCTTACAACCGGCGTCGTACCTTGCCCTTGCTTACGCGCGGGCTTCTGACACTTTAATCCGTGCCGCGCGAAACCGCGTGTCAGAAGCCCGACCGTAAGGGAGGGCAAATGCCGAGAGGACTCAGCTATCAGTTTCGCAACGAATGCACGGGCGCCGGAATGCGTCCGCCCCGGCGAATGAATTGATCAGAAGAGAATCGGTTGACTGGCATGATCGGGGCGCTGCCGAGCAGCCCGCCGAACTCGACCATCTCGCCAACTTCGCGACCCGGAACCGGAATTATGCGTACTGCGGTCGTCTTGTTATTCATCACGCCGATAGCCATCTCGTCGGCGATGATTGCTGCGATGGTCTCAGCGGAGGTCGAGCCGGGCACAGCGACCATATCGATGCCCACCGAGCACACACTGGTCCAGGCTTCGAGTTTATCGAGCGACAAAGCGCCGACGAGTGCGGCTTCGATCATGCCGGCGTCTTCGGAAACAGGAATGAAGGCGCCGCTCATGCCGCCGACTGAGTTGCTGGCCATCGCGCCGCCTTTCTTGACCGCATCAGTTAACAAAGCCAACGCCGCCGTCGTGCCGTGTGTGCCCGCGCGCTCAAACCCCATCGCCTCGAGAATATTGGCGACTGAATCTCCGGGCACCGGAGTTGGCGCCAGCGATAGATCGATGATGCCAAACGGAATCCCCAGACGGCGTGCGGCTTCACGGCCGACCAGTTCGCCGGCCCGGGCCAGTTTGAATGAAAGCTTCTTGATGAGTTCGGCGATCTCCTGTAGCGGCAGATCTTTCGCCGCCTGTTGCACCGCGTGATTGACCACGCCGGGGCCGGAGACGCCCACGTTCAGCACGGCTTCGGGCTCGCCAATGCCGTGAAAGGCGCCGGCCATGAAAGGATTGTCTTCGACGGCGTTGGCAAAACAGACGAACTTTGCGCAGGCCAGCCCGGAATGTTCGCGCGTTCGCTCGGCGGCATCCTTTATTAAACGCCCGACGCGCGCCACTGCATCCATGTTGATTCCCGCGCGAGTGGTGGCCACGTTCACTGAACCGCAAAGCCTTTCAGTCACCGAGAGGGCTTCCGGAATTGAATCAAGAAACTCGCTCTCGTTGCGCGTGAAACCCTTGTGAACCAGAGCGGAATATCCACCGACAAAATCGACCCCGACGGTGGCCGCGGCTTCATCAATCGCGCGACCGAGATCGACCGGATTACCGCGCGCACCTTCAGTCAAAATTGAAACGGGAGTAACCGCGAGGCGTTTGTTGGCGACGCGAATTCCAATCTCGTCGCCAATCTCATTTACGGTGCTCACCAGCGGCCCGGCCGATCGTTCGATTTTTTCACGGACGCGCTCAGCGGTGGTGGCGATCGAATCGGTGACGCAATCACGCAAACTGAGTCCGAGCGTCACGGTGCGAATGTCGAGATGCTCCATCTCGGTCATGCGCACGGTTTGCAGGATTTCGGCTTGGGTGTACTCCATATTGAAATCAGCCACAGAGGCACGGAGAAAAAGAGAAATGAACTCCTACCGCTTCCGGATTTCTAATCTTCTCTGTCTCTCTGCGTCTCTGTGGCGTTCTTAAACCCAGACTAAGACTTACCCCATCACTTTGCTGAGCAGCAGCAGCACGAGAAAGACTACGAACAACCCGAGGGCCACCAGCACAAAGCGCAGGCTGGGATCGTAAGAAGCTTCCTCGAACATCGCCGTGGAAACGTGGCGAATCTTCTCGACCCGCTTTACGTTGTCGGCCAAAGCCCCGCGCGTGGCGGTTGAAGCGCGATGCAAACTGTCGCGGGCCTTTTCATAGGTTCCATGCTTTGAAACGGCTGCCGCCGAAGATTTCGTTGCCTGATCGCCGGTTTCGGTCTTCGCCGGCTCAACGGCTGCCGCCGGTTGGTGCTCGGTTGAAAGGTTTGGAGTTTCCAAGGATGCAATGACGGAAGGTTTATCGGCGGTGTTGAAGATATCGGTCGCAGCGTTGGCAGCTTCCAAAAGCATCGCACGACTCGCAGCAGTCTCATTATCTGCCAGGGCCGGCTTTGGAGTCTCTTCGTCTCTGGGAGGCTTCGGGTTTGCGGACGATTGTGTCAGCGCCTGGCCACACTCCGGGCAAAACATCGCCTGCTCGCGAATCGACGCGCCGCAGGACTCGCAACGATGTGAAATTTCAGGTTGCGACATAAATTTCGAATTTCGGATTTCGGATTTCGAATTGCTGAATCAACGCTGGTACCTCAACTCTGACAAGGTCGTCTTCAAATTCGCAATCCGAAATTCGCATTTCGCAATTCCTAGATCCGATGCATCGCGTTGAATAAATCTTCGCGCTGAGCATAGATGTGGACGCCGAGTTTTTCACCCTCGGCGCGAAAACGATCTTTCAAATCCGTTACTGATAACTGCGCCCGCTGAGTGTTGGCAATGATTACCATTGCGAACTTCCCCTGCACTACGGTTTGATTGATGTCGACGATGCTACAGCCTGCTTCAGCCAGGATTTGCGACACGCCGGCAACGATACCCGGATGGTCAACACCAAACACCGAAATTATCAGCCGGTCCGCCGAGCCTTCAGAAGCAGCGGTTTCACCGAACGACGATCGGGGCGAGCTGATAGTTGATCCTATTGCCGCTCCGTTTCGCGCCAATTCCGGTTCGACAGTCCGATAGATGTCCGTAACCAGTTGCTCGACCGCACTTTCATCCGCGCCGGCGCCCAGACGGGCGTAGATCGCCCGAGTGATGCGATAGATCAGCTCTTCGTTAGCCATTTCAAGTTCGCGATTGCCGGATGAAGTTAGCCGCAAAAAGGCACAAAGACATAAGAACAATCAAGAGAAGTCTTGAATTAGAACCCAAGCTATCTTGCGCCTTTTGTGCCTTTTCGCGGCTAATCTGACGACGATAGATATTTCTCAGCGTTGGCCGTTATCGCGCGCCAGCGCGCGCGCGGCTTCGCGTAATTCTTCAGACTTTGTATCAGCCAGGTCCACCCGATCGACGATGCCAACCACGGCGGCTTCGATGGACATGTCCTGATCTCCAATTGCCGAGCGCGCCGCCTTGCCATAGGCGCACATCACCGTTTCTCCCGCGCCCGCACCGAGTCGATCCGCAACCACAACCACATTCTTAGTGGGTTCACGATCCAGATCAAAAGGATGGACAATCAGAAAACGGACACCCTCGAGATCGGGCGTCTTTTTCGTAGACCAGACCGTGCCGATGACTTTTCCTAGAAACATGGTGCTTAGATTTTAGAACTTAGAACTTAGAACTTAGTTTCCTTCTTGTCGACAAATGAACCCCTAAAACAGAATTCCCTAAGCTCTAAGATCTAAGCCCCTAAGCTCAAGCTTTAGCAAACACTTCCGCCGGGTCTCCGATGTCGCGGGCTGAAGGCGTAATGATCGTGCGAGGGCCAACATAGATCTTCTCGCCTTTTTGAATGGCGCGTTTCACGTCGTCTTCACTGATGAACTCGGCCGCCTTGCGGCCATTTGCCGCGGATGTCGAACCCTGAGCAACGCTCGCCGGCGGACCAGCTGTTACGCCGTTACCACTCGGCCCTCCGGAATAATCCGTTTGCGGCGCAGCAGATGGCGGGGCGGATTCAGGTTGGCGGTTGGCCAGAAAGCGATCGACGATCGCCGCAATTTCTTCGCGACTGACTTTTGGTGTCGTGCCAGCTTGCGTAGCACCGGCCGCAGGTCTGCTGGCGGCGCTCGGTTGGGCCGGCATAACCGATGGCTGCGTCGCGACGGCGGGCCGTTTGCTGGCCACCGGCCGTGTTTCAAACGCCACGCGTTTGATGTCCATCAGATGCAGCGGCGAGACATTATCAGAAGTCACGTTGCCACCCCACGATCCGCAGCCGAGCGTCATCGAAGGGGGTAGCGCCGTTGAGAATCCAATCGCGCCGTGTGTCGTCGGCGTGTTCACGGTTACGCGCGAAGCGGGCACCTCAGCGCCATAACG
>WNFJ01484863.1_pt1 | contig 11152 bp, 9 predicted proteins | sample 5400461 | NCBI WGS metagenome assembly WNFJ01 (sample SAMN13153349, study PRJNA577476) | soil metagenome | isolation source: 115 cm saprolite on Douglas fir-dominated hillslope | place: USA:California | collected 2013-09-17 | reverse complement strand
TCGATCTGCCGAGCCTCGAGGGGGTCGAGGAGGTGGTGATCTCCAAGGAAGTGGTCGAGGGCACCGCGCGGCCGCTCTACATCTATGCCGACCGCGCCGCGGACGCGGGGGCGACCGCCTCCTGAGGGAATCGGCTGAATATTGCCGGTCTAGGCTCCCGGTCGTGTGGCAGCTGTGTCCTTCGGGCGCCGCTTTCGCCGGGATTGTGGCGGGCTCCGGGCGCCATCCTTGACACCCCCCTGGGCCGGGCCCACGTATAGCGTACGAACGGAACGCGTACGACCGATTCCGGGCAGGGTATCGTGCTCGTCAGCAGCGCCTTCTCGCTGACTTTCCGTCCTTCTGCCGTCTTATCGCACTCCGCCGCGATTGCGCCTCGCGGGTCCCGGCGGAGGGGCAAACACAAGGAAATTCCGGGCCATGTCCACGACAAAACCACGCCCGCCCCTCACGCCCGGCGAAGTCCGGGCCTACCCGGTGCTGCCGCTGCGCGACATCGTGGTATTCCCCCACATGATCGTGCCGCTGTTCGTCGGCCGGGAGAAGTCGATCCGCGCGCTCGAAGAGGTGATGCGCAGCGATACCTTTATCCTGCTGGCGACGCAGAAGAACGCCTCCGACGACGACCCCTCGACCGATTCCATCTACGAGGTCGGCACGCTGGCGAGCGTGCTGCAGCTGCTGAAACTGCCCGACGGCACCGTCAAGGTGCTGGTCGAGGGCGTCGAGCGCGCCAAAATTCTCAAGTACACCGGCCGCGTCGACTATTACGAAGCCGACGCGACGAGCCTCCAGGACGCGACCGGCGAACGCGTCGAGGCCGAGGCGCTCGCCCGCTCGGTGGTGACCGAGTTCGAAGGCTATGTGAAGCTCAACAAGAAGGTCTCGCCCGAGGTGATCGGCGTCGTCCAGCAAATCGACGATTACGGCCGCATCGCCGATACGGTCGCCTCGCATCTCGCGGTGAAGATCGCCGACAAGCAGGGTATCCTGGAGACCGCCTCGGTCGGCGAGCGCCTGGAGAAGGTGCTGGGCCTGATGGAGAGCGAGATCTCGGTGCTGCAGGTCGAGAAGCGCATCCGCACCCGCGTCAAGCGGCAAATGGAGAAGACCCAGCGCGAATATTACCTCAACGAGCAGATGAAGGCGATCCAGAAGGAGCTCGGCGACGAGGAGGGCCGCGACGAGCTCGCCGAGCTCGAGGACAAGATCAAGAAGATCAAGCTGTCCAAGGAGGCACGCGAGAAGGCCACGCACGAGCTCAAGAAGCTCCGGCAGATGTCGCCGATGTCGGCGGAAGCCACCGTCGTGCGCAACTATCTCGACTGGCTGCTGTCGATCCCGTGGAACAAGAAGAGCAAAATCAAGAAGGACCTCATTCACGCTCAGGAGATCCTCGACAACGATCATTTCGGCCTGGAGAAGGTCAAGGAGCGCATCGTCGAGTATCTCGCGGTCCAGCAGCGCGCCAACAAGCTGACCGGCCCGATCCTGTGCCTGGTCGGCCCGCCCGGCGTGGGCAAGACCTCGCTCGGCAAGTCGATCGCGCGGGCCACGGGCCGTGACTTCGTGCGCGTGTCGCTCGGCGGCGTGCGCGACGAGGCGGAGATTCGCGGTCACCGGCGCACCTACATCGGCTCGATGCCGGGAAAAATCATCCAGTCGATGCGCAAGGCGAAGTCGAGCAATCCGCTGTTCCTGCTCGACGAGGTCGACAAGATGGGCGCCGATTTCCGCGGTGATCCGTCCTCGGCCCTGCTCGAGGTGCTCGATCCGGAGCAGAACCACACCTTCAACGACCATTACCTCGAGGTCGACTACGACCTCTCGCATGTGATGTTCGTGACGACGGCGAACACGCTCAACATCCCGCCGCCGCTGATGGACCGCATGGAGATCATCCGCATCGCCGGCTACACCGAGGACGAGAAGGTAGAGATTGCGCGTCGGCACCTGATCCCGAACTCGCTCGCCAAGCACGGAGTGAGCACCAAGGAGTGGGCGATCGACGACGAGGCGCTGCTCACGATGATCCGCCGCTACACGCGGGAGGCGGGCGTCCGCAATCTGGAGCGAGAGCTCTCGACCCTGATCCGCAAGGCGGTCAAGGAGCTGATGATCTCCAAGAAGAAGTCGCTGCGGGTGACGAACGACAATCTCGGCGACTACCTCGGCGTGCCGAAATTCCGCTACGGCGAGGTCGAGCCGAACGATCAGGTCGGCGTCGTCACCGGGCTCGCCTGGACCGACGTCGGCGGCGAACTGCTCACCATCGAAAGCGTGATGATGCCCGGCAAGGGCAAGATGACGGTGACCATCGATCTCGGCGGCGGCGTCCTACGTGCGCTCGCGCGCGGTCGATTTCGGCATCGAGCCGCCGCGGTTCGACCGCCGCGACATCCACGTGCACGTGCCCGAGGGCGCGACCCCGAAGGACGGACCCTCGGCGGGCGTCGCCATGGTGACCGCGATCGTCTCGGTGATGACCGGCATTCCGGCGCGCCGCGACGTGGCGATGACCGGGGAGATCACGCTGCGCGGCCGCGTGCTGCCGATCGGCGGCCTCAAGGAGAAGCTGCTCGCGGCGCTGCGCGGCGGCATCAAGACCGTGCTGATCCCCGAGGAGAACGCCAAGGATCTGGTCGAGATCTCCAACAGCGTGAAGAGCGGGCTCGAGATCATCCCGGTCTCGCGCATGGACGAGGTGCTCGCCCATTCGCTCACCCGCAAGCCCGAGCCGATCGTTTGGGACGAGACGCAGGCCAAGCCCGCACCCGAGGCCGAGGCCGCCCCGGCGCAGCCGGTCGAGGAAGAGCCGCCGGGCCTGACCGCGCATTGATCAGCGGATGACGACCGAGGACGGATTTCTGGTCCGCCCTCTGTTGTTATTAGGGCTTTCGCGCTGCTGCCTAGCTTTCCTGCCTCCCTGACTCGTTTGCACTGATCCATCTGTCGTCAGAGGCGCCTGGCTGTGCACACATGTGCGGCGGCGCGCCCCTGAGCGAAGCGGCGCGCGCTGGTCGCCTGCTTGGCAACGGCCGGAAAACCGAGGACACTGCACGCCTCAAATCCAGGGAGGCGACCATGGTCAAGCTCGCAGCGCCGGCGTGATCCACGACTGGCCCCTCGCCGTAGATCTGCGATCAATTACGTAAACCCGGCCGATGATCCCTCCGAGGGTGCATCGACCTCACGATAAGCCCAATGAGCTGATGTGCGCGTCGGGAGACTGGGGCAAAGTCTGTGCAAAAAGGACGCTCGGATCCACCATGCCGGGGGTTCTCAGCCACATCCACTACTCAGCCCCTGTTGAACCCCTCCACGGGTGCCAGACCATCGCATCCGGGATCGGAAGCCTTGTGGTTCCCGGTCTGCGGAGCCAATATGGGTGCCGCTGGGACATGGAATTCAAATTCGAGACAGACATCAACTTCGGGAGGAATTTATGACGACACCGCCATTCTCGTATCGACCCGACCGGCGCACAATCCTCAAGGGGACCGCGGCGGCCGGGCTCGTTCAGATCACTGCACCCTTCCTTATTCAAGCTCGCGGCGAAGCACCGCTTCGGATCGGAATGGTCGATCCTCTCACCGGCGTCTATGCCGCGCCGGCGCAGAATGAAGTGACCGGCGCCAGGCTCGCCGTCGACCAAATGAACGCCAAGGGCGGCATTCTCGGTCGTCCGGTCGAGTTGCTGGTGGAAGATTCTGCGAACGACGTCGGTACCGGAGTGCAGAAGGCGCGCAAGCTGATCGAACGCGACCAGGTGACGTTTCTCATCGGCGACGTGAATTCGGGCATTGCCCAGGCCATCGCCCAGGTCACCAACGAGAAGAAGGTGCTGCACATCGTCTCGGGCGGCCATACCGATACGATCACCGGCAAGGACTGCAAGTGGAACGTCTATCGCGTCTGCAACACGACGCGCATGGAAGCGAATTCGGTGTCCGACCTGCTGTTCAACAAATACGGCAAGAAGTGGCATTTCGTCACGCCGGACTACGCGTTCGGCCACACCCTGCAGCAAGCGTGCGAGACTAATCTCAAGCGCCTGGGCGGTACCGTCACGGGCAACGAGCTTACCCCGCTCGGTACCACCGACTTTTCCGCGTATCTGATCAAGGCGCGCGCCGCCAATCCCGACGTGCTACTGCTGCTGGTTCAGGGCTCGGACATGGTCAATTGCCTCAAGCAGATCGTGCAGTTCGGCATCGACAAGCAGATCCACGTCGCCGGGACCCAGCAGGAGCTCGAATCGCTCGAGGGTTTGCCGCCGGAAGCGCGCATCGGCATCTGGATGTTCGAGTGGTACTGGAAACAGGCGGGCGTGCCGAACGTCGCCGAGTTCGTCGCGGAGATCCGCAAGCGCAACGGGGGCAAGGTGCCGACCGCGCGGCATTGGTTCGGCTTCACCTCGGCGATGACGTTCGCGCTCGTCGCCAATCGCGAGAAGAGCGTGGATTCGCTGACGCTGGCGAGAGCGCTGGGCGATTTCGAACTGCCGCCCGAAGTCAAGCTGCAGCCGAACAAATGCTATTATCGCAAGGGCGATCACCAGCTGATGACCTCCGCCTTCATCGGCGAGGCGGTGTCGAACGGCAAGGACGATCCCGAGGATCTGTTCCGCGTCGACCAGGTCGTCCCCGGCGACAAGACCTCGCCGGCCGAAACCGAGACCGGCTGCGCGCTGCAGTGGCCTGCCTGAACTAGCGTCCGCATTCCGCCGCGCTCGGGACCGCATGGGCGCTTCCCGAGGCGGCGGAAATGCGGCGCCTCGTGGTCGACCGGTGCCGGGTCATGACGCAGCTGCTGCTCTTCAACGTCACCAACGGGCTGATCATCGGCGCCTTCTACGTGCTGATGGCGCTCGGCCTCTCCCTCATCCTCAACCTCAGCAACGTCATCAATTTCGCGCACGGCGGTTTCCTGGTCGTCGGCGGCTATATCGCCTACACCATCACGCCGTATCTGGGTTTCTGGGGTGCATTGCTGGTGGCGCCGCCGCTGACCGCGGTGCTCGGGCTCGCCATCGAGCGGGCGCTGATCCGGCCGCTGTACGGCCGCGATCCGCTCTACAGCCTGCTGCTCACGTTCGGGCTCGCCTTCATCTTCGAGGACATGACGCGCTTCATCTGGGGCGCACAAGGCCTGCCGGTGACCATCCCGGCCTTCCTCGCCCGGCCATTGAGCAGCGAATTCTTCTTCATCACCGGCTATCGGCTGTTCATGGTCGCCATGGTGATCGTTTCCGTGACGCTGCTGTTCGTGCTGCTGCGCTATACGCGCTTGGGGATTCGCATCCGGGCCGGCACGCTGGACCTGGAGACGGTCTCGGCGCTGGGCGTCAATGTGTGGGCGCTGCGCTCGCTCAATTTCTCGGTCGGCATCTTCCTCGCGGGGCTGAGCGGGGTGCTCGCGGCGGGACAACTCGGTCTCGAGCCGACGATGGGCGCCGGACTGCTGATGCCGAGCTTCATCGCCATCATCGTCGGCGGCGTGGGCAGCCTGACCGGCACGCTGTTGGGCGGCTTGCTGATCGGCGTCGCGTCGGGCGTGACCGCGGTCTACTTTCCGTCCGCGAGCGAGGCCGTCATGTACGTGCTGATGGCGGTGGTCCTGCTGATCCGTCCGCGCGGATTGCTGGGCGAGGAAGGCATGCTGACATGACCGGCGGGGAGGGCGCGCGCAAGCTGATCGCGCTCGGCGCCATCTGGGCGGCGCTGCTGCTCGCACCCTATTGGATGCCGCCGCTGGGCGGCTATACGGCGCTCGGCACCCGCGTGCTCGTACTGGGGCTTGCGGCGATGTCGGTCAATTTCCTGCTCGGCTTCACCGGCGTGCTGTCGTTCGGCCACGCGGCTTATTTCGGCTTGGGGGCCTATGGCGCCGGGCTTGCGCTGAAGTTCGTCGCCCCGAGCACGCCGCTTTCGCTCATCTGCGGCATGCTGGTGGGCGGCATCGCCGGCGCGATCCTCGGAGCGCTGATTGTGCGCCGTCGCGGCGTTTACTTCGCCATGGTCACCATCGCGTTCGGGCAGGTGTTCTATTACATCGCATTCCAGTGGAGCTCGGTTACCGGCGGCGACGACGGCCTGCGCGGCTTCTCGCGCCAGCCGCTCGACTTCGGCGCGTTCTCGATCGACATCCTGTCGAACGCCGAGAGCTTTTATTACTTCGTGCTGTTCTGTTTCGCGCTGGCGGCCGCCGCCATGGGCTTCGTGCTGCGATCGCCGTTCGGGCGCACCATGATCGCGATCCGCGAGAACGAACGTCGTGCCCGCTTCCTCGGCATCCCGGTCGAGCGCCATATCTGGATCGCCTTTACGCTGTCGTGCTTCTTCATCGGCTTTGCCGGAGCGCTGTACGCGCTGCTCAACAATTTCGCCGACCCGAAGGGCTTGCATTACAGCCAGTCCGGCGATTTCGTCATGATGGCGGTGATGGGCGGGATGCGCAGTTTTTGGGGACCCCTGCTCGGCGCCGCGGTATTCGTCATCCTGCAGGACTATCTTTCCAGTATCACCGTCAACTGGATGTCGTTCATCGGGCTGCTGTTCGTGCTGGTCGTGCTGTTTTTCCCCCGCGGGCTGCTGGGCGCCATTCGCCGCAAGGTTCAAGCATGATGCTGCTGGAAGTCGTCGCCGCTACCAAGCACTTCGGCAAGCTCGCGGCCGTGCGCGACGTCTCGCTCGCGGTGCCGCAGGGAGAATTGCGCGCGGTGATCGGTCCGAACGGGGCCGGCAAGACCACGTTCTTCAATCTCATCAGCGGCCTGTTCCCGCCCAGCGCCGGCCGCGTATTGTTCGACGGGCGCGATGTCACCCGCCTGCCGGCGCACGCGCGCGTCAAGCTCGGCATGGCGCGGACCTTCCAGATCACCGAGATCTTTCCGGAGCTGAGCGTGCGGGAGAACGTGCGCATCGGCGCCGAGGTGGCGGCGGGGTTTCGCTTGCGTCCCTGGATCAGCCGCGCAGAAGGCGCGGAATTGGCGCACCGGATCGAAGAGACGCTGAGCCTCGCCGGGCTTGCCAAGAAGGCCGACCGGCTGGTGGGCGAGCTCGCCCACGGCGATCAGCGCGCCGCCGAGATCGCCATGGCGCTAGCGTTGCGCCCGAGGCTGCTGTTGCTGGACGAGCCGACGGCCGGAATGGGCGACCAGGAAACCTACGAAATCACCCAGCTCATCCGCCGGCTGCATCGCGACAGCAAGCTCACGATCATCCTCATCGAGCACGACATGCGCGTGGTGTTTCATTTGGCCGACCGCATCACCGTGCTCGATCAGGGCAAGCTGTTGGCCGAGGGTACGCCGCGGGAAATCGCCGTCAACGACGCGGTTCAGGCCGCATATCTGGGTAAGGCGGCATGAGCGCGGCGCTCGAAGCCGAGGGGCTTCATACATTTTACGGCAAGAGTCATATCCTGCACGGCGTGAGCCTGCAGGCGGCCGAGGGAAAAATCACGACGCTGCTCGGGCGCAACGGCGCCGGCAAGACGACGACGCTGCGCAGCCTCATGGGCCTCACCCCGGCGCGCGAGGGCCGCATCACGGTGTTCGGCATGGATACCACGCCCTGGCCGGCGTTCCGGATCGCGGCGCTCGGCGTCGGCTACGTGCCGGAGGGGCGGCGCGTTTTCGCCAATCTGACGGTGGAGGAGAACCTCAAGGTGCCGCGCGAGCGGCAGGGGCCGTGGACGTTCCAGCGCATCTACCAATTGTTCCCCCGGCTCGGCGAGCGCAAGATGCACCGCGGCCGCCAACTGTCCGGCGGCGAACAAGAGATGCTGGCGATCGCCCGAGCGCTTCTGCTCAACCCCAGGCTTCTCATCCTGGACGAGCCTTCACAGGGATTGGCACCGCTGGTCGTGCGCGAGGTGTTCCGCATCATAGCCGAAATGCGGCGCGAGGGGATATCGGTGCTGTTGGTCGAGCAGAACGCGCAGATGAGTCTCGAAATCGCCGACCAGGCCTATGTGCTCGACGACGGCAGGGTGGTCTATTCGGGTGCCGCGCGCGAGCTTGCCGCCGATGCCGCGCGTGTCAAGGCGCTGGCCGGCGCCAGCGCCGAGGAGTGGACGCATGGCGCGGACTCATAGCGGACATCCGGTCATGCGCAACCAGTCCGGTTGCCGGACCGATCGGACGCAGCTTCCGACCGCGCAACAACATTGGTACCCGGCGCCGCAAGCGTCCAGTAGACGCCCGTTTCCTGAAACTCCAGCAGCGCCTTGCCTTGCAGCGTAGCCGGGACGGCCCTGGTGACCACCAGGTGTCCGAAGCCTTTGCGCGCCGGCGATGTCACCGGTGGACCATTATATTCCCGCCAAAAAAGCCGCAGAGTTCCTCCATCGGCTCCATTGTTGTCGAGCTCCCACCGAACTTGCACTCTCCCGGCGCGGACGGATAACGCCCCGTGTTTTGCTGCGTTGGTCGCGAGCTCGTGCAGTGCGAGTCCGATTTGCTCCGCTGCCGTCGGCGTCAGCGTGACCAGCGGTCCGGCAGTTTCCAATTGATCCGCGTCGGTCGCCACAAAGGGCGACAGCTGCGTGCGAATGAGATCGTGAAGGTCGACCCCGCGCCACGCTCCGGCGACGAGCAAGTTGTGGATCTCGACCAGCGCATCGATTCGTGCCGAAAACGCCGACTGGAACTCCGGAAACGTTTCCACCCTCAGCGCGATTTGACGGGCTATGCTCTGGATGACCGCAAGCAGGTTCTTCGATCGGTGGGACAGCTCTCGCATGATGAATTGAAAATGCTCTTCGTAACGCTTGCGTTCGGTAATATCCGTATTGGTTTCGAGGATCGCGATCGGCGATCCATGTGGATCCTTGTGGAGGTTCCAATGGCTCTGCGAGACAACCTGCTCCCCGGCTTTGGTGTATTGTACGACTTCTCCATCCCAGCCGCCGTCCCTGAACAGGATTTGCTTTATTTCCGGCAACGGCAAGGGAAACTCGGTTCGCAGCAATTGATGGGAGACCTTGCCGATCGCTTCGACTTTGGTCCAACCGTAGAGTCGGCGCGCGCCCTCGTTCCACAGCGTTATCTCGTCCTGGACGTTGCGGACAAGAACGTTGGCGAGATCGAGCACGCGAGCATGTTCGATGAGCTGCCGATTGCTCCTGTCGAGCTGCTCGACCGTGTCTCGCAGCCGCTCTTCATGGCGTTTGCGTTCGGCAATCTCCTTGATCATGGCGGCTTCGGCGCGGGCTCTCGCAACCGCGGCCCAGGTGTGCTCTGCCAGCTCCTCGCATAACGCGACTTCTGCCGTCGTCCAGCGCCTCGGGTGCTCCTGAAAAACATGCAAGGCCGCCTGGAGCCGCCCCTCTTTTACGAGAGGGACCGTTATGTGGGCCCGAGCATGGATGGAGCGATACAGTGGGAAGAACGCCTCATTGCGAGGATTGGTTTCCGTGTCGTTGACCACGCGGGTCTCGCCGCGCATCAGCTGGTCGAGAGCAACCGAACCGAATGCCTGCAGCGGAAAGCGGCCGGTAACATCGGACAAATGCTCGGCATGCCACTGGGCTCGCGCGATGACATGCCCCGCTTCGTCGATCTCCGAATATCCTGCGCGAGATGCGGCGAGATATTGTCCGATCGCGCCGGCCACTCTGGTCATGATCCGATCCGGGTCTGCAATGTTGCGCAGCTGATCACCCAACTCGTAAGTGAACCGCTCGCGATCGTCTGCCGAGCTGCGCATGGCAACATCTGCGCTCAAGGCTAGGCTCGGCACCGAGATGCTGATCATGAATGCGAGAACCAGAAGAAAGGACTCGTTCATGTTGGATCGGGCAAATGGGCCGCCCTCCAGGGCGGTGCCCCAAACCGCAAAGCACGCGAGCATGAATGCGACCGTGGCGGTATCGCGAGGTCCGGATCGCAGCGCCGCCCATATCAGCGGCAGGATGGCCAAGAACGCCAGCGCTGCCCGGTTGGCGGTTTGCTCGAAGAGGGGGCTGAAAGCGACAATACCCACGGCGAACGCCGTGGCGATAATCATTGCGGAGCGCAACAGCCCGTCTCGATCGAGCGATGGAGGCGGACTCCACAACACGATCACCGGGGTAACGACCAGCGCGCCGGCCAAATCGCCGAGCCACCACGTCATCCATATCGGTGCGAAATTCGACAAGTCGGCATACCCGGCGAGGCTAAGACTGCCGACGCCGATCGTTGCACTCGTCATCGTGCTGGGCCCCAGACCGATCAAGGTGAACTTGGCCACGCCGATCGGGGTGTCGAACGTATTTCGCCCGTCGGACCATCGGTTGATCAGCCAGCCGCCGATTACGGCTTCCAGCGTATTACCGAAGCCGATCGCGCAGGATGTATAGATCGAGCCGGCCGTGGTGAGGTTGACAAGGAACGCCCCGACAAAGATCGCCGGCCAAATTCGGTAGCCCCATAACAGCATCGCAGCCAAAGCCAGGCCGGTCGGCGGCCATATGGGAGTCGCATTGGGATGGATGGACGCCAGGGTCAGGCTGAGTTTGGCCACCCCGAAATAGACGACGGCGACGGCGGCAAGCTCAATGGGATAGTTCGGCGACCTGAGGATATCGGCAAGGATTCTTCGGGGGACCATTGGTCAGCCCTCGAGAGCGATCTGCGCGACAACCGGTTCATCTTAGCGCTTAAGACTGAGTCTCGTCGATACCGTTGGATCAAATTGACCTGCAACCGGCAATCACCAAAGCCGATACGACAGGCAAAGCCCCGTGAGATTGGGCGGGCCTCTCCTGCCCGCGTCCGCCGGCATCAGGATCGGGGCGAAGCGGTGGGAACAGGTTCCGGGGCGCGTGACGGTCAGCCGGTGTGCCTCTCGCCCCATTCCTTCAGCGCCTTGACAACGCGACGAAGTTCGCGGCCTTTCTCGGTCAACGCATATTCGGCCCGAGGCGGATGCTCGTTGTAGAACTGCCGGCGGATGATGCCGCCGTCCTCGAGCGTCTTGAGGCGGGCGGACAGCGTATTGGGGCTGATGCCGGTCAGAGAGATTTCCAGATCGTGGAATTTGCGCGGGCCGTGGCGCACCAGATCGCGCAGAATCAGGATCGTCCAGCGTTCGCCGATGATCTCGAGCGTGCGCGCCACCGGACAGCCTCGGTCGTAGGCGGTAGACATGCATAAGCTCCGAAT
>WNFJ01085498.1_pt1 | contig 11152 bp, 11 predicted proteins | sample 5400461 | NCBI WGS metagenome assembly WNFJ01 (sample SAMN13153349, study PRJNA577476) | soil metagenome | isolation source: 115 cm saprolite on Douglas fir-dominated hillslope | place: USA:California | collected 2013-09-17 | reverse complement strand
GTCGTTCGCGCCTATCGCCGCGAGGAACTTCGCGAGTTCCTGAATGCGCGCAAGATCGGAACCGAGGTTTACTATCCGATACCCCTGCACCTGCAGCCGTGCTTCGTATATCTCGGCTACCGCGAAGGCGACTTCCCTGAAGCCGAACGCGCCGCGAAAGAAGTGCTGGCGCTGCCCATGTTCTCGGAACTTACGGAAGACGAACAGCGGTGGGTGGTAAAGAGCATCGCGGATTTCTACTGCTAGCAGCTGTCCTTCGGACTAGTTGCATTTCTTCGGACTTGTTAAACAGGCAGTATCGTAACTTTCTGCCGCAACAGGCATCAGATTCCGCATCGAGGAGATGCAGGAATGAGAAAATTTTCTGGAGCAGGTCTAGGGCTATCTCTCGCGCTAGTTGTTACGTGCCTTGCCTTCGCTGCAAAGCCGAAAGCTCAAACGTCTGTCGAGCAAGCGGCTCGCAAGCCCGTGGTGGTTGAGTTATTTACCTCGGAAGGATGTTCCTCTTGTCCGCCGGCGGATGCCTTACTGCAAAAGCTCGAAACACAACAGCCGATTGCTGGCGCAGAGATCATCGCGCTCGAAGAGCACGTGGATTACTGGAATCACGATGGCTGGATCGATCCCTATTCCTCGCCGGAATGGACCGAGCGGCAACAGGATTATGCGACGCTCTTCAAGAACGATCCCTACACGCCGGAGCTCGTGGTGGATGGGCAGAGCCAGTTCGTGGGCAACAACGCGCGCGAGGCTGATGTCGAAATTAGAACGGCCGCACGCAACGCGAAAACTGTGGTTGCGATCTCTCCTGGAAAGCCGGACGCAATCGGATCGGAGCGCTTCGCCGTGTCTGTGGGAAAACTTGAGGGAAATAAATTCGTCGATGTCGCGGAGGTCTGGCTGGCGGTAACCGAAGATGCCCTGCATTCATCGGTAAGTCGAGGAGAGAACGCCGGACACGTCCTGCATCATGTAGCCACGCTGCGTTCATTGCACAAGATCGGGGTCGTGGATGCGAACGGGGGGGCGGTCTCCTTCACAGCCGATCCCGTGGTGAAATTCAACTCTCACTGGGATGTTGAGAATCTGCATGTGATAGTTTTTGTCCAGAAGAAAAAGAGCCGCGAGATTCTCGGAGCCGCTTCGATAAAAATCAAAGGTTAAACCACAAACGTGAAGATCATCGCGACGCGAGCTAGAGGACATCAAGAGCAAAGGCTGGTACGCGGCCGAAATAGCAACTGGACCAACTGCCGCCTAGCGCTGCCGATGACTCGTCGCCCGCTTCGGCGCTTCCTTTTGCTCGCCCGGGGCTAGCACTCTGCGGACCATCGGAGTATTCAGCTTGTACTTGCGTTCACTGACGTTGCCGCTGTCGTCTTTGACGCGCAGGATGAATACTGGCAAGCTGCCTTCTTTATCGAAATTCTCATTCGTCACAGTCACCGGTAGGATGCCGCGTAGTCCGTGTTCGCGGTAGGCCGTTTCGTAGCGATGCTTTTTGACGTTCCAGGTGAAGACGCGGACCTGATCGTAGTCGTAGGGCAGTCCGTCATGCGGCTCGGTGATGGCGCACAAATACTGCGAAACTTTTTTGTCTGAACCTTCCTTGCCCGGATCCTGAACCTGATCCAATACAAAGAAGGCAACGAAGCGCTGCCCTTCCGCATATTGGGCGATGTCGAGTGGGACGTCGAGATCCACCATGCGCGCCAGGACCCAGCCCACGCGGTTCTCGGCGTCTCGCACCAGCCACCAATCTTCCAGCGGGGGGCCGGAGGGCGATTTTCCGCCGGAAGCTCTGACGGCCTTCGCAGGCGCGGCCGTAAGGCCAGGCTGCTTTTCCGCCGTGGCGCGCTTAAGGACGGAAACCTTCGCTCCCGCTGAAAGTTGATACAGATGCTCGGTCTCGCGGCCGGGCGTGAGGTGCAGGTTCGAGTCGTTGCGCAGCACGGCAGGCGATTGCACAGGATCGCTTAAGTTCTCTTGTGTGAGTTTCTGAAGGCCATCATACGTTTGCTGGTCCACAAGGTAACGTTGCTCGATCCAGCCCTCGAGGCCGGAGGCGGTGCGCACGCGGGAAAAACGTTTCTCGCGCTCCAGCACCTCCACCCGCTCTCCATTCTTAACCGTGCCGACGCGGTTGTAGACCGTGGAGACCTGATCGCGCAGGCCAGCCTGCGCCGCCGAGACATAATTGACCTCCAGTACGCGGTGGCCTCTGCGATTGCAGGCAAAGACTCCCAGCAGGAAAAGGCCTGCCAGTCCGAAAGACAGCAATAGGCGACACGGACGCAATGGTTGGTGCGTTTTCACAATCTTCGCAAGGTTAGGCAAGGTTGCTTTCCACTATAGCGCGTTGCGGCCCCGGTTTCGCGGCACGAAGGGTTACATGGAGTGCACCTCTTGAGATAGAAGGTCTGAGCACCTGACACCGCGAATCGCTTCGGTTACCATTAAGGCAGGACATTGAAGATCTGTCGGCTATGCTTTATCGCGTCCGAGGCAATCGTTGTCGCCCGCGAAGAAATTTCCTTGATCCAAATGATGATTAAGCCAATGACCAAAAATATATCTAAGAATCGATTTGCTTCATTGTGCCTGTTGGCGCTGTTGTTTGCCTGCGCATACGCGACGGCGATTGACGAGGTGAATCCCGTGTTGCGTCCGCCCAAGGGTGCGCAGGTGGCGATTGTGGTCTTCGAGGATTTGCAATGTCCGCAGTGCCGCCGTGTAGCGCCCATTCTTGAGCAGGCTTCGAAAACCTACAAAATTCCCCTGGTGCGTCATGACTTCCCGCTGCCCATGCACAACTGGTCCTACGATGCGGCCGTTATGGCGCGCTACTTTGACGCAACGTCGAAAACCCTGGGCAACGAGTTTCGCGACTACATCTTTTCCAACCAGCTTGAGATTAATCCCAAGAACCTGCGTGGATTTGCCGAAAAATTTGCCAGCGAGCACAAGATCGACTTCCCTTTCGTCGTCGATCCCCAAGGCAAGTACGCTGCCGAGGTGAATGCCGACCGCGACCTGGGCAAGGGTATCAAGCTGGAACATACGCCCACCGTGTATATCGTGAGCAGCCGGCATCCGGACCGGCCGTACGTGGAAATGAAGGATGCCAGCCAGTTGTATGCATTGATTGACGCGATGATGAAAGAGTAGTGCCAGTTCTCAGTTTGGCCCCGAGAGATGCATACGTCGCTGATTCCTGTGAACCCCTTCCAATTCCAGGTGATATTTTAAATTGCACCTTAGTAACTGGAGCCGATTCCTACTCCCGAGTCAAAATAGCAGTACCCATGAACCGGCAGACCATAGCGCAGCTCCGCTCAAAAGCAGGATTGTTCTACTTCCAGTCAAGCCAATGGGCCGCGCGTGTGCCCATCAAAGCGCGGGTTGTGCTTGGGTTCTTCCTGCTTGCTGCTGTGATCATGGCGGTGCATACCGCGCTTACGGCGAAGGATGCCAGCCTGCACTTGAAACTGCAGCACGGCTTCCACGATGCGCAGGTCTCGCTCTGGGTGGATGGAGAGCTTGCTCTCTCGAACAAGATCACGGGCTCTGCGAAAAAGAAATTCGGATTGATTCCTACAGATGCGGCGCAGGGAAGTTTGTCGCAGATCATACCCGTACGCTCCGGCCAGCATAAAGTGCGGGTGAGAATTGAGCCGGACGATTCCGCAGCACAGGAAGACAGCATCAGCGGCGACTTTACTTCTAAGGCTGAGCGTTCTCTCTTGGTTTCCGCGCGACACAGTTCGCTCTCGCTCTCCTGGCAAGGCACAGGCGGCGTTCCGGCAGAAGCTGCCTCCAGCTTTGCATGGTTCTCACGTTATGCCGGATCGTTATTCCTGACCATCGCGGGATCGATCATGTCTGCAGTGGCAGGATATGTGCTGCGTGAGCTGCCAGGACGGCTGGGATCCACTTCGAATTCCGCACCTAAGGCGTAATTTGCAGCAAGGTCGGTTTTACTTGCGCTTGGCCATCAGTGCGAGCGTGTAATCATCGAGATCGATTAACGCTTCATCGCTCACCGCCTTCAGCCGTTCGCGTCGCTTCTTTCGTAGCGCTTCTTCAGTTGAACCCGACGCCTCAGCCCGCTGCTTTGATCCGATCTTGTCTTTGCGATGCAGAAGCTCCTGGGCATAGGTTCGAGCCGCCGCCGACTCGCCGACATCAGCCGCAAACGAAGCGATAGCTTGATCCGCATCCTCGGTCTGCGCATACCAGAGCAAGAGAAGCAAGCTCTTTTGCGCAGTTGCATCGCGCTCCGTTTTCAAACGGTTAATGGCGGGCCGCAGCCAGTGTCCCTCATCGGTCGGTAACAACAGATAAACTAGGGCATAGTCCTGCCCGGGGGTGAGAACATGTTGCGCAATAAAGACCTTGAAGTTGGAGTCCTCGAGAACATGAAACGCCGCCTCCGTGGTGTCCTCATTCAGAATCGCCATGTGATGCACTTGCAGAAAATAGTCCTTCGGCTGCACGTCGCGCAGGTCAGAACGCGCCATGGCAGCAAGCGCAACCTCTCGATCCGCGGGAGTGTCAGAAAGGCTCAGCAGAAGCATGCTGCCGTCGTAGAGAAAGAAAGGAGGATTCCTAAAGATGGCAAGTTCCTGCCGTAGGGCAGGCACATAGATCGACCGTTCCGCTTTTGCCGCCCGCCAAAATTGGTCAAGGACAGCGGACTTCTTTGTGATTTCCTGATTGCTCAATCGGTGGGGTTGGAAATTGTAGGTCTGTTGAATTTGCTGATGAATGGAAGCCGATTGACCCGCGGCAGAGCCTGCGAGCAGGAATAACGGAAAAAGCAAGACGCAGACAAAGGTGCGTTTCATAAAAGAGTCACCCGATTTCAGAGGATGATGGCGAGCAATCGGGCGACCAGCAAGATCGATAATCCAATGGCCGCGATGCTATTGGCCCGTAACCCGCGATAACTCGCCGCCCAGGGAAACATCAGAACATCAAACAGTGGCCTGATTTTTTCCGGCCAAAATAGTCCTGCCACTCCGAAGGCGAGACAGAACTGGACCACCAGGCATAATCCCAAAATATTCATATCTATGATTCCAAGCTTGAACCGTGCTTCCTATTGAAGCGCGACTCGGGTATTTAGGTGGAGATTACGAAAGTACATCGAAGAAGCCTCTGGCATCAAGCAAAACTATTTGCGGTAAAATTTCGGTTGAAGCCGAGAGCCCGTCCCTGATTGGAGACAATTGAAGACAAAGGAACGGTTTGCCTAAATTCCGATTTCAGTCTCCGAATCCAATGCCGATCGCGCGGGCTGCTCGCACCAGTTCGCCTTTGGGGTCAACGGATTTGAGGTGGCCTATGGCGTGGGCCACGTCGACGGAGACGATCGAGTCACCGTGCAATGCGACCATCATGCCAAAACCTCCGGCAGCGATTAGATCGACGGCAGCTACGCCAAAGCGCGTCGCCAGGATGCGGTCGAAGGGTGAAGGAGTGCCTCCGCGCTGAATGTGGCCCAGCACGCTGATGCGGACTTCTTTTTTCGAACCGTGCGCGATGGCGTTGCCGATCAGGTTGCCGATGGAGCTGGCGCGGCGGTTTTCCTTCATCTCCGGCGGCAGCTTCACGCCTTCTGCCACCACCACGATGGTGAAATGCTTGCCGGTTTTTTCGCGCTCGCCGATGTATCGGCAGACATGCTCGATGGTGAACGGAATTTCCGGAATCAAAATCACGTGTGCGCCGCCGGCGATTCCGGCCTCGAGCGCGATCCAGCCACAGTCGCGGCCCATCACCTCAACCACCATCACGCGATGATGCGACGCCGCGGTGGTGTGAATCTTGTCGATGGCGTCAGTGACGGTGTGCAGCGCGGTGTCGAAACCAAACGTGACCTGAGTGGCTGAAAGATCGTTGTCGATGGTTTTGGGCACTCCAACAATCTTCATTCCCTTCTGAAAAAGTTCATGGCCGATCTTCTGCGATCCATCGCCGCCGATGGTGATGATGGCGTCGATGCCCAATTTTGCGGCATTGGCGATGATCTGGCCGGAAACGTCGCGCGAAACTTCCTTGCCGTTCTCAACCGTCTTGTAGTGAAAAGGATCGCCACGGTTGGTGGTGCCGAGAATCGTGCCGCCGCGGGGAAGAATGCCGGAGACTTCCTTCAGCGTGAGCTCGAACGCTTTCTCCGGCCAGATGAGGCCGTCAAAGCCATCGGGGATGCCGATGACCTTCCATCCGTATTTGATGATCGCGGCTTTGGTGGCAGCGCGAATGACTGCGTTGAGGCCGGGAGCGTCGCCACCTCCGGTGCCGATGCCGATACAGCGTATGTCTGACATAGGGAAGATCGTCGTTGGTCGTGAGTCGTTAGTTGGCGGCAGAACCGACGGACAACAAACGCCGCCTTTACGATAATACTGTGAATGTGGACGAGGGCAACTTACTAGTGGGCGTGGAACGTTGCGCATCGTCATCGATAGATTTCGCTGCGGTGGCCGACGCGGACAACGAGAATTCTCACTGCTGAATGCTCGATCTCGCAGATGATACGGTGATCACCCACCCTGTAACGCCACAGTGTTCCGAGCGGACCTCTTAAGGCCTTGCCAAGAGATCGAGGGTCTTCCTGTTTCGCGACGCGGTTATCCATGAAATCCAAAATGCGTTTGGAGACAGGTCTGTCCAGTTTCTTGATTTGGTTCCTCGCCGTCTGGGTGTAATCAATCGCCCAGGCCAAGATCGGTTCTCACTTGGCCGCTGGAATGGATTGGTTCTTCCCCTTTGCGCACGCGCTCGAGAACGTCGGCGGCGAGGTAGTAGTCCTCGAGATCATCAAGGCCCTTCTCGATCATCTGACGTAGGTAGAAGGCTTTGGTCCGGCCCGTTTGGGAGGCGAGGAAGTCGAGCCGTTGTTCTGCTTCTTCGGAAAGTCGTATGGAAGTCGCCATCGTGATATGTTGAATGCTTGTATTCATCATATCACAGCGGCTTTGTAACATCGAATCGTGCAGGATTGGACAATCAAGGATGGGACAATCAGCGGTCGGCTTTCAGCTCTGCCACGCTGCGAGCAAAGCGGACCTTGCCGCGCAATTGCCGCAGGCGCTTGTAGGCCTGTGGGGCCGCCAACAGCTGAAGCCCGGTTCGGACCGTCTGAGTGATGCCGGCCCCACTAGCCTGCTGCGCCTTCTCCAGCAGCGAACCTGAGATCTCCACGGTGATCTTACGCCCGGTTTCCATATCGTCTTCTATTACACCGTATTCGATACCAGTACTGGATATGGTTGGTATGCGCCCAGTTCGTGCTTTCAAGCGTCAGGCGACGGCCCTACGGGGTTACCGTCAGCGTGGCGGCGACTTGCGGACCGGTATAGCCTCCGTAAGTGACCACTAAGCTGTACACATTTGTGACGAGCACCGAACCGCTCGCCGCCGTGCAGTCTTGAGTATCGGTGCCCGAATTAAAGACGCAAGTGACGACCCCGGTAACAATCGCTCCATTCTGGAAAAGCGTGAGCGTTACCGCCGAAGTGAGATCCTCTGTCTGGGTTCCGGATCCGGCCTGGACGACACCGGAAATCTGGAAGCTGGCGGGGCTGCTGCCGCCGGCTGTGATCGTGCCTGTAGTCGGAGTGATCGTCATCGAATTGACAACCTGGACCACGGTGGCCGTCGTCGTGCCGCTGATTCCCTGAGACGAGGCTTGAATGGTCATAGTGCCCGGGCTGACGCCTGTCACCAAGCCAGACGAGGGATCAATCGTCGCAACCGAGCCGCTAGTGCCTGTTGAGCTGATGTTTGTCAGCTCCCAAGCGACATTCTTGGTAAGTTGCGAACGGTTGTTGTTACTGTCGGTTCCCCAAGCCTGCATGGACAGCGTCTTGCCTACGGCGACTGAGGGCGTGGGCGGTTGTAAACTGATGCTCTGTAGCGTGGGATTCGGGAAAAAGCCCGTGCAGCTTACGGCCAAGGCGAGCATTGCGAGCGCGGCGAAGGCGCCGATGAGGCGGAGCTGATGTTCCGTGGATGACATAGTTATGTGAAACTCCTTGGGCGCGCGCTGCTGAAAATTGTAGCAGAAGAAAATTCGGGCCGGACGCGTAAGTGCACTTCCGTGCCAACACGGAACCAGCGCGGCTAACGCCGATTCTCCTTTAGAACGCCAACCAGACAGAGCCCTTGCATAAAAACTTGGAAGGTTTCTCTCAGGCTCATCGCGAGACGCAGCCGGACAAAAAAAATGGCCAGCGCTGAAATCAGCGGCTGGCCACTTTGTTATCAGTTAAGTTCTTACCGTTTTTTCTCGTGATTCTCCGCCCGGGGAGCGCTCTTTTCCCTGGCCGGAGCAGGACCGGCTTTGGAAGTCGCTTTGGGTGCGGCTTGCACATGCGGCTGCTTCTCACGAGGTCTGAGGATGGGCACTCACCGGTCGCGGTGCGCTCACAGCATGTGAAGAATTGCTCTTGCTGGCCGGCGCTGACGGGCGATTGGCTGCGTGCAAACCGCTCGAAGCGGGATGTTTGGCTTCGGCAGCCGGTGCGCGCGCTTCTTTGGGTGAGACCCGTGGCGCGTGATACGGCGCTCCGGCAGACTTCGCAGCGACCACGTTATGCCCTTTGAATTCGCCAGGACGTGCGGTCGCGGCTACCGCCGGACGGCCGTGGTTTGCTGACGCAAACAATTCACGGTTCCGGCTGGCGGCATGTTCATGCCGAGTCTGTTCCGCCAAAGCGGCCCGGTGCGGTTCACGCGCGTAGGATTCTTCTTCTCTGTTCGGCCGCGCCCGGACACCGCCTTCGCCGCCGTTGAATGCCACGTGAGATTCGTTTCTGACTACAACCGTCCGGTTCACGTACACGTTCTTGACGTGAACGGAGTCCACATGCATCACGGCAGTGTTATAGAAAAAGGCGCCGTGGCGCCATTCTCCGCCGACAAAGCCGACGCCACCGTAACCGAAACCGTAGTTAACGCCACCGTAAAAACCAATATGCGGTCCCCAGTAGCCGCCGTGCCAGGCGTAGACCCCACCATTCCAGCCCCAGTAGCCGGGCGTCCATAGCATGCCAATGGGAGCGACCACCCAGGTGCCCGGCACCCAGTAATAGCCATCGTCGTCGCTCCAAGCCCAATAGCCCGGAGTCCACAGATGCCCTGGACCGGGACAGATCGGCTGCTCATAAACCGGTAGTGCGGGCGGCCCGACGCGGACCGAAATCCCGACGCCGATCTCCGCCGAAGAGGGGGTGGACAAGGCCGCTGAAATCATCAGCAGCAGAAGTCCGAAGGCTAAGAAATGAATTGCACGGTGAAGCTTCATCGTGGTTTCCTCGTTGCCCGGCACGCGTGCCTGAAAGCTTCCAGAGCCACGGCGAGGCGATATCTTTGCGTTTTTCTAATGTTGGCCCCAAAGGACATGGCTTACAAGATCTCAAAAGACCTAAATCACCTACTGTCCTTCAGAACTAAGCGTTTCGAGAAGCCGGCCCCGCGTGAATAAACATCCGACAGGAAAGATGTTGCAAGAAGTACGCAGCCGTTTGGAATTGCGGAATTAGGATGGGTTCGCCGGCACTCGGCGGGGTTCGATTCTTATTGAGAATAGCGGACCGAAACTAGTTCGCCCGCTTAGCACGCGCAATGCGCTCATCGATGGGCTTGCGGCCGGCGAATCCTTCTTCCGTACTGTGCCAGTGAGTAATAGAGGTCTCACCCATCTTCCAGCAGAGCAGCACGACGTGGCCATCGACTACGCACGGGAAATCCAGCAGGCCGATGTCGATATCTTTGACCTGCACGCCGATGGAATCGATTTCTGCCAGAGCGTCTTTGGCCCGCTGTTCAGCCTTGGCTCGCTCGGCCTTTCGCCGCGCGACGGCCACGACATCAACATGTGTGCCACCGTTGAGGAAAATACGATGGGTCAGCGCCTGCATCTCAGCTTCGACTTCTTCCATGAGTTTCTTGCCGCTGATGGCGCTGCGCAGAAGAGATTCGAGCACGGGGAGAAGCGAGTGGGCTTCGTCGAGATTGAAGGTCCGGTCGGGCATGATGAATGCTTCTATTCTAACGCAAACGTGGACCCAGCAGTTGTTAATTGCCAATGGGCAGTGCAATGCCTTCTGCAGTGCAATGCTTTCTGCAGTGCAATGCTTTCTGCAGTGCAATGCCTTATGCAGTGCAATGCCTTCTGCAGTGCAATGCCTTATGTGGAGACAGCCGCCCCCGGCTGTCTGGTCGAGCGAAGCTCGACTGCCTTTGTCAAGCTGGCCAGCATTCCTGCACGCTCAGTGCAATCTGCCATGCGACGGATCCGGCGATGTGGCCGTGTTTACGTCTACGTGGAATAGTTGCCCCGCCGGAATTCCCGGCGGATAGCAATTGCCGTCGCGGCTGTAATTCGTGCAGTGCGCAGCGACGTCTTTCCGCTGGGGCGATTGCGCGAACTGCCAGACTTCGGCGAAGGGAACTCCGCTCTGCGCGGGGCTGGGCGGCGCTTTCGGAAAAGCGCAGCCGGGAGCGGGCGGGCACGCGTCGTTGATCGCCCAGTAGACGATGTGGCGTCCGCCCGAGCTTCGGCGGATATCTTCGGCGGTGACGACGTTGCCGTCGTCTTTCGCGGCGATGCCAGAGCAGTAGATGCCGGCGCGGAATCCGGCGGCGGTGACGGCGTCAACCCAGGCGTAGATGTAGGCTTTCTGCTCAGGCAGCATGCGTCCGCCTTGCTCCTGGTCGAGGAAGATGACGGTGCGCGCGGGGAAGCCTTCGCGGCGGACGGCGGCTGCGGCGGCTTGTGCGGCGGCGTTGCCAAGTTGCCCGGCGTGGGCGACGGATTTCAGTTCCGCGTAGACGCGTCCGTTGAAGAGCACGAGGAATCCGAAGCCGGTGGATTCGACCGCTGCGCGGTGGCCGGCCCAGGTGTTCGTTCTTTCTCCGGGAGGATTGTTGAGCCAGTAGCCGGTGTAGGAGAAAGTCTGGCGCAGGGCTTTCAGGTTGGCATCGCCGGGATAGGTGTTGCGGTCGAAGCCGAGGTACGCGGCGCTCTGCGCCTGTAATGATGCGCAAGCGAAAGAGAACGCCGCCATTGCCGCGAGCGAGCGCAAATTCATCTCTTTGATTCTAGACGGAACGGACATCATCCCCCGATGTGCACCATCGT
>WNFJ01094163.1_pt1 | contig 11153 bp, 9 predicted proteins | sample 5400461 | NCBI WGS metagenome assembly WNFJ01 (sample SAMN13153349, study PRJNA577476) | soil metagenome | isolation source: 115 cm saprolite on Douglas fir-dominated hillslope | place: USA:California | collected 2013-09-17 | reverse complement strand
TAGCAGTCCAATACCGATGATTAAGCCAACTTTGAGAGCACGTTTCTTCTGTAAAGGCAATTCAAATCCTGCAGGGGCATAGCCATTCAGACTACCCGGAGAGTATCCCGCATACATACCTGAGGGTGAAGAGTAATAAGCATTTTGTTGAGGCATTGCGTAATAGTTATTGAAATTAGATTGTTGGCTATGTTCAGGCGCGCCATAGAAATTATCTGGGGAGGACATTGGTTGAGGTGGATAGGGCGTACCGATGGCATTATTCTGAGGAAGTGCTGGTGGTTGTCCCCACTGGCTGTTTTGGAAAGGTGACATTGGAGCCTGTCCCCACTGTGGCTCTAGATATTGGCCGCTACCATACGATGTCTGCGGTGATGATCCTGCCCAGGGAGGTTGTCCCAGGTTAGCAGAACTCGAAGATTGTGCAACGGGATTAGATGCGCCGCAAGTCGTGCAAGTTACTACATTGGGAGGTAGTGGCGCACCGCAACGCTGGCAACGCTTCGCTGGTGGACCTCCGTACGGAGGATACGTTGAGGACATATGAAATCCCTCCCAATATGGCGACAATTCAGTAGGCAGAGTATCGCATATCCCTGGCTGCACGTCTACTGAATATCAACAGAGTAGTAATTTTGGGTATGTGCGGCCTGAAAATTAACCCGATCTCCCATCCAGGGCAGTCGCTGTATCATCCCTTTGACTCCTTCAGCAATTCATACAATCTACAGGGATGCAAGGGCATTTCTCGCACTCGGACCCCAAATGGTGTCAGCGCATCATCAATGGCTGAGGCAAAGAGAGCTGGAACTGGGATGACGCCTGCCTCACCGGCTCCTTTCACCCCTAGAGGATTAAGAGGTGAGGGTGTTTCGACATGATCAACAATAATAGGTGGAATTTCGGCCGCAGTCGGGAGCAGATAGTCCATGAAGCTAGCATTAATAAGCTGTCCTTCTTCATCGTACACGAGCCGTTCGAAAAAGGCTCCCCCAATCCCTTGCGCCACGCCACCATGTACCTGCCCCTCAACAACTATAGGATTAATCACACGCCCGCAGTCATGTACTGCCACATATTTTACGAAGGTAACCATGCCCGTTTTTGGGTCAACCTGAATGATGGCTCCATGAACACCGCTAGCAAAACTTCCATGTGGTGGACTATAAAACTCAGTGGCTTCCAAACCGGGTCCTCCACGCTCTGGTGGCAAAGCAGGTCCGGGTCGTGGACCTGCCAGATTCATCGACATCAACTTACGCGCATTTTCACCATATGCATAGCGCAAAGGGTTAGCTGAGATCGCCACCTGGCCTAGTGTCAGCGCACGATGGGGTGCGTCTTTCACAAAGACCTTGCCATTAGCAAGCTCTATATCATCGGGCGAAGCTTCAAATAGATCAGCAGCAACTCGTTTGGCTTTCTCACGCACTTTGACAGCCGCCAGGTGCATAGCTGAACCAGCGATCGTCGCAGCGCGGCTGGCATAGGTACCAACACCCCAATTAAACGCCTGGGTATCACCGGTAGTCACCAGCACATCCTTTGGATTCACGCCTAACTGGTCAGCTACGATCTGCGCAAAGGTCGTGAAGTGTGCCTGGCCCTGTGTTGTTACACCCGTAGCAGCAAATACACGGCCATCAGACTCTACGCGTACCTGTGCCCCCTCGTAAGGACCAATGCCTGTTCCCTCAACGTAACAGCCTATGCCAATACCAAGGTAACGACCTTGTTTGCGGGCCTCGGCTTGCATAGCAGGAAAATTATCATAGTCTAGCAACGCTTTCAGTTTATCCAGCCCGGCCTGGTAGTTACCGCTATCATATTTGGTTGGGCCGCCATCCTGGTAGACTAAACCTACATCCCAGGGAAACTCGTCAGGTGAAATAAAGTTGCGAGAGCGTACCTCGGCGCGATCCATATTGAGTTCCTTTGCGATGCGGTCCATAATGCGTTCCATCACAAAGACCGCGTGTGGCCTTCCTGCGCCACGGTACGGGCTGACAGGTACTTTGTTTGTATAGAGTACCGTGAACTCGCTATAATAGTCTTTCAAGCGATAGGGGCCAGGCAAAGTACACGCTGTGATAATTGGCACTATAATACCATATGGCGTATAAGCGCCCGTATCATGCAGAAATTTGTCCCGCACTGCCAGCAAAATGCCCTGATCATCAAAAGCATACTCCACTTCGTGAATCTGGCTGCGTTCCTGGTTGGCAGAGATGAAATGCTCACGCCTATCCTCGATCCATTTGACGGGCCTACCTAGTCGGATAGCAGCGAATGGTGTCAGAATCTCCTCTGGATAGAACATCATGATCTTAGTACCGAAACCTCCACCCACATCGGGCGCAATCACCCGCACTTTGTGCTCGGGAAGATGGAAAATAGCCGCCAGGCCATTGCGAATAGGAATAGGTCCTTGCGTCGATATCCAGCAGGTCAGCATCCCTTCGTACTCGTCCCAACGTGCCAAAACACCTCGACATTCCATAGGCATAGCAGCTCCGCGATCCATCAGCAACGTTTCGCGCTCAACGTGCGGTGCGCTGGCAAAAACAGTATCCGGATCACCAACCACCTGTACCAGGTGCGCTGCAATATTGTCCGGAACGTCTGCGTGTACCAGGGGTGCATCTTTAGCAGAGGCAACCTCGAGACTATGGACGACGGGCAAGGGATCATACTCAACATCAATCAGGTCAAGTGCGTCTTCAGCGATATAACGGCTATCGGCGACAACCATAGCAACAGCTTCGCCGACATAGTGAACTTCATTGAGCGCTAGCGGAAGTTGTGTACGTGGCTGCGTCAAAGCATGATGGGGTACGAGCAATGGAGATGGTTCCAACACCTCACCCAGGTCGGATGCGGTGAGTACTAGATGAACACCAGGCAGTACTCGCGCAGCGCTCGTATCAATATTCAGGATACGTGCTCGTGCATGCGTACTACGTAGAAACCCAGCATGCAGCATCTCGGGCAGGTCAATATCGTCAACGTAGGTACCCTTTCCACGTAGTAAACGCGGGTCTTCTATCCTTTGAACACGAGCACCAAACCAACGTGTAGCCATCACTGCACCTCCATCTGTTGCTGGCGTAGACGCTCCGCCGCAAGTCTGACCGCCTCGACAATATTCTGGTAGCCCGTGCAGCGGCAAATATTGCCGGAGAGTTCGTGGCGAATCTCCTCATCGCTAGGATTGGGATTCTCGTGGAGCATGGCATGAACAGACATGATAATGCCAGGCGTGCAAAAACCACATTGTAACCCATGCTTTTCCTGAAAGGCTTGTTGAATAGGGTGCAAATCACTATTCGTTCCAGCCATACCCTCGATAGTCGTCACTACCATGCCATCAGCCTGTACGGCAAACATCAGGCAGGAACGCACAGCCTCACCATTCAACAGGACAGTACAACAACCACAGACACCGTGCTCACAACCTACATGGGTGCCAGTATGACCGAGATCATGACGAAGGAAATCAGAAAGAAGCAGACGCACTGGCACCCGTTGCTCATAACGATGACCATTGACGATCACTGCAATATCGCATTCTTCAGTAAAGACCGGAGTTTCTTCCTCTTGCTCTTGCATAGTCCATACTCTTCTTCCTAATTAGTGTCCTCGTCGCTCCCAGGCGGCTCGCAGCACTCGTTTTGTCAATTCCGTAGTTAGCACACCCCGGTACTCGACGGTGGCATGCACGTCACTCATATCATCACTTACGAGGGTTCGTGCTAACTCGGCAGCGGCATCAAGAGTTGGCTCATCGAGTGTCGTACCAACAAGTACATCTTCAATGGCGTGTCCTCGTACTGGAGATCCGGCGATGCCGAGATAGGCGATTTGCGCCGATAAACAACGGTCATTTATTGTTGGGGTCAATACAGCGGCAACACCCACCAGCGCATAATCACCTGAGCGCCGCGCAAACTCCATAAATGCCCACCCGGCCTTTGGAGCGATCCATGGAAAGCGTGCTTCCGTAAGCATCTCGCCAGGCTCAAGTGCTGTGGAGAGATAACCCGTAAAGAACTCTTCTGCTTTGATGACCCGTTCACCACGACTGCTCTGTGCCAGCACTTCACCATTGAGGCAGGTCAGTAAGGCGGGGAGTTCTGCAGCGGGATCAGCATGGGCTATACTGCCTACAATCGTACCACGGCCGCGTATCTGCATGTGGCCGATGTGCTTAACGAGCTCCACCAGTAGTGGATGCTTTTCCTGAACTAAGGCCGAGCGTTCCACCTGGCGCTGTCGCACGATGGCGCCAACCGCGAGATATCCGTCTTCCGATTCGATATAGTTCAGCTCTGAAATACGGTTGATGTCCACAAGGTAGGCTGGCCCTGCCAGGCGCATATTCAGCAGAGGCACAAGACTCTGGCCTCCTGCTAATACTTTAGTATCCTCGCGGTTCTGATCAAGTAGGGTAAGCGCCTCATCGAGGATACGTGGCGCACAGTACTGAAAACGTGGCGGTTTCATGACATTCAACTTCGCTCTAAATGGTTTTTCGTGCCTTGTCAGAGCTTCGATCAACTTAGCCGGTGACCCCGACGAAAGCCAGAGCGCCTTTCACCATCTTGATGGCCTGATTTTTTAATACTCCCTATTCAGGAATAAGCATAAGACTACTGCGCTCCTGCCTTTCTGTCAAGCCCTTTTTCAATGCGAAACGTGCTGAGCGGTCAGATGATATGGTATACTTGGAAAGAACGTTCATATTTAATGGCATTGCCAGGAGCACGATGCACGCATTTTCATCCGCAAATTCTGAATATACACACTCTCTTATTGAAGACGAGTACCTTTTCGGAAGGGATCCTTTGCCTGGTATTGTCTCTGTTTGGGCGAGTCGTGATGGGCGTGCTGTGGTTTGGAGACGTGAAGGTGAACGAATTTTGTGTGTCAAGGAGCTATTTCGCCCCTGGCTTTTTGCCACGACCCCCGCGGATCTCGTTCACCTTGGACCAGCATTTATTGCTTCTTCCACAGAACTGAATAGAGATACCTCACTGATCAGCTATCGCGTTCTCGATGGACCAGATGGTGCCTATCGTTACCTCCTCAGCGCGCGGGATGGGCGCTTCCTTGAACGGGCACTGCTGAAAGGAGCATCCCAACGGCTTGGTCGCCAGATCAAGAATCTGGGTGAACTTGCCACTACCTATTATCAGGTTGGTCCCGTCGAACAGTACCTCATGCAGACAGGCCGGGTCTATTTTCTGGGACTCAATTTTGAGGATCTGCACCGCCTTCAGTTCGACTTAGAAACGACCTCGCTTGATCCCCACCGTGGACGTATCTTCCTCATTGCTGTTCGCGATAGCCGCGGGTTCGCTACAACACTCGAGGCTCCCAGTCCTGATTATGAAGCGGAAATGATCACAAAGCTTTGCCAGATCGTTCGTGACCGCGACCCAGACATAGTAGAGAATCATAACCTTTTTTCATTTGACCTACAGTTTCTGGAATACCGTGCTGAGGCAGGTGTGCACCAACAATAATGTCCGCTACTGAGAATAATGTCCGCTACTCATAAATAAAGATCGCTACTGAGAATAATATCCACTACTTTTCGAGCAGAAATTGCTCCTACTGTGCGGGGACAATAATGTCCTGTACCAGACAATAATGCTCTGAACTTTGTGGAGTACATTAGCAGGGTTTCAGACCACTCTCATTTTTGCAGATCAAGACCGGGGCTGATTATGTTCCTGGCAGCATTGAGAAAGTACTCATCGTCCCAGTTTACACTAGTAAAGTGGGGTGACCTGAAACCCTGTCCATGAGCACTGGCATGAATTTCTAGCAGAACGGTTCCCCTCAGTCTAGCATAGATGAGCGTCCTACTCTAGAATGGCACAACGAACCGTGGCCTGAAACCCTGTTCAGACTCAAGGGCCTTGTAGTAATCAAAAGTACTGGAATCTTCTCACTAGCTCACGAGTATGCTACACTTCGCTTATTCTTTGTCCAAGATAATTTCCTCTTTCATTACGAACCACCATCCCCTTGGGTTTTTCAACAGGCTGAATTATTATCCTGGATATCACGGTTTCTTCGTTGAAAAGTGGAGTGCTCTCATTAGCGGCCATCGTTTGTTGGTCAACTTGATTATCTTGGACACGGAGGAATCTATGAGCTGGACCGAGCTGATCGAGGCTTTTTTAACGGCCAAACAGCATACGTTTACCCCCAATACCCTCCGCGCCTACCGCTACGATCTCACAATGTGTGCGCGACTGCTTCCGAATATTCCCATTCGCGAGATCACAGTGTCTCATCTGCGTCTGTTCCTGGATGCCACAGCCGATCTGGTACCAACCACACTGGCACGTCGCATGGCAGTGTTGCGTTCGTGTTTCGGCTGGGCTTACCGGCAGAATCTGCTGCCCGCTGATCCCACTGCGAAGCTGGAAGCCATCCCCATCGGCAAGCGTCACCCGGGTCCGCTGACCGAGAACCAGGTGGAGGCGATTCTTGATGCCATTCCCCCGCAGGATCTGCGCAACCGCTTGTTGTTGACGCTGCTCTACGAAACCGGAATGCGCGTCGGAGAGGCACTGGATTTGCAGGTGCAGCAAGTTCATCTCAACGATCTTGATGGGGGCTACCTACAGGTTGTGGGCAAAAAGGTGAACAAGGAGCGGGTAATTCCTCTGATCGACGCCAGTCACAGTGTCGCATTGCTCCAAGAGGTGCTCAAAACGCTGAACGGTGTCGGTCCACTCTTCCGGGGAGACGTGAGCAAAGGGGGTCGGCACGGGGAGGCCATCAATTACAGCACCATCTGGTATCACTTCGAACGGTACGTGGACCAGGCCCGATCCACCCACCCTGAGCGTTTTGTTGACGAGCATGAACCCATCACGATCCACCGGCTACGCCACACCTATGCAACCATGAAGTTGCGTGATGGGGTCAGCTTCTTGTCAGTGAGCGAGCTCCTGGGACACACCAACCCGCAGATGACCCTGCGCTATGCCAGGACAGATCTGGAGATGATCAAGCGTGAACTGGTGGAAGCGCATCGACGAAAACAATACAGGGAGGATAGGTCATGAAGGCAGAGACATTCGACTCCCGGCATTTCGATGCCTTACATCAGGACTGGCCGTCTGAGGCCCTCGCTCAGTTTTCCCTTCTGAGCTCGGAGGATATGCTCCAAGTGCCTAGCTGCCAGAGAGCGCAGAACCGGCTCGGCTTGGGCACTGCGCTCTTTGCCGCTATCCTGGCGCATGGGTGTAATTTGCTGCTGACGATCATGGCCGACATCCCCTATCACCTTTTGACCTATGTCTCCGACTGGTATGCCCGCGAGGAAACGATCCACAGGACTATCATTGCCTTCGTCGATTATCATCATGCGCTTCCCCTTGCTGCAGCCTTCGGAAATGGCTCGGCAGGCTCCACTGATGGGATTCGCTTCGGGATCTCTACTCGTTCATTCCATGCCCAGTACCACTCCTGGCACTTTGGACCCAAACGAGGCGTGACAGTCCACGATATGACGAGCGATCAGTACTCACATCGCTGTCGGCAGGTGATTCGGATCCATCTGCATGAGCCCCATGTGGTACTGGCTGAGATATTGCATTGTGATACCGAACTTCCCCTGCTGGCAATGATGACGGATACCCACAGCCTCTCTTCGCCATCGGGAGAAATTGCGTCAATTGCATGTCACACAATAAGGCATTGTGGCAGTGGCGTGAGCAGGGATGCTAAACGCTGTTGGTTTTCAGGCAAGAATGGAGGAAATTTGCTTAGAGGTCGTAAATTTCGTCGGCGGGTGTAACAGGTCTAATTAAGCAGGTCATCTTCCCGTGCTACTTGATAGTACTTTAAATGATTGTGATCGTGAGGAGGATTTCATGGATCTGGACGTCAACCAACTCTTCCGATGGTGCGATAAAGGAGCCCGCGTTGAACGAATACTCTGGATCGAACGTGCCGGGCAGCGTCTTGTCACGATTGACGTGGAAGATAAGCAAGCTTGGCCATCCTACGCAGATCGTCCAACCCTTGAGCATCATATTGCAATTGCCGCTACCTGCCTTCTGGATAAGGATATGTACGGGTACCTACGTCAGCCAGATGAGGCATTTACCCTATCCCATATTAAACGGAGAGATAAAGCGTGGAAAGTAATTGAAGATATTGTTGCTCATCAGGAAAAGGGAACAGGAGAGCCTGACGATGGAGCGATCTTCCACTCATCCATACTTGGCCCACTTGTCCAAGCGGCCATTGAAAAAACAGGGCGTTCAAAACAATGGGTCCACACTTGCCTCCGCTGTTACTGGCAAAGAGGACAAATGAAAAACGCGCTTTTTCCCGACTTTGATCGTTGTGCACAACTGCACATCCTCTACCTTTTATGATATCCCAACATCTGGTGGAAGGAGAAGATTTGTTCTCATGAAAGGAGTTCGTGCGCTCATTGACCAGGACTCCGTTGCTCGCTTTGAAGCTCGTGGTCGCGGCAAAGGAACAGGTGCTAGTTATCTTCCTTGGTTACGTGTTCAAGATGTCCCCTCTAAGGGGCTATCAACGCGCGTAGAAGGATGGAAAACGGGTCGGATCCACCATTTCCTAAGTATGCTTGAATTGATTTACTATTTTGTGTTAGAGTGGTCTAGTATTGTTACGGACATCCGTGAACAATTTCCCTTACTTCCTCTCGAAGAGACAATTTCCATTGCACAGCATTGTGGCATCCCACATCCAGTCCATCCCAAATCAAAGAAGCCAGTGGTGTTTACCACAGACTTTCTCCTTACCGTCACTCTCGATGGGAAAACAGTGACCCATGCCCGTACTATAAAATATGCTGCCGCTCTTGATGTACCGAAAACATTGAAGAAGTTAGAGATCGAGCGGCGTTATTGGGAAGCGAGGGGGATTGACTGGGGCATTGTCACTGAACATGATATCCCAGCCGAGTTGGCACAAAACGTGACTAATCTGCACGAGTCGTGGTATCTTGCCACGTATATGTCTCCATCTGATCTCACCCGCATCATCTCTGTTCTCACAAATTTGGTACAGCAAAATCAACAGCCACTACGTAAAGTTGCAGCTACCTGCGATCTACAACTCGGATTTGAGGAGGGAACCAGCCTGAAAGTCGCTTACTACTTAATTGCGACGCGCCAATGGATTATTGACATGTTTCAACCTCTTGATCCAAGTGAGCCGCTGGATCTGCTTAATGTTGCACTTCACTCATGATAGTAGATAGAAAGAGGCACATCTGATGCAGTTTTCCATGAATATGCTCTTTAAACGGCAACACGGACCTCTCCTTGAAGCAACTGAGAAAGTTTCCCGGGCTTCTATTGAGCGAGTGCTATGGATTGATCCGTCGTACACCTATATTGTCACCATTGACAGCGATATTCAGCATCGTAATGCATGGCCCGTCAAATGCCAAATCGCCGATCTGGAAAGGGATCTGCGTTCAGGAATTATCACACACGTTGAAAAAGATCCCTATCATTACATTTATCAATCAGATGAAGCGTTTCCGCCAGAATATTTGGAGAAACGAAAAGAGTCCTGGGAATTAGTTAAGACGATCTTATCCAAAGCTGAAACTCCTGGAATGCTCTTCGATCCTCATATTCTCGGTCCAATCATATCCGAGATCCATGAAAATACAGGCAAGGCAAAAACGACTCTCTACCGTCTTCTCCGCTATTACTGGCAAAAAGGGCAGGTTGAAAATGCGCTCCTCCCCAACTTTGATCAGTGCGGAGCGCCGGGAAAGACCCGCGGAAGCTGGTCTCTGAAAAGAGGAAGACCCAGCACAAAATCCCTTGAAAAGGGCGTGCCAACAGGTGTAAACATTGACGACACAGCGAAGAAGTTCTTCCGCAAGGGAATACAGCTCTATTATGAAACACGCGAATGCAAGACGCTGAAAGAAGCCTATCTCCGTACCCTGATGAAGTTCTTCTCAGTTGATGAGAAAGAATGCGACGGCGTCAAAGTGCCCGTCCTTCCTCCGGAGGAGAAACTTCCCACAGAGAATCAGTTTCGCTACTGGTATTACCGGGAATACCATCCTGTTCGCGCTATCGTGAAACGGAAGGGGGAACACGCTTATAACGTTAACAATCGTGCAGCACTCGGGAGTTTAAAACTGAAAGTCTTCGGCCCGGGTTCGATTTACATTATAGACCCAACTGTTGGCGATATCTATCTTGTCAGCGAAATGGATCGGAATCGTATTATTGGGCGGCCGGTGATCTATATCATTATCGATGTCTTTTCTGGCCTCATCGTCGGCATGAGTGTGAGTCTTGAGGGACCCAGTTGGTTAGGGGCAATGCAGGCGCTAGAAAATATGACTCTTGACAAAGTCGCTTTTTGCAAGGAATATGGGAGAACAATCCGGCCAGAACAATGGCCAAGCGCTCATATTCCTCATTCCATTCTTGCAGACAGAGGAGAACTTCTCTCTCCGCGCATTGAGAAATTTATGAAAAGATTTCATATCTCGGTTGCTAATACGGCGCCATATCGCCCTGATTGGAAAGGGGAGCTTGAACACCAGTTTTGTCTACTAAACGATACGGTCATTCACTGGCAACCAGGAGCCGTACGCGAACGGGAACCTGGGAGACCAGATCATCGGCTTGATGCCAAACTCACACTCCGTGGGTTTCGTCGTCTTCTAATTGATTATATTATCCAACACAATACTATTGGTAAAGTAAGCGATGAGCACATTGACCCAGGCGTTGTCGCTGATGGCATCAATCCCTACCCATGTGATCTCTGGAAGTGGGGAGTCAAGAACTGCTCAGGTATTCTGCGCAAAGAAAGCCTGGAAAGTGTCCGTCTGGCCCTCATGCCAGATGATACCGCATGGGTAACACGCGAGGGCATTCACTTTGGCAAACTGCACTACACTTGTAAGCTTGCCGAACAAGAGGATTGGTTTGGCGACGTTCGCAGAGGAAAGCCCAGTTGGCCTGTTCCCATCATTCATGATCCACGATCCTCAGATCATATTATACTCCTTTTGAACGATGGAAAGGATATGGAATCTTGCACAGTGGTTGAAAAAGAGCGACGTTTCCGCAGATGGGATTGGTTCGACGTTGAGGAATATTTCGCTGTGC
>WNFJ01465587.1_pt1 | contig 11156 bp, 10 predicted proteins | sample 5400461 | NCBI WGS metagenome assembly WNFJ01 (sample SAMN13153349, study PRJNA577476) | soil metagenome | isolation source: 115 cm saprolite on Douglas fir-dominated hillslope | place: USA:California | collected 2013-09-17 | reverse complement strand
TCATCCGTTAGGAAACCGCCGCTCTATCCATCTGAGCTACGGGGCCAATGAGTTGTAAGTTGCTTATAATACAGCGTTTTTAGACATCTCCCTTTTCGTTGTCCATCCCTTAGAGGTCATGAGGACCGTCGCTTCGCCAAGCTTCCGAGCACGCACCAACTCGCGGGAACGCAGCAGCTGGAAGACCCTCGTGCGGCTGCACCCCAGCAGCCGCTGCGCCTCGACCACGGTCAGCACCGGAGGTAAGGCTGCAGAGAACGCCTCCCGGCCTCGGGCATTCACGACGCTTGACCCAGAGGAAGACAGCTGCCGATCTGCTGCGCCTGGCCGCCGGCTTGGATTCGGTTTCGCTGCTGTGGCTGGTCAAATCGCAGCTTTCAGTGGTCCGTCGATCTTCCCAATCGTACGGCGTACTGACAAAAATTGGATCCTTTATCCCGCACCAGTGCATTCACAAGAAGCTCTTAGTCCTCTAAGGTCTGCACCCTGGACGTTCTCTCGGGGGAGGGATCCATGCACATCGCGAGTTTTTCGAGTCTGCTCCGCAGTCTTTCACTTGCTGCCATCGCGCTCGCCGCATCGGCCGGTACCGGCGAAGCGCGGGATCCGGTCGTCGCGACCAGCGACGGCCGTGTTCGCGGCATCTCATCCGGCGGCGTCGACGGGTTCCTCGGGATCCCGTACGCCGGCCGCTGGAGCGGCGTGCGCGACGCGACCGCCTTTGCGAACCATTGTCCGCAACTTGCCTCACCTTTTGGCCTGCCCAGTACCACCGAAGACTGCCTGTACCTCAACGTCTTCCGGCCCGCCCGCGGCGGCGACGACGAGGAGGGTGACCAGGGAGACGACGAGGGTCACGAGCGACGTCTGCCAGTCATGGTGTGGATCCACGGCGGCGCACTGCTGGTCGGCGAGAGCGACGATTACGATCCTGTCCGACTCGTGCGGCACGGCGTCGTCGTGGTGACAATCAACTACCGGCTCGGCGTGCTCGGCTTCCTCGCACATCCGGCGCTGACCGCGGAGTCGCCCCATCACGCCTCTGGCAACTACGGCCTCATGGATCAGCAGGCGGCGCTGCGGTGGGTGAGACGAAACATCAGATCGTTCGGCGGCGATCCCTCGCGAGTTACAATCTTCGGCGAGTCCGCCGGTGGGCTCAGCGTCCACTCGCACCTCGCCTCGCCGCTCTCCGCGGGGCTGTTTCACCATGCGATCGTCGAGAGCGGTGCGTACTCGCTCACACAGCCATCGCTCTCTGAGGCTGAGGCTCAGGGGCAGGTGATCGCGGATCATGTGGGATGCACCGACCAGACCGCAGAATGCCTCCGCGCGGCCTCGGTCGAGACGCTCATCGCCGCTCTCATCACTCGTTCCGTCGTCCCCGATGTTGACGGGGACGTGCTGACGCAGAGCATCGGCGCGTCGTTCGCGTCCGGGCAGTTCAACCACGTCCCGGTCATCGAGGGATCGAACCACGACGAGTGGCGGCTGTTCGTCGCGATCGACTTCGACCTGGCCGGCGGGCCGCTGACGGCCGACCAGTACGTCCCCGCGATCGCGGCGACTCTCGGCGTGCCACTTCAGATTGCGGAGATCCTCGCCATGTCATATCCGCTCGCAAACTACTCCAGCCCGGATCTCGCGCTCTCCGCTCTGGGCACCGATGCGATCTTCGCGTGCAACTCACGCAAGGTGGCGCAGCTGCTCTCGCAGTACACTCCGACCTTCGCGTACGAGTTTGGGGACGAGGAAGCGCCTCAGCTCTTCCTGCCGCCGGTGAGCTTCCCGTACGGCTCGGCGCATGTGTCCGAGCTCCAGTACCTCTTCAACCTGCGCGCCCCGATACCCTCGCCAGGGCTTACCGAGGATCAGCGGCGGCTCGCACGGGCGATGACGACTTACTGGACGAACTTCGCGAGGACCGGATCGCCCAACTGGTTCGGCCAGCCGTTCTGGCCCGCGTACGATAGCACGCGTGACGAGATGCAATCGCTCGTCCCGCCCGTCCCCGAGGTCGAGACGGGATTCGCGTCGGATCACAAATGCTTTATCTGGACGCCGTAGCGCGAGGCTCGGGTCTTTCTCACAGCCAGGCGGGCTACCCGTCGAGGCAGGTGGAGTCGAGCGAATCGAGGAGCTCGAGCTGCGGGATTCCGCCATCCATGCCGCCGTCCATTCCACCANNNNCGTCGTCTCCCAATCCCGCGTCGGCTCCGGTATCGCCTAGGGGAGGCCAACCCGCCCTTGGCCTTGGGCTCGGCCTAGGCCCTCGAAGGCGCGGCGGTCCCCAAATACGCTTCTTGCATGTAGGGATTGCCAAGAAGCGAGGCGCTCGATCCCTCCAGGGCGATCTTCCCCGTCTCCATCAGGTACCCATGTTGCGCCACTCGCAGGGTGTCATAGACATTCTGGCCAACCAGCAGGAGCGTCATCCCTTGTTGAGCGATGGCGCGGATGAAGTCGAAAATCTCGTCGACCAATCGGGGAGCCAACCCGAGAGTCGGTTCGTCGAGCATCAACAGCTTGGGTTCGGCCATCAGGCCACGACCGATCGCGCACATTTGCTGTTCGCCGCCCGAGAGCGTGCCGGCCAGCTGGTTTCTGCGCTCCTTCAAGCGCGGGAACAGCTCGTACACCCGGGCGAGGTTGCTCTCGGCGCGAAGGCGAACCTCACGAAGGAAGGCTCCCAATCTCAAATTTTCCTCGACGTTCATCATCGGCCACAAGTGCCGACCTTCCGGAACCAGTGAAATCTGCCGCCGCACCCGCTGGTGACTCGCATCCGAGGTGACATCCTGGCCCTCAAAAATGATCCGCCCTTTCTTTGGGGCCAGGACGCCCGCCACGCAGTGCAGCGCGGTGGTTTTTCCGGCGCCATTCGATCCAAGGATGCAGACCACCTCGCCCTTGGGCACGGCGAACGAGACACCCCAAAGGACCTGTACCGCTCCATAAGCTGCCTCCAGGTGGCGTACTTCCAGCAAGGCCCCAGGGTGAGACTCACTCATCGCGCGCTTCCGGCGGCGGTTCGCGGATGACCCAGGTACGCTTCGATCACTGCCGGGTTCTTCTGGATCTCTTCCGGAGTGCCCTCGGTCAGTTTTTCCCCTGAATTGAGCACCAGGATGCGATCGCAAACCGAGGTAATCGCCTTCACGTCATGCTCCACGTAAATCACCGTGGTGCCCTTCTTCCGGATTTCCCGCAGCAAGCCGAGGATCGACGCGGTCTCAGTGTGGGTGAGCCCGCCGCAGATTTCATCACACAGCAGCAGCGCCGGCTCATTGGTGAGCGCCCGCGCCACCTCCAGCCGCTTCTGGTACCCCAGCGAAAGCACCTCGGCCGAGGTCTTCGCCAGATGCGCCATCCCCACCCAGCCGAGGATCTCCAGGGCGCGGCGGATGGCATCCGCCATTCCCCGGACCGGGGCCCGGCCGAAGTGTAGCCCGACCAGCACGTTCTCCAAGACGGTCATCGAGTGAAACGGCGCGACGATTTGATGGGTTCTGGAAACTCCTTCCTTGACCATTCGAAATGACGGTTTCCCGGTCAAATTTTTTCCGTTCAAGCGCACTTCCCCGCCGGTAGGTCTCATCGCCCCCGCCACCACGTTGAAGAGGGTGGTTTTTCCCGCCCCGTTGGGCCCGATCAAGCCAAAGATGCTTCGTTCGGCGACTTCGAAGCTCACCTGCTTGAGCGCCGCCAGCCCGCCGAACTGCTTGCTGATTCCGACCACTTCAAGAAGGGGACGCACGCGCGCTCCAATGGGCCAGGGGCTTGCGAAACAGCCTTCGAAGCAGACCGACGATCCCGCCGGGCTCCACCAGCACGATGGCGATCAGCAGAAATCCGTAGAGAAGCAGGTGGACCTGCGGAAACAAGGCGACCAGCTGCTCCTCCACGATTCCGACCACCAGCCCCCCCAGCACCGGTCCCCACACCGTTCCGATCCCTCCGATCACCGGCATCAGCAGAATGAAGACACCGGTGTGAAAGCCGAAGACCCCCTGGGGATGAATGAACAAAGCGTACCGGGCGAAGACCCCACCCGCGACTGCCACCAGGGCCGCAGCCACTGCGTGGATCGCCAGCTTGTAGAATAAGGGATTGATTCCCAGGTCCGCTGCAGCTTGCTCGTTCTCGCGGATCGCCACCAGGGCCAGACCCAGCTTGCTGCGCGAGATCCACACCGAAATGAGCACCGCCAGGCTGACCAGAGCCAGTCCGCTGTAGAAATGAGCCGCCTGGTTGAAAGCGGAATGCTCCACCACCCGGTAGCCACTGGCCCCGCCGGTGAGCCTCAGATTGGTCATCACCACCCTCACCGCCTCGCTCACGCCGATGGTAGCGATCGCGAAATACGGACCGCGGAGGCGAAAGGTCGGTAGGCCCACCACCAAAGACGCCAGTACGGCCACGCCGGCGGCCGCGGCAAAAGCCACCCAAAACGGAACGCCCGCATTGGTCAGGATCGCGGTGGCGTACGCGCCAAGCCCATAGAAGACCGCGAACCCGAATGAGACCTGTCCCGCCAGCCCTCCGAGGAGATTCCAGGCCAAGCTGGCGGTGCTCCAGATGAAGGTCACGATCAAAAGGCGCATCAGATTCGGGCTCGCCCCCAGAGGGGGAACCAGGGCCAACCCCACCAGCAGGGTGAGAGGAAAAATGAAATGCATTCCCCGCCTGAGGCGCGACTGGCTTCCGAGCGACACCGCGACGGTCATGCCAGCCGCCTCTTCCTAGTGATCAAACCGGCAATGCCGCCGGGTAGGACCAGCAGCACCAGCACCAGCAGTCCGAACGAAATCGCCAGCTGGTATCCCGCCGGCACGAAGAGGATGCCGATGGTCTCGACGAGCGCCAGCACCAGCGCGCCGAGCGCTGCACCGGAGACCGAATCGAGTCCCCCCAGGACGATGATCACGAAAGCCCGGATCAGAAACGGCCGGCCGAAGTCCGGGTTGAACGAGTAGAGGCTCGCCAGCAGCGCGCCGGCCAAACCGGCGAATCCGATTCCCAGTCCGAACGCCAAGCTCGACGTTCGGCGGGCATCGACCCCGACCAGCAATGCGGCATACCGGTTCTGGATCAACGCCCGGACCGAACGGCCAAACCAGGTCCAGCGCAAAACGATTTGCAGGGCGGCCATCGAGATCAGGGCGGTGGCGAACACCACCAGACGAAGCGTGGAAATACTCACCGAACCCAGTTGGAGAGTCGCGAAGGTGCGCGGCCCCAGAATCGACCGGTCCGAATTGCCCCAAACGAGGTAGCCGACGTTCTGCAGCGCCAACCAGATCCCGAACATCAGCAGCAGCGAAGACAAGGTAGGCTGATCAGACGGAGGCAACCACCGAACGAAGAGCCAGTGCACCGCGCGCCCGACCAGGAAAAACACCGGGAAAGCCAGCACCGCGCCCAGCAGGGGATCCACCGCCAGCCGCTGGAACAACTCGTAGGAGAAGTATGCCCCCAGCATCATGAAGCCCGCGTGCGCGATGTTCACGATCTTCATCACGCCATAGATGACGGTCATTCCCACCGACATCACCGCATAGACGCCTGCCAGCAAGAGCGCGGCGATCAGCAAATTGGCGATATCGATTCCGGTCATCGCAACCGCAAACAGCGCTACCCGCGCGTCGGTATCGGAGCCACGGCGTCGCCGGTGGCGGCGTCCTTCGGGAAAACGATGTCCACTTTCCCACCCTGCTTGTTCTGAACAATCACGAAGGGGGTGTGCACCTGGCCGTTGGGGGGAAACTTCACCAGCTGGCCGGGCAGCAACGAGCCGGGGAGTTCGATCGTTCGAAGCGCGTCGCGGATGGCGGTTCGGTCCAAGCTTCCAGCTTTCTCGATCGCCGCCACCAAAACACGGACTGCTTCATAGGCCGAGGCGGGGTAATAGGAGTCCGGCTCGTGACCGGTGTACGCCTTGTATTCGGCGATGAACTTCTTCGCCTGAGGATAGGGCAAATTCTTCGACCACCAGATGCCGGCGAAGATGTAGTCCACGCCATCGCCAAGCGCCTTCCGGGCATCCGCTTCCGGTCCGCGCGCTCCGTAGCTGAGCATCTGATGATGCATCCCGTTCTGGATGTATTGTCGATGCATCGTGATGTAGTCCTGAAGATGCGCGTCGGAGAGAAAGATGTCCGCTTTGGCGGTCTTCACCTTCTGCAGAAGCCCGGAAAAATCAGGAGACCCGAGGTCGAAGCTTTCGCTGAAAACCAAATTGAAGTAGCCCGGATGAGCCGCTATCCATTGCTTGATCCCGTTGCCATAGTCGACCCCGTGGTCGGTGTTCTCCAGCGCCAGCGCCAGATTGAGGCCCTTGCGGAGCTTGCCCTGGTCGACCAGCTGACCCAGAAACTCGGCGGTGGTAGAGCCGAGAATGTCCGTCGGGCTCAGCATCCCGAAGACAAACTGATATCCGTGGCTGAAAATCGTGCTCGCCGCCGCTCCGGTGGTAATCCAGGGCACGTGATAGCGATCGGGCATCACCGATTGCGCTTCCCCGAGGGCACTCGAGTAGGCGCCAACCACCGCCACCACCCCATCCGAGCTCATCGTGCGCTCCGCCAGGGACGCGGACTTCGCCTGATCCGAGCCATCGTCATAAAAGATCTCCCGCAGCGGGAGTTTCTTTCCCAGGCTCCGCACCATCACCCCCCCGGCCTGGTTCACCTGTTGAATCGCCATCTCGATTCCCTCTTTTTGATACTGGCCGGGTTTCGCTTCTCGGCCGGTGATCGGGAGCACCACTCCCACCGGGATCGAATCAGGTGCTGGTGGTGCGCTCTGCTTGCAGGCAGTGAATGCCAAAGCTCCGATTGCAACCCAACCGGAATATGCCCCGAAACGCGTTCCTCGGCTCATGAACCACTCCTTTCGCGGACCTCCAGAAACGAAGGCGGTGGACCCTAGCGCGCGGCAGGGGGTGTGGCCAACGATGTCTTTTTCAGCTGTTTCGAAGCATCTGTTTGATTCGCCCGGCGATTTCATCGATTGGGCCTCTGGCCACGGTCACCTGCACTCCAGCGCTCCTCGGCGGGCGACTATCCCGAGGACCTGCCGCCGAGACCATCAGAATCCGCAGCTCCAACTCGCCGCCCAGATTCGCTGCGCGATCGCAAAATGCACGAGCGTCGAACCCGGGTAATCGCGCATCGAAAAGGAGGAGATCGAAGTCAAATAGCCGGTTCTCGAGCGTCGATCGGACCAGGGCCGCCGTCTGGGCGGTGACTACGTCCATCGCTTCCGCGGAAAGCTTGACGGAAAGCGCGTTCGCATAAGTCGGATCGGCCTCTGCCAGCAGTATCAGCGGGTGCACTTTCTCGTACCCCTCGATCATTTCGTGGATTCGTTCCAGCGATCTCGAACGGTCCGGTGAGAAGGCGATATTTACTCCGGGAGCGTAAACCTGTCCTGAGGCCTGCTTGGCGGTGACCACGTGGGCGATTTGACCCTCGATCTCCACGGGCCCGGAGGGCAGATCCAGCCGTAATCTTACCTTCGAGCGCAAAGACGGCGCGTCGAAGGTCCGCACGAAGATTCCACCCTTGCTCAGGTTCACCGCTTCTCCCGGCGGCAGATGCGGATAGTTGGCGAACTTCACGCCAAACTGAACCACGAAGCGGTCTTTGGCGCGCTTCCCGCCCCGTCTGCGCGTTCTGCGTCCTAGCTGTCTTGCGGTGCACTGCCTGGCAAAGAAAGCCTTCAGCGAATCGGAGGGAACCGCGCTGGCCCAAAATCCCAACTCGCCGTCCTGGGAACCCGGTCGCTCCACCCGCGCGATGATCGAGGGCGGTCTCAAGTCGCGCCCAACCAGCTGCAGATCGAAGGACATCCTCGCTGGTAACCTCTTCGCGCAGGGCACGAATATTTCTCCATTCACCAGCAGCTTGGAATATTGCGTCCAGAGCTGCTCCGCGGTGGCTGGCTGCATTGCAACCGCAAGCCTCCCCGAGTCTTGGGAGTGTCGCATTTTATCAAGAAACAGCTCAGTGCCCTCGGACGGGTCCCACCCAGTCGTCAAATGCACTGGAAAGCTTTCCAGAAATCGCGAGTAGAACTCCTGCCGATCGGAGGTCGGAAGGCGCTGAGGCTCCACCGTCTTCCCTCTCAAGCGGCTACCCATAAGCTCCACTCGTGAACGCAATCCGGACGAATATTCCTTGAACAAGAAGCGCAGGAGAATCGCGCTCGCCTTCTTTTCGGGCTGTCCAAACAACTCGATCCCGTCCAGGCCCGGGCCGAATTCCCTCCGAAGATCGGACAAGGCGGCCCCCAGCTCGCCCAGCTTGCCCTCCGCGTCCAGGACTAGCGCGAAGTCGTAGAACTTCTGGGAGGGGAGATCCACTCCTCCAGCTTATCTGAATTTCAGAGGTGGCGCGTATACCAGGCGTCGCATCCGCCCTGGCCGGCGCAACCGATCGGCCTCACCAGTGGGCGAAACCCGTTCTTTCGATACAACCGGCGCGCCTGTAGCATCGTTTTCAATGTTTCGAGGTAACATCGCCGATATCCCAGTCGCCGAGCATCTTCAAAGCATCGCTCGATCAACACCTGGCCAAGCCCCAACCCTCGCAGCTCGGGAAGAAAATACATTTTCCGCAGCTCACAGGTGCCCGCCGGGCCGGCCAGAGGAGCGATTCCACCACCTCCAAGCACCTTTTTTCCATCGATGACCACCCAATACCTGCTGCCGGACCGGTGATAAGCGCGGTACATATTGGCAACCTCGGCGTCGGGCTTGGCGGATCGCGGTCCGCAGGCCCCAAACTCCAGCATCACCCTGCGGATCAGATGCTCCACCGCGCGGTTGTCCGATTCTTTGATCAACCGGACCTGGTAGCGCGCACGAGTCCGCGACCGGCTCAGCGCGCTGGCATAAAGGGAAAGACCCTTCAAAAGGGTCTCGCGTTCCGCTGGGCTCAGCAGCTTGAGCGCCGATTGCACCCTCGCATTCGCCTGCCGGTGGATGACCTCCAGCTGGCGCCGACCGGGTGGGGTGAGAATCGCGGTCGCTCGCCGCCGATCGGCAGAGTCGCTCTCCGCACGAATCCAATTCCGTCTCGCTAGACTCCCGAGCAGGCGGCTGGTGGTCGACTTATCGAGTCGCAGGCGAGCGCTGAGCCGGGTAAGGCCGGTCCCTCCCTCCTCGATCTCCACCAGGGCGTGGCACTCGGAGAGGGAGATCCCGGCAGGAGTGTAGGCGGATTGAAGAAAGCCCAACTCGCGGATCATCTCCCGTGAGGCGCGCCGGATGGAAAGAACCTGTTTCACAATGGCGAGGTGCACGCGCGGCAGCGGACAGCCGCCAGCGGCACCGTTTCCAAGCACTGGGGGCACGTTTTGGTGGGAGCGGGTGTGGCCGGCTTCTCGCGCAGAATCAGCTTGACGATCAGGAAAACCACTGTCGCCACGATCACGAAGTCGACCACTCTTCCAAAGAGATCTCCATACTTGATCGCGTTGGCGCCGGAGAGAACGATCTGGGAGCTGCGCCACTCTCCTCCCGGCATGATCACCCCGACGATCGGCATCAGCACATCGTCGACGATGCCGCTGACCACCTTGCCGACCGACGCACCGATGATCACTCCAACCGCCAGGGCCAACGCGTTCTGCTTCAGCAGACATTCTTTGAACTCTCGCAACATCGGAATCCCCTCTCCGGTTATCTCGATTGGACGGAAGACATCGGTTGTTCACCTGGCCCGATCAACGGAGCGATCGTGTCCAGGAGGGTTTGCAAATCGAACGGCTTCCTCAGAAATGCTGAAATCTCACGAGCCTTCTCACTTTTCAGGACCGCCGTCGATTTCGGCGCCGCGCTCATCACAATCACTGGAATGGACGCGTGCGTCGGAGTAGAGCGCATGATCCGAAGCATCTCTTGACCATCGATGATCGGCATCATCAGATCGATCAGCACCAGATTGGGTTGCTCTTTCCGCAATCGAGCGAGTCCATCTTCACCGTTGGCGGCCGTCACCACCCGGTAACCTTCGTCCTCCAGCAAACTGGCCAGAGCCTCGACGATCCCGAATTCGTCGTCGACAATGAGGATGGTCTTCATTGCTAGCGGCGCCTACGCCGGGGAACGGGATTGTTCGGTGGCGAAGGAGACGACTTGGGATCGTCGAACCTCCGCAACCGGGCCATTCCCGAGAGGATGGCCTCGGCACTTTCGAATGTGGAGGCGAGTTCGATTCCCTGGTCAGTGATCGAAAACTCACGAAGCGAGGAATCGTAATGACCCTCCCGCATCTTGATCACCGAGACGAAGCGGCGCAGCTGCGAGCGCAGCTCAACGTGGCGCAGACAAATCACATTTTCAGCTGCGGCCGAGATGCGGGGCAGATTTATTTGCGGCCCGATAAAATCGCTCGTCTCGTCTGAAACAATGGTTGTGACGCCGACCGAACGCAGCTCATTGGTAAGAGCGGTAACAAAAGCGAACAGTCGTTCTGGGTAGATTAGTGACTCCTGGAATCCTCCCAAGCCGTCGATGAACACTCGGCGAACCTTTCGTCTGTTGATCGCAGCGATCAGTTTCTCCACCAGCGCGTCGGCCAGTTGCTCGAGCGGGGGCTGCCAAATAACTTCGATCAGACCTCGTTTGACGTGATTCGCCAGGCCCGGCGCGATACGCTTCGACTCGCTGAGAATCCGAGATCGTACTTCAGAGAAGCCGAAGTACAGCCCCGGTTCCTTCTTGTCGGCCCCGGCGCTGAGAAAATGCACTCCGAACGATGTCTTGCCACTTCCGTGCGTACCCAGGAGCAGCGTCGTTGACCCGGTAAACAAGCCCCCGGCGAGCATCTCGTCCAGGCGCGGCACCCCAAAAGCGATGCGCATGCTCTTGTCTTGTGGCACCCCATTGGTCCCCAGCCGCGCCTCTGTCCGGGGATGCACGATGATGCCGGCGTTCGATATCTGGAAGAAATGAGCGCCCCGGATCACATCACTACCGCGCAACTTGTGCACCTCCAGCTCGCGCTCGCTTCGCATTCCAACCCGACTGGTGGAGAGATGGATCAACCCATCCGCCATCGTCCGCTCGGCGTAGTGGCGCTCGCTCTCGGTGGCCCCGCTGAGCAACAGAGTGGTGCAGCCGAGGAGCTCGATCATGACTTGCAGCCCGT
>WNFJ01148616.1_pt6 | contig 11156 bp, 10 predicted proteins | sample 5400461 | NCBI WGS metagenome assembly WNFJ01 (sample SAMN13153349, study PRJNA577476) | soil metagenome | isolation source: 115 cm saprolite on Douglas fir-dominated hillslope | place: USA:California | collected 2013-09-17 | reverse complement strand
CATTCCCAGGGATACAGCTTGAACAAGTGCCGGATGGGCCGATTTTGCATGTCCACGAACAACTCGCGGGCATAGTCCCAGCCGATCTGGTTCACGTGCAGCAGTGCGGTTTTCAATCCCGCCTGCACGGCGGCGTCACGCATATAGGTGGCGGTGATCTCATCTTCCAGGCTGTCGGCGACGGCGGTGCAATACAGAATGCCGTCGATATTCGGCTTCAGGTATTTCCAGGCGGCGATCAGCCTTTCGTGGATGCTGTTAAATTGGTCGGCTTCCTTGTGGGTGTCCTCCAGCCAATGCCATTGCACGACGGCGGCTTCGAGCAATCCCGTGGGCGTGTCGGCGTTGTACTCCAGCAGCTTGGGCGGGCCGGCGCCGTCGTAGGCGAAATCGAAGCGGCCATAGACGGTCGGCTCATCATGGTCCCAGCTTTCGGCCACGTAGCTGATCCAATCCCCCGGAATCTGGAAATGCTGAAACAGGTTTTCCCGCAGGATGTGCTCGACCGCTTTCAGACACAGGGCGTGAACGTCGTTGGCGGCTTTTTCCAGAACATCGATCTGGCCGGCGTCGAATTCGTAATAGGCGCTTTCGTCCCAGTAGGTTTCGGGTGTGGAATGAAAGACGAACCCCAGGCTTTCCACGCGCTGGATCCAGTCAGGCCGGGGAGTGGAAGGACAGCGCTTCATAAATTCTCCGATGTTTACGTTTTGCGTTCGCAGCCGACAAGCGAACGCAAAACGTAAACAACCTCTGCCATTTGCAATCTTTGGTTACGATACCGCATGTCCGGTGCTGCCGAAGCCGCCGCGGCCCACGGTTCCCGTGGCCGGCCTGGTGGCGGTTCCGCCGCCGCCATGCCAGTAGAAAAAATGGCCGCCGCCTCCGTAGTAGCCGCCCCGGCTTCCCCGGCAGGTGGTTTGTTTTTCCTTGATGTCCTTGACGCCTTTCTGGTCGTCTTGCCGGCAAACCCTCGTGCAGCCGGAGAGCGCCAGCACCGAGTTCAATAGCACCAACTCCACCACCAGGCTCTTGCGCATGTCTATTCCTCCTGCCGGGAACCAGCCAGGATGATACTCTACTCTTTGTTCGCACCAAGGAAAAAAACATTTTTTGCCGGCCTTTCCTCGAAGGCTGGAAACGATAAATCAGTCCAGGTATTCAACGGAGGATCACCATGAGAGATTTTGCCATTCACCTGAGTCATCGGCCCGGGGAACTGGGGCGCGTGGCCAACATTCTGGGCAAGGCCGACATCAACATCAAGTCGGTGGCGGCCATGACCTTTGGCGGCCAGGGCACCGTGCGCATCATTTCGGACAACGTCGAAGCTACCCGGGCTGCCCTGAAGGGGGCCAACCTGCCCTTCGAGGAAAGTGAGCTGGTCACGGTTCTCTTGGAAAACAAGGCCGGTGAGCTGGGGGAGGTGGCCGACAAACTGGCCAACGCCGGCATCAACCTGCATGCCGTCTACGTCGTCGGATTGGAAGGGGACCTGGTGGACCTGGCCTTCGCCGTGGATGATGTCAAAAAGGCGAAAAAGATTTTGGAATGAGTACTCTGCTTGCGTTTAGCGTTCGAAGGGGAGTTTCCGAACGCTAAACGCGAGCCCACGTTTACATCGCCATCGTTAGGGGCGGCGGATCCCCGGCACCCGACACGTGCATATCGGTTTCATTCTGGCCTGGTCCCTGGCCTGTCCACACATCGCCATCAAGGTAGTAGTGATAGCCATTGACAAAACACACCGAATAAGGGCTGTTGTAAACCGTGGTGATGGTGCCGGAGAAGGTGCTTTCGTAATAAGGCCCAAGGTCATGATTCCAGCCGGTAACGAATCGGAGAGTGCCGCCGCCGTCACGATAAAGGAGCCCTGAGACGTCCTGCACTCCGCCCTTATTGTCGTCCGACCACGTGCCGGTGAAGGTGGCGGTGCTGTAGCCGTTTAGTATGGTGTTGGCAATTCGTTGCCGTAGGGGCTGCCACTGGTGGACAGGTAAAAGGTGACTCCTTGCAGGTTCGGGATTTGCAGGGACGAGTTGGCGGCGACGCCCGGCTGGGATTGCAGCATGGGAGTCACCAGATGCGCCATCTGCCCCAACCAGGGATACGAGCCGGTGTCGTATTCGAGAAAGATGTCGCGGATTTGTTGCCAGGTCAAGTGCAGGACATCCGCGGCGCGGCCATTGGCTATCCCCCACGGGTTGAAGACCGTGAACAGGCCGCTGGCTGGGTCATGACCCAGCACGGCATAGGTTGTCGAGGGAGCAATCGTGAAACCATCGATGCTGAATATGGCGGAGCTGAACTGTTTAGGCAAGAGACACACCACCTTCTGGTTACTATCCACCAGCTGCGTGAAGCCCGCCTGGTCGGTAAACAGATTATTGTGGCTTGCCCCCCTCCCGGCAACGATGGGACTGGGGTTGGGGGGGAACGCCAGGTAGCTGTTGCCGCCGCCAAGGCCCACGTGCCACACACCGCGACCTGCCGACGCATTGGCCTCGATAAAGGCTTTTTCATAGAGTGCCACCCACAGCTTGACGTTCGGGTCGCTCAGAGACTGACCCTTGTTGGCGTACAGGAAGTTACCGTAGGCATTTTCCGGCAGCAAGCGGTTCACGGTCACGTAAGAGGTAGCGCCGTCGCTGTTGTAAAAGCGCACCGTATAGGTGCCGTCCGCGTTGTCGATGAAATTGTTGTAGATTGTGCCCGGCGACTGATTGGCGAGCGCCGCCACCCCGCCCAGGAAGAAACCGTCGCCGGCTGCCCCCTGTCGGATGTCGGCGTAGCTGATGCCGTTGCCGAACAGCGTCGCTTGGGTATCCAGGCCCCACTTCCGGTAGACCCAAACCCCGTTCACATAGGTTTCGGCGGTGGGAAGGTCCATTCCCAGGAACCACTTGTTGACCAGGTCGGTCAGTTGCCAGGCCGGACTACCCGCATGCAGGTTGCCAAGAGCAATCGAGTGGAAACCGCCGATCGACGTCAGGGAGGTTCCGTTTACGAATAATGCAGTTTGCAGGGCTGTTTGCACATAATGGTAGGTGGCGTTGTCCGGGTCGCCGTTGACCACTTTTCCCGCCAGGTTCAGGACGTTGTCCGGCATGGCCAGAACGCCGCTGCGGCCGGCGGCAACCAGCGCGCTCAAGTCGTGGAATTCATTGCTCGACACCACGCCGTCGATTTTGGCCTGGGCAAACAGCTCCAGCATGTCGTTGCGCGTGAGCATCTGGTCCCGGTTGTACTCCGTCCGAGCCAGGGTCTGTATGCCCGCATCGTACAGGTTGGATTGGAACCAATCCGGCAAGACGACCGGTCCCATTTGCACGGTGATGCCGCCGATAAGGGTGGTTGGCATCAACCGGTCTTCCAGAGCTTCCAGGTGGAGGCGAATCTTGGCTTTGCGAAGAGGCTTCATGGTTATTTCCCTTTCCGTATTAGATCGCTGAAAACTTTTCTCAACATTGCCAAACGCAAAAGACCTGCCAAAAAAGAAAGCGGACGTTAGGTTGAACCAAGTTACAACCAATGCCTACCTCCAGCGAAGGTGTGTTTTGTCAAAAAGATTGTTCCAAAAGAAAAAACACTATGAAGATTTAACGCTTATTTGTTAAAGGAGTTAGGAATTTAGTCCGAGTGTTTTTTCTCCGCGCGCACACAGACCCCCCCCTCTTAAAACAAGGGGATGCCCGAACGTATCTACGATTGGAATTGAAAGCAAATTGAGAATGGTCGGCCGTGCTGCTTTGTAATCAAATCAATACGGTTCGTATCTAATTGATACGAACCTGAGGGGCGAGCACGAATAGATGCAGAGGAATCTCGAAGCGCAAGCGAGGAATGGGCCTTGCCTGCGCTTCGGGCTCCAAACGCTAAAGGCAAGCATTTTTGTCAATCCAACTCCTTGACAAACACGTTCTTGAACCACAAGGGCGTGCCGTGGACTTGCAATTCGATGGGTCCCGTGGCAGGAATTTTGCCTTGGAGCATAACCGCGTCGTCCACCACCAGTTTTCCGTTGAGCTTGACGGTGACCTTGGTGCCGACCATTTTGATGTAGAAGGTGTTCCACTCGCCGGGTTTGTGATCGGCGACCACCAGGGGCTCCTTGCCCGGCGCCCCTTTGGGGTTGTTCCACAGTCCGCCGGAACCCTCTTTGTTGTCCCAAATTTGCACTTGAGGTTGGCCGCGGAGGTAGATGCCGCTGTCGCCACCTTTGGTGATCTTCCAGTCCACCCACATCTCGAAGTCCTTGTACTTCTTTTCGGTGGCCAGGTTCTGGCCCCCCTTGCCGGTGTAGTGAAGCAGGCCTTCTTCCACCTTCCAAGATGCCGCCTGTTTGTCGGCATTCTTCCAGCCGCTCAGGTCGGTGCCGTTGAACAGCCGGTTGAAACCCGGAGGCGGTTTCCGCGCACCGGCTGCCAGATGCTCCGCCTGCATGGCCAGCAAGGCGAAACCGCTCAAGATGCCAAGACTTACGATGCGTTTCACGGTGTTCCTCCTTTTTTTGCGATTTTTTCAAACTTCTGCTTGCGTTTAGCGTTCGGAGTGTGGTTCCCGAACGCTAAACGCAAGCAACGTTTTCAAGCGATGATATCGCGAACGACATTGCCGGCGACGTCGGTGAGCCGATAATCGCGGCCGCCGTGGCGGTAGGTCAGCCGTTCGTGGTCGATGCCCAAGAGGTGCAGAATAGTGGCGTGCAAGTCGTGGACGTGGACCTTGTCCTGGACGGCGTGCCAGCCGTAGTCGTCGGTGGCGCCGTGGATCATTCCGCCCTTGATACCGCCGCCGGCCAGCCACATGGTGAAGCCGAAGGGATGATGCTCGCGGCCATCGGCATTCTCGGCGGTGGGCGTGCGGCCAAACTCGCCTCCCCAGATGACCAGCGTGTCCTGCAACAGGCCGCGGGCTTTCAGGTCGCGCAGCAGTCCGGCGATGGGCAAATCGGTGGCGGCGGCATTCTCACGCAAGGCGTTCCGCAGGTTGCCGTGCTGGTCCCAGAGCTGGCAACTGCTCCGCTGTGCGGTCTGCGTGTGATAGACCTGGACGAAGCGGACGCCGCGCTCCACCAGCCTTCGCGCCATCAAGCATTGCTTGCCGAAGATTTCGGTGACCGGTTGATGGATGCCATAGAGCCGGCGCGTGCTCTCGCTTTCCCGGTCCAGACCGAAAGCCAGGGGTGCCTCCGCTTGCATGCGATAAGCCAATTCGAAGGAGGCGATTCGGGCACTGAGCTGGCTGTCTTCCCGGCGCTCGCGGCGATGAAGCTGGTTGAGGCGATTGAGAGCGTCCAGTTGCTGCCGTTGCCGGTCCCTGGAAATTCGAGCATTGCCCAGGTTATCAATGGGATTGCGCAGGTCGGAGATCAAGGTTCCTTGATAAGCGGCGGGGAGGAAACTGCTACTCCATAGAGGGGCGCCCTGGGCCGGCTGGGCGGGGCTAATGACGATGAAGCCGGGCAGGTTCTGATTTTCGCTCCCCAGGCCGTAGACCAGCCACGAGCCCATGCTGGGCCGCGAGAAGGTTTGCTCGCCTGTGTTCATTTGCAGGCAGGCGCCGTTGTGATTGATGTTGTCGGCTACCAGCGAGCGGATCACGCAGATGTCGTCGATCCGGGAGGCGACCTTGGGAAACAACTCGCTGACCTCGATGCCCGCCTGGCCGTGCTTTTGGAAGCGGAAGGGAGATGCGAGCAAATTGCCGGTGCGCGTGCGTTCCAGGCGCGGCATGGGGAAGGGCAGGGGCCGGCCATTCTCCGCCAGCAGCCGCGGCTTGGGATCAAAGGTATCCACGTGCGACGGCCCGCCCGACATGAACAAGAAGATGACGCGCTGGGCCCGAGGCGTGAAATGGGGTGGCCGAACCGCGAGCGGGTTGAAGGAAGACTCCGCGCTGTTGCCATCCGGCCTGGCATTTTCCGCCAAAAGCCCGGCGAGGGCGACCATGCCGAAGCCGTTGGCAAAACGCTGCAGCATTTGCCGGCGCGTAAGTGATCCGGTCAAAGGTAATTGGGGATTCATGTTTCATCAATCCACAAAGATAAACTCATTGGTACACAAAAGCACCTGGCAATATTCCTCCCAAGCCCGCTCCAGGTTGCCGGCTGCACTTAGGAAATCCAAACCAATCTGCACTTCCTCGGCCAGCGGCGGTCTGCCGTAAAGCAGCAGGTAGGCTTTTTCGATCCGTTCTCGATTATCTTTGCCAACCCCAAGAATGCGTTTGGCCAAAGCCTGCGTCTGTTCCAGAACGAACGGATGATTGAGCAAGAACAGAGCCTGCGGGGCCACGGTCGAGAGGATTCGCTTCTCGGCGGTGCTGGTCGAATCGGGCATGTCGAAGAGGGGGCCGAAGCCGGTGCGGTCGGAGCGGACGGTCATCTGGTAGAGAGTGCGGCGTGGGATTTTGAAATCCTGCGTGGCTGGGCCTCCCCGGGTGCGCTCGAGCCGGCCCGCTACGGCAAGCAGATTATCGCGGATGGCCTCGGCTTCCAGGCGGCGGCGATTCATCCGGCCCCACAAGCGATTGTCCGGGTCTTGCTTCAAGGTTTCCGGCTCCGGTCGGCTGGCTTGCTGGTAGGTGGCGCTGAGCATGATCAGGCGGTGCATCTTTTTCATGGACCAGCCGGATTCAATGAACTGGCCGGCAAGGTAATCGAGCAATTCGGGATGGGTGGGCCGCTCGCCCAGCTTGCCGAAGTTGTTGGGCGTGCGCACCAGGCCTTCGCCGAAGTGGTGCTGCCAGATGCGGTTGACCAGGACGCGCGCGGTCAGGGGATGTTCGGGCCTGGCCAGCCAGCGGGCCAATTCGAGGCGGCCACTGCCCCTGGTGATGGGAGGCTGTTTATCGCCTGCCAGAATAAGTGGAAAGCGCCGCGCCACCAATTCTCCCAGGCGCAAATAGCTGCCGCGGATGTGAACCTTGACATCGTGGATGCCCTCGTGCGGACAGCCGGGAATGCCTCCCTCCTGGGCGCCGTGAGCGACCGGAACGGGAGCCAGCAAGCTTTTATTCACAGCTGCGTCGGCTTGAAGTTTGGCCAGGGCCAGGCGGGCGGCCCGGGGAAGATATTTCTCATCCGCAGCTTTGCGAATCCAGAACGGGCTGCGTTCATCCACTAGGTTGAAATTCTTCTGGAACGTTTTGGCGGCATCGATCAGAGCACTGCGCGGCAGCTTGCCGGCGGCGACCCCTTCCACGGTTCGATGCCAGTCGGCCAGGGCAGGGGAGTCGAATCCTCCGGGCAGTTGGCCGCGCTTGCTCTTGGCCATGTCCAGAAAATGCCAGACCGCCTTGTTGCCGAGCCGATCGTCGTGCGGATTGCCCTGGTGCAGATTGTCCACGATGTCGGGTGTCAGGTCCCACGCCGCCGAGCCATCGGTTTTGGCGATTACCAGGTCCACGATGGTAGTGTCGTACCCATAATCCTTTTTGGGCAATACCAAAAGATGAATCATGTCGCCCGGCTTGACTTCGACATTTTTGAGATTGGCGGCGCCTTTTCCCTGAGACATATTCTGGCGGCCTCCGTTAGGAATATCCCCGGAAGCCAGTTCGCGCGCGCCGCCGGCTTTACGATGATCGATGATCCAGGCGATGCCGTCCCCGCCCACCGGATCGGCATCGACAACCTTGCCGGTAACCTTAACCGTTCCGGAGAGCGGGCTCTTCCAGCCGACGACGACGCCGTTATTCGGCCCCGGATGAACGGCCACCGAGCGCGGCGGCAGCTTGAAGGTCAGGATCGAAACTTCCTGCTTCGTGTTGTTTTCAAATCGAAAGTGGCCCGGCGGATCAGGGTGCGCCGGTCGGCCCGCTTTGCCGGCTTCATGCCTTTGGCTTCGAGCCCTGCAAGGATAAATCGATCCACTGGGCCAAGGCGAAAGCATGCAGCTTGCGGCCGGCGGCGAAATCGGACAGCGCCATCTTCGCTTGTTCCACGGGCCGATGCTGATATTCCCAGGCCGCCAACAGATAATCCGCTGTTTGCGGCAAAAGGTCCTTGGCGAGCTGGCGAACTTGATCCGCAGTCGCCGCCTGGAGCTGCTTTTCAAGTTGGGCCAACCGTGTCTTGTGTTGCGCTTGCTTGGCGATCTCTTCCGCCGAAAGCAATGGAATCCGCAACATGGGCGGGCCATTGGTGCGCGGGCCGACGTTGGGCAAAATGTGGGTGCTGAAAAAAATCCCCGCCAGACCGTAGTAATCCTGGGTGGACAGCGGATCGAATTTGTGGTCATGGCAGCGGGCGCAGGTGACGGTCAGGCCCATGAAGACCCGGCCGACTATGTCGAGTTGATCGTCAACAATGTCGGTAACCATTTTTTCCTTGTCGGCATCGCCGCCGCCCCAGTTGCCGATGGCCAGGACGCCGGTGGCAATGATGCCGTCCACATTTTTTGCGCCCGGCGCACGCGCCGGCAGCAAGTCGCCGGCGATCTGATCCATGAGAAAGCGGTCGTAGGGCAGGTCGCGGTTGAAGGCATCGATCACCCAGTCGCGGTAGCGCCAGGCTTCGGTGATGTCCATGATGCGGCCGTCGCCGGAGAGGATGCGGGCATCGAAAGAGTCGGCATAGCGGACCAAGTCGAGCCAGTGACGACCCCAGCGCTCGCCATAGTGTGGCGAGGCCAGCAGGCGATCCAGCACGCGGGCGAATGCATCGGGCGAATCGTCTTTCAGGAATCAAATCGAAAGTGGCCCGGCGGATCAGGGTGCGCCGGTCGGCCCGCTTTGCCGGCTTCATGCCTTTGGCTTCGAGCCCTGCAAGGATAAATCGATCCAGGCCTGTTCGGGGCCAGGCAACCTTTTTGACCGCAGGCGGGGCGACGGGCTGCACCGCTTGGAAGGACCAGAAACGGCGCTGTTCCTCGGTAATGCGGAATGGTCCGGTTTTCGCGGCCTGTCCCTTGTCCGCCGGCCAGGGCAACCCCATCTTGACCCAGCGCGTGAGAGTGGCGATCTCGGCCGCGGTCATTTTCCCTTTTGGCGGCATGCGCAGGTCGTCGGTTTGGTATCGGATCGCCTGGATGAGGAGGCTTTTTTCGGGTTGGCCTGGAATCGCGGCCGGTCCGCTTTCGCCGCCTTCCAGCAGGGCTGCCTTCGACGTCAGCTTCAGGCCTCCTTTGAGCTTCTTGCCAGCGCCGTGACATTCGAAGCAGCGTTCGGCCAGGAGAGGCCGCACCTTTTTTTCGAAGAATTCCGCTTCCGCCGGGGCCGGTTCTATGCTTCGACCCTTCCCGGCCACGATGCCGAGGGAGAACAAAAGACCCAGAAAAATTACCTGGAAACGAACCATGCAGGGTTTTCCTAAAAGCTGGAGCTGTATTGTATCCGATGGCCAAGACAGGGTCACGGGAAAAGGATGATTTTCGAATCATCGTTGCGCGCTCGCACGCTTCTGCGAACATGGAACGAAAAATCGGAAATGATTAGTTGGCAACCTGCTGGTGCGTGGGCCGGGAATCTTCGACATCCTCGGGAATGTCGTATTGGGTGGCCCAGAGCATGACGCGGCGCGTGATCTCGGCGGCCTGGCGGCTGTGCAGCGGGGGCAATGGTTGGCCCAGCCCCAGGCCGAGATCGACTCCCAGGCGGCGCTGGATCACGTCGGCGGTGGCCAGGGCGATTTCCCGGTTGGGCAGGCGGGCCAGGTCGCGCAGGGCAGCAATGGCCGTCAATCGCCCCGGACCGTCCGGATGATCGGCAAGCATGGCCTCGCTGGCAATGAGTCGCAGGGGGGCCGGGTTCGACGGATCGAGCATCTTCTCCAAAAGAGGCAGATCCAATTCCTGGTGGTATTGCAAGAGGCGGCCCAGCTCCAGGCGGAAAACGGCGGGAGTGTGCGGGTTTCCCAGTTGGCGGCGAAGGTTATTGGCCAGGGCCTCGTCGGGGCGCTCATTGAGGGCGCGGCTGTAATGGGCGCCCAGGGTGAGAGCGGCGCGGCTGCCCAGGGCGCCTTTCTCGGCGCACCAGGCGGTCAGGTCGTTGACCGCTTCCGGGGTCAACAGTTGGCCGTCGTGAATCAAGGGACCGTCGGTAAGAAAGAGGGGGTCGGCGAGAATTCGGCGGACGGCAAAACGAATCCAGCCCCAGCGGCGCTCGCTGTCCCAAAGCAGAGACTCAATGGCGGCGCGTCGGACTTCCCAGCTGGTGTCGTGCAGGAACTGGGCCACGGTTTCGACCAGGGTGCGATCTTCCAGATTTCCCAGGGCGGTGACAGCGGCGGCGCGGATGGCCGGCTGCTCGGCGCGCTGGGCAACTTGCAAGACCAGCTCGGCCTGGCCCGGCCGCCAATCCTTGCGAAATTCCAAAGCCGCCAGGGCCGCCACGCGCACTTCCGGGCGGCGGTGATCGAGCAGGGCCAGAGCGGGGGAGGCGTCCATTCCCAGAGCCGCCCGCAGGGCCTTGACCTCGGCCAGGGTGCGGCAGGCGGCCAATTCCGCCGGCCATTCCTTGCGGTTCGCCAGGCGATTGGCCAGCAAGCGGGCACGGCGAATGGCCGGCGCCCCGGAATCCATCAGCGTCTGATAACCAAACACCAGCAAGGGAACAACCAGGAGAATCGCCTTGGCCAGGTTGGTAAACCAGTCTTCCAGGCTACTACCCCACCACAACCAGGCCAGAGCAATCAAATACAGGCAAATGACGGCGGGGCTCACAGGCTGGCGCGCATGGCGCAGGCTCGGGATGTTGAGAAGGCAAACTCCGGCCTGAAAGACGGTGCCCATCCACAGCATGATGCTGTTGGAGCCGTCGTGGCGCAGGCTGGCCGTCAGCAACAGGCCGGTCGGAAGCAGCAGGACTGCCAACCGCACCGCCATCTGTAGTGTGGACCATCCCGTCATGCCAGGCCTTTATTGCACGATGTCCTGAAATGGGCGTTATCAAAAACATAGGTCAAAAAAGGGCTGGGGGCCGAGGAAAAGCTGGATATTTTCAATTACGGGGAGCCGTAGGCGACCATCGCCAACGGCTCCCCGCTACTTGGAATTTGTATTTGGGGCGTGAATCAATGGTTCCGATACCGCACGGGTATCAATTCGATCACCTTCAGCAACTTCTGCCAACGGCAGGTTGGGGGTAGTTTTGTCCACTTGGGTAATAGCTGGTGCGCGAGTTGGATTCACTGCTTTGCACCACCAGATCCGGGT
>WNFJ01041524.1_pt1 | contig 11156 bp, 7 predicted proteins | sample 5400461 | NCBI WGS metagenome assembly WNFJ01 (sample SAMN13153349, study PRJNA577476) | soil metagenome | isolation source: 115 cm saprolite on Douglas fir-dominated hillslope | place: USA:California | collected 2013-09-17 | reverse complement strand
CCTCCGTCCTGGCATATATCACCAACCAGCTCCTCCATTCCCACCGCGCCATCATCCTCGAAACCAAGGCCGTCGATGAAGAGCCCCAGCGAATCATCTTGGACATGCCTCGCCCCGAGCGTGACTGGCCCGACCCCGCCCCTCCAAGCCACCCCGACATGTCTTGGCTCTCACCGCCCGCAGAGGCTCCAAGCTCCAACGAGTCCTCATGAACACTTCGAGCTTACAGACAACCACGGCACTGCGGCCCCTGTTTAGGTTGAGGCCTCGCGTGGCACAGCCAATCTTGGCTGTGCTCTTCCATCAGTTTGCTTTCAGTGTGTCAGGGGCGTCGGAAGGCGCCCCCACGGATGGGACTCGAATCACGAACCACGAATTACACGCCACAAATCTCGTTACTTCCTTACTTCATTGCTTCCTTGCCTCGTTCATCGGAAACAGCATGGGCTCAGCGGGCGGGGAATCGGCGATGGCCTCGAGTTGCGGGTAATGGCTGCGAAGCGGCTCAGGCACCTTCACTTTCGATCTCTTCAGGATGCTGATGAGCTGCAGGGCGTTGACCACCGCCTTGCCTTGGAAGTGATTGTTCGTCACCACAAAAGTCTCGCGAGCCCGCTCCGTGACTTTGCGGACGCGCGTAACCCAAGGCGCCAGCTCTTCGGCGCTGTAAAGGTAGTTGTATCGCTCGTGCGCAGGGATCGTTGCATCGTCGCTGAACCACGTGTCGTAGCGCCGGCCGTGCAGCCGCACGTACCCGACGCCCGAGGTAGCCTGCGCGGAGGGGCCAAGAGATCGCCCGATAATGGGCTGGTCGATGTTGCAAATACTGACGCCGCTGGCGCGCAGCAATTCGAGCGTCTCGGGAGAATCCCACGAACCGTGGCGAACTTCGACCACCAAAGGAAAGTCAGCGAAGCGTTTCAAGATGGCCGAGAGGTAGGCCATGGTCTCCGCGGTGCGATGAAACGAAAAAGGGAATTGCAGCAGGACTGCGCCCAACTTATTTGCCGCGCGAAGCACATCGAAGCCCGCGCGAACGGCGCGTTCATCCGCCGCGGCGGAGCCGGATGTTGTGGATCTTATGTCATGTGTGAACCGCTGCCAGAGCTTGGCGGTGAAGACGAAGCGCGGATTCGCCGCCACACGATCGATCCACTGCGCCGCGTGCTCCGGACGCAGCGGCTGGTAAAACGAAGTGTTGATCTCGATGGTGTCGAAGAATTCTGCGAGATAGGTCGCCTCATGAAATCCTTTGGCACGGCGAGATGGATAAACGTAGCCAGCCCAATCGGGGTAAGACCAGCCCGCGGGGCCCACGCGTAGGATGCTTCCCGGAGCGGGACGGGCCGCCCTGGGACTGGCAGAATGATTGGCCTCGTTTGGCGGCGGTGCCGTTTGTGATTTGCGCTGCGGCATGAAGAGGCGCAAGCCTTTTGCGCCAAAAGCAGAGTAGAGGGAAGGGAGGAGAAGTGTCAACGCAGCCAAGTACAAAAATTCCGGTCGCCGTTGCCCCCGGCGCTTCGGGCTGCTATGCTTTTGGGCGATGTGGTGCAACAAGCCGAGCCGCGTCTCTCCCCTCTTTCTCAGCTTTTCCTACAGGTGCACACATGAAACTCTCCATCAATTACAAGCATGTCGAGTCGCACAAGCCGGTCGAGTCGGAGATCGAGCGTCACGTTGGTAAACTCGGAAAACTATTACGGAGTTACTCGCCGGATCTCGTCCAATTGCACGGCGCTTTTTCAAAGACTCCGCGCACGGACGAGGATTCCTGCTCGCTGAATTTATCGCTGCCCACCGGAACGCTGCATGCCACCGGCACCGGTACGACCGTTCGGACCAGTTGCAAGAAAGCCTTCAGCGAGCTCGAAGCCCAAGTCAAGAAACACCAGGCCAAGTTGCGCAAAGATTACGAATGGAGGCGCAAACGCCGTCTCCCTCGCGCCGAAGTATTCTCGTGATTCGGCGCCTGCATATTGCTGGTGGCGGCCGCGAGCCATCAATAAATTTTGCTGCTTGGTTAGTCCGGCAGGCGCAGCTTGCGCTGCAATTCATGAAACCGCGGAGTAGCACGCAGGGTGTCCATCTGCGGGTCAACTTTCAGGAAGATGATTGCGTTGGAGTGGTCAGCATAAGCTTTTTCAAGCCAGTCCAAGGCCCGGTCATTTTCGCCGAGCCCCGCGTAGACAATGGCCACATAGAAAGGCGAAACGTACTGTTTCTTCGATTGCTGCATCAATTGGTCCAGCAGATTTCTCGCTTCCGCAGTTCTTCCGGACACCGCGAAGGTTCGCGCGAGTGCGGCAAGGGCGGGTGGACTGTTCTGCGAGAGTTCTGACGCGCGCCGAAGCTCGGCGATGGCTTGGTCGTAAGCCTTTTTTTGTTCGAACGCCTCACCAAGAACGAGATGCGGGAGAATAAAGTCCGGATCCATATCGATAGTATTTCGCAATTGTTCGATGGCCTGGTCATATTCGCGGGCCATATAAAGACGCCAGCCCAAACTGAAATTCATGCTGATTGAGAGCGGATCCAGCTCATGCGCGCGATTCATCTCCGCGATGCTCTCGCTGGTACGCCCCATGCTCATCAAGTAAAGCGAGTTTCGCTGATAAGCGGTGGCGTAGCTGGGATTCAGCTCCGCCGCGCGCCGGAATCCGCTGGCGGCGGCGTTCCAATCCCAGTCGTAGTTGAAACGCACGGTGGCCAGCGAAGTGTGGGCTTCGGCGAGTGAGTTATCCAGTTCAAGCGATTTGAGGGCGGCGGCGCGGGCTTTCGAAGCGACTTCCTCCGCAGGGACAGTACCTACTATCGCCGAGCCGATGATGCTGTAACAGTCGGCCAGGCCGGCGTAAGCGAGCGCGTATTGCGGATCCTTCTCGATGGCGATCTGGAAATAAGCGATAGCCTTGGTCAGGCCTTCCTGGGATCTCTTGTTCCAGTAATAACGTCCTTTGAGGTAGTTCTCGTAACTTTGGGTGCTGACGGGGCGGCTCGATGCAAGGCGCAGTTGATCTTCCGGTGTTAGTTTGACTCTGATTTCATTCACGATGGCGCTGGCAACGTGGCTTTGGAGCGCAAGAATATCGCCCAACTGGCTTTCGTAACTTTCGGCCCAAAGGTGACGGTCGGTAGCCACCTGCACAAGCTCCGCGGTGATTCGAACGCGGTCACCCGAACGCATCACCGTTCCTTCCACGACGGCATCGACATGCAAATCTCGCGCAATCTGTGAGAGCGATTTGTGCGTTCCTTTGTATTCCATGGACGAGGTCCGAGAAATCACGCGCAACGAGCGGATCTTAGCCAGATGCGCGATCAATTCGTCAGTCATGCCATCCGCGAAGTACGCTTGGTCCTTGTCGGCGGAGAGATTCTCCAAGGGCAGGACGACGAGAGAGGTGATCCGTTCGGGGTGCGCAGTTTCAACGGAAGGTTTACGCCAATAACGTGCACCAAGGCCACCGGCGAGGACAATCCCGAGCAGGAAAATCGTGGCCCGCCCCAGCAGCGGCCGCGAGAAACGGCTACCTGCCTTACCGGCAGTTGCCGGAAGTTCTGGCGAAAGAAGAGGGAGCGCGGGGTTGTCATTCGAATGGGCGGCTTGAGATGCGCCGGCCTCCCCGGTTTGCGCCGGAGTCGTTTCGGTAACGGCGATAGACCGTTCTTCGACCGGAGCAACAAAGCGGTAGCCACGACGGGGAAGCGTCTCGATGAAACGCGGATTTTCGGAGGAATCGCTTAACGCCTCACGGAGCCGCATGACTGCGGTATTCAGGCTGTGATCGAAGTCGACGTAGGTGTCGCTGGGCCAGAGGCGGTGCTGCAGTTCCTCTCGGGTGACCATCTCCCCGCGGTGTTCGAGAAGGATGGCGAGGATTTGACAGGGCTGTTCTTGCAGCTTGATTCGAACGCCGTGCTTGCGGAGTTCGCCGGACCGGAGGTCGAACTCAAAGACGCCGAAGCGTAGCGAGTTTGCCGGCAGGGTGGACTGTTTCATGGGGGTAGTCCGTGGAGACGAAGGCGAGTATAGCCCCGCATGGCGCGGTCGTCAAAGAGGGGGTGTGTTATCCGCGCTTCTAAGTGGTCTATTTTCATCAAGACAGCGTGTGATAAATAGATGTTTTCGATGTGACGCCATAAGACTTGCAATGCTTGAGGAAGGGGGAGCACAGTGCGGCTCACGCTGAGGGTGTCCGCGTAGGGCGGACAAGATAAAGGCCCGAACAAACTGTCGAGGGTTTGAGCAAGTGGTGCAGGCACCGCTCGAGGCAGGAAGAACGAGAAAGGGAAAATGATGTTCGCGAAGAAGGGCAGGGGCGGGCTGGCGACACAGCTCGGAGCCGCGGCCCATAAAATCATTCCGGCCGCGAACGCCCGCTGGCAACTGCTCGGCGTAATCATGTTTGCGATGTTGATGAGCGCGGCATCCCCTGCTTCGGCAAACGAGGCGGCTCCGCTGCAGATTATGCATGCGGCGCCGCTGCCCGGGTTCAGCGGCGATTTCGATCACTTTGCCGTGGACGAAAAAGGCGGCCGCCTGTTTCTTGCCGCGGAAGATCACAAGACCGTCGAAGTGTTTGACCTGCAAACGGGCCGCCGGTTGAAGAGCATCACGGGCTTCGGCACTCCGCACAGCATCATTTACTTGCCGGCAACGGACCGCATCCTCGTTACAGACGGTGAAAAGGGCACGCTCGAGATGCTGCGGGGGTCGGACTACGCGGCTGTGGATCACGTCGATGGCTTGGCGGGCGCCGATTCCATGAAGCTCGATGCCCCTGCGCAGATCGTTTACGTGGTGACGGGCGGCAAGGACGTGCCGCTGGATTATTCATTCTTGAAGACCAAGAAGAAAGTGAGCGAATTGCGAATTGAGAGTAACCACGTCGAAGCCTTTGCGCTGGAATCCTCCAGTTCGCGGCTCTTCGTGAACATCACCGACCGGCACGAAGTTGCGGTGGTGGATCGCAAAGCCATGAAGGAAATCACCCGCTGGCCGATCGGGTCGCAGGCCGACAATTCCCCGATGGCGTACGACGAGCAGCATCACCGGTTGCTGATCGTGTGCCGCAAACCGGGCACGCTCGTGGTGATGGATGCGGATAGCGGAAAAGTAGTCGCGCACCTTCCCGCGGCTGAACGGTCGGATGACATCGCGTTTGATGCGGAGAAGGGACGGATCTACGTCCCGGGTGGGGAGGGATACATTTCGGTATTCCACCAGAAGACAGCGGACCAGTATGAGTTGCTGGCGAAGGTAAAAACTGAGCCGGGCGCCAAGACATGCTTGCTGGTGCCGAGTCTCGCGCGCTATTTCGTGGCGGTGTCTCCTGGCGATACGAAGGCCACCGCGAAGGTCCTGACTTATCGAGTATTGCCGTGACCCAGGAGAGCAGGTGATCTCGACTCGGCGGAAATTACAGGACGTGAATAGGCATTGGGGGCGTTACCGGTGCAGAGACAAAGGAACGTGACCTCAAGTGAGCTGTGAAGGAGGAAGAAATGTTGAATTCACTGACGCAACAGAAAAAGCGGATAGGGATACAAGCGTTTGTCCTGATTTTTGTTCTGGTGATTTTCTCGTTTGCTGTCGCGCGTGCCCAAGAGGCTGGGGGAACGATTCTTGGTGTGGTGACGGACTCAAGCGGCGCGGCGGTGGCAAGCGCCAACGTGACCATCAAGAATGTCGCCACGGGCGTAGAGCGCAACGTGCCAACGAATGACGACGGAGTGTACGTCGCGCCAAATCTGGTGCCCGGTGGTTATGAGGTAAGAATCGATGCGACGGGATTCTCCTCCACAGTGGTGAGCGACATTGTTCTGTCGGTCGGGGAACGCCGCGAGATTAACGTTACGCTGAAGCTTGGGGCAGCAAGCGACAAAGTCACGGTCACTGGCGACCAGATTTCAGACATCCAGCTTGCTTCTTCCGCCCTGGGAAACGTCGTCGATTCCCACACGGTGGTCGATTTGCCTCTGAATGGGCGTGACTGGACTTCGCTCACGCTATTGGAAGCCGGGGTTGCACAGATACGGACGCAAAAGGCGCTTGGCATCACCAACGACAGGCCTAATCGCGGGCTGGGAGTGGACATAACCATCGGCGGCAATCGCCCGCAGGGCAACAACTACCGGCTCGATGGCGTCAGCATAAATGATTACAGCTCGGGCGCGCCCGGGAGTATTACGGGCGGGGTAACCGGCGTGGACGCGGTGCGGGAATTTTCCGTGGTGACCAGCAACGCGCCCGCCGACTACGGCAAGACCTCCGGCGGAGTGATCAACGCGGCCTCGCGTTCCGGGACGAATTCGTTTCACGGCACGGCTTACGAATTGTTGCGTAATAACGCCCTCGATGCGCGCAATTTCTTCGACACATTGAAGAACTCCGCAGGCAACCTGATCACCCCGCCCTTCAGGCGCAATCAGTTTGGTGGATCCGCCGGAGGTCCAGTCATCAAGGATCACACATTTTTCTTTGCCGATTACGAAGGGTTGCGCCAGGGTCTCAGCACCACAAGCAAGATCATCGTGCCGTCGCAGAATGCTCGCAACGGTATGCTAGTCGCCTGTTCGACTCCGACTCCGCCCGCTTACTGCATGGGGGGCCACCTCGTTGTCTCCTCTACAACGGATGCGAATGGCGTAGATCTTCAAGTCAAGCCATTCCTTGCTTGCTCCCCAACGAGTTGTCTATTTCCGCTGCCGAACGGCACGGTAACTGGTGACACAGGCGCCTATAGCTTTGTTTCCAGCCAGCCCACCACGGAAGACTTCCTTACCACTCGAATCGATCACAAGATTTCGGCGTCGGACAGCCTCTTCGGAACATATGTATTTGATAAAGCCCAGGTTTCCAACCCCGACGCCTACAACATCAAGATCAACGGAAACCAATCGCGCCGCCACACCGTTGCACTCGAGGAATCCCACATTCTCTCGCCAACAGTACTTAACACCGCGCGCTTGGGTTTCAACCGCGACGTGGTGATCGCGTTCACCACACTGAGCGCTCTCAATCCAGCCGCTTCGGATCTCGCTTTCCGGTTCGATCCCGGCCGCCCCGCAGGCATCATCACGGTAGGCTCCGGAATTACGCAGTTTTCGGGCGGCCTCGGAGCAATCAGCGAATATGATTTTCACTACAACTCTTTCCAGTTCTACGATGACCTCTACTGGACGCGCAACAAGCACTCGTTGAAAATTGGGTTTTCCGCGGAGCGCATCCAATCCAATCAGTTCACCAGGGGTGCCAGCCCGAATGGGTTCTTTGTTTTTTCCGATCTGGCGCATTTTCTTCAGAATATTCCGAACACGTTCTCGACTCGCCTCGGTGCTTCCTTCACGCCCCGCGATCTTCGCCAGTCCATTTTCAGCGGGTACGTTCAGGACGACTACAAACTCCGTCCCAATCTCACTATAAACCTCGGTCTTCGCTACGAATCGTCCACGGTGCCGACGGAAACAGCTAACCAGCTCGCAACTTTGGTGAACCTGACAGACTCCGGGCCAAGAATTGGCTCGCCCTATTTCTCGAATCCGACACGCAGGAATTTTGCCCCGCGCATCGGCTTCTCCTGGGATCCATTCAAGACCGGAAAGACGACAGTTCGTGGCGCCTTCGGCATTTACGACGTTCTGCCTCTGCCTTATCAGTTCGAACTCTTGACGCTGCTTTCCGCACCCTTCACTGAGGGGGGGAGCACGGCTACTGTTCAGGGAGACTTCCCGACCAACGCTTACGCAAAAGCGGCGGCTCCGGCGAAGCTGCGTTATGGATTTGTGGAACAGAATCCGCATCGTAGCTACGTCGAGCAATGGAGCTTGAATATTCAGCGCGAATTGTTCCGGAGTTTTACCCTGACCGCGGGATACGTTGGCTCACATGGCGTTCACCTGCCATTCCATACCGACGACATCAACGGTGTCCAGCCAACGGGGCTCACCTCAGCCGGCTACCTGTGGCCAATACCCATCAGTGGTGCGGTAGATGCCGGACCCCGACTCTTTACCTCCCCCTCCGTTCGAGGACAGGTCAGTGCCAACACCTGGTCGGCTGTTTCCACTTACCACGGACTGAATGTCGAGGCCATCAAGCGCCTCACCCATGGCGTTCAGGTTCAGGGTTCGTATACATTTGCGAAGAGCATCGATACGAGTTCATCGGGAATTGCCGGCGACACTTTTGGCAACTCGGTGTCCAGCCTCCCGTTCTTCGATCCGAGATTAAGGCGTGGCCTGTCCGACTTCGATGTTCGCAACGTATTGGCAATCAATGCACTGTGGCAGATCCCCGGCCCATCATCCTGGAACGGTGTCCCCAAGTGGGCGGCCTCCGGCTGGCAAGTCGGGGGCATCTTCACTTTGACCGGCGGTCTGCCATTTACGCCCACGCTCGCAGGAAATCTTCTGGGCCTCAACAGTGGGGATAACTATGACTTCCCAAGCCGCACCGCAGGCTGCAATCCTATCGACTCGAATTTCAAACAGGACAAGCTGCTTTACCTGAACCCGAACGCCAACTGTTTCACGCTTCCCAACGCGCCGGTATCCTTGACCGGATGTACTCCTAATAGCTTTCCCGGCGCAGCGAAGGCGGCCCCAATCGGCACAGTGTATTGCTCGAACCTCCTGGGCAACGGTGGTCGTAACACCATTATCGGGCCGGGACTCAAAGATCTTGATTTCTCACTTTTCAAAAACAATTCGATTCACCGAATTTCGGAGACGTTCAATGTACAATTCCGTTGGGAGGTTTTCAATATCGCCAACCATGCAAACTTCGCCCCGCCGGCGCCTGCCGCCCGCCAGATATTCACGGGAACAGGAGCACCGAACGCTAACGCTGGCCTCCTGACCGCCCCCACATCGACCTCATCACGGCAGATGCAGTTTGCCCTGAAGCTCATTTGGTAGATGACGGTGGCGACTCCGTTCATCAATTGACTTCAGGAAAAGGAGAATGAAATGCCACGCTTGAAGAAATTTAGTTACGTCGTGATCCTGCAAATGGTTTTCGGAGGCTTCCTGCCCGCTGTGGCGCAAGAGGGGAAGAAGATTTATGCGCAGAAGCTTGTGGATGAAACACTTGCCAAGCACAAAGAGGTTGTGATTATGGCCCTGCACGTCACTCCGCCGGGCAAGACCGACAATGTGATCATCGCTTCGAACATCGGGCGCATCGGGAAAAAGGCGGATGAGGACGATCTGCGGGTGATCGAGACGGGTAAGCCCAATCTTGAAGTCAACAAGAAAGGCGACCATTTCGAGGTGGAGCTGGTGCTGCAAGACCAGTCCGGCAAAACCATTGGGGCCGTCGGGATCGTATTCAACTACGTGAAGGGCAAAGAAGCCGAGTTCCAGAAGAACGCGGAGCAGATTCGCGATGAGATGAAACAGAAAACACCAACACTCGCGAAACTCTTCGAACCAGCAAACTAAGCTTCTCAGCTCCTTTTTCAACCCTCCCTTGGAACCGTTGCGCAGATGGGTACTGAGAACAATGAGCTTCCATGACTACCCCCTCTGACCGGAATCTAAAAATTTGGTCCGTGATTCGCGTTTCCAGCGGAAATTTTCTGGAGATGTACGACTTCATGGTCTTCGGCTATTACGCGACGGCCATCGGCAACGCCTTCTTTCCCAGCGGCAACCCTTTCCTATCGCTCATGTTGTCGCTGATGACCTTCGGCGTGGCATTTCTGATGCGGCCCATAGGCGCGATCGTGCTGGGAGCGTACACGGATCACAATGGCCGCCGCGCTGGGCTCATCCTGACCCTGACGCTCATGTCCGTGGGAATCTTTTCGATTGCGTGCACTCCGGGGTACGCAACCATCGGCCTGCTGGCTCCGCTGCTAGTGTTGATCGGGCGGCTCCTGCAAGGGTTTTCGGCGGGCATGGAACTGGGCGGCGTGTCCGTCTATTTATCGGAAATTGCGACACCGGGACACAAAGGCTTCTACGTAAGCTGGCAATCGGGCAGCCAGCAGGTAGCGGTCATGTTCGCCGCTCTGGTTGGCGTGGTGCTTAGCTCGATCCTCCCGCCGGAGAAAATGGCGGCATGGGGATGGCGCGTGCCCCTGCTTCTCGGCTGCGGGATAATTCCGCTTCTGTTTCGCCTCAGGCGCTCTCTTCAGGAGACGGATGAGTTTGTCGCGCGCAAGCACCGGCCGACAACCTCGGAAATATTCCGCTCGCTCACTGCCAACTGGGCGGTCGTGCTGATCGGGACGATGATGGTCACGATGACCACCGTTTCCTTCTACATGATCACCGCCTACACTCCCACCTTCGGCAACTCGGTGCTGCACCTGGCGAACATCGACAGTCTGGTTGTGACGCTCTGCGTGGGGGCGTCCAATCTCTTCTGGCTTCCCGTGATGGCAGCTCTGTCCGATAGGATCGGGCGACGGCCGTTACTATTCGCGTTCACAATCTTGATGCTGGTTACGGCCTATCCAGCGATGTTGTGGCTGGTGCGCGAGCCCTCTTTCATGCGCATGCTAACAGTCGAACTCTGGCTGTCTTTCCTCTACGGCAGTTATAACGGCGCCATGGTCGTTTTCCTCACGGAGATCATGCCGGTCGATGTTCGTACTTCGGGATTCTCGCTTGCCTATAGCCTGGCAACCGCCATCTTTGGCGGCTTTACGCCGGCGATCAGCACCTACTTGATTCATTTCACTGGGAATCGTGCCGTTCCGGGTTTGTGGCTCTCGCTAGCCGCCGCGTGCGGACTTGTCGCGGCACTCTTAGCCAGACCGCAGCCGGATGCGCGCTAGACCTTTTCACGATAATTTGTGTCTCAACGCGAAACGAGCATTAACTGCTGAAGACGTTCGTGCTCAGGAAGTCATTGCGGAATTTTCCCTGCGGGTCGAGCTTCTTGCTTAACTGAATAAAGTCAGGCAACCGCCTATAAACAGATTTCAGCTCCTTCGGCGACATGGTAAACAGCTTTCCCCAGTGCGGCCGGGCTTTAAATGGTGCTAATTCTTTTTCAATCAAGGGCAGCAGCTTCCTGACCGCTGGCCAGTCCTGTACCCAAGTAAAGTGAATGGTCACGCAAGGCTGTTCGTAACAAGGACTCAACCATAAATTGTCGGCGGCAATCGTACGGATTTCCGAAATCATTAAGTGCGGACTGACCT
>WNFJ01033006.1_pt4 | contig 11156 bp, 4 predicted proteins | sample 5400461 | NCBI WGS metagenome assembly WNFJ01 (sample SAMN13153349, study PRJNA577476) | soil metagenome | isolation source: 115 cm saprolite on Douglas fir-dominated hillslope | place: USA:California | collected 2013-09-17 | reverse complement strand
GCGGGCTAACTGCATCACAATCTCCACAGCTTCTTTGGCGGAGAGCGGGCCACGGCGAATCTTCTCAGCGAGAGTCAGGCCCTCGTAATAGGCCATCACGATGAAGGTGTGGTCGTCGGAGGTTTGTTCTATGCCGTGGATCACTCCAATATTGGTGTGGTCGAGGGCGGACGCAGTCCTGGCTTCCTGAAGGAAGCGCTCTTTGTCTTTAGCGGCGATATTCAGATCATTGGGCAGGAATTTGAGAGCGACAGTGCGCTCGAGTTTGAGGTCGAGGGCTTTGTAGACGATGCCCATGCCACCGACGCCGGCAGTGCCGAGGATTCTGTACCCACCAACCTGCTCGTCTACGGTCAGCGGCCGCGCGGAAGAGTTCACTGCAAGCTCCAACCCATCGTTCTGCGTAGAGGAGGTCCGTTGCTCCTGTACAAAACGGAGAAGAAATTTTTCTTGGCCCCAGGTAGAGGCGAATCATACCTCTGGCGACAGGTGGTTGCAAGCAAACGGAGAGAGGGGTCCCAATTTGGAAAAAGCGCATCCATTGGAGGCCCGGCAGCGGCGAAATCGCCGGACTATGCCCGAATGACAGCCTCAGGGCTGCCTAGAGCTTGGTCGGGTGGGAGCGACATCTGCACATTGACGGTCACAGATTGTTTGGGGACCAAGCCTAAGGATGCGACCGCCTCCGAGCGCCGACAATCCAAGAATTATCCTCTCGGCTTGGCCCCATCAACCTAAGGCATATAATCACTGCATGCCCATCTCAGCCAGAAACAAATTGCGCGGTAAAATCGAAGAAGTTCAGCTGGGCGATGTCATGGCGCATGTAGTGGTTCGGGTCGGGGACAATCTTATTGAGAGTGTCATCACGCGCCGCAGTGCCGACGAACTCAAGCTCAAGAAGGGTGACACCGTCTCCGCTGTCGTCAAGGCTACCGAAGTGATGATTCAGAAGGACTGACTCGCTTCACTGCACATCTACAATCTTTAACGTCGTGACCCGTCGCGCCAGGAAAGAATGCTTCCTTAATAACTGACGCCCTGCGCGGCAAAGGCCTCCGTGAGCGAAACCAGCCTCAGCGCCGCCTGAAGCTGGTCAAATGGGATCGAAGTCTTCACATTGACCGTCACAGATTCTTTGGGTAGCAAGTCGAAATAATTGTCGGAGACGTGGACGTCGAGGTCACCAAAGGAAACCTGGATACTGCGAGCGAGGACCGGAGACTGAAGCGTGAGTGCATAGCCTTCGGCCGTCTTCGTGAGGCGGCTTTCGATCTTGGGGCTTACCGGCAATTCAAGGTTGTGGCTGACGTCGAAGAAGTCAAGATTGCGCGAGACATTTTTCCCGTTCACCTCCAGGTCGGCAACCAGGAAGCTGCGACGAGAGCCGCCCTTCGCAGGATCGGCAAAGAGTTCTTTCTCGTCCAGTGTCAAGTAGACGGCGCTGGAGGCGGCCGGAATCTGAACATCCTGCGTTTTCTCGAACAACACGCTGCCTGAAAAATCGAGCAGACGCGCACGAATTTTACCCGACAACGGCTGCAGCTTATCTGATACGACGTAGACCTCGACCTTGCCATCGTGCGCGTACGGAGACACAAGCACATCGTCATAGAAGCGGCGCGCGTAGTACTGCAGCGCTTTCCAGCGGCCGAAATAGTCGATGCTGGCCCAGGACGCAACCGGCCAGCAATCATTGAGCTGCCAATAGAGCGAGCCCATGGTGCGCGGGCGATTCCGCCGCAGATGCTCCGCGCCAAGCTTGATCACCTCTGCCTGCTGCACCTGGCTGAGATAAACAAACGAAGCGAAATCCTTGGGTTCGCGGTACTCGCGCAACATATACGTGAGGATGCGCTCGTTTCCACCGTGATTCTTCTGGTGCGATTGCATCACCGTCGAACGAATGTCGAAGTCTTCGGGCTTAGCGAACGCGCGAATGGTGCGCATCTCGGGGAAAGATTGAAATCCAAACTCCGACATGAAGCGTGGCTTCACTTTTAAATAATCTGTCGGCGGCGCCAGTGCGTGCCAGACGGCCCAGAAGTGCATGTCGCCGTTGTGATCCTGGTCCGGCGGCTCCTCGAAATTGGCACTGGGAGAACTCGGAGTGTAGGGTACGGGATCGGCATAATCGTGCACGGCACTCTTAAGAATGTCAGCGAACATCACCACGTAATCCTGCCAGACGCGCTCGCTCACCGGACGCGCCACCCGATCGCGAAACTCCTGCCGGTCTCCCCAATGCAGCCAGCCAGTTTCCACCTCATTGTTGCCGCACCACACGACGATACTGGGATGCTCACGCAGTCGCTTGATCTGATCGATCGCTTCGTGCCGCACGCTCTCCTGAAACGCCACATCTCCGGGAACCATATCGCCGCCGAACATGAATTCTTGCCAGACTAGAATGCCAAGTTCGTCGCAGATGTCGTAGAAAATGTCGGACTCGTAATGGCCGCCGCCCCATTCGCGGACCATGTTCATGTGCGCATCGCGGGCGGATTCCAGGATCTGCCGGTAGCGCTCGGGAGTGACGCGCGTAGGAAAACTGTCGAACGGAATTAAGTCGGCGCCTTTGGCGAAGACGGGAATTCCGTTGATGACGAATTCGAAGCTCTTGCCCCACTCGTCGGCGACGCGGCGGAGTTCGACGGAGCGCAGTCCAGTCTTCAGCTCGGCGTGCGCGGCTACATTTTTTCCCAGGCGGATCGTGGCCGAGAAATGGTAGCGCTCCTGAGCGCCGTAGCCGAGGGGATACCAAAGTCTTGGTGACGCGATGCGAATGGGGAAAGAAATGTGATTGATCCCGGCGTCGAGTTGCACGGTCTGCGTGCTGTCGGGCTTCCCATTGGCGCCGGACTTTCCGCCGAGTTCGTCGTGGGCGAAAGCAATGGTTGCCGTGGTGGCCTGGCTCGCTTCAATTTCAATTTCCCCGGCTAGCTTGGCGAGATCTTTCGTGATGCCTTCTTGATGGATGTGGAAGTTTTCGATGCGCAGCGAATCCCAGGTTTCAAGGTGCACGGGACGCCATATTCCCTCGGTCACGAAGCGCGGGCCCCAGTCCCAGCCATATTGATAAGGAGCTTTTCGCGTGTAGGGCGCGGTCGCGATGTTCTCTTCATTGCCGCCGTTGATGCTCGATATCGCGTTGATGCTCGATATCGCAGGCAACACGTAGGGCAGCGCCTTCACATAGGGCAGCATCTTGGTAATCGGAGAACGAAAAACTATGCGCAGAATATTTGCGCCGGGCTGCAGGAGCTCTTTCGCGGATACGCGCCAGCGCCGGAACATATTGTCCGCTTGCAGGATGGAGTGATCGTTCAGGTAGACGTCCGCGAAAGTATCGAGGCCATCGAAGGTCAGTTCAACGTGTTCGTGGGCCAACGTGGCGGCATCGAGGTGAAATGAAGTCTGGTATTCCCAGTCAGACTCCCCGATCCACTGCAGGCGCGATTCGTTGTCCTGATAGAACGGATCGGGAATCAGATGGTTCTGCAGAAGATCAGTCTGAACCACGCCCGGAACTTGCGCAGGATGCCATTGCTGAAGGTCAGCCTGAGCCGCCTGGTCTGACTTGCCAACGATGCGAAACTGCCAACCCGAATCCAGATTGCGCGACGTAGGCTCGGCCGCACGAAGCGGGGAAGTGACGAAGAAGGATATTGCGGCTAGAGCGAAAACACGGATCAGGCTGATGCAGACCTTGGATTGTTGCATTTTGCGGGCAGCCTCTCCACTGGATTAAAAATTGTTTGTCTTCAAGGGCTAACAGGCTACACGAAAAATAGCTAGAGAGAAAGGCAACGGACAGGTAACGGACAGGTAGTGGCTCATCTATGAAAGTGTCGGCTGTGGCAGGCACAAGCCAAGAGAAAAATCGAGGAACTTTGCACGCAAGCACCAAACAAAGTTAGCGCTGATCATTCCCAATGACGACGAAGCGGGCCCAATGACGATGAAGCGGCTAATTCAAAGAAATTCTCTAGCAGCTTCTATGGAAACTGGAAATCCAATCGAACGTCTGCTCGATCTGTGATGATTAACAGAACCATGCCGGTAAAGAATTCCTAGTTCAAAAATCCCTACGCGATGGAAAGAGTTACTCGCAGGAATGTTACAGTCTGTTCACGTAGTCAGTAAAGTCAGTGACTTAAGACTGCCGTTGTGCTGGCACGATGCTTGCTTCCCTACCGACTGGTCGGTGGAAAAAATTATCCCTGGAGCAAGCCATGTCCCAAGCGGTGAAGATCAGATGTGAGATGTTCCTCGAGCTCTTCATATTTTCCTGTTGTAAGCCATATCAAAATTAATTGACGTTAGGTCCTTGGAATAGGTCATTTTCCGAGACAATCCAGTTTGATTTCCGCGCGCTTCGTAATTGCGGCGATTTTTATTGGTGTTCTCGCCGTCTTCAGCTATTTTCGGGCTCCGCGGATTGTCTTCTATTAGGGGAAGCGTGTACTAGGGGAGCGTGGCACCCGGTGTGGTAGCCAGGACGCCAGGCTTTTCCTCCAACCAGTCGCGCGGCAGTTGCCGCGCAAAACCACAGAGAGTTAAGTAATTTCAGCGGCATATAGAGGGATCTGTGTCCCTCACGCAGTGACCCGAACCGAATTGCCGGATCGCGCATAGAGGACGCTCAAGCGCTTCGACCCGATCACGGTCTCGTCGACGCAGTCGGACAAGTGTCGGCAAACTTCGTCCGCCGTCACGAAAAGGTTGAGAAGAAAGATCAAAAATTTTAGCTCCGCCAGGAAAGACACATGGTCGCCACTCGGTATGCGCAAGATCACGATTTAATCATCGGCGTTACTCCGTTCGAGCTGCCAAATGCGCGGTTAGCTGCCGCGCTATGCCGGGCGGGTGCGCTGGGCGTCCTGGATCTTGGGCGAGACTCTGTACGAGCGCGCACGGCGTTCGCGCAGATGAGCGACTGGACAAAAAAATCCTGGGGCGTGCGTGTTCCGGCCGGCTGTCCGCTCGGCCCGCACGAAATCCCGGCGCGAGCCACGACGGTCGTGCTCCCATTCGGATCGGCCTGGAGTCCGAAGCAGCTCGCGGGTCGACGTGTGCTCATCGAGGTCAACGATCCGGGGGAAGCGCAGCGCGCACTCGGACGCGGGGCCGACGGGTTGATCGCTCGCGGATCAGAGGGTGGCGGACGCGTCGGCGAACTCACGACGTACGTGCTGCTTCAACTGCTGCTCGCCGATGCCGCGATCACCGTGCCAGTGTGGGCTTCGGGTGGATTGGGCCGGCACAGCGCTTCCGCCGCGATTGCGGGCGGCGCGGCTGGTGTTGTTCTCGATGCGCAACTCGCGCTCGTGCGCGAGTCGATCGTCCCGAAGGAGATCGCCACCGCTGTCGCCGCGATGGACGGCAGCGAGACGATGATGGTTGGAGGCCACCGCGTCTATCATCGACCGGATTTAGCCTCACGGCGGTCGCACTGGCCGGAGTTGGCAGGCGTAAGCGAACTCTCCGAGGACGTGGTCGCGGCGCGTTTGGGCGGCGAGAGCTTCGACGAGCAATTCATCCCGATTGGCCAGGAAGGGGCGTTCGCCCACAGCTTCGCCCAGGAGTACGTGACCGCAGGGGCGCTCGTGCAGGGGCTCCGCTCATCCATCGAGGCGCATCTCGCCGATGCGACCGCAGCGCAATCGCTGAGTCCCGATTCGTCTTTCGCGCGCGCGCGTGGCATGCGCTTTCCCGTCGTGCAAGGTCCGATGACCCGCGTGAGTGACCGCGCAGCCTTTGCCGCGCAGGTCGCGGACGCCGGTGGGTTGCCGTTCCTCGCCTTGGCGCTAATGGAGGGCTCGGACGCTCGTCGTCTGCTTGAGGAGACAGCAGCAGCACTGGGCACGCGTCCGTGGGGCGTCGGTATCTTGGGTTTTGCGCCAGCGCACGTCCGCGAGGCGCAACTCGAGGCGATCCACAGCTTCCGGCCGCCGTGCGCGCTGATCGCCGGCGGCCGCCCCTCGCAAGCGGCGCCACTTGAAGCGGCTGGGATCGACACCTTCATGCACGTCCCCTCGCCGGGTTTGCTCGACCGCTTCCTACGCGAAGGGGCGCGGAAGTTTGTCTTCGAGGGACGCGAGTGCGGTGGCCACGTCGGACCGCGCGGCAGCTTTGCGCTCTGGGATACGCAAGTCGAAACTCTGCTCCGCTACGGCGCAACTATTGCGGTCGAGGACCAGCAACGCTTCTTTGGCGACCTTCACTTGCTCTTCGCGGGCGGGATTCACGACGAGCGCTCGGCTGCGATGGCGGCAGTGCTAGCCGCGCCTCTCGCGGCGCGCGGCGCCAACATCGGCGTGCTTATGGGCACAGCATATCTTTTCACCGAAGAGGCCGTGCAGACGCAAGCGATCCTGCCGACATTCCAGGAGGCGGCGCTCGAATGCGAAGCAACGATCTTGCTGGAGACTTCGCCAGGACACGCGACGCGCTGCGCGCAGACGCCCTACGTTCGCACTTTCGACGAGACGAAGCGCCGCCTCCGTGCCGAAGGGGCCGCGCAGCAGACGATCTGGGTGGAGCTCGAACAGCTCAACCTCGGCCGCCTGCGCTTGGCGAGCAGAGGCTTGCGCCGGAGCGGCGAGCAGGTTGTCTCCGTCAACGAAGCAGAGCAACGGGCAGAGGGGATGGTGATGATCGGTCAGGTCGCTGCGCTGCGCTCGGCGACGACGACGATCGATGCGCTGCATCGCCAGGTCACGACCGGCGCGAGTACTTTCGTCAATGAGGCCGCCGCTCGCTTCGCGCACCGCGACGAGAGGCCAGCGCGGTCGTCGCTCGACGTCGCGATCGTCGGTATGCCGACCTCGAGCAGTATTGGGCCAACATTCTGGGCGGAATCGATGCAATCACGGAAGTGCCGCCCGAGCGCTGGGATCCGAGCGTGCACTGGGATGCGAAATCGACCGGTCTGCACGCCGGCCGTCGCACGCCCTCGAAGTGGGGCGGGTTCCTCCCGTCGATCCCTTTCGACCCAATGGCCTACGGGATTCCGCCGTCGTCGTTGATCGGCATCGAGCCGGTGCAACTGCTCGCTCTTCACGTCGCGCAACAGGCGCTCCGCGATGCGGGTTACGCCGAGCGCAACCCGCATCGCGAGCGCACCTCAGTCATCTTCGGAGCGGAGGCGGGGAGCGACCTCGCGGCCGCCTACAACTTCCGTGCGACCTTTCGCTCCTATTTTGGGGAGCTGCCGCCCGAGATCGATAAAGAGCTGCCCCAGCTTACCGAGGACTCGTTCCCCGGCGGGCTCTCGAATGTGATCGCCGGGCGGATCGCGAACCGGCTTGATCTGCGTGGCGCGAACTACACCGTGGACGCTGCTTGCGCATCGTCGCTTGCGGCGCTCGATCTCGCCTGCAAAGAGCTGGCCACGGCGAGTAGCGACATGGTCCTGTGCGGGGGGGGCCGACCTGCACAATACGGGGCAAGATTACTTCTTGTTCTCGTCGGTGCACGCGCTCTCGCCAAGCGGGAGACCGCGGCCGTTCGACGCGCAGGCCGACGGGATCGCGCTCGGAGAAGGCGTCGCATGCATCGTCCTCAAGCGTCTCGCCGATGCCGAGCGCGACGGCGATCGCATCTACGCCGTCGTTCGCGGCGTCGCAGGGTCGAGTGACGGACGTTCACTAGGTTTGACCGCTCCGCGACCGGAAGGGCAACGGCTGGCGCTGCAACGCGCGTACGAGCGTTCGGGAGTCGCTCCGGCCCGCGTCGGATTGATCGAAGCGCACGGCACGGGAACCGCAGTCGGAGATCGCACTGAGCTCGCGTCGATCAGCGAGCATTTCACCGCCGCCGGCGCACCGGCAGGAAATTGCGCGATTGGGTCGGTCAAATCGCAGATTGGTCACACCAAGTGCGCGGCGGGCGTTGCCGGCGTCATTAAGACCGCCCTCGCGTTGTGGACAGGGGTGCGGCCACCAACGCGGGCGCTCACGCGTCCGAATGCAGTGTGGAATCGCTCGACCAGCCCCTTCTTCTTCACCACTAGCGCACTGCCATGGGCCGCGCCGGCCGGCGAGCGCTTCGCTGGAGTCAGTGGGTTCGGCTTTGGTGGCAGCAACTTCCACGCCGTGCTCAGCGCCTACGACGGCGCGCCGGAGCCCGCACACGCATTCGACGCGTGGCCAGCGGAGCTGTTCGTGTTCCGCGGACAGAGCCGCACTGAGGCGCAAGCCCCGATGGCGCACCTAGAGTCCCTGCTTGCCACGAACGACAAGGCCGGACGACCCTGGCAACTGCGGGACCTCGCCCGTACGCTCGCGACCAGCGAAGTCCAACGCGACAGCACGCGTCCCGCGCAGGTTGCGCTCGTCGCGAACAACCTCGACGACCTCGTGGTCAAGCTGGCCGCAGCGCGGACGTTCGAAGTGCGCGAGGACGTCTTCGTCCGCGACGAGACCGCGGCAGGCGGCCAGGTTGCGTTCCTCTTCCCCGGCCAGGGAAGTCAACGACCGGGAATGCTGGCCGATCTATTTGTCGCGTTCCCGCGTCTGCGCCAGTTGCTCGTCGACCGGCCACGCTACGCCGCCGCGATGTTCCCACCGACAGCATTCGACACAGACGAGAAGGCGCGCCAACACGACGCGCTGACCGACACGCGGATGGCGCAGCCAGCGCTTGGGATTGCCGGGCTGGCGGTCCACGACCTGCTCGCGTGGGTCGGTGTCCGGCCGGACATGGTCGGCGGTCACAGTTACGGCGAGCTCGTCGCGCTCTGCGCCGCCGGCGTTATCGAGCGGCGAGACCTGCTGCAGGTGAGCACCGCTCGCGCTGAAGTGATCCTCGGGGCGGTGGGCGACGATCCCGGCGCCATGGCGGCGGTGGTTGCGACGGCCGAAATGACGCAGGCAGCGCTCGGTTCGGCCTCTGGGATCGTGATCGCCAATGACAACGCTCCGTTACAGACAGTGATCTCCGGATTTACACCGGCTATCGAGGCTGCCGTTGAGACGTTGGCCGGGCGGGGGATCTCTGCGAAACGTATCCCGGTCGCGTGCGGCTTTCACAGCCCGGTCGTAGCCGGTGCCGCGAAGACGTTCGCCGACTACCTGAAAACAATCACGCTGGGCGATCTGCGGTTGCCGGTCTGGTCGAACACGACGGCGAGTGCGTATCCCGGTGGCGATGTCGAAGGGACGCGCGAACTGCTCGCCGGTCAAGTCGCGCACCCGGTCCGGTTCGTTGAGCAGATCGAGAGCATGTATGCCGCAGGCGCGCGGATCTTCATCGAGGCCGGGCCAGGACGTGTCCTCAGCCAGTTCGTTCCCAAGATCCTCGGCGAGCGTCCACACATTGCGGTTCCGTGCGAGGTACCGGGCGAATCCGGACTCCGCCGGCTGCTGGTCGTGCTGGCAACGCTTGCGGTAGCCGGAGTCCGGGTCGACCCCGTTGCTCTCTTCGAGGGACGCCGCGCTGAAGTGGTCTCGGCGGACGCCGTGCCTTCCCGCGCCGGCTGGATTGTCGATGGACAAACGGTTCGCACTGCGGACGGCGCATATCTTCCGGGTGCGTTGCGCCCTGCACGGCAGCGTAGCCTCGAACTGGCCCCTGCACCGGTCATCGCCGCAGCCGTCTACCAGGACTCGCGGGAGTCAACGGTGCTGGAATTTTTGCGCACCAGCCGCGAACTAATCGCCAGCCAGCGCGAGGTCGTGCTGGGATACCTAGGTCGTGAACCGGTAGCGAGCGCCCCTTCGCTCAAGCGCTCTGCCGGCAACGCGAAAAGCGTAGTTCGCAATTCGCTGAGCGCACAGTCGGTCGTGCAGCCGAGCCAGCTTCATGCCCTCGTGAGCGAAAGCCCCAGCTCGCCCGTCCCCCGGCGCGATGAAAACGACGTGCTAGGAACAGTAATCGCAGTAGTCAGCGAGCGCACGGGCTATCCCGCGGAGATGCTTGATCGCGAGTTGGATCTCGATGCGGATCTGAGCATCGATTCGATCAAGCGCACCGAGATTCTGGGCGAGTTGGCAGACCGGCTCGGACTCACTACCGCCGGAGTGGGCCTCGACGAACAGACCCTCGCCGAGCTCTCGGCACGTAAGACGCTGCAGGCGATCGTCACTTGGGTCACCGCTCGCACGGCCGCCATGAGCGTGCCTCTGACGTCGGCGATGACGCCGTTGAATCGTCGAAGTGCCGACGACATCCTCGCCCAGGTGGTCTCCGTCGTCAGCGAGCGGACGGGCTATCCGGCGGAGATGCTCGATCGTGACTTAGATCTTGAGGCGGATCTGAGCATCGACTCGATCAAGCGCACCGAGATTCTCGGCGAACTGGCCGAACGGTTGGCACTCACTACAAACGGCGCGGGCCTCGACGAGCAAACCCTCGCCGAACTCTCGGCGCGCAAGACGCTACAGGCGATCGTCACCTGGGTCATTGAGCGGACGATCTCCGCGCCTCTGGCGAGCGCGGCGCCAACGAACGGCCCCGCGAAACCGGCCGCGATTCAAACCAGCCCGTCCCTCCGCCGTTGGCGCGTCGTGCCACGGCCGATCGACCCACCGGACACGGTCGTGCCACTCGACCGGCTGCGCAATCATCGCTTCGCGCTCGTCGCTGATGCCGGCGGGATCAGTACGGTGCTTGCGACATTGCTGCGCGAGCGCGGCGCCGAGGTCGCGGAGGTTGCGGTCGGCGACGATCCGGGCCGTGCGATCGACGGGCTGATCTATTTGGCTACGGCCGATCCGGACCGCCCACCCGTACTGCCGGGCGCATTCGCGATCGTGCAAGCCGCCCTCGCCGGCGGCGCGAGTCGTCTGCTGGTGGCGACCGCTGCGGGAGGTTGCTTTGGAATTGGCGCCGAGCCGATCGCGCGCGAAGATGAAGCAATGCTCCACGCCGATGCGGGTTGGCGCGGACTCGTGCGAACTGTGGCACGCGAACGGCCCGATGTGCTCGCGCGTACTGTCGATCTCGATCCGCACGGCGATCCTGCTGCGAATGCGGCGCGCCTGCTTGACGAACTGCTCGACCCGGACGGCCCAGCCGTCGTCGGCTGGAATGCTGACACGCGCTACGGGCTGCAGATCGAGGCCCAGGAACTACTCCCCAGCATGGCAGCTCCACGCCCAGGCATCCCACACCTTGGTAAGCGTAGCGTGGTGCTATTGACCGGAGGCGCA
>WNFJ01410519.1_pt1 | contig 11157 bp, 8 predicted proteins | sample 5400461 | NCBI WGS metagenome assembly WNFJ01 (sample SAMN13153349, study PRJNA577476) | soil metagenome | isolation source: 115 cm saprolite on Douglas fir-dominated hillslope | place: USA:California | collected 2013-09-17 | reverse complement strand
GACTCAACGTCGTCCTTCAGGTTGAAGCCCATGTTCTTGACGAACTCGTTGCTGCGGAAGTTCAGCGCGATGCCGTTGGTGAAGTGCGTCTGAACGTCCATGACGAAGTACTCGCCCTTGGGCAGGTGTTCCGCGTAGGCGGCCTGGTCCAGGGTTTCGGCTTCAGTCACTTCCCAAACTTTGCCCCATACTTTGTTGGAGGCCAGGAAGCACGTGGCCAAGCCCATGGCGCTGGCCATGAAGGTGCGGCGGTCCATGCCCAGTTTTTTGGACTTCTCCTCCGCCATCTGCCCAATCAGGTATTCCACCTGCTTTTGGTTGGCGCTTTGCGGACGAGGGATGAATTCTTCGTTGGACAGAACTTGCGTCGGCATCGGGGAGTCGACGCCTTTTTTTCGGTCACGCTGAAATTTACGAATCCACATAGTGTGCGTCCTTTATAGCGGCGATTTTCGGGCAATAGTGTACATCAGTTCGGCAGAGAAAGCAGTTGGTTCGTTTTATCTTGCTACGCGACTTGCTTCGATACGTGCAACTGCAGCCGTCCCAGGCTCGCCAGGAACGGCTTCAGGCACCAGGAAAGAAGACCGGCGCCAAGTATGGACGCCGTCACCAAAACAATGACCATGGAGTATCTGAGCGCGTCATCGCGGTGGAAGATACGCTGGGTGCAGAATGCCACGGCCGAAGGCCCGATTCCGAGTCCGATGAGGTTCAGGATAAACAGATACACGGCCGAAGCCTGGCCGCGCATGTTTGGTGGCATCATCTGCTGGATCGCCGCCGGAGCCACGCCGAACGGCGCCGCCGCAAGCACACAGGCAGGCACCAGCCAGACCGTTGCCCAGCCTCCAGAGGGCGCCAGGAGCATGAGGAAATGGATCGGGACCCAGATAATTCCAATCCACATACCGACGATGATATTGGCGTTGGCGTCTCCGCGCGTGCGCAGATAGTCGGCCACGCGGCCGGCCCCAATGATGCCCAGCGAGCCGAACACCATCACGGTGCAACCGTAGACCCAGCCGACGTTCCTGATGTCCCAGTGAAAGGTGCGAACATAAAACTCCGGGACCCAGGCGGCGCTGGCGTAAGAAGCCAGGGAGAGCAGGCCGAAGCCGATGTTGTGCAGCAGGAAGGTTTTCCCGTTGGCGAAGATATAGTTGAAGACCCGGCCAATGGGAACGGTGGCGTGCAGGCTGCCGCCTCGGGTCAAGGGCTCGTGAACGGTGTAAAGGAGCGGGGCCAGCAAAATGCCCGGCACCCCGACCGCGAAAAACAGGACCTGCCAGGGATGGATCTGGCCGACCAGGGGCAGACTCGAAATTCCGCGCGTGGTCGCGTAACTTCGTACCAGGCCGCCGAGCAAAAAAGAAAGGCCGGAGCCGACATAGATTCCCTCCCCGTACATACCGATGGCGGTGGACAGGCGCCGGGGCGGCACGTAGTCGGCCACCAGCGAGTACGCCGCCGGTGAGAGCGCGGCTTCGCCCACGCCCACTCCCATGCGCAGCAACAGCATCTGGGGAAACGTTGTGGCCATCCCGCAACCGGTGGTGAACAGGCTCCACAGCACCATGCCGATGGCGATAATGGTCCGCCGGCTGTAGATATCGACTAGGCGTCCAATGAGGATGCCGAAAAACGTGTAGAACACCACGAAACTCAAGCCTTGCAGATAGCTGACCTGAAGGTCGCTGATGTGAAGATCGCGGCGCAGCGGTCCCACCACCATGCTGAAAATCTGGCGGTCGATGAAGGAGAAAACATAGGCCACCATCAGCACGCCCACCACATACCAGATGTAAAACGTGGAACGCTCGGACGGAGATTTGCTGGCGGTAACCGCGGGTTGGGGCAGCGTGGACAAAGGTTCCTCCTTGTTACATTCCGAGCGAAGCGAGGAATCCCTGCCCTGCTCGACCGCAGTACCCTACACCAAAAGCTCTTTGTGTAACACGGAAAGCTGTTTACTCAAGTCTTCGCAGCGAGATGTAAAGACGCCCCGTGTTCCTTAGAGATCTTCACGCAAAAAGCGTTCCTTCGCCGCGCTCGGGATTTCTTCAAGCAGCTTCGAACAATCCTGCGGCGCCCTGGCCTCCGCCCACGCACATGGTCACCACGCCGTAGCGCGCCTTACGGCGAGCCATCTCATTGGCCATGGTACCGACCATGCGCGAGCCGGTCATGCCGAAAGGATGGCCGATGGCAATGGATCCGCCGTTGACGTTGAGCTTTTCGGGATCGATGCCCAGCCGATCGCGGCAGTAGACAACCTGTACGGCGAACGCTTCGTTGAGCTCCCACACGTCGATGTCGTTCATCTTCACGCCGGCGCGTTGAAGCAGCTTGGGAATGGCGAACACCGGACCGATTCCCATCTCGTCCGGTTCGCAGCCGGCGACCTGGAAGCCGCGGAATACCAGCTTGTAAGGAATGCCAAGACGGTCAGCGCGCTCGCGCGACATCACCAGCGTGGCTGAAGCGCCGTCGGAGAGCTGGGATGCGTTGCCCGCCGTAACCGAGCCCTGGCCGCTTGTCTGATCAAAATGCGGGCTGAGCGCGAGCAGCCCTTCCAGCGTGGTGTCCGGGCGATTGCATTCATCGCGGTCGCAACAGACTTCTTTTGTGCCGACCTTCTCGCCCGTCTTCTTATCGAGGAGCGCCATGGTCGTCTTCATGGGAGCGATCTCTCCCTGGAAGAATCCCTCCTGTTGGGCGCGGGCGGTCCGTTGCTGGCTAAGGAGAGAGTATTCGTCCTGCGCGCGGCGGCTTACTTTGTAGCGCTTGGCCACGATTTCTGCGGTGTCGCCCATGACCATGTAAAGTCCGGGCATGCGCTTTTCTAATTCCGGGTTGGGACTCCAGTCGCGGGGATTTAGGCTGATGCTTTCCACTCCGCCGCCGATGGCCGCGTCCACGCCTTCATTCATGATCTGGTATGCGGTCAGAGCGATGGCCTGCAAGCCGGAGGAACAGAACCGGTTGATGGTCGTCCCCGCAACCGACGCCGGCAGGCCGGCCAGCATTGCGGAAATGCGCGCGATGTTGTGGCCCTGCGGACCGTGCGGCTGGGCGCACCCCAGCACCACGTCCTCGATCTCCTTGGGATCGATTTGCGGTGTTTTGCGTAGAACGTCTTGAACGCAGTGTGCGGCCAGTACTTCCGGACGCGTCACATTAAAGGAGCCTCGAAACGACTTTGCCAGCCCGGTCCTGGAACTGGCGACGACTACAGCTTCGCGCATGCTTGCCTCCGCAGAATGTATATATCAGAAGTTCGCGGGTTTGTGGGATTTTGCCTGGATGGCTGGCAGAGCTTCCGCCTGAGCCGCCGCACTCGGCATGCCCGCCATGGCCGCACCCCGTTGCAGGAGTTGTGCGATCTCCGCTTCGCTGTAACCCAGGCTACACAGTAGTTCCTGTGTATGCTCACCCACTTGCGGCGCCATGCTCGGCTTGACTTTGTCCACGCCCGCCACCAGAAACGGGCTGCTGACGGTTCGCATGCCCGGCACGATCTCGGCAAAAACTCCGTTGGCCTCCATCTGCTGGTCCTGCGACGCTTCTTCATTACTCTGCACCGGCGCCCAGGTGAGCTCATAGCGGCGGAAGATCTGGTCCCATTCCGCCATGTCTTTGGTGGCAACAACCCCGTCAATGATCTCCACCAGGGCCGTTGAGTTCGCCTGGCGCAGCGCCGGAGCGCGGAAGCGTTCGTCGTCGATCAAATCCTCACGACCGAGCGCATGGCAAAAATTGGGCCAGTCCTTATTTGGCGCAAGGCAGCAAGTGAGGAAGCGCTTCTGGTCGCGGGTCACGTAGTGACCCACTAGAGGATTGGCGACGGTCTTGCGCCTGGTCCGCGGCAGAAACCTCGCGCCCAGGAGCGCGGCCTGGATCATGTTGGCGTTCGACCACGCGCCGTTGGCAATCAGCGAGGTGGAAACTTTCAGGCCCTTGCCGGAGATCGCGCGCCGGTAGAGCGCGAGCATGATGGCGGCGAACAGCGTCATGGATGAGGGGTGATCACCAAAGCCGGTAGGCGCGCGACAGGGTTCGCCATCGGCGTTGTGCATGGTGTGCATCAAACCGGAGCGCGCCCAATAGGCAGTCTGGTCGTACCCCGGCTCGTCGACATCATCACCCAGCTCCCCGTAGCCGGTGACGTGAGCGTAAATCAAACGATCGTTCAGCGGCTGCAGCTCTTCATAGCCGACGCGGAACTTTCGCACCAGCACTGGCTGATAGTTGGTAATGAAGACGTCAGCGGTGCGCACCAGCCGCAGCAGGACTTCGCGCGCGGCGTCATCGTCCAGGTTCAGGGCAAGGCTTTTGCGGTTCCGGGCATCGAGGATCCAGCAAAAGAGATGCTCCGACAGCGGCATTCCCGGGATCATCGAGAGGTAACGATAGGGATCGCCATGCGGCGGGCGCTCGATCTTGATGACCTCGGCGCCGAAGTCCGACATGATCGATGCCGCCGCGGGACCGGCGATATAGGTCCCGCAGTCGATCACGCGGATTCCGGAAAGAAGGTTGGCGGGCTCGCTCAAAGCAGAGGGATGATACTAGAAAGTCAGCGATTTCAGAACACCCGCCCTGCTGGTCGGACGTGAAAATGAAAGTGGACCGCCGTACTGATGGCGGTCCACTTGGTTCGGCAGGCGCGCCGCCGGAGAGCGATCTTACTCCGGATCGCTGGGATTGTTGAACAACACGGTCAGCTTGATGCTTCCATGTCCAAACTGTGGGAAGTTAACCGCTTTGCGGTTTCCCGGATCGAGGTTTGAGGCGGTGTCATCCGGCGGGAACAAGATCAGCGAATTCAAGAAATCAAGGATGCGGTTTTGCTCCTCCGTTTCCAGATGAGCAAAGGCGTCGCGCGAGCCCTGGGACTCGCCTCCATGCCGCAGGATAGCCTCCGTCAGGTTAATGCTGCGCCCGTCATGACCGTAAGGAGAAGTGGAACCGACACCCCACAGAGGCCGGGTCAGGAACTCCTTCTGCAGTGTTCCATCATAGTTCCGCTCGTAGAAGGCCGCGCCGACGTTGTGGCGCTTGAAATCGGTGTAGATGTCGTTGACCATGAAGGGCCCGCCGTTGGGAACCTTGATGGTGTGGAACCCGGACCCATCGTTCATTTCGTGCAGGAACGCGGTTGCGGTCGCAAACAGATTGTTGAGGTTGCCCTTGACCGGGTCGTAGACCGTATCCACGTCGGCAACGCGCCGGTCATGTTCGATCAACAGGTCCGCGACATGGCAGGACGCGCAGCCAATCTTATTGAAAAGTCTTTCTCCTTTTATTGTGCTCTCGGTTTGCTGGTAGACCGCGGGCTTGAAATAGTGGAGCAGGTAGAACTCCATGTGATCGACGAGGCTGGTGGGAAGTTCATTGGTGATGCCGTCGCCGTCAGGATCCGCGCCAGGATCAGAAAGAGGCGGCGCTTCAATCTTGTCCAGAGAGCCGTCGAGGATCATTCCGGAAGGCGTGACCACTCGTCCTCCGGCGCTGGCTTTCAGCAAGTCCGGATCAGCGGCTTCCAAGCCCATTTCATTGCGGAAGGCGCCTACCAGGAATTCCCGCATGGAAATGGTGCTGCCCTCAGCGAAGAATGGACGTACCCGCAGGTCGGCGTTTACGCCTTCGACCCGTGAAGTATCCACGGTGCCATCCGGGTTAGCGGTAATCGATCCAAAGGAGATGCCCTTGCTGACGAGGTTACGGGTGACCGCGCTCTTCTTCTTAGTTGCCTCCAGAAGGGCGCTCGCGCGAACATTGCGCAGGTCGGTGGTGATTTCATCCGCCAGCATTTCTTTGAGGCCGAGACCGAAGAGGTGCGGAGCGTCGCGGCTGTCGGGGCGCGTAGCTACATCGCCTCCCGCGCCTGCCGATCCGCGTGGGCGGCCGTGGCAACCGGCACAACTGTCGGAAAGACCCGCTCCGATACCACCGATGTGGTTGATGTCGCCGACGCCGTCGCTGTTACTCGGGCCCTGTCCCTGAGCGCGGGTGAACTTGCGTTGGAACAGCTGCCGGCCGCGACGAACCGAGCGGAACGGATCGCGGTTGATGATGAACAGCGAAGAGTTCGGTGTCATCAGGTCGCCTCGGCCGGGCCCAATCTCGTCAGCCAAAGACTTGTTGATCCCCGCTTTTGCTGTGTTGGGGGCTTGATTGTTGTCAATTAGCTGGGCTAGAGCCGCCGGTGTGATCAGCGCCGTAAGAATGACAACGAAGGTTACCTTGAGCACTCTGTTTTCCATTAGGCACCTGCTCCTTATTTCCTGTTAGCTGCTGTAGCCATGGCCACTCAGCTCGATGTTTAGTAGCGATAACAGCCACTCGTGCGTTTCATGGTTCACTGAGGGACTACCGCCGCCACTTTGGCTGCCGGTGCGGGCTTCCTGGGCGCACCGGGGGCTCGATTAACGCCGGACGAAATTTGGCCGGCGCTCCCTTTAGCCTTGAGCGGGTCGGCGACAGGATGGGCGTTGCGTCCAGCATTTTGTTTGTAGTGGCCATTTGCGGCCGCCACAGCGTTCGTACGGGTAAGAGCGGGTGACGCCGTCGGCCGAGCAACACTGACCTTATTCTTTGTTGCCGGCTTGCGCGCGGCTTCATTCTTCGGCTTGGAATCGAAGTGGTCGGGCGCAACTTCAAACTGGGCGAAAGCCCGGGCGCTGAAGAGCAAAGTGGCAAGCGGGATCAAGCGCAGAAATCTAAGATCTACGAACCTGGACATAGGCGTTTCTCCTTGATACCGTCTGGCCGCACGGCCGTTCGTACTGATAAGACGGAGCAGGAGAAAACATTTCAGGTAAGATTCGTCCTTGTGCGCGGAAGCGACGCCGGACAGGACTCAGGAATTAGAAGCGCTGGAACGCGCCCCTCAGACGTGCGTCATCTTTTGCCGTCAAGATTGGCCCATTCTCCGGACTGAATGAAGCTGGCCCAGTAGAACGGGTGCTGGCGGTCTTTGCGCTTCAGCATGGCCAACTCGGCCTGACGCAGCGCCTCGCCGCGCCCCAGCCCCCGTTTCAACCCAGTGTAGTACGCGGTCATCATTTCGCGGGTGACATGATCGCTGACCGGCCACAGGCTCATCACCAGGGTTTCAGCGCCGGCGAGGAAGAACGAACGCCGCAGTCCGTAAACTCCTTCCCGGTCCTTCACCTCGCCCACGCCGGTATCACATGCCGAGAGCGTAACGAGTTTTGTTCCCCAAAGATCCAGGTTGGTGGCTTCGAGTGCGGTGAGAATGCCTTTGCCCCTGCCGTCTTTCATCAGGTTCGCGCCACTTAAGGCCAATCCTGATCGCAGCAAAGGGTTCAGCAGATCGGCGGTTTCGCGCTCCATGGCGCCACTTCCGCCGTTGCGTGGTTCGGGCTGGCGCCCTGTATCCAGCAGAAAGAAGCCGTGGGTGGCGATATGCAAGATCTTCGGCGCCTTGAGCTGTTCCAGCGCCGTTGCTGACGCCTGTCCTCCGGTAAGCACACGTGCCTGAGGGAATAGCGCTTGAATGCTCCGGGCTTCCGCCTTCGTTCCCTCCAGCGGGGCGAAGTAGAGGCTGGAGAAGTCTGCTCCTGTCGTGACACTCCGGCGAGCGGATCGGCCCGTCGCCCGTTGCGGCTGTAGCATTGCAGCGCCGGCGACCAGAGTCTCTTTGGGCTCGCCGAACAACGGATCGGCCAGGATGACGGGAACCCCCGAACTCGGATGCGGCACCTGCATACGCATGAGGTCGCGTCCAGTGGCCAAATACGTAATGGAAAATCGTTCCACGAGATAGCGGCTCTTGACATCGAGCAACGCCTCAAAAGGAATGAGATTTAGCTGGCCGTCAGGGGAGATCAGCAGGCGCTTATCACCGGCTATCAGAGGTTGAATTGGTTCGAGGACCTTCGCAGCGACAACTCGCCCCAGTTGCTGGGCATCACTTCGGCCTGGGTCGCGTAAAGCTGCGCGGAGCTTCTCTATTGAATCATCAATCCCTTTCGCTTTTCCCAGATCAATCCCCCTGGGCGCGCCGTCGCGATGCAGCACATAAACGGCGTAGCGGAGATCCCCATACATCTGCGCACTGGTTTCAGCGTTTTGATCATACGGGCGATAGGTGAGGAACTCCACCAAGGCGGAATCGGCTGGAATCGCGGACTGAACCGCCGCCAGGGTTACTGCCTGGTACTGAGCACGAAACGCCTCGTTATGGTGGCTGATAGCATTCTCGAGCTTTTCCTTTCTTTCCCGCAGGTTCTCAAGTGTCTTGCGATGCTCCTCCAGAGACTGATTCTCCGGTCCTTGCAGGGCGACGAGAGCCAGTTGTGCGGTTGCCTCTTTCAATTGGTCCAACAATGCCTGGTCCTGCGGGTCGGAGTGCCGGCGCAGGACGCTGATAGTATCGGTTGTGGCGTCGAGCGCGCGCCCTTTGCGCTGCAGCAGAACTGTAGCCGCCAGAGCCGCGGCCTCTGAACTATCGGGCTCCAATTGCAGATTGAGAGAAATGGTCCGATCGGTCCGCCTTGCCACTGCGTCGAGAAAGGCGAGCTTCTGTCGTTCTGAACCAATGGCCAGATTGAAAGCGATAACACTCTCCACCGCTGATTCCAATTTCGCTTGGACTCGGTTGGCATTCTCAAAATCGCCCAACGCAGAGTAGATCGTTGCGATATTCGCGAGCGACATAATGAAAGGTTGGGCAGTAGGCTCCGCGGTCTTCTCGAAGATGCTGAACGCGCGCAGATGGGTTTCGAGCGCCTTGTTATTATCGCCCTCTGCACTGTAAACGTTGGCCAGATTCATCAAGACGGCGGCATAATCCTGGTGTTCAGGCCCAACGTACTTCTCCCTCAGGGCCAACGAGCGCAGGAAGTACCTTTCTGCGGCGGCATAGTCCTTTCGTTGCGCGGCGACGATTCCCAGATTGCTCAGTGTCTTCGCAAGGCTGGGACTGTCTGGTCCAAACTTCCTTTCCTGAATCGCCAGGCTGCGCTCAAAATATGGCCCGGCTTTCTCAAATTGGTTTTGCCACTTGTAGGCGTAGCCCAGGATGTTCAAGCAGTCGGCGTACTGCCGGTCCTCCGTCAAGCCTGCGCCTTCCAGGATTGTCAGGGCACGCAGCAACTCGCGTTCCGCTTTGGCGTAGTCGCCGCGATTGCTGTGTAGAACTCCCAGCCCCCTCAGGGTGTTCGCCACCATTGGATCCTCCGGACCCAGGATCCTTTCTTCACTTTCCAGAGCCTGACTCAGTAGCTGATCCGCCTTGGAGTATTCCCCCAAGTCCGCATATGCGCTACCCAGGCGGCTACTTACGCGAATGGTCTGAGCATGCTCAGCACCCAGCTTCGCCGTCAACACCTGTAGCGCACGCTCGTAGCCCTGTGTAACCTCTGCACCCTTTCTCATGGCATCGAGTATCTCAGATAGGTCCGCCATGACCAGCGCGACATAAGCATCGTCAGGTCCCAGCGTCTGCTGCGCCAGTGTCAAGGCCCGCTGGGCCAGCGGCAGCGCTTCAGGCAGCTTGTCTACATGCAACAGAAAATGGATCTTCGTCCTGAGCTGCCGCACTTGGTACAAGGACAGGTCGAGGTTGGTTGCGGGGTGTACCTCGACCAGGCGGATCTCATAGGCGCCGCTTGCGGGCTTCAGTCTGGGCTTTACTTGTATCGTGTAGGCACCGTCGTTATCGGCGACGACGTTGAGCTTCTCGGTGCCGCGTTTGCCGATCTCGTCGTCGACTTCCGCTATCAGCTCCCTGTTGCTTCCTAACACTTGAACCGCCACATCAATGCCGCGTTGCTCCACCTGGATGGCAGCGCATTGGCCTCTCTGCAGACTAAGCTGGTAACTGTGTGTCTCGCCGCCGTTTAGAGTGCGCTCCAGCGGCTTGCCGGGTTCAAGGATGGTAGTGTTAGTTTCTGGCGCCACGCTGGTTTGCGTTGCGGGAGGGGCTGGGGGACTTGAACCTCCGGCTGACAGGGTGGCCGAAAGAGCACCCACTGCGGTCAGTATTGCAAGCAGGTGCCGGGCAACAATGCCGTCGACGAGAAAGCGAGAACGCAAGCTTTGCGTCATGGCGAACACTCGAGCTGACACCGCGCAGACGTTGCGGCGGCGGTCATTTTAGCACGACCCGGAAGGGATAACCCCCGACGACTTCGGGCGCGCCGCGCGAGGGAAGTCCTGTCAGCTCCACGATATAGTTCTGCTGCTTCAGCAGGTTGGCCGGGAAGCTGACGGAAACGGCCTTCTTCTCACCCAGGGACGCAGCCTCTAGGGTCCCGCTGCCCCATAGGACCTGACGGGTCGTGGGATCTCTCAGCGCCGCCCGGTACGCCGGGAACTCGTCTGATTCGAGCGCCAGCAGCAACACCGCGAGAGCGGTTCCCGGTTGCAACGAAATCGTTGGGACCCGGGCCGCCCCTCGTGTTGGCGGCGGGAGAAGAAGGGAAACGGTCTTGAGCTGGCTCAGGTTCGCCTGAGATCCGCGCACCCGCTCGAGCTCTTTCAGGGCTTCGGTATTGGCGGAACGCTGTTGGTCGAGCTGTTGTTGCAGCTGTTGCTCGCGCTGGTCAAGCGCTGCCTGTTGTGTTTGCGCCTCGCGCATTTGCTTCCGCAACCCCGCGTTCTCAAGGAGCAGATAGCCCGCTGCAAGCAACATCACCGATGCCGCCACTGCAAACCCCCACTGCGGAGAGAACACTCGCCAAGAGGATGGGCCGCGAGAACGCCTTTCGCTGGAGCTGCGATCGCCGTCGGCCCGTGCTGCCTCCGACGGGGCACTTGCGCCTGCATTCGCAAGTTCGAGCCATGCTGCGGCGAATTCCACTTTCTGACGTCGTGCCGCCGAGGACAGGTAAAATGATTTGAACTGCTCCAGGTCTTCCCCGGAAAGCTCGTTTCTCACGTAGGCATCCACCAGGTCGTTTTCGACCGCGCCCAGGCGCTCCGCCAAGCCGTCATCGGCGACGCTCTGCTCATCCAAACGTTCGGCCTCTTCCGTGGGCAAGCCGCCGAGAAGGTACCGGGTCAGCAGCCGATCATCGTAGGTTTGTTTATCCTGGGAAGACATCATGCCTCTTCAGTAAACATCATGCCTCATTCATATAAGACGAAATCCATGAGAGTACTTCATGTCTGGCCGCAACACTT
>WNFJ01193458.1_pt2 | contig 11157 bp, 14 predicted proteins | sample 5400461 | NCBI WGS metagenome assembly WNFJ01 (sample SAMN13153349, study PRJNA577476) | soil metagenome | isolation source: 115 cm saprolite on Douglas fir-dominated hillslope | place: USA:California | collected 2013-09-17 | reverse complement strand
GCCCCGCAATCCTTTCGACCGCGCCGGCTATCCGGCCGAGCCAGCCGGGGAAGTCGGGGAGATCGATCAACGCAAGCAGCAGCGCCGCGACCCAGAACGCGTGGATATGGGTGAGCAGGGCTAGAAGGCACAACACCGCAACGATCTCGAGTTGCAGCTTGTGGGACCCGTGGGCCATGCGCTCGGGTAGTGAGTGCAGGCGAAAGAACACGATCCCGAACGTGAGCACCGAGCCCGCCAGGATAATGGCCGTGATGACCATGAGAATGTCCGTCTCACCCGGAGGCGTGATGAACGACGGCAGATGGTGTGAAGCGACCGGGTGAAGCGGCGCATCCATAACGCTCCTCCTATTCAGGACTCGAATCACCGCCTGGGGAGGCTCGCTCCCCACCTCTTCGACCCATCACGAATCCGGTGTCCGGGCCTCCGGACCATAATTGACAAGACCGTTGGCTATTTGATGTAAATCAAAGACTCTCGGCCCCGGAACCGGGCCCCGCGGGGCTTGGCCCATTGCCTCTGAGGAGCGGCTCAACGGGGTCATGAGGGCTTGATAAGGCCATCCGATGGTCTGATGCAAGGGCGATCGGGCTGCCTCCCAAAGGCACTCCAACTCAACTGCGACGGTCAACTGCCAAATGGCATATCGATCGGTGCGGCGACCTATCCCGGCTGGATAGTATCTGCCATAATTCGCGTGGCCTTGTTGATCCGGATGGATCCATAGTTCTAAGCTGTGGCAGGCTGATTTTTACGTCGTGCGAACTCGAAACCATCAATTTCTCGGGCGCACAATTCGGCGGCAGACCTTCCAAGCAGAATTCGAGTCCGGGTGGCGAGCTGTGTACCGTTGACGCATGGCGGATCGTCGGGAGAAAGCATGTTGCGGCAACTTTTGGTGGGAGGCGCAGCGAGTGTGTTCAACATTGCCATCCACGCGCTGGTCATGGTGATCGTGGTGCGTGTGGCTCAGGCCAAGGGCGCCAAAAGCAATTCGCACTCTTCCCTGCTCTTGATAGCAGTCATGATTCCGACTGTCTCGGTCTTGATGGTGACGCATGCAATTGAGGTGATGGTCTGGTCTCTCGTGTATTTGATGTTGCGGATGCGGATCTCGTATATTTTGCCTTCGTCAACTACACGACGCTCGGCTATGGCGACGTCGTTCCGCTGGAACGCTGGCGCCTGCTAGGCCCGATAACGGCAATGAACGGCATCCTGCTGTTTGGGTGGTCGACCGCAGTCATTTTCGAAGTGCTACGGAGAACGTTGGCGCGCAGTCTCGAGATATCCCCGACAGATTGAGTCGACGGGACAACCCGGCACGCTGACCCTTCAGGATAAGTCCCCACCGCTGCGGGGGCAGGCGGCTCCGCTGCGTTCAGTTCGGCCCGAAATGACTGCTACCCCCTTCGAGCGCAGCACTTATGCACTCCACCAGCGATTGTTCCTCGAAGGGTTTGCTGAGGAACGCGATCGCTCCGGCATCCAGTGCACGGGTCCGGTATCTTTCCTCTGGAAAAGCCGATACGAAAATGATCGGCGTGTCGAACCCGTCGTCCCGCAAACGAATTTGCAGATCGAAACCGCTCATGCCCGGCATTTGCAGGTCCGTGATCAGGCACGCCGTCTCTCCGATGCAACCGGATTCCAGGAATTGCTCGGCCGACGGGAAGACAGCGGTCTGGTATCCCAGCGATCGAACGAGTTCTCCTATGGCGTCCCTGACAAATCTATCGTCATCGACGATCGAGATCACAAGAGCCTCCGGCAATTTCATATCCCCTCGGGCTGTTCGTCCTCCGCGCCATATGAGGTGACCGCCATCGGAATTGCAATGCTATTGTGACAAAAAGGTTCGGAAGCATACTTTGGTTTAGAGCTTGTCTGAGCCGGCTTGTCGACGGGGAATGCCGAGGGAATCGGAGATTCGCACCAGATCGGCGAGCGACCTCGCCCCGAGCTTTTTCATGAGGTTGTGACGGTGGACCTTCACGGTGACCTCGCTCAAGCCGATCTCTGCGGCAACCTGCTTGTTCATGAGGCCGACCGTCACCAGTGCCATGACCTCTTGCTCGCGCGCGCTAAGCGCCCTGAACTTGACGCGCAGATCGTGCATTCTCCGGTCGTTCTCCCATCTTGCGCGATCCTTATCGAGCGCAATTCGGACCGCATCGAGAAGGTCCTGATCACGAAACGGCTTGGTCAAGAATTCGATTGCTCCAGCCTTCATGGCTTTTACGGTCATCGGAATATCGCCATGGCCAGTGATGAATATGATGGGGATGCTGATTTTCGCTGCCGCGAGCTGGGCCTGAAAATCGAGCCCCCCAAGCCCCGGAAGTCGCACGTCCAGGATCAGGCAGCTGACTTCAGTTGGAGGTCCGCCCTGCAGAAACTGCGTTGTCGAGGTGAAGGTCATGCTCCGCAGACCGATGGACGCGAGGAGCGCTTGCAGTCCCTCACGGACGTCCGCATCGTCATCCACCACGAAAACGATCGGATTGCCTTCGGATTGGTCTTTCGTCGCTAACATTCGTGCCTGCTTGTCGTGATTCCAGATTAAGGCAGCTCGACTGAACGGGCCAATTGCTGACCACATCCGCCAAGCAGCGAGCCCGGGTGAGCGCAAGCCCCCATTCAAAGCTTAGCAGTTAACGGGAACGCAAAAGTACCGGCGGGTCGATTTGACGCGTGGCTTCAGCGACCGAGGCCCGCGACGCCTTTGGCAGAAATTTCCGAAGGCTGCTCAATGAGATGAGCGGGCGATAGGACGTTTATGCTGAATTTACGCCGTTGCTTGTTCACGTATTGGAAACTCTGATCGGGTGAGATTTGCAGATCGGTCAAGGATCAAGTGGGCGCTCGGTCGCGTGGAGACCAGGCGGGCTAGACCAGCTGGTACCGACTGACGCTGCGATGACTCGGCTGCGTTGCGTTCCTGCACAAGCCGTTATGCGCGAATGAGATTATCGAAGCGTTGAATAGATCGAGCACGTAGAACAGGGACACATCCGTTGGTGCCGAAACCGCAACGGCGAGATGCGTCTCGCGACCCAATCAGGCGCTTAGCCGGACCAGGGCAGAGCGGTCCCGCAACAAGACGCGTCGCGCAGACAGGAGCTCGATCGCCCGGATGCTCTCCAGATAGCTCAGGGTGCGAGAAATGGTTTCAATCGTGAGCCCTAAGTGGTCGGCAATGTCCTGCCGCGACATCGGCAGCTCGATCGAATTGCCGGTGGAGGAGCGCTCGGCCAAGGCCAGCAGGAAGGCTGCGACGCGCTCCGGCGCATTCTTGATGAGCAGCAGCACATGGTCCTGCAGCCGCCGCAGCTCTCCGCCGGTCAGCATCCAAAGCTGAAACGCCACCTCGTGGTCGGTCTTCGCCCGTGCGATCAGGGTGCTGTGCTTGGCCACCAGCACTCTGCATTCGGTGATTGCCTCGGCCGAGTAGGCATGCTCCGCGCCGGTCTCGAGGCCGAAAGTGTCGCCCCGGAGGTAGAAGCCGCCCACCTGACGGCGCCCGTCGGCTAGAACCTTGCAGGTCCGCACCACGCCGGTCATGACCTTGTAGAGGTAATCGGCTGGCTCGCCTTCCCCATAAATCTCTGCGTGCCGCCTGAACAACATCGGGGCACCAATGCATTCCATGGCCCCGCCGAGCGCACGGGTTTCCATGCGGGGGCGATTCTGCCAGGGGAGCGATCCACCAAGATGCGATCGGCCCAGCGTGCTCATCTGCGTCATCGGCCTCCTCCTCATTCAGTCCCGGTTTTGATCCGGTGATTGCGAAACCTTTTTTGCAGTGTTGCAGACTCTAGAGCGCCGTCCACGCGCGACCGATGCCCGCTGCGGCGAACAGCTTGGCCATGTGGCGTCTGGCATAGTGCGAGCGGGTCTTGATGGTAGAGACCGGCACCTCGGTGGTTTGAGCCACGTCCTCGACCTTTTTTCCCTGGTAGGGGATCAGGTTGATCACCTCCCGGTGAATCGGCGTCAGCGTCGTCATGCATTTCTCCAGGATGTCGCGCCTCCGGCGCTTTTCATTCAAGGCGGCAAGGCCGTCTGAGGCATCCTCGATGAGATGCTGAGCATGCCGGTCCCGCGGCACCTCCGAGCGGCGCCGGCGCCGCGATAGGGCCTTGAAGTGGGCGATCCCGAGGAGCCAAGTCGCAACCTGTGACTTCCCTTTGAATCGTCTTGCGTCGCGCCAAACTTCCAGAAAAACCTCGTTGACGGTTTCTTCCGCGGCGGACTTTGAGCCAGTGAGGCGCGCCACGAACCGGTACACCCGTGCACTGTGCCGCAACTGCAATAACTTGAGAGCGGCCTTGTCTCGGTCAGCAATGAACTGAACAAGCGTCCTGTCGGAAATCTCGGATGCCAACGCTGCGATGGCTGCGGCCGATTGGGCTGCCCCCTTCATATTCGGCTCCCTGTGGCGGTCTGCCTGTTAACCGCGGGGAGGTTAGTGCGGTCGATCTCGACCGCCCAATTGGACTTAGGTTTGGTCTGCGCTATGAGTAGAGATACGCAGCTATACTTTGGTATAGAATGAGCGGCGCGATGTCGCGAAGGGGCAGTTTTGGGCCTTATCCAAGGCATTTGCAGATTGGTGATGAAGACAGGCAGCCTGGCGGCGACGGGAAGCTGCAAGAAGATGGCTTTGGTCGATGCAGGCTTGATTTAAATCAAGATACCGTGCGGCCGTCTGGCGAAAATCGCTTTATGGCTGGGTCAGAAAGCACCCACGATCCTCTCTCTTCGGCCAAACGCCGTGTTGCCGAAGCCCTTAGCATTGTTGAGCGCCAGAAGGCGCTTATCGACAGAATCCGGGCCAACGGCAGCGATACGGAAGACGCTGAACGGACCCTCTGCGCATTGGTTCAGACCCTGACCACTCTCGAGGGCCGTTCAGTAGCACGCCGGCTCGCGCTGCAATGATGCCGAACCACGGGATGCTGCGGCCCTTGCCCGGCGCGCTCGCCGGTTAACCTCACGCAGAGACGCCCCAATCGTGGCTTTGCGCGCATCGTTAAGAATGCGCTGATCGGTTTCTGTTTGAGGCAGCTTCTTGTAACGTGAAATGTTTGCCTTTCGGACGAACCTCTCAGTTTTGACGATGCGGCCCAAGCCGTAATGCATTCACCGTGAGATCAGGACCGGTATAGGAGACTGTTTCAGCAACGTCCGCGTCACGCCACCAAACAAGAGCTCGACCGAGCGGGCGCGACTGTAGGCGCCAATGACGATCAGATCTACGCCGTGATCTGCGGCATAGGACAAGATGATGTCAGCGACCGGAGAATTTCCCGACGACACCTGCTCTACCCGGACGTGAGCACCATGACGCGTAAGAAAAAGGGCGATATCGGCGCCGGGCTCCCCACCATGCCGGAAGGGTCTCTTGGTTGAATCGACAACCAAAAGGGTCACGGACGGAGCCGCGACGAGGAGGGGCAGGGCATCCGTCACCGCGCGCCGAGCCTCACGACTTGCGTTCCAGCCGACGAGTATCTTCTTGCCGACGAACTCTGATTTCCAGCCGCTCGGTACAACGAGAATCGGAGCTCCGCTCGCGAGCAAGAGCTTTTCAGGCGATAAATAGCCCGGCAGCTCATGCAACTCACGCTGACCGATGACGACGAGATCGGAGTGAAGCGAGCAGAGAGTCAGGTCTTCAGCAGGTCCGCCGCGACGTATCACCTGGAATTCTGCACTAACATCGCGCTTCGCGGAAATTGTCTCGAATCGCTGGCGAACCGTGGCGGCCATACTTTCGTCCGCCGGCGCGGTACCGGCAAGACTGTCGGTACCACGCTGAGGCAAATGGCGGGCTGGCGCCCGCCGACGAGGCCCGGGATCGCTTGTTCTATCTTTGAGCTGGCTGCGAGCTCGGTTGACGAAGCCAGGTCGTATCCAAGACCGTTCTCGACGTGAGGGCTTATTTCAGCACGCCACGCCCGGCGGAACGTCTGATATTCGTATTCACAATTGTCGGCGCGCCTCTTCGGAAGAAATCCCTTCTCCACCACATCCGCGAACACCTTGGAGTTGGCGCCATAAGCCAAGCACACAAAATTGTAGAAACGTTGTTCCGGCAAGCCGTGGACGCTGGAGTATTTCTCCAATCGCTTCTCCACAACGGGACTCTGCTTGTAGTTCTTCATGAATTCAGCGGCTGTATGCGCGGCACCACCGATTAACCGGCGCGCCTGATCCTCACCGAACTGCAGCATGATGTATGCGGCGAATTGATCGGCCGCGTCTTCCTCGCGGCCGAATAGCGGCACTTGGTACATCTCGAAGATCGCATGCCCGAACTCGTGCAAGGTCCAAAAAAGAAACTGTCCGACTACGGCGTCACGCGGCGTAATTCCCGCTGGGGTGGTTTCCTTCGGCGCGGTCTGCAAGATGTCCTGCAGAAGCTCGTAGCACATGTGCAGCGTCGGAATCGAATTGTCGGTGTTATACCAGGAGTTCACCATGCCGTCGCATCCCATCGTCTTTATGGTCAGCTCGGCCGGCAGGCGAAACGGGCTGAGTATTTGTTGCAAGGTCTCGAGAACGCGTCGCTCCTTTATCCTGTCAAAGAGCATCTGATGCTCGGGATTCTTGGGCGGATCGTACGCGATACGAATGCGATTGGGTCGTTCTTCGTCGGCGTTGAGATACACGCCCCGGCGACCGGCAGCTCCATTCGGCAGAAGCAGCGGAGCATCGACAATGTAAAGCTTTTCGCCTGAGCGAAAAATAATGGCGCCCGGCCCCAGGTCTCGAGCACCTAGTGCCTTGCTCTGGGCGGGGGCGTCGGCATTTCCCTTTCCGGACGTGACCTTGAAGGTCTTTCCATCGATGAAGATGCTGTCGTGGTCGGCAATGGTGCCCGGCGCGTCCCGCGCTTGAGCCGCGGCCAAGGTCGAAATGCCGAACGCTAGCCCAACCATGGCGGCTAAGAATGCTCGCAACGCGCCTCTGGGACCCATCGTCTTCTCCCTGTTTTAGCTCGTTCGACGGCGAAGACGGATGCCGTCGCGTCGGACCTCAAAAGCGACATCCACTTTTTGCGGGAGCGAACAAGACAGAACCCGAATCCGCTCCCGCCCACCAACTGCTGCTGGTGCGTAAGGCAGACGCACGTCTTTACTTCGAATCGCTTGAAGTCCAGTTGTCCTCGAAGATCTTTTTCAGCTTGTACTGGGCGTATTCCGGATCATTGATGTAGGCTCGCTGCTGCGCCGGGTCGCTGCCGTAACGGTCGCTGCCATAGCGGTCGCTACCATAACGATCACTGCCGTACCGATCGCTGCCGTAGCGATCGCTGCCATACCGATCGCTGCCATAGCGGTCGCTGCCGTACCGATCGCTGCCATAGCGGTCACTGCCGTAACGATCGCTGCCATAGCGGTCCCCGAGTTGGGCCAGAATGACAGGCGGGGCGTCCGCGATGTAAAGCTCGTCGCCCGAACGGAACACAATCGCGCCCGGACCTAAATTTCGAGCATCCAGTTTTTCGATCAGGGCAGAGGTATCACCCTTTTTCTTTCCTGGCACGATTTTGAATGATTTTGCATCAATATAGACGCTATCATTGTCGGCGATGGCCAACGCGTCTCTCGTTTGGGCCACGGATGATCTCGAAAGGCTCGAAATGCACACGATGGCAGCAGCAGCAACAATTAAAGGGCCATACATTCTCATGGCACGTTCCCTTGCAAATAAGACGATCGTTTCTTAATTGGCAAACCTCGACAAAGACCTCTTGATCTATGTCAAATTCGAAGTTGATCTATGTCAAATTCGAAGACGTTCTTGGTCGAGGGCGATCGGGTGAAGCAAGCAATGGATTCAAGCAGAAACGAAGGAGCCGGCACTTGGCGCCCGGCCGCGGCAAACAATCTGGTCGATATTCAAAGGTTAGGGGATCAAATTCACCCCGATCTGCACGAGCGACCCGAGGTGTTTGCCGAACGGTTACGGTTGTCTCCGGAAGGCTGCTTTGCTCTGGTGCGAAACCAACGGGTGGTCGGCTACGGCCTCTCCCATCCATGGTTCCTCTACAACATTCCACCGCTCAATCAGCTCCTGGGGAGCATTCCTCAATCCCCGGAGTGCCTGCTGATCCATGACGTGGCCGTGCTGCCGCAGGCGCGAGGCCACGGCGCCGCAGGTATTCTGATCCGGCTCACGGCGAAGTTGGCGCGAAAGCGTGGCATTCCATGCCTTGCGCTGGTTTCGGTCCATGACACGCGGCCACTTTGGACGCGCCTTGGATTTGAGTTGATTCCTGACAGTTCTCTGATCGATAAGCTCAAATCATATGGCCAAACCGCTGCAGAACGTGACGGTGGGCGCTGAAGGACTGTGGGGCGAGCGCGTCAACAAGAACGGGGCCACAGCCAACGACCAGCGGGTCCAGGTCAGCGCGCAGGTGAAATATTAGAGCGTGTTTCGCTGAAGCAGGCCGATGCGTGGCGGCATTCCCGGCGGCCGGGGCGCGGGGCCGGCAGCGCCCGCCGTGATCTTAGTGCCAGGCGACGCCCGCACGTCTCGAACCATGGCCGCACTTAGGCTGTGGCCGGCGTGAGGAGATCGCCGGAGCGCTTGCCGTGCGGCCGGCCGGTCGACGGAGCCGCGGGCTTCGGCTGCCCGAAGCACTTCCGCTCGCAGCCATATCCCTTCCTCTGTTGGCGGAAGGCGAGCGACCGCGTTTGTCGCCCGCCTCCCGAGGCCGCTAGCGCTCGGTCCCGCCGAGCGCCGGGACATGCGCGCCGGTTGCTTGCGATCCAGTGGTCGTAGGTCTGGAAGGTCAAGCCGAGCTTGTCGTAAAAGACCTCGAGATAGCCGTCCCGATCGCGGGCGACGGCCTGCGGCATGAAGGCCTGAACCTCTTGCGCCATTACGCCAACATAGGCTTTGTGGCTGCCATTGTAGCTGAAGCGATAAAAGCCGATGCCGTTGTCGAGGCGGCCCAGCAGGACGATGTCGTGCTTGAGCCTGATGTCGGAGCGCCGGCCGCCGCCGCCGCGCCCGCCGCCGCCGCCGCGAGCGCCGCCGCCGCCCATGGAACGTCCTCCGCCTCCGCCCATTCCGGCAGTCCTTCCGCCCCCCGCGCTTCGGCTCACATTGGATCTCGCAGCCTGCTGATGCGCCCCGCGGGCACCTTGGGTAGAGCGGGCCTGCTTGGCGGCGCCCGCGTTCCTGTTCGCGGCTGTCTTGGCTGCTCCGCCGCCCTTCTTGTTCGCGGCTGTCTTGGCTGCTCCGCCGCCCTTCTTGTTCGCGGCTGTCTTGGCTGCTCCGCCGCCCTTCTTGCCCGCGCCGGCTTTGTTGCCGGCTGCCGTCTTGGCCGCGCCAGCCTTTGAGCCAGCCGCCCCCTTCTGCCCAAGCTTTCCGGCCGCGACGCCGGCCGCGCCGGCCGCACCCAGCTTCCCAAGCTCGCCCCGACCCGCGTTCGTTTTGCCGCGGAAAGCCTCGCGTGATGCCGACTGGCCCTGCTGGCCGAATCGCTGCGCAACGCCCGCGTCGCGATACGGCACCGCGCCCCGGTGGGCTGGATTATGGGCCCAGTTTCCATTGCCGATATTGGCAATATTGGTGCGATTGAAGTTGTTATAGCGGAGCGGGTTGATCTGGACAAAGTTGTTACGCCAGTTGATGTTTCCCCAGATCGCCGAACCCACGAGGACGCCGCTGGCGAACGAAAACACATTGCCGGCGACATATCCGGGCGGGTACCAGTAGTCGGGCTGGTAGTCGGTGTAGGGCCAAGTGCCGTACACCACACCGGGATCATAGATCGGAACGTAATACTCATCGGGGTTCGTCGACTCGATCGCATATACGTTCGCCGGAGCGGCCTCGACGCCATGCGCGGTCGACGATCGTTGCGCTGTCGAACGCGGCGTTGTCGTCACCTTTTGCTCCGGCGTCGACTTGAGCTGGCCGTTGGCGTTAGCGCGCGCCCGAAGCTGTTGCACGGCATTGAGCACATCACTCTGCTGCGCCAGGAAGGCGTCGCCAAGCTGTTGAGTCCATTCGAGCTTGTCGCTCATCATCTGCAACGTCTGTGGCAGCGCAGTGAGCGCCTTTACGCTCGGATCCCAGGGTTGCTGCTGCATCGCACTCTGGAGCGCATCGCCGGTCACGTTCGGATTGGCTTGCGACCAGCGCGCCGCCGCGATGATCTCGAGCGGATAGGTCGAGGCCATGAGAATCTGCGACAAGAGGGCATCGGGGTGGAGCGCGATCGGAGCCACCAGCTGCTCGAGCTGCGGCGCCGTGAGCTTTGTCGTCGTCGCAGGGTTTTGAGCGCATGCCGGGCCGATGCTGATGCTGCCGATGCTCAAGACCGCAAGGATGAGAAACCCGACGCCCGCTACGCGGCGAATTCCTCGAAGTATCCACGCTTGCATTGCCATGGGTTCATCTCCCTTCTGCCGCTTCGCACCAATATGTTTTTCAGCACAAATGGAAATGGAATTTCTTGACATAGGTCAAGAAAGGATCAACGGGTCGAGCGCTTCGGCGCCCGCGGCGCTGCCTTGGTTGGGCTGCCGTTCGAAAAAAAATGATTTATGTCAAAGTCGAGCGCCCGATCTCGTGATTAGGAGGCCAATGCCCTGAATGTGAACCCGGGCTGTCGGGAGGGATTTATGATTGAACACTTTCGCGTCACCAGAGTCGCTGCCGCCGTGTTGGCGGCAATTCTCACGCTGGGGAGCGCGACTTCGCCGTCCTATGCGGATACCGGCACCGTGCGCATGAGGATCACCAAGGTCGGCTTTATTTTCGGCGTCGGCGGTGGCACCGGAACGCTGCACTTCAAGGGCCACACCTATCGGCTGCGCATTGATGGGGTCAGCGCAGGCACGATTGGGGTTGCGACTGCAGACCTGGCCGGCACCGCGTCCAATCTGCGGACCGCAGCGGACATCGCCGGCAGCTATTCCGCCGTTTCCGGCGGCATTGCGTTTGCGGGCGGCGGAAAGTCGGCCCGGCTGCAGAACGCGAAAGGCGTCGTGTTGGATTTGCACGGGGCACAGGTCGGTTTTGAAGTCTCCCTGAGCCTCAGCGGGGCGACCATCAGCTTGCAGTAACCCCGCAAGTCAATGCGACGCCTTGGTCTCTCGCCGCCGTGTCACACATTGAGGCTGC
>WNFJ01116220.1_pt2 | contig 11157 bp, 8 predicted proteins | sample 5400461 | NCBI WGS metagenome assembly WNFJ01 (sample SAMN13153349, study PRJNA577476) | soil metagenome | isolation source: 115 cm saprolite on Douglas fir-dominated hillslope | place: USA:California | collected 2013-09-17 | reverse complement strand
CGCACTCCTCGCTGGAGCTGCCGGAGGGTGTCGAGGGGCATCTGAGCGCCGAGACCGTTTACAACCCGCCGAGCCTCACCCACCCTTACGGCGCCTACATCTGCGTGGCCGACGTGGACGCGGGCACCGGGGTGGTATCGCTGCGCCGGTTCATCGCGGTGGACGACTGTGGCGTCCGGATCAACCCGATGATTGTGGAGGGCCAGGTGCACGGTGGGCTCGCCGACGGGGTCGGCATGGCGCTGATGCAGGTGATCGCGTTCGACGAGGAGGGCAACTGCCTGGGCGGCTCGTTCATGGACTACCTTCTGCCCACATCCATGGAGTGCCCGTCCTGGGAACTTGGTGAGACCGTGACCCCCTGCCCGCATCACCCGATCGGGGCCAAAGGCGTCGGCGAGTCGGCGACGGTGGGCTCGCCTCCCGCGGGTCCGGCACGCCGACATGCCGCTCACCCCGGCCAACGTGTGGTGCGCGATCCAGGGCCACCCGCAGCGGACCGACCTGGCGATCACCTGATGAGCGACCTCACGCAGCGGCTGCCCGACGTGGGAACGCTCCTGAGCGCCCTCGACTCGGCGGATTATCTGGCCGACGAGCCACTCGGCACGGCCCTGTTCCTGGCCGCCCGGATGGCGCAGCCGATCCTGCTCGAAGGCGAGCCAGGGGTCGGCAAGACCGAGGCGGCCAAGGCGCTCGCCGGCGCTCTCGACACACCGCTGATCAGGCTGCAGTGCTATGAGGGCCTCACCGCGGCCGAGGCGCTCTACGAATGGAACTACCCGCGCCAGTTGCTGGCGATCAGGCTGGCCGAGGCCAGGGGTGCGACCCTGCATGACGAGGACCTGTTCAGCGAGGAGTACCTGCTCGCCCGCCCACTGCTGGCCGCGCTCGACCATCCGGGCCCGCGCCCGGCCGTGCTGCTGATCGACGAGGTGGACCGCGGCGACGACGAGTTCGAGGCGTTCCTGTTCGAACTCCTCGCGGAGGCGGCGGTCACTATCCCCGAACTCGGGACCAGGCGCGCCGCGTTCCCTCCCATTGTGGTGCTGACCTCTAATCGCACCCGTGACCTGCACGACGCCCTGAAGCGACGCTGCCTCTATCACTGGATCGAGTACCCGGACGTGGAGCGGGTCGCGGCGATCATCCGGCGCCGGGTGCCGGCCGCGGCTGGCGTGCTGGCCGACCAGGTAGCGCGGGGCGTCGCGCGGCTGCGCGCCTTGGACCTGGCCAAGCCGCCAGGTGTCGCGGAGGCCATCAGCTGGGCCGAGGCGCTGGGCGTGCTCGGCGCGGACAGCCTCGACGAGGCATCCGCGGCGCGGACGACAGGCGCTGTGATCAAGTACGAGGAGGACCTCCAGGCGGTCCGCGCGACCGGATTCGCCCCCGTGGTGAGTGATGACCGTGGTTAGCGACGCTGGTGGCCAGCGATGACGGCCGAGGATCTGGCCATCACCGCGGCGCGGTTCGGCGCGGCGCTGCGCCACGCCGGGGTGCCTGCCGATCCGGGAAGGTGCGAACGTTTCGCGCGCGCCGTTACCGTGGCCCGGCCGGCCACCCGGCGTGAGCTGTACCTGTGTGCCCTGGCGACCCTGGTGTCCGGGCAATCGCAGATCGAAACACTGGAGCGAGTGTTCAACGCGATGTTCGGCGGCCTGGCCGACCCGGCCGGGCCACGGGGTGGTCAGAACGCTCGTCCGTTGCGCGGGGAAAGCCCCCAGCCGCCCACGCCGGAGGACATGCTCGCGGCCGCCGCCCGCGCGGCCAAGGCTCACGATGGCCAGCCGCGCGACGCCCGGTCGGACCGGGGGCAGTTGCCGCCCACGCCGCAGCGGGCCAGTGCGCTTCAGCCCGCTGAACGCAGCGGCGCGGAGCCTGACGCGGAGGCGGCGGCCGGGCGCCCGGCACTGGCCAGCAGCGCAGAACGCCCGGCTGAGTTGCTGATGCTCGCCGGCCTCATGCGCAAGCTCACCCTGGCCGTGCCGCTCCGCCGCTCCCGCCGCCACCAGCCCACCCCGCACGGCAAGCGCACCGACCTGCGGGCCACGCTGCGCCAGGCGCGGCGCACCGGGGGTCACCCACTCCGGCTGGCCAGGCGAGCGCCGTCCAGGCAGCCCCGTCGGCTCGTCGTGCTGTGCGACATCTCGGGGTCCATGGAGCCGTACGCGCGGGCCATGCTGCAATTGCTGTACTGCGCGGCGGGTGGCGCGCGGGCGGAGGTATTCACCTTTGCCACCCGGCTGACCCGGCTCACCACCACGCTGTCGCACACCCGGCCGGAGTTGGCTCTCCGGCGGGCCGGCCAGATCGCGCCCGACTGGCTCGGCGGGACCCGCATCGGCGCCTCAGTCAAGGAGTTCAACGACACCCGCGGGCGAGCCGGCCTGGCCCGCGGCGCGGTCGTCGTCATCATCTCCGACGGGTGGGACACCGGTGATCCCGCACTGCTCCGCCACGAGATGGAGCGGCTTTCCCGGGTGGCCCATCGCATCGTCTGGGTCAATCCGCGGACCAAGAGCGACCAGTACCAGCCGCTGGCCGGCGGCATGGCAGCGGCCTGGCCGTACTGCGACGCCGTGGTCAGTGCGCACACCGTGCACGCACTGGACGAACTTACCGCCGCCCTGGCCCACCCGGCCCGGCACCGGCCCTCGTCGCGGGACGCCTCGCGTCGCTGATGCCGTGCTGCGGCGATCGGGGGCGGGGCGACGCGTGGCGCAGGCCCGGGAAAGTGCTGCGGCTGCTGGTGCGGCCCGGCGTCCCATTGATGAGGCCAGGCGTCCCGCTGGTGCGGCCGTGCGTCCCGCTGGTGCGGCCCGGCGTCCCATTGATGAGGCCGTGCGTCCCATTGGTTCCGCTGGGCGTCCCGCTGGTGCGGCCCGTGCGGCGTCCCATATCCCCCGTGCGTATCCCTGGGCTTCGGCAGCCACTGTCTCAGGTTCCGCCTGCCGCATCTGTGGCGCGGCGGAGCGGACGAAAGTCGTTATGGCGGGGGCCCGAGCGTGCCGGCCTGGCTGGCGGGCCATCCACCGGTCCGGCAGGCATAGGACGATCAAGGGAACCCCGATCCCGAACACGGCCCGCAGCAAGCCCAGATCGTGCAGCGTGAAGGGGAAAAGTTCACCGGTGAAGCGGGCTGCGTAGAGCAACGCGGCCGCGACCAGAGTCGTCCAGGGGAGTCGCCAGCGGGTGAGCAACAGGTCGAACATGACCGTGCCCAGCAGCGCACCGGCGGTGTAGTAGGCATAGACACTGGGATCGAGCATGATCCTCGCCGCCACGGCGAGCAGGATCACTGCCTGCCAGCGCCCGCGCCGTACGGCCAGGCACCCGGCGGCTACACCGAGGGCGAGCTGGGCTGGCCGGTCCCACCACGGCGTACCTGCGGCGTTCACCCCGATCACGCGGAGCGCGGAGGAGTAGTCGTTGGGAATCGTGAACCGCGCCGCCATGAGAGTGTGCGAATCGGCCAGCAGGAACGGCAACCACGCCACTGCGACGCCAGCCGCAAAGACCCCGAGAGCGGGCCACCGGTCCTTGCGTGGAAGAGCCAGCAAGAGCGCCACGAACGCGGCCGCCCACGGCTTGGCGTCGACGGCGGCGGCCAGCGCCACCCCGGCCCAGACCGGATGACGCCGGCTCACCGCGTGTGCCGCGGCGACCGACAGGCCGAGAGCCAGCACGTCGTCGAGATGCCCGTAGTGAGTGGTGAGTTCCGTCCACACCGGGAGGAAGACAAGCCCGGCCACCAGTAGCCGACCGCGTCGGCGACGCTCGGGCACCGGCAGCAGCCGCCACACAGCGGCCAGCAGCGGCAGGCCGGTTGCCGACATCGCCACGACCGCGATCACCCGGCCGCTTCCAGGACCCATCCCCCTCAGTACGGCCGAGACGGCCAGAGCCAGCGGCCCCATCTGCAGCGCCGGATGGGTCGCGTACAGGTGAAGCCCGCCGCTGGGGCCGCCGGAGGAAAGCAGCAGGCCTCCCTCGGCGAAGAAATGCCAGGACTGGCCGACCGGATGTGCGCGGAGGCCGACCCACAGTGCCGACCACAGCCCCAGCACCCACCACGGCCACGGTGCTGACCGCTGCGCCAGCGCTGACTGCGGCCACGGCGCTGACTGCGGCCACGGCACCCGTCGCGGCGCGGAGTAGAAGCTGCCCGGTTCTGCCTGGCTCGTGCGGTCCACCAGGCCCGCGTTGACCCCGGCCCTCACGTGCCGGGCGTAGCGGTCGGCCGTCCGGAATGACCACCCAAAGCCGGCGACTCGTTGGCCAAAGTGTGCACTCCCTCCCCAACGACTGGATGAGCCGGGAAATTGAACTTACCAGGGAGATCCTCGCTTCTGCAGGTGTAGTCGAAACTGACATTATTACGGAATCATTAAGGCATACCGGATGACCGATATTACTAGCTAACGGTATGTTACGATAGGGTCACTTTAAATGAGAACGTGATAGTATTCGGAGAATCGACAGTAGGCCAATGAATTCGCGAGTCCAAATGGCATTGTCATGAGTTCTGGCCGGCGCGAGCGAGTCCGCGCATCCATACATCCGCGCATCCATACATAGGAGGGGTTGAGCTTCCCACCTGCCCGTAAAGCTCACAGGGTGGCGCCCGGCAGTTCTCCGGGGCCCGGGACTACGGCCGAAGCGGGGCACTTGACCGTTGGGGGTCAACCGAGATGAGCTTTTCCCTGATCGAAGAGCCTGAGCCTGAACCCTCCGAATCGCCTGACCCGGATTTCTGGGGGGACAGCGATCACCGCTGGCGTCGTGCTCAGGGCTCTTCGCGACGTCCGAATCCCCCGCGACGTCCAGGTCCTCCGCCGCGTCAAAACCCTCAGCCACTTCTGAGCCCACCGCAACCTTCGGATCCTCCGCAACGTCCAGCCCCCCGCAGAACCCGAGTCCCTCGCGACGTCCAGGTCCCTCGCGACGTCCAGGTCCCTCGCAAGGTCCAGGCCCCTGGCAGCGTCCAGGTCCCTCGCAAGGTCCAAGCCCCTGGCAACGTCAAGGCCCCTCGCAACGTCCGGATCTTCCACGAACTGCGACTCTCCTGAGACGCCCGAGTCAGCCGCGACTGCCCAATCACCCGTGGTGGTCGCTGCTGCCCCGCTGGACCGATCAGCCAGCCGGGCGTGGCAACAGATGGCTGCGCAGGCACACGACCGCCCGGCAGCGGGGCATCGCCTTGCTGCTCGTGGCCGCCTGCCTTGGCGGTGCCGCCTTGTACGTGGCGCGGGTCGCTGCCACTAATGGCCGCTCGTATACCGGTGTGGTGCTGAGCAATGGCGTGATCGACCTCAACTTCGCCACGGCTGGGCGGGTCACGCAGATCTCCGTCCAGGCCGGCCAGCAGGTCAAGGCGGGACAGGTGCTCGCCACCGAGACCAGCGCTACCACCTTGGCTGTCGTGGCCGCTGATCAAGCGGCCATCGCCGCCGACAAGGCAACGCTGACGCAGATCGCTGACCAGGCCGCTCCGGGAGCGGCAGCCCTTGCGGCGGCGCGGGCGCGGCTGGCCAGTGACAGGGCCCGGCTCGCCGCCGAGCAGGTGCAGGTCGTGGGGATGCAGATCCAGGCCCCGACGGATGGGACGGTAATTGCCGTAGATGGCCAGGTCGGTGAGACGGTTACCGCCGCGAGCATCCGGGAAAACGCGGCTCAGTCCCAGGCAACCTCGACTTCGCAGCTGTCAGTTCTCTCGCTGCTGGGCACCCAGGCGACCGCCGCCGCCGGGACCATGTCGATGCCGGTGATCGCGCTGCGCACGTCGAGGAACTGGCAGGTGGACATGGTGATCCCGGCGAACTCGACCATAGCCGTGAGGCGGGGCGAGGCGGTGACCATCGCAGTGCCGGCGGCGCACCTCAGCGGCGTGCGCGGGCAGATCGAAGAGCTGTTGCCCACGCCCGTGCGCACGGCACAGGGCGTGGACTACCAGGCGCTGGTTACCGTGCCCGGCTATCAGCCAGCACCGCCGTTCAACGGCATGGCGGCCGAAGTCCAGCTAGGCCCATAACGCCGCCCATTACGACAGCCCTGCAGGAATCTGATCTGGCCTGGCATCGAGGCGTTGCGGACGTCTTGTGATCTTGGTGAGCCGGGTCGACCCCCGTCTAGCACATCCGCGCAGCGCTTTTCCCATCCTGCAGGGCGGGAATTGAGTTGAAGAGACCCCGGCCGGTGCCTATCCTCGGCCGTGACCAGCACGTCCAGGGAAGGGGTACCGAGGTGGGTCACGTCGAGGTGGCGCACCTGAACCACATCCTCCCTGACGGACGCCTGCTGCTCGACGACGCGTCGTTCCGGGTGGGAGAGGGCACCACGGCGGCCCTGGTCGGACCCAATGGCGCAGGCAAGACAACCCTTATCCGGCTCATCGCCGGCGATCTGGATCCGCAATCAGGGACGGTCGTCTTCAGCGGCGGCCTGGGTGTGATGCGCCAATTTATCGGGGGGCTCCGGGGGGTCGCCCCTCCGGGAGGGCAGAGCATCGGGCGGCTCCGGGGGGTCGCCCCCGCGGGTCAGCAGAGCGTCGGGAGCATCGGCGGCGAGTCCGGGGTTCGCGACCTTCTTATATCGGTCGCGCCGCCTCGCGTTCGAGACGCCGCGGCGCGGCTTGACGCCGCGGAACTGCTGATGATGGAGCGGGATGATGAACCTGCCCAGCTGCGCTACGCGGCGGCGCTCAGCGAGTGGGGCGACGCGGGCGGCTACGACGCAGAGGTGCTCTGGGACGCCTGCTGCGTGGCCGCCCTCGGAGTCGGCTACGAGCGGTGCCGCTGGCGCAGCGTGACCACGCTCTCCGGCGGTGAGCAGAAGCGGCTCGTCCTTGAGGCACTGCTGCGCGGCCCGGCCGAGGTACTGCTGCTCGACGAGCCGGACAACTACCTGGATGTCCCGGGCAAGCGATGGCTTGAGCAGCAACTGGCGGGCACACCGAAGACAGTGCTCCTGGTCAGCCACGATAGGGAACTGCTCGCGAACAGCGCACAGCGGATCATCACGGTAGAAGACGGCAATGTCTGGGTGCATGGCGGCGGTTTCGCCAGCTACGCGCAGGCCCGCCGCGACCGCAACGAGCGCCTCGACGAACTGCGCCGCCGCTGGGATGAGGAGCACGAGAAGCTCAAGCAGCTGGTGCGCATCTACCGGCAGAAGGCGTCCTACAACGACGCTATGGCCTCGCGCCTCCACGCGGCCGAGACCCGGCTGCGCCGGTTCGAGGAGGCCGGCCCGCCTGAGGTGCCGCCCAGGGATCAGGACATCCGGATGCGGCTGCGCGGCGGGCGGACCGGCAAGCGCGCCGTGATCTGCGAGAATCTGGAGCTGACCGGGCTGATGCAGCCCTTCGATCTCGAGGTCTGGTACGGCGAGCGGGTCGCTGTGCTCGGCTCCAATGGCTCGGGGAAGTCGTTCTACCTGCGGCTGCTCGGTGGCGACGAGGTACCGCACTCCGGTGTGGCCCGGCTCGGAGCACGGGTGGTCCCCGGGCACTTCGCGCAGACCCACACGCGGCCTGATCTGGCCGGCCGGTACCCCGAAGAGATCTTGATGACCGAGCACGCCTTGCTGCGTAACGAGGCCATGGCCGCACTGGCGCGGTACGAACTCGGGCAGTGCGCACGTCAATCGTTCGGCTCATTGTCCGGAGGGCAGCAGGCGCGCCTGCAGATATTGCTGCTCGAACTCGCCGGCTGCACGGCGCTCCTGCTCGACGAGCCAACCGACAACCTCGATCTGGCCAGCGCCGAGGCGCTCCAGGAGGGTCTTGAGTCCTATCAGGGCACGGTACTGGCGGTGACCCACGACCGCTGGTTCGCGCGGTCGTTCGACCGGTTCGTGGTATTCGGGGCTGACGGGATCGTCTACGAGTCCGAGGAACCGGTGTGGGACGAGACTCGCGTGGCCAGGCCCCGTTGAGGAGTGCGCTGCTAGGCTGCTTGGAGCGTAGGGAGCCTGTCAGCCCCGTCCCGGGCCCGGCTCCGCGATAGCCGAGGTGAAGGGGTCCGCACCGTGAAGAAACTGCTTCTGCTAGCCCTGGCCGGGCTGGGTGTGTTCGCTGTCTGGAGGAAGGTCCAGGCCGATCGCGCCGAGCTCGACTTGTGGACTGAGGCGACCACCAGCGACGACTGACGCCTGGTCGGTCCGTTGGGCGCCAAAGACGGGAGCATCAGGTGAGCAGCGTTCCGTCGGTCTCGGTGGTGTGTTGCGGACTGCTTGGGGTCACCGCCGATGACGGCGGCATCCTCGAGCGCGCGTTCACGGAGGCGTTCGCCACCCAGGGCATCGTTCCCGGGACTGCTGCGTACGCGCGCAGCATGGTTCGAGTGCATCAGTCCATGGGGCAGTCGGCGGTCGACGTCTTTCGCGGCCTGTTTCCAGACGCGCCTGGCCGCGCGGAGGCAGCCACGCTCGCCTTCGACCGGTCCTACCGCGCGTCCGTCGACCGGTCGGGCCTGGCGCCCATGTCCGGCGCCGAGCAGGCGATCAGCGAGATACGGGCCAGTGGAGCGAGCATCTGCCTGTTCACCGGGCTATCGCGGAGCCTGCTCGGCCTGGTGCTCGACACACTCGGATGGTGGCGGCGCGTCGACCTGGCGCTGTGCCGGGATGACGTGCCACGGGGATGCCCGTGGCCCGACCTGGCGCTGACCGCCATGCTCCGGCTCGGCGTGACCGACGTCCGCGACCCGGTGTTCGCCGCCGGTACGGAGAGCGGCATCCTATGCGGCAAGCGGTCCGGGGCCGGGATCGTCGCGGGGATCCTGACCGGTGGCCACACCGCTGTCCGGCTGGAGGGGGCGGGCGCGACTCATCTGCTGGACAGCATCGCCGGCTTGCCGGCCTTGCTCGCGGGCCAGAGCGCACCAGAAACGCACTCGTCCCCGGCCACCGCATCCGGTTCGACAACCGCGCGGCCCTGATCGCGCCGGTACGCTGATGGTCAGGCCGCACCGCCGCTGCATCGCATGTGGGCTGTGCGTGCGCCTGGGGCTATAGCTCAGCTGGAAGAGCACTTGCTTTGCAAGCAAGGGGTCAGGGGTTCGAGTCCCCTTAGCTCCACAGGTCAAGAGCATAATTCGAACAGCGAGCCCGAGAATACAGCACCAAAGTACAGCAGCCGGGATCGCATGAGGTACCGCACACGCGTTCGAGCCAGCCCTCACTCCTGTCGGAGACATGTCGACTGCGCGGACGGAAGCTTGGTGCTGAGTGATGCTCGGGGCCGCTGGCCAGGAAAAACGCGAAGCCTCGGGTCATGTTGCACCTGTCCTGAAGCCAGTGGCCGAGGCCCCTGGGATGGCGTGAGGGGGGACTGGAGGTGCGCGCAGGTCCCCTGGTTCGGGCACTACTGCTCCGGGGCTGGGCGCTGGCTGAGTCGCGTGAGGAGGGCGGAAAGCTGTGCGCGTTCGGCGGGGGTCAGCGGGGCCAGGAAACGGCGTTGCTGTTCGTCCAGGATTCGCACGGCCGCAGCCTTGGCGGCGCGGCCGGAGTCGGTCGGCTGAACGAGGAAGGCACGCCGGTCACGGGGATGGCGCTGACGGGCCACGTATCCCTTGGCTTCTAGGTCGTCAAGGAGGGCCACCATGGAAGTCCGGTCGATCCGGAGGGTGTCGGCCAGGGCCTTTTGGGTCATGGGCTCCAGTTCGGTCACCAGGGTCAAGATCCCCACCTGGCGGGCGCTAAGCGCCATCTCGGCGAGCATCTCGTTGGCGAGAGAGTGCGATATCTGGGATGCCCGGTAGAGGAGGAACGGCACCCGGTCGCGCATCGAGGGGGGGAGCGCAGGGGGGCCGGCCGGCTCGCTCATGGCGACGGCTGTCAGACGCCTGGACCATCCTGTCCCCCCTGGTCTTGAGACCTCGCGCGCAGCCGACGGCGAGGCGGCGGATCCACCTTATCGTCAGTAGACAGATAATCAGGATCCTGATAATCTCCTGTCCTCAGTCGGCGGGAGGGTTGCGAGCTGGCGCTGCTGGTGGTCGTGATTATTTCCACGGTAGCGCTGCAAGACCGCCAGCACGGGGCACTCGCGGGCGGCTTCGACCAGCGGACGATCAGCCTGCTCGTCCGCTCCAACTGGACACGGGTGGCCGCCCGGTCGGCGGCGGGGGCTATCGCGCTGTGGATATGTCACCGGGTGTTCATGCCGTGAGCGCGCAGGTCTCCACGCCGCGCCCGGGGCGGCGGGCAACCCGGGATCACGATCAGCGGCACTGGGCCAGCCCGGCGGCCGGCACACCAGGAAGGGATATGGGCCCAGATGACCGCAGGTGAGCAGAGCCCAGGCGTCAGCACCGGTGAGGTTTACAGGGGCTTCATCGAGGCCGTGAACCGCAAGGATCTTGAGGCGGCGGGACGGTTCGTGCACGCCGCCCGCTACCGCGAGAACTGCGTCGGGTTCACCCGCGGGTTCGTGGACTGGGAGCAAGCGAAAGAATCGGTCCGCCAGGTCTGGAAGGGCCTTCCCGACCTCAGGGTAGAGCTAGCGCAGGTCCTCGCCGACGGCGATGCCGCCCTCGCGCACGGCACGGTCCGCGGGACGGCGACCGGGCGGTTGTACGGGGCGCCAGCCACCAAGCGGTGGTTCGAGGCAAGCTTCTTCGACTACGTCCGGGTCGACAACGGTCAGATCATCGAGCGGGTTCAGCAAGCCGACGTGCTCAGCCAGATGCGCCAGCTCTACGGCAAGGCACTGGGCCTGGTCGGGCTTGATGCCATGTTCTTGCGACTCTGACAGCCGCTCCGCCCGCTTGCGCTTACCGCTGACATCAGCGATCCAGGGCACCGCGGCATGGACTAACTGGCCCGCGTCAGCGCAACAGACACAGCCTCCCGACCCCGCTGAATCGCCAAGCCTCGACGGCAAGGGAACATCGCACCGAGTTAACAGTTATGCACGACGCCTGCCCCCAGAGTCAGCACCAAAAAGAACCACCCAGAACGGTTATCTCTAGCTCATTACCGGGACCGTCGTGTATGGCGGAGCTTTGCCGCATGATCGAGTATCTCGCTGAGGGCGTCGCCGAGGACTGGTGGCAGTTCTTCGGTCTCGTCGCAGCACGGCGGTTTGTCCCGCCCTGAGTCTGGTTGCGGCTCGGCATCCAGGAGCCGGTAAAGCTCTGCATAGACGTTCAGGAT
>WNFJ01033267.1_pt5 | contig 11157 bp, 10 predicted proteins | sample 5400461 | NCBI WGS metagenome assembly WNFJ01 (sample SAMN13153349, study PRJNA577476) | soil metagenome | isolation source: 115 cm saprolite on Douglas fir-dominated hillslope | place: USA:California | collected 2013-09-17 | reverse complement strand
CACACATCGTATTGTCTGCCTCGTACGTCGGGAGCAAAGGCACGCATTTGACCCTGCTCAGCAACGGCAACCAGCTTATTCCTCTGCCCGCTTCGGCGAACCCGTACAAAGCGGGAGAAGCGATTGGGCCCAACGACTGCACAAGCATGACGACACCTAGCGGTGTAGCCATCACCGGGCAGGCAGCCATAAATATGGGCATTGAATGCGGAACCCTAAATGCCGATAAGCAACGCACCAATTTCAATGGATTTGGGAACATCAACACGCTCAGAGACGTTGCGAATTCGGTCTATCATTCTCTACAAGTCTCCGCTAACCGTACGGTTGGAGATCTTTCACTTAGCCTTGCCTATACCTATAGCCACTCGATTGACGATTCCTCGGATCGCTCCGACAACGCCTTCGTCAATGCCTATGACATTGCTGCTAACCGTGCCAGTTCGAATTTCGACCTGCGACATAACCTCTCGATCAGCTACGTATATAGCTTGCCGTTTTTCCGCGGCAGTGGATTTACGCATACAGCCCTCGGTGGGTGGCAGGTTTCGGGCATTACTGTAGCCCAGACCGGCCTCCCATTCAGCGTGACCTTTCCCGCCGACAACGCGGGTGTGGCAAATGGCTCGGGTACCAGCTCCCGCCCAGATCTAGTGGGTAACCCCTTTGCAGCCCCAACTCCGGACGGCAACCGTGGGCCGTTGTTCTATAACCCGGCGGCGTACGCTGCCCCTCAGGGTCTAACGTTTGGCAACGTCGGGCGGAACACCTTGAATTTGCCCGGCCGTGTTAATTTCGACTTCGGCGTGTATAAGAAGTTCCAGATTGGCGAAAAGACCGGCTTCGAATTCCGCTGGGAGAATTACAACCTGTTCAACCACACCCAGTACAACGGCATCGACTCGGCCTTCTCGGCCGCACCTAGCACCTTCCTGCATCTAAACTCAACCCACGATCCGCGACGCATGCAGTTCGGCTTGCGGTTCTACTTCTAACGGGAACTGGAAAAAGAGGGCGGCGCTTTTTTTGTAAGCGCCGCCCTTTTTTATGATAAGGGTCATCACTTTTTTGTATACTCGCTCCGCCCGTCCAGGAGGAGAGAAGATCAATGAAACGCCGAACATTTATCGAGACTTCGATTGCTGCGGCGGCGGTGCTCGCGGCGCGCCCGTCGTGGGCCGCTGAGGGAACACACCAGATCGAGACGATCGGACTACAGCTTTACACCGTTCGCGACATACTGAAGACCGACTTCGGTGGGACGATCGCCAAAGTCGCTGCGACTGGGTACAAAGAGGTTGAGTTTGCCGAGGACTACGGCGGCCATTCGCCGAAGGATCTTCGCACGCTCCTTGATAAGGACGGCCTTGTATCGCCCTCGGCGCACATTCGTTACGAGCTGATCGAGAAAAAATGGCCTGAAACGCTCGATGCAGGGCACGTAATCGGATACCAGTACATCGTGTGTCCGTGGATTGATGAGAAGCAGCGCAACGCTGATGGATGGAAGCGGGTGGTGGAGCTCTTTAACAAAGCGGGCGAAGCCAGCCAGAAGGCCGGAATTCAGTTGTGCTATCACAATCACTCCTTCGAGTTTTCGCCGGTCGAAGGCCTGGAAGGAAAATCCGCGTACGAGTACTTACTGACAGAAACGGATCCGAAGTTCGTAAAGATGGAGATGGATCTGTGCTGGATCAGCGTAGCGGGAAAAGATCCGGTGAGCTATTTTGACAAATATCCGGGGCGGTTCCCGATGGTGCACGTAAAGGATTATGTGAACGACCCGAACGCTACGAGCAGCTACGCCGGGGCGACTGGCTCTGTTGTATTTAAGGGCCGGCTGGCTGACGTAGGGCAGGGGACGATTGACTGGAAACGCATCTTCGCGAATTCGAATAAAGCGGGCATCAACCATTATTTTGTGGAGAATGACGACGCGAAAAAGCCATTCGAAGACATCAAGATCAGTTACGACTACTTGAGCGGGCTGCGCTTCTAATTGTTCTAATCGCGGCCGATTGTACTGGGGGGAATCAACATGCGGAAAACGGCTATGGGACTGGCCTGCGTTGTCGCTGGCGCTTTTCTGTTGCTTGCGGCGCGGGCTCAGACGCCTGCGTGGAAGCAGCTTTTCAATGGCAAGGATTTGACCGGGTGGAAACACGTCGGACCGGGCGAGATGACCGTTGAGGACGGCTTGATTCGCACGCACGGCGGAATGGGATTGCTCTATTGGACGGCGGGAAAGATGGGGAATTGCCGCATTCACGTTGTTTACAAGATGCGCGACTTCAACGACAACTCCGGCGTATTCATTCGCATTCCCATCGAGCCTCGGGAACCGTGGATGCCCGTGCACTACGGATACGAAGTGCAAATCGACAATCATCCCGAGACTTCAAAAGAAGATGAATATCACATTACGGCGGCGCTCTATTCGCTAACAAAGCCCTTAGCTAAACCAGGCAAGCCCGGCCCCGAGTGGAACACGATGGAGATTACGCTCGATGGCCCGCACACCATCGTAATGCTGAATGACGTGAAGGTGACGGACTACACGGAAGGCCAGCCTGTTCCGGAGCGAAAATTCGATTTCGAGCCGCAACGCGGCAGGCGGCCTGACGAAGGTTACATCGGGTTGCAAAACCATAGCGACAACGACATCGTGTTCTTCAAAGAAGTCAGCGTGCAGGCTTTGAAGTAACGGCATTACAAAGAAAAAGGCAGAATCAAACCGGGAGGATGTGATGAGCAAAAACCAATTTTCGCGTCGTCGGTTTTTAAAGAGCACGGCTGGGGCCACGGGCGCTCTGGCGGCGGCTCCGAGCATCTTCCTGAAGCCGGAGTACATACCGTCGGCACTGGAACGAGTAGCGCCGAGCGATCGGTTGCGCTTCGGCATCATCGGCATTGGGATGCAGGGTTCGGGATTGCTGACGGCCGCGGTGCAATTGCCGGGCGTCGAATGTGTGGCGGCGTGCGATCTTTATGATGGGCGGCACACGCTAGCGAGAGAAATTGTTGGAAAACCCATTCCGACGACGCGGCGTTATCAAGACTTGCTGGACAACAAGGAGATCGATTGCCTTATCGCCGCGGTGCCCGATCACTGGCACAAGCAAGTGGTGGTGGACGCGGTCAACGCAGGCAAGGATATTTATTGCGAAAAGCCAATGTCGCATTCGGCTGCCGACGGTTTGGCAATGGTCGCCGCCGCGCAGAAAACGAGCCGCATCGTGCAGATTGGTTCGCAGCGCGTGAGTTCCGTGATTTGCGCGAAGGCCAAAGAAATGATTGCGCAGGGAACCATCGGGACGCTGACGCTGGTGGAAGGCTCGCTTGGGCGCAACGATCCCACGGGCGCGTGGGAGTATCCGCCGCCGCCGGATCTTTCTCCGTCGAACCTGGATTGGGATACGTGGCAAGGCACCGTGCCAAAAGTGCCGTTTAATCCGAACATTTTTGCGCGCTGGCGGTGCTGGAAGGACTACGGGACGGGGCTTGCTGGCGATTTGCTCGTGCATTTAGTCAGCGGCATGAACTTCATGCTGGGGTGGAATGCTCCGCCGAAGAAAGCGATGTCGCTGGGAGCGATCCTGCGATTCCAGGACGGGCGCAACATGCCGGACGTACACGCCACTCTATTTGATTACGGAAGTGCGCCGGTTTATCTGAGGCTGAATTTGGGATGCGAGACTCCGGAGATTTATCGCTTTCAGGGATCGAAGGGAATTCTGGAAGTCACGGAGTTCGCGATCAACTATTATCCGCAGACGGGCGAGGACCAATCGCCGAGCTACTACACTTCGGGCTATCCACAGAAAATGCGGGAGGCGTATCTGGCGGAATGGCATAAGGAGCATGATCCTGTTCCCGGGAAAGAGCCGGTCGTGGAAGGCTATACGTATCGCGGCGACTCTTGGGATGATGAGAAGCCGCACCTTTGGAGGTATTTCCAGGGCGTTAAGAACCGCCAGCAAGTGACCGAGGACGCGGTATTTGGAAACAACGCCGCACTCGCGTGCCACATGTCCAACGAATCGTATTTCCGCAAGAGCGCGGTGACGTGGGATCCCGCGTCAGGCACGATAAAGTCCGCCTAACAGTGCCTGTAAACTGGCCGTCCATCCGGCCAGTTACAAGTGAACCACAGCGCAACTTCCACGGGAGCACCGGGTTTTATAATCTAGGTGTTCTTGCGAGGAGAGTTGCAAATGCGCAAAAGTCACATTGCTGGACTGGTTTTGCTCGCCTTGGTGATGGCATTCATTCCGGCGCGGTCATCCGCGCAGATCAGCGTTGGCGTCGCTGTACATATTGGGCCGCCGGCGCTGCCTGTGTATGAGCAGCCGATCTTCACAAGACTGACCGGCCTCCTTCGGCTACATCGCACGGCGGAAGCACGGGGGCAAATACTACGACGCATACGAATAGCGTAAATACTGCGCACACGAACAGCGCCAATACCGCTCATGTGAACAATGGGGGCTACAATGCGCCGAAGAATCAGGCGCATCCGCAGAACAGGCCTCAGACGCAGAATAGACCTCAGATGCAGAGCAGGCCTCAGACGGAAAGCAAACCGCATTCTGAGGGTAAGCCGCACTAAGACTAACTGCAAATTGAGATGAGAATTGCTCCAGGCTCGCGACTGCGCCTGGAGCAATTCGTATTTAGGCTTCCGGAAGCGGAGGGCAGCCGGGGAATTCGCGCAGAGCCGTGTTGCCGATGTACTGCAAATCCGCGATGCCGATTTTGCTGGTGTAGAAACCATCGCAGGTGAATCTGCGCAAGAAGGCGAAGAAGGCTACACCCTGGCTGAGGGCGAGATCCTGTTTGGCGTTCTTGCGGAAGGCGATCATGTCGAGCACCGCTTTGCGCTGCTCTGGAGTGCAATCCAGAAACAGTTCGGAATAGCGGTCAGAGCAGAAACTGTCCAGCCATTGGAGCCCGCCGCCGAGGGCGAGTTGATACTCCTCATTTTCGCTGGTGAGCAGGTCGATGAATTCGGGAGCGCCGGCTTCCACAGCGCCGCCAGATTTGTCATCTTTCGGAATGATGGCGTCGCAAAGAGTGGTGAGGATTTCGTATTGATGCGCAGAAAAATATTTCGGGACGTATTTCCCCGCAGGCGAGGCGGATTTTTCATTGTGAACGACCTGGTGAGCGTATTCCGCTGCTTTCGCGGGGATCACTTGCAGGACGGAGCCGCCTGCGGCGCCCACGGCCAGCGTTCTTAGGATGTCGCGTCGCGATACGGAATTCTCGCTCATGATTCGTCTCCAGTGCTTCTGTGGCTACTGCGCGCCTACAAGTTGCCCTTTTTGGCTTCGTCCAGCAGATACTCGGACGCGCGCCAGGCCAGCGCCATAATCGTTAGAGTCGGATTTTTGTCCGGGTTGGTGACGAGCGGCGCGCCATCCATCACGAATACATTTTTCACTTCATGCGCTTGACAGAAGCCGTTTAGAACGGAGGACTTAGGGTCCGCGCCCATGCGCGCGGTGCCAACTTCATGGATGATTTTTCCGCCGTCGGCAATTCCAAAAGGATGTTGACCACTGATGGGGGTCTTGGTTTTGTATTCGCCGCCGGCCGCCTCTATGATGGCACGAAAAGTTTCCTGCATGTCCTGGGCCTGGCGCAATTCGTATTCGCTCCACTTGAAATGAAAGCGCAGGACGGGAATGCCCCATTTGTCGACAACGTTGGGGTCGATCTCGCAGTAGGTGTCCGGGTTGGGAATCATTTCTCCGCGTCCGGCGAGGCCAATACCGGTGCCGTAGACTTGCCTGGCGCGCTTCTTCAAAGTGGCGCCGTAGCCTTCCTCTTCGTGTAAGAGATCATTGAACTCGCCGATGCCCGGCATATTGCGGCCGCCGCCAAATTCAATGTGATAGCCGCGAGGAAAATCATTCTTGCGGTCGAACTTCCACCAGGGGATGTACATGTGCATGCCGCCGACGCCATCGTGATTGTGCGGCGGCATTTTTTCGAGCTGCGGAATGATGCCCCAGCCGTCGCTGCCAACAGAGTCGGTGAGGTATCTGCCAACGGTGCCGGAGGAGTTGGCAAGCCCGTCGGGGAATTGCGCGGACTTGGAGTTCAGGAGGAGACGCGCGGATTCGCAGGCGCTTGCCGCGAGAACGACTGCGCGAGCGTTTACGCGTTTCTCAGTGCGAGTTGCCTTATCTATGTACGAGACGCCTTCGGCTTTGCCATCTTTGCCAAGAAGGACTTCACGCGCCATCGCGCTGGTGACCATCGTGAGCTTGCCGGTCTTCATCGCGGGAGGGATCATCACTTGGCTGGAGCTGAAGTTCGACGCGGTGACGCAGCCACGGCCGCATTGGCCGCAGTAGTGGCGGATCGCCAGCCGGGAGGGAATGCAAATAATCCCGATCTTGTCGCACGCTTTCTTGACGATGAGGTCGGTGCAGCGCGGTTTCGGCGGCGGAAGAAACATACCGTCCGGAGCGCTCGAAACATTTTCACGCGTGCCGAAAACTCCGATGTACGACTCCACTTTGTCGTAATAAGGGCCGAGATCGTCGTAAGTGATCGGCCAATCGTCGCCCAGTCCATCGCGCGTAGCCGATTTAAAATCTATCGGAGCGAAACGCAGCGCGATGCGGCCCCAGTGATTGGTACGCCCACCAACAATCCGCGAACGGAACCACTGAAAATTTGAGCCGGGCGCGGAGGTATACGGCTCGCCTTCAATTTTCCAGGCGCCATTAGGCGCCAGGAATTCACCAAAATTCTCTCTCGCGTGGCCGCCCACACCGGCGCCGCGGTGCGGCGATTCATACGGCCACATCAACATCTTAAAATCTTTTTCGGGATTGACTGGCGGCCCGGCTTCGAGCAAAACCACGTTGAGTCCGCCTTCGGTCAGTACCTTCGCAGCTGTGCCACCTCCCGCGCCGGACCCAATGACGCAGACGTCATACATCTTCGGCGAGCGAATCACTTCTCACCCTACAGCTCGTTTTGCTTCATTTGCGACACGGCGTAATCGCAGGCGCGGGCCGTCAAAGCCATGTACGTCAGCGAAGGATTAACACAAGCGCTCGAAGCCATGCAAGCTCCGTCGGGCAGGAAGAGGTTCTTCACGTCGTGAGCCTGGTTGTGCTCGTTCAGCACGGAAGTCTTCGGGTCGCGGCCCATGCGCGCCGTGCCCATCTCGTGGATGCCGAGTCCCGGCGGCGACGGCTTCTGAAACACGGAGATTTCCGTAGCACCCGACGCGGCAAGAATTTCTGCGGCCTGCACGGCAATGTCTTTGGACATGGCCAGCTCGTTATCACCCCAAGCGCAGTTAATTTTCAACGTAGGGACGCCCCAGGCGTCAACCTTGCCCTTTTCGATTTCGACGTAATTATTGTGATTGGGCAAGCACTCGCCGAAACCGTTGAGACTCATGTGCCACGGCCCGGGCATCTTGAGCATGTTTTTGAATTCCGGGCCGAGACCGGCCATCGTTGCGCCGCGCGACCAGCCTTCTCGGCTCCCACCGCCCTGGTAGCCATATCCACGCAGAAAATCCGGCTGTTTGGTCTTTACGTTTCGGAATCGCGGAACGTAGATGCCGTTGGGACGGTTGCCGAAAGGCATTTTATCTTCATGGCCGGGCATTCTTCCACTTGCTCCGGCGCCCATGTGGTGGTCCATGAGGTTATGGCCGAGCTCACCGCTGCTGTTGGCAAGCCCGCTCGGAAATTCTGGAGTCGCGGAATTGAGTAGAATGCGCGTGGACTCGAGAGTCGAGGCGCAAACAAAAAAGACGCGAGCCTTGAACTCGATGGCGTTCTTGGTTTGCGCGTCAATCACCTTAACGCCGGTGACGCGGCGCGTCGCGGAATCAAAATTCAAGCTGTGAACAACGCTGTAAGGCCGAATGGTAAAGCGCCCGGTCTTTATCGCAGCAGGAAGAGTCGAACTCAGGCTGCTGAAATAGGACCCGGTAATGCAGCCACGGTGGCAAACGCCGCAGTAGTGGCAGGCAGCGCGTCCTTTGTGCACACGCGTGAGTACCGCGGACCGTCCGATGGTCATCATACGGTCGTCGAAGTGTTTGGCAAGCGCTTCGCGAACATCCAGCTCGACGCATGTCATTTCCATCGGCGGCAGAAATTTTCCATCAGGCAACTGCGGCAACCCTTCCGCTTGGCCGCTGATGCCGGCAAATTCTTCGACGTAGTCGTACCAAGGAGCAATGTCTTTGTAGCGGATCGGCCAGTCGACAGCGATGCCTTCTTTCAAATTGGCTTCGAAATCGAGGTCGCTCCAGCGGTAGCTTTGGCGGCCCCAGGTGAGAGATTTTCCGCCGACCTGGCGCCCGCGGATCCACGAAAAGTGTTTACCTTCCTCGCAGGAATAAGGATTGTCCACGTCGCTGACGAAAAACTTGTTGGAGTATTCATCGCACGCGTAATAACACTCGCGCTGAATGGGCTGGGTACCGGTTCGCTTGACGTGATCATCCCAGCCGCGGTACTTCAGCTCCCAAACCGGAACGTGCTCGACATAGTCGCGCTCCGGAGCGATGCTTCGTCCCGCTTCGAGGACCAAGGTATTCATGCCCTTTTCGGTGAGCTCTTTCGCTGCCCATCCACCGGTAATTCCCGAGCCGATAATAATTGCGTCGTACGTATTGGCCGCCATGCGAGTCTCCGCAACCATGCTGTGCGCCAGGAATGATTTGTAAGCCGAGTTCGCGGCTAAAGCCAACTTCGGAGGTGTAATAGCCGTGGAGGGTGATGCCCTTGAACACCGTAAAAAAATTGCCTTGCAGTTGCGTGTCCCGCTCAGGGACAGTGTTGCCGTGACGCGCGGAGCGGGTCGGGCCCATGGCCACGGCTTCATCCATGGCGCGCATCAGCGTGAGCTGCTGCACACCGGAAGCATCGACGAAGTCCTTTCCATACAGCCCGTTGCTTTGCTTGTCGACATTGGCGAGCCCTTCGAGAAAATGGTTGCGGTCCTCCTCGGTAGCCCATTCGGTGAGGATCACGTCGATGAATTCATTGACTCGCGCACCCTTGGCGCCGGGCGTGTCGGTCTCTGGAATAATCATTTCGCTCATGAGAACCACCGTGGCGTTTTGGTGTGGATTGAGCGTACGCAGCGCGTATCCGGACGCAGGATGCGCATCCTGAAAAAAGGCGAAGAGCTCGGGGGCGAGAGAAGGGGCAATCGCTCCCGCGGCAAGAAATTTTAAGGCATCACGCCGTTGCATAGAACCTCCTAATGCGCTTTCTTACGATTTATCATCCTTCCAGAATTTCTTTGCGAACGTTTTTCAAAACGTAGGCGGCGCGTTCGACGCCCAACTCTCCGGAAAGAATAGGGTCTTCATTTTCAATACTGAGAATGCCTGCGTAGCCGACGTCCATGTACGCCTGAACGACTGACTTCCATAAACTCGCGCTGTGTCCATACCCGACGGCGCGGAAGGTTTCCGAGGCATTGCCGAGATCGCTGGTGTCGAAAGCGAAATTCAGAACCCCATACTTCGCCTCATTCTCCGGAAAGAATACCGTGTCCTTCATGTGAGCGTGGAAGAGCATGCCCTGCTTGCCCAAGAAGTGAATCACTTCGACGGGGTCACAGCCTTGCCAAAACAGGTGGCTCAGGTCGCAGTTTGCCCCGATTTCCTCGCCGACGGCTTCGCGAAGCTTAAGCAGTGTCCGCGGATTGTAGACAACGAAGTTGGGGTGCATTTCTAGCGCGATGTGATGCACTCCGTGTTCGCGAGCGAATTTCGCAGCTTCCTTCCAATACGGAATGACTTTTTCTTTCCACTGCCAATCCTGCATTTGAGCGTATTCCGGCGGCCAGCGATAGGTGATCCAGTTTGGCTGCGCATCCGTCGCCGTACCGCCTGGGCAACCGGAAAAACCGACGATTACTTTGACTCCCAGGCGCTCGGCGAGAAGGACTGTTCTGCGAAAGCTTTCTTTATCGCGCTCGGCGTGTTTTTCGTCGGGGTGAATGGGATTGCCGTGGCAGCTCAGCGTTGCCACGCGAATGCCGCGATCCTCAAACTTCTTCTGCCACGCTATGGCTTTGGCAGGGTCGGCAAGAAGGTCGCTGACGGGGCAGTGATTCGTTCCAGGGTATCCGCCCGTGCCGATCTCCATCGCTTCGAGGCCGAGGGCGCTCACCTTGTCCAGCATCTCGTCTAGGGAAAACTTCTCGTAGACCGGGTCGAAGACGCCGATGGGAATTTTGCGCTTAGTCGAGGAGGAAGCTGTCGATTGCTTCCTCGACGGGGAAGCAGCACCACCAATGGAGTCCTTCATATTGACTCCTCCTGGAACAGCCGCAGCCAGCAGGCAACCGCCGGTCGCAGCGAGAAATCGCCTGCGGTCAACCGATTTACTAACTCGCGAACTCTCCATCCCGAACCCCCCCAAAGTGACCTTCGCATGCCGGCCAAATTATGGCCCGCGGCATTATACGCCTCCTGAGCATACGGGGCAGTCACAAAATCGTTTTTGGTAGGGACGAATGACAGAAAATCTGCCTTGAAAACGCGGGCAGACGTANCCGCCGTTCACAGGATCGCAAATCCCTGCAAAACTGGGGCCTAGGGTTTCTTGCGACTCAGTGCGTCCAGCGGCGGGATCGAAACGGCGGCTGTCACCACGCGGTCGGGCGGCATCTTTCGATTCTGAATCGCGTCAAAGAGCATGTCAATTGCCTGGCCGGCGTTAGGAGGAACAAAGATAGTGGCGGCAAGTAGTCCGCTGCGCACCCAAGCTTGACCCGTTTTCGGCAGGCCATCGCAGCCCGTGAACGGCAACTTAAGCCACCTCTCGCGCTCGTCCTCGTTCGTCAACTCCTTAAAGGCATCCCGCGCGCCCATGGCCATGGAGTCATCTTGCGCGGAAATGAGGTCGATGGCCGCTCGTTGAGAGGTTGTCAGCTTGAGCCAGGAGCGCACGGAGCGCTGCGCACTCTCCTGAGTCCACTGGGCCTTGAGCATGGTGACCTGCACGCTTGGCGGCTTGGTTTCCTGCATCCCTGCGGTTCGGTCTTTGGCGGCGGAATTCTCCGAAGGTCCCTGGATATAGAGAACGGAACCTCCGCCTCGCAGCAGTGCGGCCATCTGACGCCCTTGGATGCGGCCGATTTCTACGTGGTCGGAAC
>WNFJ01242272.1_pt3 | contig 11158 bp, 7 predicted proteins | sample 5400461 | NCBI WGS metagenome assembly WNFJ01 (sample SAMN13153349, study PRJNA577476) | soil metagenome | isolation source: 115 cm saprolite on Douglas fir-dominated hillslope | place: USA:California | collected 2013-09-17 | reverse complement strand
GCACCGAGTCTCCAGGATTACCCTATGCCCTCTCGCATGACCCAAGAAAGCTATAGGCCAAGAGTCTCCGATAGGACCATGGTTGGCAACTCTGCAACCACCTTCGCTTACGAGTTTCAGAGAACCGAATGGCGCCGTCATCACAGCGAACATGAAACTACCGGGATGGGAAAGAAGGATGGGGGCCTCGTCGCTCCGCGGCCTACAGGGCCGCTCCGCGACGAATCAAAACGGTCAAGCAGCTGAAGAAAAAAAGACAAAGGTCGTGGTGGGCTGGATGCAGCCAAAGATTCAGCCGGAAGAAATTCGCCGGGTCGTCCTCGATGTTGAGGACGACCCGGCCGTTCGTAGTTTGCCGCGCCGTAACCGTCGCAAACTAATCTCGTTTGATGCCGACGCTGGTGACAGCCCCGCCCGTATTATCGACCACGGTGTGGATTTCTCTGCCTTGTCTGACCACCACCAAGGTCTGGAGTACAGGCGGGAAAGGGCTACCGACCTGGTCGGTCCGCATTGTTCCGGTGCAATCCGGATTGATGGTGTACGTGCCGCTTTGGGGGGTAAACTCGATCGGTGGCGCCGTGCCATTGAGAACTATGTGGACCACCTGGCTCAGATTGCCTTCGCCGTCGAAGTGAGTCATGGCTACGCCACGGAGCTGGCCGGCCACGGGTGCGGGGGCGAGGAACTGGCCTTCGATGGCGAATCCGTAATCGCCTCGAAGAGTTCGATTCGAGCACGTTCCATCCGCCCGCTCTTCTTCCGTGATAGCGATGGGATGAGCTTTTGCCCGCGGGCTTGAGACAAGTACGCCGGACATGCCCAAAAGGATCGTCAGGACAACTGCAACCATGGGAATTCTCCAACTTTGTTTCTTCATGTTGCCTCCCTTGAAAGTTTTCGCTCGTGGTTAATTGCCACCACTATCGTGCTAAAGCGCATCCGCTTCGCTCGAGCAGCTACCTTCGCATCGGACGAACCCAGGCTTCAATGGCCGGCAGGTTCCATCTATCTGGAATATGAATTCTCCGATAACTGGCCGCGAAACGAAGAGCTTGCAGGGTCAAGTTACCTATTGGACCCGCTTTGATCGGCTCAGCCCGCGTGCTATATTGCGACGGCTGGGAGCTCGACGATGGAAGAGGCAAACGGTCCGCCGACGTTAGTCCGTTTTGGGGTTTTCGAGGCCGAGTTGTGCACGGGCGAACTGAGAAAAAACGGCCTCAAGATTAGTGTGCAGGAGCAGCCGTTTCAGGTTCTGGCAGCCCTGCTGGAGCGACCGGGTGAGATGGTCTCGCGGGAGGAGCTGCAAAAGAGGCTCTGGCCCGCCGAGACCTTCGTCGATTTCGACACGGGCCTCAACAAGGCCATCATGAAGATTCGGGAAGCGTTGGACGACTCCGCCGATACTCCGCGCTTCGTCGAAACCCTGCCCCGCCGCGGTTACCGCTTCATCGCGCCAGTCGAGCGAGCGGGTGCCGGCACTGCAATGGCCGGTGGGGCCTCGCCCGAAGAACCTCGGGCTGCACGGGGTCTTCCCGAACCGCGTTGGCGGGGACAGTGGGCAGTGGCGCTCGTGGGAGCGGCGCTAGTAGCCGCACTCCTCGGCCTGATTGCATGGAATTGGCACCTCAGGGGGCAGGCTCGCCCCCGGATTGACTCCATCGCCGTGCTGCCGCTCGAAAACCTCTCCGGTGACCCGGCGCAGGAGTACTTCGCGGATGGGATGACCGACCAGCTCATCACCAATCTCGCTGAGATCAGCGCCTTGAAGGTGATTTCACGAACATCGGCCATGCGGTACAAGACTACTAAGAAGCCGCTTCGAGAAATTGCTAGGGAGTTGGGCGTGGATGCGGTTATCGAAGGCGCGGTGATCCGCGTGGGCGGTCGCGTGCGCATCAGCGCGCAGTTGATCGAGGGGCCAACGGATCGCCATCTCTGGGCGGCGAGTTATGAGCGTGATCTGCGTGACGTGCTATCCCTGCAAGACGAGGTCACACGCGCCATCGTCAGTGAGATTCGGGTGAAAATAACCAGGCCCGAGCAGGTGCGGCTGCCTAACACACGCCCGATTGACCCCGAGGCTTACCAACTTTATCTGAAAGGTCGCTACTACTATTATAAAATAACCCCGGAAGGGGATCAGAAAGCCATTGAATACTTCCAGCAGGCCATTGACAAAGACCCAAGCTACGCGCTGGCTTATGCGGGGTTGGCTGACACCTACAACGGGCTTTCGTTTTTCAATGTGCTTCCATCTCGGGAGGTGATGCCTAAAGCGAAGGCCGCGGCCGTGAAGGCGCTGGAACTCGACGACCGCCTCGCCGAAGCCCACGTTTCACACGGATTGGTCAGCTTCGCGTACGATCGGGATTGGCCGGTTGCTGGAAAGCATTTTGAGCGAGCCCTCGCCCTGAATCCAGCTTATGGCGATGCACATGTCGCTTATTCTCTCTATCTTGGCGCTCTCGGACGGTCGGAGGAAGCCCTGGCAGAGATGAAACGCGCCCTGGAGCTAGACCCAGCTTCCCCGGTCACCGACCATATGATGGCGGTGCAGCTTTACTTTGCTAGGCGATTCGACCAAGCGATTGAACAGTGCCGGAAGACGCAGGAGATGGATCCAAACTTCCCCCCTACGCACTGGGTGCTAGGGGACGCGTATGCAGCAAAAGGGATGTACCGGGAAGCTCTGACTGAGTATGAAAAGTACGCAGCATTAAGCCCAGGCAACCCCCTGGCGCTAGCCGATCTGGGGTACGCACATGCCCGATTAGGTGAGCGAAACCAGGCGCTCCGCGTGCTCGAGCAGCTTAGGGCGGCTTCGACACAAAGGTACGTGCCTGCCGTTTCCTACGCCCTCGTTTATGTCGGGCTGGGCGAGAAGGAGCAGGCCTTCACGTGGCTGGAGAAGGCTTGCGAAGAGCGCACCAATTTTCTCGCCTACCTCAAAGTGCACGCGATCTGGGATCCTTTGCGCTCCGACCCACGTTTTGCCGACTTGTTGCGCCGTATTGGCCTCTCGCAGTAAGGATCTTTCTCAGCGTTTGAACAGGGCCGATTTTGGCAACTCCATGCGTAAAGAACCTAAAATCCGAGTGCGCGAACCTGCGGCAGCCAGCTGGAAGTCGGCGCGGGGAGGGCAGTCAACCAGAACCCGGCAAGGCCAATTCCGAAATGACAGAGTGTCGGTAAGTGTTGTCGGACACCGCCGGGGCGAATCACAGATTTCTGCTGCGGAATCCCCATCGCACCAAGAATGGTAAGTCGGCTCATTCGCAGATGGTTGCCGCGGGTTATCCACAGCACTCCTCATAATTCGCGCAGTGTTTACCAAGACTGAGTCAGGTTGACGTATAACGCGCGAGCGATAAGTGATTGTATTTGGCATTTCGATTCGAGCCGCCAGGCGATAACTCCCGGATTGTCGGCGATTCGGAATCCATATGCCTGATTAACAGCGCGCTTACCGGAAAGTGACCCACCACCCATCGCACGGTTAAGTTGACACGTCTACAAGGGCCGTCTATCGTTCGAAAGAGTCGTTCGCGAGGAATTGTGGATGAAGATTCTGGTGATTGGCGGCGGCGGACGCGAACACGCCCTAGTGTGGAAACTAAGTCAGAGCCCGCACGTGGAAAGAATCTGGTGCGCCCCCGGGAACGGCGGCATTGCGTCGGAAGTGGAGTGCTTGGCTGTCGATGCAGGCGACGTTGCGGCAATCGTCGCGCTGGCCGAAAACATTCGTCCGGACTTGACAATCGTAGGTCCGGAGCTGCCACTGGTGAACGGGCTAACCGATGCATTCCGGCAACGGAATTGGGCCATCGTTGGGCCTTCTCAACAGGCGGCGCAACTCGAAGGAAGCAAAGTTTTCTCGAAAGAGTTTCTGGCGCGGCACGGCATCCCCACCGCAAAGATGCACGGGACGTATGACTCTCCCGCAGATGCCTACAAGGCGTTGAATTCCGTGTCTTGGCCGGTGGTGATCAAGGCGGACGGATTGTGTGCCGGCAAGGGAGTTTTTCTGGCGCCAGATTTGCCTGCCGCGAAAGATTTTGTCGAACGCGTCATGGAAAAGAACGAACTGGGCTCGGGTGGAAAGCGAATTCTTCTGGAGGAGGCTCTTGAGGGCGAAGAGCTTTCGTTCATCCTTCTCACTGATGGAGAGCGCTACGCCCCGCTTGTGCCGACGCGCGATCATAAGAGCGTCTTCGACGGGAACCACGGCCCTAACACCGGAGGCATGGGCGCGTACTCCACCGATGAACTGCTTCCAGATGGTCTTCGAAAAACCGTCATCTCGACGATTGTCGAACCGACCTTGCGTGGGCTGGCCGCCGACGGCATCCGTTATCAAGGCTTCTTGTATATCGGGTTGATGCTGACAAGCTCTGGGCCGAGAGTTCTGGAGTTCAACTGCCGGCTGGGTGATCCCGAAGCACAGGCGATCCTGGCACGGATGGATTTTGATTTGGCCGAAGTCCTACGCGACGTAGCCGCAGGTCAGCTGGACACATCGAAGCTGCACTGGAAGCCGGGAGCCAGCGTCTGCATCGTGTTGACGTCCGGGGGCTACCCGGGAAAGTTTGCGCAGGGCAACGCGATCGAAGGCCTAGCCGCCGCCGAACAAAATACCGGTGCGAAGGTCCTGCATGCCGGAACGAAGTTAGTTGCAGAAGCTGTGGTGACAAACGGCGGCAGAGTGCTCGGCGTAACTGCGGCGGCCGCGTCGCTTGCAGCCGCCTTGGAGATAGCCTATCAAGCTGCCTCAAGAATTCACTTTGACGGCATGCACTATCGGAAAGACATAGGTGCCAAGGCGCCTCGACTGAAAGCTGCCGGAGATTAGTCCCTATGGCGAGAGTCCAAAATCTTTTCATCGCTCCAAAGAAACACCTGCCGATGGAAGAGCTTTCGGAAGTCCGCGCGGTGAGCGACACCGGCTTTGAATGCTGCGCTCATGCGCGGCCTGGGAGCAAACGTCAAGTCTTGCTCGTGGATCGCGAAACTTTGGAGGCCATGGACCTCCAGCCCGGAATTATCTACGAGAACATCACCACCGACGGGCTGAACGTGAATAGCCTTCAGCCCGGGCAACACCTCCGCGTCGGCCAAGCACGTCTGGAAGTCAGTATGGTGTGCTCCCCTTGCGATCTGATGGAGACTATCCGGCCGGGGCTTCGCAAAGAACTTTGGGGACGGCGGGGTATGCTGTGCCGCGTGTTGGAAGGCGGCGTGATCCGCCGAGGCGACCCCATCGAAAAACTTTCCTGACAATTATTTTGGAGTGCGGCGGCTTGCCGCCGCTTTTTTTCCTTCGCTAGCCCGAACAATAACTGCGTCTGAAGCATGCCGCAGGAGACGGTTGAATGCCGGGAGAATTCGGAGAGAATGCGCGTTAAGGCTTGGGAGTTCGCCGAAGCGTGGGCGCATCGGGCGGGCCGTTCTTGTCTTCCTGCGCTTTTTCGACGGGCTCGGCGGGTGGAACAATCCATTCGAAACCGCGCCGTTCCTCCATCGTTCCCAGGACAAACTGGGCGTCCCCTGCAATCAAGGGCAGTACCGCGCGCATGAAATCGGCGGAGTCAATCGCCGCCGCCTTTTGAGCTTGGCCGCCGCGGATATTTTCGAGCACTTTTGCGAACCGCGGCTCGCCCGAGCCGAGGTGCGTAATGTGGGGGTCGTTCCCTTGGATCAACTCAGATAGGGTCGGGCCTTTGGCGTCAGGGGGAAAGCGGCTCTCGACGATAGTGCGCGGGGCATGCTTTTCCGGGGGATAGAGCTGGTTGAAACGAGGGCGCATGATGCGCGTCTGCCAATAATCCCCGCGCGTGGCTACTTGTTCCTGCTCAATACGATACTCCACCACCCACACCTCGGGGCCGTAGTCGTTGGGGGCGTATCCGATCATCACGAGCTGGAAAATCGGTTCGTCGGGGGAATAATCGAGTTTATGGTGGAGCTGGCTGACGAGCGGGCGCAGCTTTTCAAGGAAAGCGATGCCGATCGTCTCTAAGTCCGTCTCGCCCTGACCGGGAGCCGCCTGATAGCGTGGGTCGCCCCGGGAGACACGCTGAAAATTGCGGTCCATTCGAATGGGCTTTGGGTCCGCGGGAATGCGCCACTCCGAAGCCCCGAAAAGGACGCCGATGTGCGTGGTGTCGAGGTTCATCACCCTCGGAGGAATGGAATTTCGCTCCACGGGCCGGTCGATCGCCGCAAAGACAATGATTTCTTTGGCGACATGAACGATGACGCGCCCACCGGCGAGATTGGCGACGATTTCCTCTTCTTGTTGTGTCTGGGCTGAAGCGTTAAAAGCGAAGGCACCCAGAAAGCCACACAAAAGAAAAAGGGTGGTTCGCCGGAGCAAAGCCGCGCGAAGGTGTAGACAGACCGTTCGAATGCGTCCTGACATGGCCTTCCAATACTCCACCCGGAATGTGCGCCTTGCAAGAGCCTTCACGCCACGCAACCACTCCGGGTAATTCGAAACCACTTACATAACCCTGTCACTTGTGTGGAGCGCAAACGGAAGCGCGCCACGGAGTTCCGCGCAACCGCCACATCGAGTAAACTATGGCTCTGATATCATCGATTCGAACCGAACTATGGGACTCAGAAAACCAAAAAGCATCAAGCACAACGGAAAGCCGCTCGCGGATATCCTCGAGGCCCACGAACGTTTTTTCCGCGGCAAAGACGGCGGAGCACGCGCTGACCTGACCGGCGCGGATCTTTCCCACGCTGACCTGACCGGAGTAAACTTGAGTGGAGCGATTCTCCGCAACGCAAATCTGGAGGGCACGGATTTGCGCAAGGCAAAACTCCCCGGCGCCGACCTCTCTGGTGGCGCCAATTTGCGCAAGGCCGACCTTCGCAACACGGATATGACGGAAGCGATTCTTCCCGGCGCCGATTTGTCCGAAGCGCAAGCCAGCGGCGTGGAATTTTTTCGCTGCGATCTTTCGAATGTTAACTTCCAGCGAGCGCACCTGAGAAATGTTAATTTACGACTCGCCAACGTGACCGGCGCAAAATTTTCAGGTGCAGACATGGGCGTCGCGATTCTTCGGGAGACGGATTTGACCGGCGCGGATCTTTCCGGTGTCGACCTCTCCACGGCGCTGCTGCCGAAAGACTTTTCGGCGCCGCAAGCCGTGAAGAAGAGCGCTTAGAGCCGCTTTCGACGCTCCTGGATGGCAATTCGCGTTTTGACGTGGTAGCCTCTCGCGGAAGAATACGAGTTATTGGCGAGTCCCATGGCAACTCCCACCACCCAACTCGACCGCTCGACCGTTCGCGTACGCGTATTGGAAGTAATCCGCGGCCTGCTGGACGAACTGGGTAGCCAGGGTGCGCTGCCGATGCTCAACCCCGCCTCGCAACTCGACCGCGACTTGGGACTCGGCAGCCTGGAACGCGTGGAATTGCTGGCGCGGCTGGAAACCGCATTCCATATCCGTTTGCCGGACCGTGTCGTTTCGGAGGCTAACACTCCGGAGGATTTGGCGCGAGCGATTCTGACCGTACCGGGAGCCACTGCGGAAGACGAGGAGATCCGCTCCGCGTTGCGGGCTTCGGTAACAGTTCAGAAGCTACACCTCGCGGCCACGGATGAGGGAGTTTTCGCCGCCGAAACTCTCATTGATGTGCTGCGGTATCGCGCGGTGCACGACGCCGAACGCACACACTTGCTCATCAACGAAGATAGCGACGACGGCGAACGCAGCGTTACGCTGACCTTCGGCGAACTCTACGCCGCCGGGCAACGATGCGCCATGGAGCTGGCGCGGCGCGGCGTTCCGGTGGGCGGGCGCGTAGCTGTGATGTTGCCGACGTCGAGGGCGTTCTTCGTTTCGTACGCTGGGATTCTTCTCGCGGGTGCGATTCCTGTTCCGATTTATCCTCCCTTTCGCGCCGACCGCATCGAGGAATACGCTGCGCGACAAACTGCAATCCTGAACAATGCCGAGGTTTGCCTGCTGCTAACGTTCCACCGCGCGGAAGCCGTAGCCAAATTGCTGCGTCCCCGCGTGCATTCACTCACGGGAGTGGCGGACGCGGAAAAACTAATCGAAGCGGCGGACAAAGCTGCACCACCAGCGCCCGGCGCGTTGCCGCTGCATCTCTCTGGCACCCGTGCGCGCAAAGGCAGTGACATCGCGCTGCTGCAGTACACCTCCGGTTCCACGGGCGATCCCAAAGGGGTGATGCTCACCCACGCCAACCTGCTCGCCAACATGCGCGCGATTGGCGAAGCCGTTCAAATCCGGGCGGACGACGTCGGCATCAGCTGGCTCCCTCTCTACCACGACATGGGCTTGATTGGCGCGTGGCTTACGCTGCTGTATTTCGGCACCCCGCTAGCGGTGATGTCCCCGCTGGCTTTTTTGACGCGCCCGGAGCGCTGGCTGCAGGCATTTCAAAAATACGGCGGCACGATGTCCGCCGCCCCAAATTTCGCCTACGAACTTTGTGTGCGCAAGATCGCGGACAAAGATATCAAAGGGGTGGACCTCAGCTCCTGGCGCGCGGCGCTGAATGGCGCTGAGCCGGTGAATCCGGAGACGCTCGACCGTTTTGCGGAGCGTTTCGCAAGTTACGGCTTCCGCCGTGAAGCGCAGCTTCCCGTCTACGGCTTGGCGGAGTCTGCTCTTGCAGTCACCATACCACCGCTGAATCGCGGCCCGTTAGTGGATCGCGTGGAACGCGAGACGTTCACGTCCCAAGGCCGCGCGGTGCCCGCTCCCCCCGCAGACGAAACTGCGATCGCCTTTGTTTCTTCCGGAAAAGCCTTGCCGCGCCACGAAGTTCGCATCGTGGACGATAGCGGCAACGAAGTCCCGGACCGCACCGAAGGATTCCTGTGGTTTCGCGGTCCCTCGGCGACCGCCGGCTACTACCGCAATCCAAAAGCGACCGAAGCGCTGTTGCCACGCGGTCCGCAAACAGCTCCGGGCGAATGTGCCTGGGTGAACTCGGGCGACCGCGCGTATCGCGCCGATGGTGAAGTCTATGTAACCGGTCGCGTGAAGGACATCATCATTAAGGGCGGACGCAATTTGTATCCCCACGAAGTCGAGGAGCTTGCCGCGCGCGTGGATGGAATTCGCAAGGGTTGTATCGTCGCATTGGGCTTGACGGACGAAGCCACGGGCACGGAAAAATTAGTAGTGGTCGCTGAGACGCGCGAACGTGACGCGGCGCGGCGTGCAGTGCTCGCTTCCGCGGTCACCGATCTGGTTTCGCGCGGCTTGGGGCTTCCTCCGGATCGCGTGGAGTTGATCCCACCGGGGAGCATCCCGAAAACTTCGAGCGGTAAATTGCGCCGCGAAGAAACTAAGAAGCTGTATCTCGCAGGAACTCTTTCCGCTAGCCGCGCGCCGGCCTGGCTGCAAATCGTGCGTCTGGGAACGGGGACCGCCTTGCGAAACCTCGGCCACGAAATCCTTGCGGGCATCGCTCGCGGGCTCGAGATTCTTTACGGCGTGTACTTCTTCTTTGCGTTCTTGCTATGGATCGTTCCTACCTGGGTGATGGTGCAATTTATCAAGGATCACAGAAAAGCGGGACGTTTCACTTCTGCCGCTCTCAAAGTCCTCTTTGCCCTCATCGCCTGCCCTGTCCGTGTCGTCGGCAAGGAGCACATGGAAACGCCGGGCGCAAAAATTTACGCCTCCAATCATACGAGCTACTTCGACGTGTTGACTCTTATGCTCGGCCTGGGAGTCCCGTACCGGTTCGTTTCGAAAATGGAAGTTGGCCGCATGCCTTTCATCGGCACCTTCCTGGACCGCATGGGACATCTCAAGTTTGAGCGCACCGATCCGGGATCCCGGTTGCGCCAGGCGCAAGAGATTGAAGTACTCTTGCGCACTGGCGATTCTGTTTTCATTTTTCCGGAAGGCACTTTCACCCGAGAGGATGGCGTGCGGCCCTTTCAACTTGGGGCCTTCAAGGCCGCCGTGGCGGCCGGTGCGCCGATCGTTCCCGTGTCCCTTGCCGGCACTCGCAAGTTTTTGCGGGATGGCACCTACTTGCCTCGTCCAACCAGCGTCACCATCACCGTGTCTCCGCCCATCTATCCCAGCAAGGGCGTCAAGGACGCCGCCGGTTCCTCCGAGTGGCATGAACTCATTCGCCTGCGGGACGCCACTCGAGCCGCCATTGGCCGTCACACCGGCGAGCCGATCCTGTAAGAGAGTCAAAATCCGCACCCTGGAACCCGCAGGGATGCGGCACCCCCTCTCGTTGCACAAAGGTTGCCCACCTGCCAAGCGGTGCGGCGCACAGAGGCTGGCCTACCCGCTGGAGGAAAGGTGTCTCTTGACATCGCCTTCGCTCTTATCGAGTGCCACCCGCGCATGGCCGACTTCGCCAGGTATTTTGGCAAGTCCCCCGACAAGCTCGGCCCCAACGAACTTCGAACCTATCAAGCGTATCTGTTGCGAGAGCGCAAGCTGACATCACGGTCCTTGCGACCCTTGCCTCCCCGGATGTGAACGACCATGCGTTGGCTGTCGATATCACTGACCTTCAAGTGCGCGACTTCTTCACGGCGTGCACCCGTGGCATAGAGCATCATCAACAGGATGCGATGAAAGGGAAACTCCGCCGCGTCGATCAGACGTGCCACTTCTTCTGGACTGAGCACTTGAGGTAAGTGCAGAACCTTCTTCGGGTATGGCGTCTCAGCGACGCTCCAGCCTCGTTTTAAGACCTGCACGTAAAAGAAGCGCAAGGCCGCGAGCCGCTGCGTTACGGTATTCGATGCCAACTTCCACCGGGTGAACCATGCTGCTTGAATACTCGCGAATATGTTCTGGGCCAAGCTGATCGGGCGGGCGAGCCCGTTTATCGGCCCCGAATCGCCAATCGCCGGAAGAGCCCTTTCCCGGGACAGTCCACCAGCACCGATGCGCTGTGTCGCCGCTCAGGAGCCTGACGGTCGCCGCACCCTGTTTGTGCAGGCAGACATTACCGGATCGACTCTCCGCCTGATTCTCCGATTGGACTCGTTGCACCTAAGAGCACAGCGAGTAGGAGCACGCGCATATGCCTTTTCCTATTGCTGCTTGTCTTGCCCTTCCTCCCCTACGGCAACTCCGAGAACTGTTCCCTCAAACTTTCCCGTATTCGTTAAGAGTTT
>WNFJ01149392.1_pt1 | contig 11158 bp, 10 predicted proteins | sample 5400461 | NCBI WGS metagenome assembly WNFJ01 (sample SAMN13153349, study PRJNA577476) | soil metagenome | isolation source: 115 cm saprolite on Douglas fir-dominated hillslope | place: USA:California | collected 2013-09-17 | reverse complement strand
CCAATCAGCCGGCGGCTCGACGCCTCGCGCATGTCGTCGGTATTCGGCTTGAACGCAAGTCCCCACACGGCGAACGTGCGGCCGCGCAAGTCTTCACCCATGCGCTTCGTGATCTTGCCGACGAGGACCTCCTTCTGCAGATCGTTCACTTCTTCCCCGGCTTCCAGAATCCGCAGCCGATGCCCATTCTCGCGCGCCGTCTGCGCCAACGCCTGAACGTCCTTCGGGAAACACGAACCGCCGTAACCACACCCCGCATACAGGAAGTGATATCCGATGCGCGGGTCCGAACCAATGCCACGACGCACAGCTTCGATATCCGCACCCACGGCATCAGCGAGATTCGACAGATCGTTCATGAACGAGATGCGCGTGGCGAGCATAGCGTTCGCGGCGTACTTCGTGAATTCCGCCGACCGAACGTCCATGTAGAGCGTTCGATCGTGATTGCGGTTGAACGGCGCATAGAGGCGCTTGATCTTTTCACGCGCCCGCTCACCGGCTTCGTCATCGTCCACGCCGAGCACGATGCGATCGGGGCGCATGAAGTCGTCGACGGCGGCGCCTTCCTTCAGGAACTCCGGATTCGATAAAACCGAAAAGCCGTTCTTGCCCGTTGGCTCGATACCGCGCGCCTTCAGCTCCTGCACGACCACGCTGCGTACGTGCTGGGCGGTGCCGACCGGGACCGTCGATTTATCGACGATCACCTTGAAGCCGTTTGCGCGCCGCCTCGAGCACGTACTGCAGGTCGGCGGATCCGTCCTCGTCCGGCGGCGTTCCCACCGCTATGAACTGGATCTCGCCGTGCTCGACGCTTTCCTTGATATCCGTGGAAAAGCGAATGCGGCCGGCGGCCCGAGTACGTTTTAGTATCTCGTGCAGGCCCGGCTCGTGAATCGGCACGCCGCCGTTGTTGAGGACCTCGATCTTGCGTGCATCGACGTCCAGACATAGCACGTCGTTGCCAATTTCAGCGAGGCACGCGCCGGTCACTAGTCCGACGTAGCCCGTCCCGATGATGGATATTTTCATAAGCGTTCCGGAGAAACCGGTGATTGTCGAAGAATCAGGCCAAAACGGCCGCGAAGTCCGATCGTTTCAAACATTGCACGTCCCGAGCGAGCCGGGCCGCGCTTAAGTCCGTGGTCACGAATCCGCGTTCAGGCGGATGCGGTAATCGGCTCGACGCGGCGTGGCGCATAGGTTTCCCAGCCGCTGCAGCCAGGACACTGCCAGTAAAAAAGACGCGCGCGGAAACCGCAATTCTGGCACGTGTAGCGCGGCAGGTTCTTGGTCCGCTGCTTGACGAGCGTGCGCATCAGTTCGAGTTCGCTGCGACGCGGTTCCTCGGCCGTGGCAACCTGCGCTTCCAGCAGCCGCGTCATGCCGGCAACATTCGGCGACGTCTGCATCTGGTGGCGAGCGAGCGTGTGGGCCGCTTCCAGTCCGCGTAATTCGGCGACGTGCTTGAACGCCACATCGAGCAGATCGTTCGACGGATAGCGATCTACGTAATCGACCAGCAAATCCACGCCTTCAGCGGTGCGGCCGAGTTGCGCATACGCCTGCACCAGTTTTTCGGCGACGAGCGGCAGATACGCCGCATTCTGCGCTTCCACGCGACGCCAGCACGCGATGGCGGACTCCAGGTCTCCACCGGCGGCATCGACGTCGCCGACCAGGATCGTCGCCCGCACGTTGTCGGGATTGGCTGCGAGCGCGAGCTTGAGTTCAGCACGGGCGTCCGCAGGATTCTTGCGCTGCAGCGCTTCCTGCGCGAGTTCGCAATGGAACTGGGCGACTTCCTTCTGGAGCGACGCCGCGCCCATCTCCTCGATCCGCCCGGCCGTTGCAATCGACTTGTTCCAATCCTTTTCGATCTCGTAGATCGTCAGCAACGCACGCTGTGCGCCCAGCGCATATTCGCCGGCTTCGAGCGACCGGAACGTTTCCTCGGCGCGATCCAACAGACCCGCTTTCAGGAAATCCTGGCCCAGTTCGAACAGCGCGTGATCGCGTTCGGCAACCGGCAGATCAGGGCGGCTCAGCAGGTTCTGATGCACGCGAATCGCTCGGTCCGTCTCGCCGCGCCGGCGAAACAGGTTGCCGAGCGCGAAGTGCAATTCGATGGTTTCAGGGTCGAGCTTCGCAACTTCGATAAAAGCGTCGATCGCCTTGTCGTGTTGCTCGTTCAGCAGAAAATTCAGGCCGCGGAAATACGAGCGCGGCAGATTCGCGTTTTCGGACAGCAGCGTTTTCAGGTCATAGCGGGATGCCATCCAGCCGAGAGCGAATGCGATCGGAATGACAAGCAGCCACCAGAAGTCTAGATCCATGCGGATTCTTGGAAAGAGTTAAGGGCCAGCGCGGGGTGCCGGAAGCGGGCACCCGGCCGCACTGGCGCGAGCCGGTCAGATCAGAGGCGGCATAGGCGGTTCCATTGGCACGACGGGTACATCGCGCGCCACACGCAACTCACGTTTGAGCCGGGCATTTTCCATCCGCAAGCGAAACAGCGACGGCAGCGACGAGAGCAATCCAGCCAGCAAGCCGACGACAAAAAACGCCAGCCCGATGAGAATCAGCGGCGCTTGCCAGAAGTAGCCGGCGAGGAAATTGAGTGTCGCACTTTGCGTGTTGGCCAGCGCTAACACGAGCAGGAGTACGAAAACCAGTACACGGATCAGCCAGACAAAAAATTTCATAAGGGTCTCTTTGACGGCAATAGCGGAACGACGCAGAGGGCAACGCGGGCACCGGACACAGCACCGATACACAGCGCGGGATCTACGAGTGACGCAAAGCGCGGGCCACGCTGCCCTTGGTTGTTGGCGTCCGGTATTGTAATTGAAGCGTATGGGGCAATGCGCAACGGCCTGGGACAATAGGCCGATCGGCCGCATCGTTTGCGGAAGTTTACCGTTCTGCGGTGGCGGGCAAAATAACGATGGCGAACGAGCGTGCGGAACGGCAGCGAGAGCGATGTACGCGCGGCCGAGGCATAAAAAAAAAGCACCCTCATGGGTGCTTTTTCCGGTCATTTGCCGCTGGCTGTTTCGGTCCACGCGCTGATTTCAACCGAACCAACGCAGACACTGCTTAAACGTCGTCGTCTTCGTCACTGTCCGCTTCATTCGACTGTTTCAGCGGCTCTCCCGCGCGTCCGTCTACCCGTTCGCGCAACTCCTTGCCCGGCTTGAAATGCGGTACGAATTTCTCCGGTACCAGCACCTTCTCGCCCGACTTGGGATTGCGTCCAACGCGCGATGGACGACGATTGAGGCCGAAACTGCCGAAGCCACGAATTTCGATGCGATGACCGTTGGCCAAAGCGTCCGACATTGCATCGAGCATCGTCTTCACCGCGAAATCCGCATCTTTAAGAACAAGTTGCGGAAATCGCAGCGCCAGTTGGGCGACCAATTCCGATTTGGTCATGCTGCAGCAATACCTGCGGCTTAGCCGTTCTGGCCGTCGAGCTTGGCTTTCAACAGCGCGCCAAGGTTCGTCGTGCCGGTTGCAGCCGTGCTCGAGTCAGCCGAAGCCAGACCACGGATAGCTTCCTGTTGTTCAGCCGAATCCTTGGCCTTGATCGACAGGTTGATGCCACGCGACTTGCGATCGATGTTGATGATCATCGCATTGACCTTGTCGCCTTCCTTCAGCACGTTGCGAGCATCTTCCACGCGGTCCTGAGCGATTTCCGACGCGCGGAGATAACCTTCCACGTCCGCCGTCAACGTCACGACTGCACCCTTCGCGTCCACCGACTTGACCACGCCGTCGACCGTCGCGCCCTTGTCGTTCATTGCCACGAAGTTGCTGAACGGATCGCCTTCGAGTTGCTTGATACCCAGCGAAATGCGTTCCTTCTCCACGTCGATGCCCAGAACGATAGCCTGGACTTCGTCGCCCTTCTTGTACTTGCGAACTGCTTCTTCGCCGGTTTCGCTCCACGACAGGTCCGAGAGGTGAACCAGACCGTCGATGCCGCCCGGCAAACCGATGAACACGCCGAAGTCGGTGATCGACTTGATCGCGCCTTCCAGCTTGTCGCCCTTCTTGAAGTTGCGGCTGAAGTCGTCCCACGGGTTCGGCTTGCATTGCTTCATGCCGAGGCTGATACGGCGGCCCAGCTGCACAACCTTCGACGGTGCAACGTTCTTGTTCGTCCAGTCCATTTCCGACACGTGAACCAGGCCTTCGATGCCCGATTCCACTTCGACGAATGCGCCGTAGTCGGTGATGTTGGTGACCTTACCGAACAGGCGCGTGCCCGACGGGTAACGGCGGGAAATGCCTTCCCACGGATCGTCGCCGAGTTGCTTGATACCCAGCGAAACGCGGTTCTTTTCCTGGTCGAACTTGAGGATCTTCGCGGTAACTTCCTGGCCAACCGACAGCACTTCGCTCGGGTGACGCACACGACGCCATGCGATATCCGTAATGTGCAGCAGGCCGTCGATACCACCGAGGTCCACGAATGCGCCGTAGTCCGTGATGTTCTTGACCACGCCTTCCACGATCGCGCCTTCCTTCAGCGTTTCGAGCAGCTTTGCGCGCTCTTCGCCTTGGGTAGCTTCGATCACAGCGCGGCGCGACAACACGACGTTGTTACGCTTGCGGTCGAGCTTGATCACGCGGAATTCGAGGGTCTTGCCTTCGTACGGCGTGGTGTCCTTGACCGGACGCGTGTCAACCAGCGAACCCGGCAGGAACGCGCGGATGCCGTTGACCATCACGGTCATGCCGCCCTTGACCTTGCCCGTGATCGTGCCGGTCACGAGTTCGTTGTTGTCGAGCGCTTTTTCCAACGACAGCCACGAAGCCAGACGCTTCGCCTTGTCGCGCGACAGGATGGTGTCGCCATAACCGTTTTCCAGGGCGTCGATAGCCACGGAAACAAAGTCGCCCGCCTGCACTTCTACCTCGCCCGCGTCGTTCAGGAACTCTTCGAGCGGGATGTAGGCTTCGGACTTGAGACCAGCGTTGACGACCACGAAATTGTGGTCGACGCGCACGACTTCGGCGGAAATGACTTCACCCGCACGCATGTCCTGCTTGGTCAGCGACTCTTCAAACAGAGCCGCAAAAGATTCGGTATTCGGGGTAGAGGTTTGCAGGTCGGACATAAAAATCGATAGTTGCGCAGCTGCTTCGCGATGCCTGCCCGAATCAGTTCGGGCCGATGGCAAAAAAGGCGAGCGCCACACGGGGTTGAGGGGTTAAAACACGCTCCATGTTTCTCATGGAGCTCCAAAGCAAAGCCGCCAAATGTCGGCTTTTTGCAACAAACTACACGTGAATTGCGTTAAACCACCCGATGATCTGATCGACAGCCTGGTCGACGGATAACCCGGAGGTGTCCAGCGTCTTCGCGTCCGCTGCGGGCTTGAGCGGTGCAGCTACACGGTTACTGTCCCGTGCGTCACGCTCGCGCAAATCTCTCAGCAAGTCTTCCATATTAGCAGAAAAGCCTTTTTGTATCAATTGCTTATGCCGCCGGGCAGCCCGCGCTTCAACGCTGGCCGTGAGAAACACCTTGAGCGTTGCATCGGGGAAAATAACGGTGCCCATGTCGCGGCCGTCGGCAACGAGGCCCGGAGGCTTGCGGAACGCCCGCTGGCGGGCAATCAGCGCCGTCCTAACCTGGGCGTGGACGGCAATTGCCGAGGCGCGATTGCCGATTTCTTCGGCGCGAATTTCCGTCGATACATCCACGCCGTCGAGCTGCGCCAAGCCTTCGCGAAACGTAATGTGAAGGCCTGCGACAAGCTCGGCGAGTGCGTCGCCGTCGTCGGGTTCGATGTTGTCGCGCGCGCTCGCGAGCGCCGTCAGCCTGTACAACGCGCCGCTATCGAGTAAGTGGAAACCTAGCGTGGCCGCGACAACCGCGGCGACCGTGCCTTTGCCCGAAGCCGTCGGGCCGTCGATGGTGATAACCGGAGTCTGGTGAAAGGGACGAGTGTGTTTCATCGGAGACGTCCGGATCGGCGGGCGGCTGCACGCGGGTTCGGGGCTTTCATCGTTACATTTATATTAGTCATGGTCGTCAGGCCTTCGCGAGCTTTGTAAATTGCTCGAAGTAATCCGGGAAGGTCTTGCCGACACACTTCGGATCGTTGATGCGCACCGGCACGCCGCCCAGGCTCACGAGCGAGAAACACATCGCCATGCGATGGTCGTCGTAGGTATCGATGGCTGCGTTAGGCGTCAGTTGAGCGGGCGGCGTCACCACGAGGTAATCCGCGCCCTCCTCGACCGTCGCGCCGACCTTGCGCAACTCCGTGGCCATTGCGGCGATCCGGTCCGTCTCTTTCACGCGCCAGCTTGCGATATTGCGCAAGGTGGTCGTGCCGGTCGCGAACAGCGCGGCGACGGCAATCGTCATCGCGGCGTCGGGAATCAGGTTGAAATCCATATCGATGGCCATCATTTTGCCGTCGTCGGATTCCACGCCGCGCACTTCTATCCAGTCGTCGCCCAGCATCACGTTAGCGCCCATGCGGATGAGGGCATCGGCGAAATTCACGTCGCCCTGGATGCTCGCGCGGCCGACACCTTCCACTCGCAGCGGACCGCCGCCGAGCGCGCCGGCCGCGAGGAAATACGACGCCGACGACGCGTCGCCTTCCACCGCGATCGTTCCCGGCGATGCGTAACGCGCGCCGGCCGGCAAGGTGAAGCTCTTCCAGCCATCGCGTTCGACGGTCATGCCGAAACGCTCCATCAGCTTGATCGTGATGTCGATGTACGGCTTGGAAATCAGCTCGCCGTCCACTTCCACGACGATCGGACCGCGCGTGCTCTGGGCCAGCGGCAAGCTCATCAGCAGAGCGGTCAGGAACTGGCTGGAGACATCGCCGCGAACACGGATCGGCTGATCGACAGCAATCTCGGCCGGATGAATGCGCAGCGGCGGGAAACCGTCGTTCGCTTCGTAATCGATCTGCGCGCCGATCTGCCGCAAGCCATCGACGAGATCGCCAATCGGCCGTTCATGCATACGCGGCACGCCGTGCACGCGATACTCACCACCGTTCAACGCCAGCGCGGCGGTGAGCGGACGCACCGCCGTTCCCGCGTTGCCAAGGAAAAGCTCCGCCGATTTCACCGGAAAGCCGCCGCCCGTGCCTTTCACGACACAGCGCTCGCCATCGTTCTTCACTTCGACGCCCAGCTTGTCGAGCGCGGCGAGCATCACGCGGGTGTCGTCGGAATCGAGCAGGTTTGTAATCACTGTTTCGCCCTCTGCCAGTGCGGCGAGCAGCAGAACGCGGTTAGAAATGCTCTTCGATCCGGGCAGCCGGACCGTGCCGGACGCACGTGAAAAAGGTCCGAGATCGAGATGTTCCATGGGTCAAGTCCAGTTGAGCTATTGTGCGGAATCATCGGCCGCTTTGATCGCGCCGCCTTGTTGCCATTCGCTTCGCGCCGTGCGCGAGCGTTCAAATGCGGCTTCGAGCGCAGCGCCGTCGGAAGCGTCGATGGCCTGGCGGAAACGCGCCAGCACCTCGGTATAAGCATCGATTTCAGTCAGCAGCGCCGCCCGGTTCGCGATGCACACGTCGCGCCACATTTCCGGACTCGACGCCGCGATCCGCGTGAAATCGCGAAACCCGCCGGCGGCGAACGAGAACTTTAGCGCTGCGTCTGGCGCTTCCAGAATCTGCTCGACGAGCGCAAACGACAACACGTGCGGCAAATGGCTCACCGACGCGAACACGCCGTCATGCTGCTCAGCCGACATTCGATGCACGCTCGCGCCGGTCGCGAGCCACATCGAGGCGACACGCTCCACCGACTCCGGCGTATTCTCCGGCAGCGGACACAGCACTACGTTTCGATCGACGTAGAGATCGCGCAATGCGGCATCGACACCGCTCGATTCGCGGCCGGCAATCGGGTGGCCCGGCACGAACTGCGTAGCGCGATCGCCCAGCGCTGCACGCGCCGCCGCGACGGCGTCATTTTTTGTGCTGCCGGCATCGGTGACGATGGTGCGTGCGTCGAGAAACGGCGCGATCCGCCGCAGCAGCGGCTCCGTTTGCGCGACGGGAGCGGCGATCAGCACGAAATCGGCATCACGCAGCGCATGCTTGAGCGCGCTGTCGTCGCCGAGCAGCACGGCCGAATCGATCACGCCGAGTTCCAGCGCGCGCTCGACAGACTTCATCGAACGCCCAACGCCTACGACCTCGCCGGTCGCACCTGCCCGTTCACGCAAAGCGCGCGCAAGCGATCCGCCGATCAGGCCGACGCCGAAAATCACGAGTTTATTGAATGAGAACGGGGCCACGAGACATCGATAAAAACGCGCCTTTCGGCGCGAAGGTGAACAATCGAACGAGCCCGGGCTTTATTTAAAAAACCCGAGCGAAACTAATCAAGCCGTTGCCGAAAGCGCCTTTTCAAGCGCAGCAATAAACGCTTCGTTCTCTTCCGGCAAGCCGATCGTGACACGCAACCATGGAAACAAGCCGTAGTTGGCAACCGGCCGCACGATCACGCCTTGCTTGAGCAATTCGAGGTTCACGCGTTGTCCGGCGGCGTCGTCATTACCCACGCGCACCATCACGAAATTGCCGTCGGACGGCACATATTCCAGACCGAGTTTGTCGAAGGCTTCAGTCAGCCGGCGATAACCCGCTGCATTGATCTCTGCGCTCTTCGCCAGAAACGCGGTGTCCTTCAACGCAGCGATCGCAGCGGCTTGCGCCAGCGAATTCACGTTGAACGGCTGACGCAGGCGATTCAGCAGATCGGTTAGTTCCGGCTGCGCGATGGCAAAACCCACGCGCAATCCGGCCAGCCCGAATGCCTTCGAAAACGTCCGCGACACGAGCAGGTTCGGATAGCGGCGCACCCAGTCGATGGAATCGTAGCGTTTGTCCTTCGCCAGATATTCCGTGTACGCCTCGTCCAGCACAATCGCCACATGACGCGGCACGCGCGCGATGAACGCCTCGAGCGCCGGACCTTCGATGAACGTGCCCGTCGGATTATTCGGATTCGCGACAAACACGAGACGCGTGTCGTCGGCGATGCTGCTAAGCATCGCATCGAGATCGTGACCGTATTTCACGGCCGGCACGACGATGGCACGCGCGCCCAAACCCTGCGTGGCGAGTGCATACACAGCGAACGAGTATTGCGAATAGACGATCGACTGGCCCTTCTCGACGAACGCATGCGCGGCGATTTCGAGAATGTCGTTGCTGCCGTTGCCGAGCGTGATCCATTCGGGCGGCACGCCATAACGCTCGCTCAGCGCTGCCTTCAAATCGAAACCGTTCGAGTCCGGATAACGGCCGAGTTCCGCCACGGCTTGCGCCATCGCGAGCTTGGCCGACTCAGGCATGCCGAGCGGATTTTCATTCGACGCGAGCTTCACGATGTCCGCTTCGTTCAGTCCGAATTCACGCGCCACTTCCGAGATGGGCTTGCCGGCAATATAAGGTGCGATCGCGCGCACGTAGGAAGGGCCGAATTGCGATGTCATGTTTTCTCCAGCGTTTTTAAAGGGCTCAACTCAACGAGCGCGCGGATACGAGCCGAGGATCTTGAGGAACTCAGCTTTTTTGCCCAGTTCTTCGAGCGCGGCGGCGACCGGCGCGTCGTCGCGATGTCCTTCCACGTCGATATAAAAGTAGTATTCCCACGTGCCGACGCGCGCAGGACGCGATTCGAAACGGGTCATTGATACCCCGTGACGCGCCAGCGGTTCCAGCAATTTCAACAACGCGCCCGGCTCGTTCGCCACCGACACGATCAGCGACGTCTGGTCGTACCCGCTCACGCCCGTGCGCTCTTTCCCGATCATCACGAAGCGCGTACGGTTGTGCGGGTCGTCCTGAATCAGCGCGCTCACCACGCCGAGACCGTAGTGCGTGGCCGCACGATCGCCCGCGATAGCCGCAATGGTCGGGTCGCCCACCGCCAGCCGCGCCGCCTCCGCGTTGCTCGATACCGCCTGGCGCTCGAGCGTGGGCGCGTTCGCCGTCAGCCAGCGCTGGCACTGCGCGAGCGCTTGCGGATGCGCGAACACGCGCGTCACGCCCTTGAGCGTGCCGGATGCGGTCAGCAAATTGTGGTGGATCGGCAAAGCCAGTTCGCCGCTGATCACCAGCGACGTTTGCAGCAACAAATCCAGCGTCCGCGATACCGCGCCTTCCGCGGAATTTTCAACCGGCACCACGCCGAACTCGGCGGCACCGGCTTCAACCGACCGAAACACTTCGTCGATGGAAGGACACGGCACACCTTCGATGGAATGTCCGAAATACTCGAACATCGCCTGCTCGCTGTAGGTCCCGAGCGGACCGAGATAGGCGGCGCGCAGCGTCTGTTCCAGCGCGCGGCTCGCGGCCATGATCTCGCGCCAGATCGAGCTGATGTGATCGCCGCCAAGCGGCCCTTCGCTCATCTCCTGGAGCCGCGCGATGACCTGCATCTCGCGCTCAGGGCGAAACACCGGTGCGTTGAAATGCTTCTTCACCTCGCCCACTTCGAGCGCCACGGCGGCACGCTGGTTCAGGAGCGCGATGAGCTGCGCGTCGAGCGCATCGATGCGTTCGCGCAGCGGTATGAGTCGTGAATTAAGGTCGTCGTCCATGCGTTGTTGAGATGAGTCGATCCGGCTTGCGCGCAAGCCGCGGATGGGAGGCGAGGCCTGGGCTCAGGCACTGGCCTGCTCGAATTCCTTCATATACTCGACGAGCGTCTTCACCGCTTCGAGCGGCACCGCGTTATAGATGGACGCGCGCATGCCGCCGACCGACTTGTGGCCTTTCAGCTGCAGCAGGCCGCGCGCTTTCGCGCCGGCCAGAAATGCTTCGTTGCGGGATTCGTCGGCGAGAAAAAACGGTACGTTCATCCTCGAGCGCGACTGGCGCTCGACTTTGTTCAGATAGAAACTGCTGGCATCGATGGCGTCGTAGAGCAGCGTCGACTTCTCGATGCTGCGTGCTTCCATCGCTTCCAGGCCGCCCTGTTTTTTCAGCCACTTGAACACCAGGCCGGCGATGTAGATCGCGTACGTGGGCGGCGTGTTGTACATGGAATTGTTCTCGGCGACGGTCTTCCATTCGAACGCCGACGGGCAGATGGCAAGCGCGCGATCAAGCAGATCTTCGCGCACGATCACGACCGTCAC
>WNFJ01124338.1_pt2 | contig 11158 bp, 11 predicted proteins | sample 5400461 | NCBI WGS metagenome assembly WNFJ01 (sample SAMN13153349, study PRJNA577476) | soil metagenome | isolation source: 115 cm saprolite on Douglas fir-dominated hillslope | place: USA:California | collected 2013-09-17 | reverse complement strand
CAATCCAGGTTGCACTGTTCGGTCACGTACAGGTGCGCAGCCCACGGTTTGGTGTCAAAAACGCGACGGATCTGCTGGAGATCGAGCATTCGTTTCCCTATCACAGTCATAGACGCGGTGTCAAGCAACCAGGCTAGTTCCTAACCCTTCTGGAAGGGATCGGCGCGGAGAAGGAGAAGGCGTGTCGAATCTAGCCAGGCGGCACTCTGACTCCGCAAAGCCCACAGTGCCCAAGCCGCGCGCGCCAGGTAGAACGGCAGCCGTGACGGCTTCCCACCAGGCGATAGGTTTGAAGGCTTCGGCCACAGTGCCAAGGATAAGCCCGAAAGCGAGAATCCAGCCGTAAATATTCCGCCGTCCGCCCACGAGCCTTACAAATCGCTCAAACGCTTTAAGCCCGTCGATGAGTTTGCTGATAGTGAAATTAACGCTTCCTTTGGCAGAACCGTCGATGCCTTCAGCCACGAGTAACAGGAGCAAGACCGAAGGCGCGTGGCAGTTGGTCGGAAACCTGAAAATGCCAGGAATGGCATTCACCATGACACTTAGATTATAATACATCGAACCAATGCTCGATTTTCCCGCTCCTCGTTATCTCCACCTATTATGAATGTTCGGGCAACGACATTGCAAAACAGCGCTGCAAGACATATCGAAGCTCGAAGAGAAGACTGACCTGATGAGCAAGCCCCAAGACGGTTTCGTTTCACGGTTTTTCAACCGGCCGATTTCCCGTCGGATAACGAGCGTTCTGCTCAAATTTCCCATCCATCCCAGCACGTGGACAATATCGATCTTTGTTTTGCCGCTAATCGCCTGCGTATTTTTAGTGCGCGGCAATTACGTCAGCATCGTCATCGGTGCGGCAATTTTTCAAGCGTTCAGTATTCTTGATGGTTGCGACGGCGAAATTGCGCGTGCCAAGAACCTGGAATCAAAGTTCGGGGAACGATTGGATTACTTTTGCGATTTCGTGTCGAGCCTCCTCTACGTTCTCGCTCTCGGGTTGGGTCTTCATCGTTCCAGTGAAGGAATTGTGTGTGCAGTTCTGATTACTGCCAACGAGGTGCTCCTACGAGCTGGTAAGAGCCAAACGGCGGTTGCTCCGTCCACATTGCATAAGTCGTTTTACGCGAGACACCGTACCATGATCGGGCATTCCGGCTTACTGAATCTTGGCGAACGATTTGTGTGGTGGCTCTTTCAGTTAACTAAACGCGACATGGCTCTCGTCGTTTTTCTAATACTTGCATTACTGGGTCGGGCCCAGTGGATCCTTCATCTTTGGGTGACTGTTGCCGGCGTGAGCCTGGTTCTCAGCGCGTTGGCTATGATTAGGGCCAGCACCGCTCGGGGCGAAATCGTCACGCGGGAGCGACGATCGTAATTGCATGCTGTCGGGTGGACCATTGATGCGCCCGTTTAAGTGGTCGCGCTCTGCATGCGTTCCGACATCTGTCTCTCTGCATATTTCAGCATCTGCGGCGTATCCACATCCTGCCACCAGGCGTCACCAATATCGATGGCTCGGACATTGTTATCGCCGGCCATCAATTGAACTGCGTCAGCCAGGCTGCAATCGCTCCTGCGGTTGCCGGACTTCGCCCGCTCGAGATAGACGAAGATTTCCACGGGACAAACGAACAAGCCGGTATCAATCGCATCATAGTGCCACAGGTTTTTCCCGATATCGGTGATCCTATCCCCGCTGGTTTGGACTTTCATCGCGTCTTCCAAATCGAAAATGGAATCGAGTTTTCGATCTACAGCGATGTTGAGGAAACCCGGCTCAGAAGAATCAAGTAAACGATCGACCACGGCACCGTCGAAAAGATGGTCGCTCATCGTGAGAAGAAAGGGTCTGCTGACGTGGCCAGCGGCGGCAAGCAGCGAGATGCCATTCTGTTTTTGCCAGTCACGGTTTTCGATGAAGGACGCGCTGAGGTCGGAAGGAAGGAATTGCTTGACCTGCTCGATCATGCGCCCGCTTTCATAGCCGACCACGAAGTCGACCGTTTTGATCCCCGCGCGGATCAGGGCATCTAGCGTGTACGAAATCAACGGTCGGCCAAGCAATGGGACAAACGGCTTTAGAAACGTGTTATCCGATCCGCGCAGACGCGAGCCTTCGCCGGCCATCAAGATGACCGCTGCAGAGACAGCAGTCATATCTGGTAATACCTCTTCAATCCCCACAACCGGAGGCGTTGCGGAAGAAATCTGAAAATCAGAGGCGCAATTTTTGATTGGAATGCATCGCCAACTGTTATGCGGGGCGGCGGCTGAACAGAGTTGACTAATCTGAGAACATTCCTGGCGACGAGGTCGGGGGTCGGCGCGTTCTTCATGTTGCGCTCAGTGATTTCCCAGGTCTTCGCGATTTTTGTGTCATAACAGGGATTACCCTCGGTGCTCTTGATCACGCCCTGATTAAATTCGGTGCGAATGTCGGCCGGCTGAAGATCCACAACGTGCACGCGAGAATTACCGAGCTCTAGCTGGATTGACATGGTAAAGGATGCGATGGCCGCTTTCGCGGCGTTGTAAGCCGCCATGAACGGCACTGGAAGCCGGGAAGCTAACGAACTGACGCTAATGATCAAACCTTCCCCGCGCGGCTGCATGTGGCGCAGTGCGAGTTGCATCAATTGGATTTGGCCGAAAACGAGAATTTGAAATTGGCTGGCAATTGTTTCCGTGGGAAGGAGCTCAGCGGGCCCAAAGTGACCGGCGCCGGCGTTGTTGATCAACACGTCGAAATGACTGGCTTCCGCGAGTGCAGCGTTGAAGGCCCCCTCAACTGAACGCGGGTCGCCTAGGTCGAGGCGCACCGGATGCAATTGTGGCATCCTGGGAATTCGTTGCAGATTGCGTGAGGTGCCCCAAACCTCGTGACCCTCAGCGACAAGTAGCTTTGCAATGGCCAGACCAATACCTGAGCTCGCTCCAGTGAGGAAAACGTTTTTCATGAATGGTTTTCGCGATCAACCAAAAACAGCGAAACGTAGGTATTTCAGACAGTAATTATTCCTTGCCGATCCAGGTCACAGCGCTGATTAAGGGCAGGTTCATAAGCAATTGTGCGATTCAGCGATTTCGTATCGGAGCGCGCGCGATTTCATCCAGCGAATTGCCAGCAAATCGCGGAACGATTTGAACAAACGATTCCAGACACCATAATGACTGGTTCCCGAAAGCCGCGCGTTCGTCGAAACGGAAATCTCCATCACGCGGAACCCTTCCAGTTTGATCAAGGTGGGAAGGAACCGGTGCGCGCCATTGAAAAACTTCACGTTCGCGATGCATTCGCGCTTAAATGCACGATACGTGCAACCGGCATCGCTGATCGTTTCGCCGGAGAGTTTGTTGCGGACCCAGTTGGCAATCCGTGAAGAAACAATTCGAACCCAGTTGTCTCCCCTTTTCCGCGTCGTGACTCGTGTGCCACAGACGCAATCAGCACAGTTGAGAGCCTCGATCATTGCCGGGAGGTTCTTCGGGTCATTTTGCAAATCGGCATCCATGGTGGCGATATATCGACCGCGGGCGATTTGCATCCCGGCCCAACTAGCGGCCGACTCGCCACAATTGAATTTGAAACGCTGGACACGCAATCGCCGATCGTTTACGGAAAGCTGCTTCAAAATACTCCATGAATTATCGGTGCTACAATCATCGGTAATCACGACTTCAAAATCCAAACCAAGCGGGTCCATCGTCGCGTGAATCGCTGAAAGCAGCGGCTGTAAGTTGTCCTGTTCGTTATGGCAGGGAATAACCAGACTTATCTCCGGTGCCTTCATTGCTCGCCGAGAAATTGCAGGATTGAATCGCAAACATAATCGACGTCCTCTAGCGCCAGTTCTCCGTAGATCGGGAGCGAGAGAATTTCTCTCACCGCGGCTTCGGTCAGCGGCAGCGTCGGCAAATCCGAATATATTTTAGTAATGGCCGGCTGCTGGTGATTCGGAATCGGATAATGAACGCCTGTGCTGATTCCTTTGCTCTGCAAATAGTCCGCTAACGCGTCGCGCCGTTCCGTCCGGATTACATACATGTGGTAAACGGCACGTGCCCATGTTCTTTCGGGAGGCGTCCGGACGACTCCGGTCAGACGCTCGGTGTAGCGAGCAGCGACTCGCCGCCGATGGTCGTTTAACTCCGAGAGTTTTCGGAGTCCGATGCGGCCGATCGCCGCCTGAATTTCGTTGAAGCGAAGATTGTAACCGACCAGTTCGTGGACGTACTTGGTTTTGCGACCATGGTTTCGCAGCATTCGAAGTTTGTCCGCGAGCGCGGCATCGTTCGTTGTAATGCAGCCGCCATCACCCATGACGGTGAGGTTCTTTGAAGGAAAGAATGAAAATGCTCCGGCGACGCCCATTGAGCCGACGCGTTTCCCGTCAAATCGCGCGCCTTGCGCCTGCGCGCAATCTTCGATTACCCAGAGATGATGTTTGTGCGCGATTTTCAAAACGCGATCCAAGTTTGCGGGATGACCGTAAAGATGAACGGGAAGAATTCCAACGGCTCGCGGAGTGATCGCCGCCTCGATTTGATCGACATCGAGACAGTAAGTTTCGTCGATGTCGATGAAGACGGGCTTCGCACCCCAATGCATCATCGGTTCGATCGATGGAAATGCAGTATGCGATGGCACGAGCACCTCATCGCCAGGCTGAACCTCCAGGGCGCGATGGAGTAGGAAAACAGCCGCCGTCCACGACGAACAGAGAACCGCTTGTTTGGTGCCTGTGTGATCGGCTAATTCGGCTTCGAAGGCTTCGCACTCTTTCGTCAAGATGTACGACCCCGATTCAAGCGCGCGCATCGCGGCTTCTCGGACCTCTTCGTTCAGAAAAACGCGCGAAAGCGGGATTTTTTTCATCGCTCCGCTTCGGCGATTTCGATCCATGCGCCGGTTCTGGCCGACTCGAGCGCGACCTCCACTACCCGAATAGCTTGAAATCCTGCCCATCCATCAACCAACGGACGGCTGCGCCTCTCGATGGAGTCGATGAAGGCGGCGAGCTCGGCTCGAAGTGGTTCCTCAGGCGGAAACTCAAGCTGATTCACCGCTGGAAGAGCCGTTCGCGACATGCCGATTTTCGAAGATCTTGATCTTGTATTGTGCGACGTTGTAGTCACACACGGCAGAGGATTCGTCGCCCATAATAATCACCTCACGGACCTTGCCCGGTGCATGGTAGCCTGCTTCTACCGTCGCACGAACGGCCGAGCCGTCACCCCGGTCGTATTCCAGGACAACAAGAGATTCATCGTCCATCCCGCGTCCCAGAAAGTCATCCACTACCGCATGGATTCGACGCGGCGTGCCGCCGAGAAAAAAATTGAACAGGTCGATGAAATGGATGCTGTCGGCAAAGGTAACGCCTGTATCCGAACGAGGACGTTTGAGGCCGGTGAACCTCGCGCGCAGTATTTTGATTCGGCCAAATCGGCCCTGCGCGATCGCGTCACGCAGCCAAAGCGATGCCGGATCAAATCGAAAAATGTATCCAACTTGCAGGATTAGCCCGCCCCGCTCCGCTAACTTCGTTAATTTTTTTGCCTCAGCGGAGAGGAGACTCATCGGTTTTTCAACGAAGACGTCTTTCCGCATTTCCAGCAACTCACGGCAAGTTGCGAAATGGGCGGGGGCTGGTGTTACGACTACGGCGGCGTCGATCTGAGAAAAGAGAGTGCGTGGATTCGTACTCCAGTGGTCGTCCGAAAGTCCCACTGAATTGATTCGCCGTTCGTCGACGTCACTCACAAAAAGCTCGACCGGCATGGATTTTAATATGCGTAAGTGATTTACGCCCCACCGCCCAAGGCCGATAAGAAGAATGCGCTTCCTCGCCATCGTCATGGTTTAAACAATGCTGTCGCCCGCGTCGGGGAGTCAAGAATGGTTGAGGCCTTAGCAGTGCGTAAACTGTCCCCCTTGGAGAAAGATAGAGAATTCTTCCGAGCGGAATCTGCGCCAACCCTAAGCGCAAATCGACCGCCATCAGCCATTGGGCGAAGTATGATGCTCAAACGGAGTAAAATGTCGATCCACTGCTGGTGCCCAGAGTAAGATCAAGTGGTGGGATGCCGATGTTGGTTCAAAAATATGCGGGCCCGCTGCCAGAAAGCGCGCGCCGTTGTAAGCGGTTCCATCGAGTGCACCCGACACGTTTTCGGTAGGAGAAATGATTTCATAGACTGCGGGAATCATCACGTCGAACTCGCACCGACGGTGACTCGCGGCTGAAAGTTTCAGTTCCTCCCCTGCTACCCGCAAATTGTCCGTCACCGGCACGTAATTTCGCTTCACAAAGCGACGCGTGTCAGGCGGGAATGTTCTGATCAGCGTGGTAGCTACGACGCAAGTCTGTGTGTCCACACATCTTTGCGGAGCATTGTCCAGAATAAGCCCGCGCTGAATAGCCGATTTCGTGATCGTTTCATAAACGGCGCGAACACCGCGCTGTCGAAAAACCGTTTCGCCTTTGCAATCGAGGACGTAATCGCCCGGTTTTAGCAGCATAAGCACGTTCCGAAGCAAATCGGTCTCCCGCTTAGTTCTGTCTTTCCAAATCGGTTGTATTGCAATGAGAACAAAGATTTCGCCAACCGCGAGAAACGCCGGCACAGGGACTCGTCGAAGGATCTGGCCCGCGTTCCACTCAAAACTGATCAACTTGGTGGAAGCAGAAAGCAGCGCGCCGCTGCAAAGCACGGCAATCAACGGATAAAATGGCGGATCGTCATCATGACTTCTCACCGGCCAGAAAGTCTTGAAGGCGAGAAAATAGGAAGTACAAACCATTAGGATAAAGACGCGCCGGAACGCCAAACCCGTACCATCTGTAGCGGAAATCATTCGCCGGGCGACGGAAAGGATAATCGGCACCGCAATGATGATTGTTAGCGTGAGATGGATTCTGTAAGCGAGAGAGTCTTGAGATGCGCCATGCGCCATAAAATTGAAGTCGAACACGCAATATCGGAAATCGCGCCAGAGCCCTTTGAAGGCGAAGAAGATCATTATTGTTCCAGGAATAATTGCCGTCGAAACAACAAAGGCGGCGATGCACTGCACCAGATGAGTCCAGGACAGGGCCAGGTTTCGGCGTCCAACGAACAACAGCGTCAGCAGCGCTGCGAGACCAATCGACAGTAAAAATAGAATCGACTTCATCGAGACGCCGAAACAGAGCCCAAGCAACAGGCCGGCGGCGAGAGCGCGACGCACAGTCAGTGGACCGGTGACTAGTACCGTAATACACAACAACCAGAGCGGCGCCCAAAGATTATCCGTTCGAAATTCCAGTGAAATCAAGTGATAGCGGGTATAAAGACCGGCGAGGATTACAGCCCAGATACCGACTCGTCTGGAAAAAAGACCTGTGCCAATTTTGTAAGTGCACCATGCCGCGACGAAATACATCGGCAGCAAAACGAATCGCATTACATAAAGAATGGTGGCGCGATCGCCGATCAGCCCAAAGATCGGCGCAAGCGTGATATGAAACAGCGGCATGTGATTATCAAACAGGTCGCGATATTGAACGAACCCGCGCGCCCATCCCCAGATAACGTGAAGATGCTGCGGTTCATCGCTATCGAACCTGTAGCGCAGGATATTTACGACCCTGATCACGATCATCAGCGCGAAAAGAACTGTTGCGGCGATGAATTCGCCCGGACCAGACATTTCGAAATAAGTCGCGCCGCGCCGTGCAAGCGATATGTGTTGCAAGTTTGTCGGTGTTGCTTGCTCGAGGGCCATGTCGAAATGAAAGCCGGTGTGCTTTAATTCGATGCGGAAATTCTTTCAGCGCATTTCCGCACCGATTCCACAGCTAATAGCCAGAAAGTGGGCGATTGGAACTGGCCGAGTGAATCGATTTGCATGTCATACGATCACCATCCTAGCCGGACGACGAGCGGAATGCGCCATAATCACCTTTGTTGACTCCGACCTTGCGACGCCTGGCCAGTTTCACTTTAAGCCGAGGCGCACCGCGCGACATCACGAACGCCGTGTTCCCGGCCTCTTCCAAAGCAATGCCTCCGCGCTTGTCGGGTGCATTGTGACCATTTTTGTGAGCGGCAATAGCGAGGCCGATACCGGAGCTGGCCACCGGTGATAAAAATGCGTTTCATGAAGAGCGGCGCCGTTCGACAAGATAAAGCCGGACATGGTGATTCTGATTGAAAATCAACATTGAGCGTCTGAAATAGGCGAGCTCTATCAAGTAAAAATCTTTCCGCTTGACGGATAGATCGTCGGTATAAACCGCTGCCGCATTCCGCAGCACCTCCTCGTCCTCCGCGATGGGGACATGGTCCAATATTTTGAATTGCGGCGCGTACCACTGAGCGGAACGGTACGCAACGGGAAGAATCAAGAGCACGTTGCCGCGCTTCGAGGGCGGATAAAGTTTTTCCAAATAGCGTACGAGGCGGACTGGCGGCGCTTCATCACGGTGATTCTCTATGGCCAATGGAACGAGGATATACTGGAGCAATGCCGGAAAGCAGATTGCCGACAAGTTCCACGGTTTTGGTAATCGTAAAAAACCGCGGAGCATTATGACAAGGAGCGGCGGAAAGACCATGAGATAGTACCTTTGATCGCCGGGAAGCGCGACAAAAATAATCGCAATGTCAACTAAGAGCCAGGAACCGTGAAATCTCCAAAATCGCTGATCGATCGCGTCGCGTCCGAACCGAAAATAAGCGATGATCGCACACATTGTAAGAACGATACCGGCTGCAAGCACCCGAGGCGATTGAATGAAGCCGAACCCTTTCGAAAACCACCCGAGAATGTGCTTAGCGAATCGCACTCCGAGGTAGTGAGGGCTCCAATCGCCCGCCCCGATGTAAACGGACGGTAGGTTTAAGCGCCACCGCCATTGGCCGTACGCGAGCTCGGGATACACACGCCAGAACGGCTCATTTGGACGCAATTGAGACTGGATGTACCACATTGGCAAAAGCCAAAGGAGGCAACCAGCGACCAACAGCGCATACGCAAACGACCATGTCTTGGCGTTCGCCGAAGCTTGCTTGAGCGGAATACCAAGAATTACTGCGACAACCGGAAACAATTGCGGCCGCGTCCCAGCTGCGGCGGCGCCCATGAGAGCAGCCCAGACAATCAGGCTGCGCTTCCCCTGTTTCAAAAAGCAGAACGCGGCAAGTAACTCCGCGCTCATGAAACCGGCTGCCAGCATGTCCGTCACCGCCTTTGTAGCCGTCATCCAAACAACAGGCGTGATAAGCAGGGAAGTTGCGACCCACCACGCGAGCCTTTCGGAAAACTGGGCCCGAATAATCGAGAACCAGGTCGCGATGAAAAGTCCACCGCCAAAAGCCGAAGCAAAGTAAAGCGACGATTCCGTCGTCGCGTGGAAAAGCTTCGTCCCAAGCCACGCGAAAAAAATGAAAAGCGGATAGCCGGGTGGATGTGGCTGATGGTGCCAAAGATCGAAGGAGCGCACGCCCATCGCAAACTGTACAGCATCGATGTCATCGAGCGCAGGCGAATGTGTGAAGAAGTAAAGCGCGAAGGCGGCAAAAAAAAGGAACACGGCTTTCATCACGGATTGCTGGCCGGAATCGCATTGTTCCATCTCGGCTGAGGTCATGGTGGCCAGCGCATTCGTTGTTGTTCGGGCATCGAATCGTATTTTACCTGTCAGGCTGCCGCAAGATAGTCCTGTGAGTGGAGTGTAATTGTTATCCGTGTCGTCTCGAAAAATTCTCTGACCATACGACGTCGACCTTGTTCCCATGTTTCCGCTGATTTCCGCGGTCCTTGTTATTTTGATCGCGCTGCGCCTCAGACTGCTGCGGCCGAGCGTGAGAAAGCGCCGCCAAAAAGTCCGCTTCATTCGTAAAACGTTGGTCGCCAAGCGCACGTTCGATAACCGGCGCGTAATCGCGTCACTATCGACGGTGCCCGATCGGATTAACAATTTGGGGCTCACGATTCGATCCCTTCTAAAGCAACCGGGTAGGCGACGTCCCCTCCAGTGTTATCCGACACAATGGTGATATAATCACACGCCCGCCGGATGAGATTGTCCTAGCCATCCCGGAATTTTCGATTCGTGAACAACAGCCTTACGCGGTGCCCAAAGACGTTTCTCGTTGGCCCCGAGTCCGTGTTTTGCATTGACGCAGGATTGGGGACCGGCCACGAAATTTATTCCCATCGTTCGCGAACAGTTGGCGGCTTGTCGGGGAAACACATTGATAATGGTCGTGGAGGATGATCGCGTTTACCCGCGAGATGCGCTCGAAACTTAGCTCCATTACAATCAGCAATTGCCCTGGGCGGCTCTCTGTTTTCGCAGTGCAGCGATGCCGCGAACTCTGGACTGGCGTCACGCCAGGATAATTAAGGCGAGTGAGCTTCGCCAATCGGAAGCGGTCGCGGTGATCACGGAAGTTATTTGATTCAGCCAAGGTTCTTCGACGAATCGTTATGGGATCCCTCCCGGACGCCGCAGCGGGCGCTTTTCATGGACGACATTTGGGTCAGTGGGTGCCTAACTCGTCGCAAAGTGCAGAGATGTGGTCCCTGCGTCCTCGGCAGCGCCGGACTTTATCGCTTCACGATGTTCCTGACGGACGTCAATACAACAACAACGAGACGATCGCATTTTTCGCGGCCGCCTGGGATGTCTTCGCTTCAGATTAAGGATGTTTATTCCTGCGATGGATGTGGTGCTGCCACCACTGAACACCGAAGACTGCGAGGAAAACCGCCGCGCTGGTGACTTGTCCGACAACTCCACTTAGAAATCCTCGGCAGATCAGAGCGGGAACAATCGCGATTCCTGCGGCGATCAGCGGCGGGCGAATGTCGCTCCAGGAATCTTTCCAGTGAAAAACCCATCGCAGAGTCACGTAGCGTAAAGTTCCCTGTATCAAATAGGGCAAAAGAATACCAAACGCCGCGCCCATTACACCGAAGCGCGGAATCAACCAGAGAAGCCCAGTAACAGCGACGACACAGGTGATCGATGAGTGCAATAGATTCAAACGCGGCCGTTGCACCATGATTACGGTTTCGCCCAATGCGACAAATGCGTTGATAGCACTCGCGAGCGCGACGATGCCGAGCCAAACGCCGCCTTGCCGAAACGCTGGA
>WNFJ01242046.1_pt2 | contig 11159 bp, 11 predicted proteins | sample 5400461 | NCBI WGS metagenome assembly WNFJ01 (sample SAMN13153349, study PRJNA577476) | soil metagenome | isolation source: 115 cm saprolite on Douglas fir-dominated hillslope | place: USA:California | collected 2013-09-17 | reverse complement strand
TATGGCGCAGATATTTTCAAAGTCGCCACGCGCACTGACACGCCGATGGAGCTCGGACGTTTGCTCGAGTTCACGATAAGCAGCCGTTTGGATCTCGAACTTGCCGTCATGGGCATCGGCAAACTCGGGGCGATCTCACGTGTCCTGCTGGCTCGCGCCGGCTCGGTGCTGATTTACGCATCGGTCGCTGCCGCGACCGACGTCGAAGGCCAAATGTCGCTGGAACAACTCCGCGCATTAGGATTCGGTCTGTGAAACTGCTAAACCGCTTGAGTCTATTAACGCTCGACACTTGCCGTTTGCCCGACGCGTATAAGGTACAGATGACACTCCATCATGTCTTCATTCGTGACTTTACCCGAGCAATTACCGGTGATGCCGCTTCCCGGAGCGGTGCTGTTTCCACATGCGCTACTGCCGCTTTACATTTTCGAGCCGCGGTATCGTAGGATGCTCGAGCACGCGCTCCTACAGCATCGCATATTTTGTGTGACGCTGATCAAGCCGAGCTGCCTGGATTGGCATGCCTCCGAGGACTTTTTCCATCTCGCCACTGCCGGATTGATTCGCGCCTGTGTCGGACGCAGTGACGGCACATCGAATTTGGTCCTGCAAGGTCTGCAACGTGTGCGCTTCACCAGTTTCGAACAGGAGAAGCCGTTTCCGATCGCTAGCATCGATACTGTAGAATCGCGCGATCAGACTACCGTCGAGACCGAGGCACTTGGCGCAAAAGTGATCGAGCTTTACGGCAGTCTCAAGCACGATCACCATCAGCTTCCAGCAAAACTGGCTCGGTATCTTTCCGAATTACGCGATCTGGAAATGCTGGCGGACCTCATGGCTTCGACGTTCGTGAACGATCCATTGCGCCGGCAACGACTACTCGAAGAACGCTCGCTCAATCAGCGCCTCCGTTTTCTCATCAGATATTTACGCGACGAGATCGGCAACGCCGCCGCGTAGCTAGGGGCGATTGACCTCAATCGCCTGTTTCCGACGTGATCATATTCGCGAGGGCGCTTCGGGTGAACCGCCCTTACCGGCAATCCGCGCATATTCTTCCATTACGTAGCGGTCGGTCATTCCCGCGATGTAATCGCAAACTGTGCGATGCAATCCCTCCTTTTCGACTCGTCGCGTAGCGCCCTCGCCCAGTCGGTCGGGATCGGCAAGATACGCTTCAAAAACGCGCCGCAGCATCTCGCAAGCGCGGCGGTTCACTTCCGCGACACGCGGATGGTAATAGACGTTTTGATACAAAAATCTCCGAAGTGCCCGATTCGCTTCAGCCAATTCATCGCTGTAACGAATAAGCGGCGCGGTTTGCCGGCGCACGTCGTCTGCGCTTTGCACGCCTGATTTGGCAATCGATTCCGCGCTGGTCGCAACCAGGTCGTGCACTTCGCGATCAATGATTTCTCGAATAATCAGCTTGTGCAGCTCCGGTTCGCGCACGTCTGTGTACCGCGCGAGCACTGCGCGATGACTGTTGTTCCAGACCTCGTTTTCCTCCAGTCGCGCCAGGGTCAAGATTTCAAAATCAAGCGCGTCATCGAGGTCGTGACTGTAATAGGTGATCTCATCTGCCAGATCGGCAACCTGCCCCTCCAGTGATGGACAATCGTATTCTTCTCGTGACGGAGTGGGGAATTTGTAAGGTCGCTCATGCTTCCTCAAACCTTCACGCACTTCGAATGCCAGATTTAAACCGGGAAAATCTGGATACGGCGTTTCGAGCAGTTCGACCACGCGCACACTCTGACGATTATGATCGAACCCGCCGTGATCGCGCATGCATTCTGCCAGCATCTCCTCGCCGGAATGTCCAAAAGGCGGATGACCGAGATCGTGTGCGAGCGCAATTGCTTCCGCCAGATCCTCGTTCAACCGCAACGCACGCGCGATGGTGCGGCTGATCGACGCCACTTCGATCGAATGCGTCAGGCGCGTGCGCAAATGATCGCCGGTGCCGTTGAGAAAAACCTGCGTCTTGTATTCCAGGCGGCGGAACGCGCGCGAATGAATGATGCGCGCACGATCGCGCTGAAATTCGGTGCGATAGGCGTGACTCGGCTCACAGTGTTGCCGCCCGCGCGATTCGCCCGATTTTTGAGCGACGGACGCGAGCGCTGTGCGCTCCCCCTCCTCCATTTCTTTGCGCGTCTTCCATGTTGCGCTCATTTATCTGGAGTGTACAGGAACCCGTCGACTTCGGCTAGATCCGCTGGACGAAAGTGCGTTTCGAATTATTTGTCGGTTCACCTATGAAAAAGCGCGAAACGAAAAAGCTTACGCCTGAACGCCTCCAGCAGTTCGGGTTCGCTTACGCGCCGCCGCTGATCATCAGCGCGGCCGTGAACAACAAAATTTTTGATACGTTGGAGGGCGGCGCGAAAACGGTTGAACAAGTGAAAAAAGAAACTGGCGCGTCCGCGCGAGGCTTGCGTGCAATCATGGACGCGCTTGTCGGCTTGGAACTGCTAAAGAAAGATCGACAATCGAGATACTCTCTAACCCCAGAGAGCCAGGCATTTCTTATCAGCGAAAGACCTGGCACGCTCGCCGGATTTTTCGGATCGATCTTGCCGGTAATGACTTCGCGTTGGCTGCGGCTGACCGACATCGTGCGCGACGGACGACCGGCGGTCGCCGTAAACCAGGAAACCGAGGGCACTGAATTCTTCAGTCAACTCGTGGAGACGATCATCCCGATGAGCCACCCCGGCGCGCAGAAGCTTGCCGATCACCTGAAAATCGCGAAGGCCAAAGAGCAAGTGCGCGTGATCGACCTTGCGGCGGGATCCGGAATCTGGGGAATCGCAATGGCTCAGACCTCGCCGCAACTGCGCGTGACGGCGGTCGACTGGGCGGGGATGATTCCCACAACGAAACGCATCACTGAAAAATTTGGCGTGCGCGATAGTTTCGAATTCATCGAAGGCGACCTATTGGAAGCGAACTTTGGCAGCGGCTACGATATCGCGACGCTGGGGCATATTCTGCACAGCGAAGGCGAACAACGTAGTCGTCAATTGCTCAAGAGAACTTTTGGCGCCTTGAAGTCAGGCGGCACAATCGCCGTCGCAGAATGGCTGGTGAATGACGACCGCACCAAGCCGGTTCCCTCGCTAATGTTTTCCGTGCAAATGCTCGTCAACACCGAAAAAGGCGACACGTTCAGCTTTAACGAAATCAAAAAGTGGCTGGAGGACGCCGGCTTTAAAAAAGTGCGGAAACTCGAAGCGCCCGGGCCATCACCGCTCATTCTGGCAACAAAACCGTAATAGCGGCGTATTACGAATCTGCTTCTCATCCGCGCGTCGAAGTGTTTTGATTCGCGAGATGAAAACACCGAAAACGAAGTCGCGCTCAGAACCAAAGGCCCGGCCTGCCGCGAGAAACTTTGAGCGAAATGTGCCCTACCGTAAACCGGCGCTTCGCAGCGAAGCATTCGCCAGGGCGCTGATCGATGCAAAAGCGTGTCTCAACGATTCTGAGACTCTGTTAGCGCTTTTCAACGACGCAGCGAAAAAGGCAGCGGCAGTGCCGAGGGAGCCGTTCAAAGAATATTGGCCTTATCTGCAAACCATGTTGCGCTTGGTCCGCGCCCATCATCGCGGCGAATACGATCAAATCCCTGACAACGCACTGCTGTGGATCGTTGCTGCTCTTAATTACTTGATCGATCCATTCGATTTGATTCCGGACGCTACGCCGGTCCTCGGCTTCATCGATGATGCAACGGTGGTCGAATTTGTCACCGACAAAACCCGCCAAACGCTAGACGACTTCATGATGTGGGAGACCGTCGCAGTGTAGCCGGTCGCCCTGTGGGCGACGCCATTTGTACGAACCGCTCGCATCAAGGAGGCGCTTCGCACAGCGAAGCGGCTACAGATTTAGACCAATAGCAGCGCTGGGTTTTCCAGTAGGTGCCGCAGTTCCTTGAGATATTCGGCGCCGAGCGCGCCGTCGATGACGCGATGGTCGCAGCTCATCGTGATCGACATGCGACGGCCGACCGTGATTTGATCGCAGTCGTCAACAACTGGGATTTTCGTGACCTTGCCTACGGCGAGAATGAAGCCCTGGGGTGGATTAATGACAGCCGAGAAACTGTCGATGCCCATTCCGCCGAGATTTGAGACGGTGAATGTGCCACCCCGAAATTCTTCCGGTTTCATCCGCTTGTTACGGGCCCGATGCGCCAAGTCCTTCGCTAACGCGCTAATCTCGCCAAGCGATTTGTCTTGCGCCGTGCGAATGATCGGTGTCAGCAGTCCGTCTTCGATCGCAACCGCGACGCCGAGATCGACGTCCGCATACTGCACGATTGTGTCGTTGTCGAAGGAGGCATTCACTCGCGGCACCTTCACCGCAGCCATCACCGCGGCTTTCAAAACAAGATCGTTCACCGTAATCTTCGCAGCGTCTGCGCCTTCGCCTGCGGATTTCAATTCCTCACGCGCTTCCATCAGCGGCCCCGCATTAACGTCGATCGTCAGATAAAAGTGTGGAACCGGGCCGAGACTTTCGACAAGCCGTTGCGCAATGATTTTGCGCATCCCGGAAAGTTGAATACGCGCGCTCTCGCCCGGCTTGACCGGAGTAGGCGTTTTCGTTGCAGGTTTTGGGCCGCCGCGGTCAACGCCCGCGGCTACAGATTTCGCCGCAGCGCGAACGTCGGTTTCGGTGACGCGGCCCTCCGGGCCGGTACCTTTCACGTTGGAAAGATCAACACCCAGTTCACCAGCCAGACGTCGCGCAACAGGCGAAGCTTTCACGCGGGCTTCTTCAGGTTTTTGTTCTCTCGCCTGAGGCTTTTGTTGCGTCGTCTCAGCTCGGGCTGCTGACACGGCCGCCCCTGCGCCTTGCTGCTGCGGCGGCGCGGTCTCTTTTTGTTCGACTTCCGCGGGCGCGGGTTTTTCGGTCTCCGGCGGTCGCTGTTTTGCTTTTTGCTCTACCGGCTTCGGCTCTTCTTCTTTTTTCTGTTCGGGCGCTTCTTGTTTCGGTGTTTCCTCGCCTTCTCCGCGGACGAACGCGATTTTATCGCCGACATTCACCTTGCCGCCTTCCTGGACGTAAATTTCGGCGAGCGTCCCATCCTCGGGTGACTCCCATTCCATGGTCGCCTTGTCGGTTTCGATTTCGGCGAGCACTTCGCCGGCCGACACCTGGTCGCCCTTCTTTTTCTTCCACGCGACAAGAGTGCCTTCGGTCATCGTGTCGCTAAGTTTGGGCATCTGGATTTCAGGCATGGTTAAGAAGTTAAGCGGTTACAAGAGTTACATCGTCACAACGGGCCAGCTTTGACCGTAACTTTTGTAACTCTTTCAACTGATTTCACGCGTAGCAGACCCGCTTCACGGCGGCGACGAGTTTTTCGGCGTTCGGCAGTACCGCGTGCTCCAGGTGTTCGTTGTATGGCATTGGGACATCTTCCTGTGATACGCGGAGAATCGGCGCATCTAGCTCATCAAAAATGTCTTTTTGAATCCGGTAGCAAATTTCTGCGCCGACACCGCAGAACGGATGATCCTGTTCAACGATCACCACGCGATGCGTCTTCGCGATGGAGTCAAAAATCGCCCGTTCATCGAGCGGTTTGATCGAACGTAGATCAATAATCTCGGCGGAAATATCTTCCTCTTCGAGTTGAGCCGCGACTTTCAGAGCGATGGGAACAGTTTGCGCGTAACAAACGACGGTGACATCGCTGCCTTCGCGTTTCACCTCGGCTTTACCCAGCGGGATAAGCAGTTCTTCATCGGGCGGCTCGACCATTCCCTTTGAGCTGTAAAGCAATTCCGCTTCAAGGACCAACACCGGGTTGTCGTCGCGCACTGCGGTTTTCAACAAACCCTTTGCGTCGCGCGGCGTCGCCGGGGTGCAAACTTTCAAACCGGGTACGCTGGCGTAGAAATTTTCTGTGGCGTGCGAATGCGTCGCTCCCAGCTGATGTGCCGGACCGTTCGGTCCACGGAAAGTAATCGGGATATTGAATTGGCCGCCTGACATCATGAACATGTTTGGCGCGTTGTTCACCACCTGATCGAAAGCCACCAGTGAGAAGCTGAACGTCATGAACTCAATAATTGGTCGCAGCCCGACCATCGCTGCGCCGATGCCCAAACCGGCGAACCCGTTCTCGCTGATCGGGGTATCGATGATGCGTCTCGGACCAAAGCGCTGGAGCAACCCGGCACTCACTTTGTACGCTCCCTGATATTCGGCGACTTCTTCGCCCATCAGGAAAACATTTGGATCACGTTCCAACTCTTCAGCGAGCGCTTCATTCAACGCCTGGCGATACGTGATTTCTCTCACGACTTAGCTCCGTTGAAATACACGTAATCGTAAAGTTTCTCGACCGGTAGCTGGGGACTTTCTTCGGCGAACTTTACCGCGGCCAGCACTGTTTCCTTCGCCCGCTTGTCGAGCTGATCGAACTGTTCGTTCGTCAATTTTCCCTCGCGCGTAAGCTGCGCGCGCAGACGTATGATTGGATCATCGAGACGATATTTTTCGAGTTCGTCTTTGGTCCGGTAACTGGCGGGATCCGACATCGAATGGCCACGGTAGCGATACGTGCGCACTTCCAGAAACGCCGGATGCGGTTCTTTCCTGATCGAATCGGCAACCTCAGCGACTTTATCGCGAACTTCGCGAAAGTTCATTCCATCGACGATCTCACCGGGGATATCGTAACCTTCCGCCCGATCGACGATTTGCTTGAGCGATGTTGATCGTTTCACCGAAGTGCCCATGGCGAACAGGTTGTTTTCGCAAATGAAAATGATCGGCAGTCTGTACAGCGCAGCGAGATTCAAGGCTTCGTGAAACGAACCTTGATTAATCGCACCGTCGCCGAAGAAGCAGAGCGTGACACGATCCTCGCCGCGGTACTTGATCGCAAAGGCCAACCCAACCCCCAGCAGGACGTGCGCGGCGACGATCGCGTGGCCGCCATACATGTTGTGTCGCTTGTCGAAAAAATGCATCGACCCGCCGAGTCCGCGCGAGCAGCCGGTCTCTTTTCCAAAAAGCTCCGCCATGCATGCATTCGCGCTTGTGCCCCGGGCTAAGGCGTGCCCGTGATCACGGTACGCAGTGATTACGTAATCATCCGGCCGCACGGCAGCGATCGCCCCGGCGACGACGGCTTCCTGACCGATGTAAAGGTGACAAAAGCCGCCAATCTTCTGCGCTTGATACTGCTGACTGGCGCGTTCTTCGAAGCGCCGGATCAACAGCATTAGCGAGAGCATCTCGACTTCGTCGCGCTGCTCCACCGGCTGCATAATTAATTATCCAGCAGCAACAGGACGGAACTGCGAAGCGCGTTCCCGCGATCTTCCCATGCTTCGGCCGGCGTTCATGCAAACAACAAAAAGACCGGTAAAAATAAGATCGCTGATGAGTGAATTGCGGAAAAACATCCAGGTCGGTGTCGCGCTGTATTGAGGCAAGCCAACTGTCAGCGACTGAATCAGCCCCGCGAAATTTTTCGCGTACCCGGGATCGCTCAACCACGAGAACGTGTTCGTGATGACGTAGAACATCGTGGAAGCAACAATCGATGCAGGCAAAAGAGTCTTCAGCGACGCTCGACTCTGCAAAAGAAGGCCGAGGCATCCGACGAGCGCCAGCGCGCCGTAACGGACGAGAATCTGCGGATCGAGCAGCGGCGCGCCATAGCTGAGATTAATGATCACGTCGGAAATGAATAACGTCAGCAGCGGCACCGAGAACTTGTATTTTTTGGGGAAATAAGCAGCGCTACATAGAGCAATCGCGGCGAGTGGCGCGAAGTTGGAAAGCCAGCCCGCCCCGGAATGAATCAGCAAACCTGTCGTGACCCGATAAACGACCACTGACAAAACGAGTAGAAGCGCGGGAATCATTCCACAGAATCTATCCGGCCACTAAGATATGCAACGGGCATTTGGAATTCGTTCATTCCGAGGCAAGTTGAGGCTGTAACGCAGCGGACAAAGTCCGCGAGGGCAGGCTTTCAATCCCATGTTATGACTCAAAGTGAGTGTTCGCGGGATCTTTCGACTCCGCTTCGCGCCGCTCAAGTGGCAGATCGCCTATTTCGCCGCTAGCGCTTTGTTAAGGCGCGCCTTGCGACGATTGGCTGCGTTGCGATGAATGACCCTATTCTTGGCCGCCTTGTCGATAGCAGAAATCGCCGCGCGAATCTGTTCGGCGGTACGCTCTGGCGCGGAACGGATTTGTTTTTGCAGCCTGCGAAGGTGGGTCTTAACGCTTCGATTATGGGCTGCCCGTCTAAGTGTCTGTCGGGCACGTTTACCAGCTGATCTCGTGTTGGCCATCGGCGATCAAGAATTAATTCTATCGAACGAACGCCCGCTAGGGCGCGTGTTATAAGCGTTTGTTCGCTGCGAGTTTCGCTTTTTGCCGGGCGCCGGCGAGCGCGCCAGCCGTCCGCATTTGTTCTACGGTGAGTGCGCTGGAAGGTGGCGTCGCGAGACTGGTGACACTTATCTGCGGTGGAGGCTGCGGCGTTACGTTTGCAACTGTAGTTACCTGCCGTGGCGGCTGCGGCGTTACGTTTGCAGCCTTGGTGGCAGTTATCTGCGGTGGAAGCTGCGGCTTTACGTTTGCAGCGACGACACCGCCACTCATTTCCTGACGCAGCTTCGACTTTTCCATTTTGGGCAGCCCATCAGGAATAATTTGCACTACGGCACCGAGCGGCACCTGGTTATAAAGCTCGGCGACGTCCTTCGATTTCATACGGATGCAGCCGTAACTTGCGGGGCGACCGATCTTTTTTTCCTCCGGCGTTCCATGAATATAAATGCCGCGTTGAAACGCGTGCGCGTTCTGCGGCTCGAGTCCGCGCAACCAGATGATGCGCGTAGTGATGGGGTCACGCCCGGGAGCGTTGGGCTGAAGAACTTCACCCGTCAACCGCCGCTTATGGAAAACAGCGCCGACCGGCACGTTGTCACCGATCTTTTTTTCCACCGCTAAATAACCGAGAGGCGTGGTCATTCGTCCCCACGCGTCGCCCAAGCCGAACATAGATGTTGATATAGGATAGATCGCCACTTGACTGCCGTTGCGCAGAAGCATCAGCTTCTGATCACGGACGCTTATAATCAGCTGGTTCGAAGTGTCCAGCGGCGCGATCGCAAACGCAGACGTAGCCGAGATAAGACTAAAAATGACTGCGAGGGGACGAAGCATGGCCCAAACTTTTAATCAACAATTTCGATTTGTCACGCGGGAATTGTGGCCCGCGCCCGCGAATTGCCAAGATTAAATTTTGACCAACCACTCAAGAAGGAACTGAGACAGACGTAGAGGAATCCACCCTGAAACATCAGTAAAAATGGGACGGAGAAAAACTGCCGGTGCATGATGGCATGCACGACGAAATAGCTGAAATAGATGGCAAAGGCCAGCTCCGCCAGCGGGAGCGCCGACTTAAGGGGCCGGTATTTACAGCTTCGCCACGACTGCGATTTACGTTCAATTCCGTACTTTGGCGTCCGCGTGAAATCCGATTTGTGGTTAACCATCGCTTCGAGCACTGCCCGCGCGTTGTTGAGCGAGAGACCGATTCCTAGTGCAAGCAAACATGGCAGAAAAAGGATCTCTTTGATCCATGTTCGGGGATGCAACTCGCGTTGGGCACAAATGTAAAAAAGCCCGACCGACGCCGATGCCGCGAGAAAAATCGGAATCTCGACGAGCACTGTGCGAACCCAGCCAACCGGAGGTCCACCACTCGAAGGATATAAAAGGACGCAAAGAATTGCCAGCAGCAGGTATGCGAAATTCGACATCAAATGCCCAGTGGCTTCCAGCTTTATTCGAAACGGTAGCTGGCTTCGCCAAACGCTCGGCAATAACTTCTTGCATGTCTGGACGGAACCCTTCGTCCAGCGATGCTGCTGAGACTTAAATCCATTCATGTCAACCGGCAGCTCCGCCGGAGTGACGACATCAGAGAGATAAATGAAATTCCAGCCCGCGAGTTGCGCCCGATAGCTTAGATCGAGGTCCTCGCACAACGTGTCGTGTTGCCAGCCGCCGCTCTGCTCGATGCATGAACGGCGCCACAGCCCAGCTGTCCCGTTGAAATTGAAAAACCGGCCGCTGCGGCTACGCGCGATTTGCTCAAGTAAAAGATGTCCATCTAAAAAGATTGCCTGCATGCGTGTGAGCAGCGAATAGCCGCGGTTCAAATGCCCCCACCGCGTTTGAATCATTCCAACTTTTGGATCGGTAAAGAAATGGACGGTGCGTTTGAGCAGGTCCTTTTCCGGAACAAAATCGGCGTCGAGGATGCAAAGAAATTCGCCTTCCGCAGCAGCGAGTCCCACCTCAAGGGCGCCAGCCTTAAATCCAGTGCGATCAGTGCGATGGATCCGCTGGACGTTAAAGCCGTGCTGGCGCAATTCCTCAGCACAGGCCGCGGTAATCTCGCGTGTCTCATCCGTTGAATCATCCAGCACCTGAATTTGCAGAAGCTCCTGCGGATAATCGAGTTCGCTCACGGAACGGATCAACCGCTCGGCAACGTAAACTTCATTAAAAATGGGCAACTGCACCGTCACTTTCGGCAGTTTCTCAAAATAGCGGGCTGGAACCGGTGGCCGCTTACGGTGTTTCAAATACAAATAAATAATGAAATAGCGATGGATCCCATAAGCGGAAAGCCCGATGAGCACGCTCAGGTAACAAGTCGACCAGATAATATGTCCGATGCTTTCTTGCATGGAGATTGCTATGGCTGCGAATGGATGACGCAGTCAGGCCGACATGATGCAATTTCCAAAAGTTGCGTCAATCCAAAAATCAAACGGTTGCCAGTGAAAACTCCGGTCACATCGTGTTGATATACAGCACTCTTTTATCGAATTCGCAATTGCGACGCCGACCGGTTTGGTGATCTCGTTGTTCAGCGGGCACTGTGCGTCTGAAAATCGGCTGAAGCTACCGGAATTCCCTCTTGCCTGACACGGTCAGTAGGTGAACGGTGACTCAGCCGTTTTCTGTTAAATCCGGCATTTTATTGGGAAATTTCATGACGAAACGAAGGCGCGAGCGTTTCGAGCGTTCCAAGATTATTATTCCGATTCTCCTGGCGGGATGGATCCCGACAGTCCCGACGCTGA
>WNFJ01743103.1_pt1 | contig 11160 bp, 9 predicted proteins | sample 5400461 | NCBI WGS metagenome assembly WNFJ01 (sample SAMN13153349, study PRJNA577476) | soil metagenome | isolation source: 115 cm saprolite on Douglas fir-dominated hillslope | place: USA:California | collected 2013-09-17 | reverse complement strand
CCGCCTGCCGTTTTTATCGGTGAGTACATCCTGATATTGGTAGGAATCGGATACATGCTTTTCGGACCACGAGTCTATTCTCAGACCCGTTAGCGACCGCGAGATCGACCGCGAGTACTAAGTTTCTGTTTGGACTCTTTTGCGGTTCCGCCCTCGTCGGCGTCATCGACTTGCTCCGCGCCTGGCGAACTGAAACGAGCTGGACTTTAGGGCTGCTTATGCTCGACCCAGACATCAGGGATCGAGGCGTGGGCAAGGCTGTGGTCCGAACCCTCGAGGCATGGATTCGCTCGCAGGGAGCGAAGGTGATGCGAATTGGCGTCGTTGAGCGCAACACGAGGGCGATCAGCTTCTGGGAGCGATCAGTGCGCGGCCGCTACTCCTCGACCAGCCGCTCCATCGTCAGTGTCAAACCGTGCTCAGACGCACTCCTCGCAATTTCAACGTAACCAAGAAGCTGGAGAGCTCGGGAGGCTCCGCGCGCCCGTTGATTCGCTATCTCGCGGTTGGGATGCCGGTCACCAGGCGGTAGCGGTGCTCAGGGCGGCCCGGCCCGCCGTAGCGCATGGTGAGCTCCACCTTCCCCAACTGGCAGAGGTGATCTAGATAGCGACGCGCCGTGACGCGGCTGACACCGGCCTCATCCGCCACCGCGGTTGCCGCCAGGCCTGATTGCGACCGGTTCAACGCTTGGACGATCAATTCCAAAGTGGCGTCGGACAGGCCCTTCGGCAGGGGCTCGTTGCGGGCGGTCCTCAGCGTGCTGAAGATGCGGTCCACGTCGGTTTGCTCCGCATGGCCGATTCGCTTCATGCGATCGCGGGCCGCCGCGTAAGACAGCAGCTTTTCTTCGAAGGTCGCGAACAGAAACGGCTTGATCAGGTAGTGGACAACGCCGCCTCGCATCGCCGCGCGCAGGCTCTCGACCTCGCGCGCCGCTGTGATCGAGATCACGTCGACCGGAGGATGGTCGCCTTCGCGCAGCTGCTGCAGCACCTCCAGGCCGGACATGTCGGGCAGGTAGATGTCCAGCAACACCAGGTCTGGCCTCAGCTGGTCCACGCTCGAGAGCGCCTCGGCGCCGGTGTGTGCTCGGCCGGCGACGGCAAAACCAGACACGCGTTCGACGTAGGCGCAGTGAAGGTCGGCGACGCGGTAGTCGTCGTCCACGACAAGCGTGCGGATCATGTGGTCGCGGTCACTCTCAGTGGTAGCCGGACGGTGAACAGGGCGCCGCCATCATTGACCACGCTTACATCGCCCCCGTGCCGGTGGGCCACCTGGCGCACCAGCGCGAGGCCGAAACCGCGGCGTTTGCGCCCCGGGCCGGATTTCGTGCTGAAACCTTCCTGGAAGATCTGGCCGTTGAGGCTTTGTGGCACCCCTGGACCGGAGTCGTGCACCCTGATCACGACCTCGTCCTGCTGCTCGGTAACGGATACGCTGACCCACCGCTCGGTGCTCGACGATCCAGCCGCGTCCAGCGCGTTGTCGATCAGGTTGCCGAGAAGCGTGATCACGTCCTCACTGTCAAGCGCACTTCGAGTCATGACCGTGTCGTCACTCACTCTCAGCTCGATTCCTCTCTCTGAAGCAACCGCGGCTTTTGCGAGCAGGAGCGCGCCGAGCACCGGATCTCCAACCCTGTCCAGCAGCGCTTCGGTGAGCTCCTGGTGCACGCCTGAGGTCTGCGCGATGAGCTTCATCGCTTCGTCACCGCGACCAATCTGGACCAGCCCCGCGATGGTGTGCAGACGGTTGGAGTACTCATGCGCCTGCGCGCGCAGCGCATCGGTGAGGCTGTCCACGCCGAGTCCGCGCGCCAGGCCCGTGAGCTCGGTCGAGTCGCGCAAGGTGGCGACGTGGCCGATCTCGCGGCCCTGGACGCGAATCGCGCGCCGGCTCGCCACCAGCACACGGTCTCCTGCGAGGAGCACCTCATCTTCGTCGTTCAAGCCACCGGAGAGGAACTTCAGCAAGCGGCCCGGTGGCAGAACCTGCGACACCTTACGGCCGACACAGTCCGAGGGCAGCGCCAGCAACCGGCGCGCCTCGTCGTTCGCGAGGGTGATCGTTCCATCCCGATCCGTAGCGATGGCTCCTTCGTGAATCCCCTGCAAGCTGGCTTCACGTTCCTCCAGCAGCCCCGCGATCTCATACGGCTCGAGACCGAACGTCTGGCGCTTGAGGCGCGACGCCAGCAGCATCGAGCCGGCCACGCCGAGGCCAAGCGCGAGGAGCACCGTCACCGCGAACCCGGGCAGCTCAGCCAGGAGCTGATTGAAGACGGCCGTTTCCAGGAAGCCGACCGAGACCATGCCGATCACGCCGCCGCCGTGGAAGATCGGTGCCTTTCCCCGTGCGGAGACGCCCAGCGTGCCTCGCTGCACACCGATCCAGGTGTTGCCCGCGAGCACCGTGTTCGGGTTTTCGTCCACGGGCTTGCCGATCAGGGCCGGATTCGTGTGCGAGTACCTGATGCCCTCGCGATCGGTCACGACCACGTAGGTCGCGCCGGTCGACTGCCTCACCTGTTCCGCTGTCTTCTGGATCAGGTCGTTGGGGTCGCCGCTGAGCAAGGCGTCCTGGATTGCGCTGTTGGACGCGACCGATTCGGCGATCGCCAACGAGCGCTGCTCGTACTGGCGGTCGAGCTCCTGGCTCGCCTGCCAGACCGCAGCCGCGGCTCCCATCAGCGCCGACAGCAAGATGATGGCAACCTGGAACACCAGGATCTGGTAGGCGAGGGGAAGCCGTCTTTTCACGGAGTCGTTCCCTGGTGATCCTATTACGTCGCCGTAACGCGCGCGACGACCAAAACGACCAAAACGGCCACAACGACCGCATGGATTGCGCCGGACGCACGTGGGATCCAACCTCATGACCGATGACTCCGGCTATCGAGCTTCGTGGTGTCACGAAGCGCTTCCTCACTCCCTCCGGCGGGATCTACACCGCGCTTCGGGATCTCGACATGGTGGTCGAGCCGGGTGAGTTCTGCGCTGTAGTCGGGCCCACCGGCTGCGGAAAGTCCACCACGCTGGCCTTGATTTCAGGCCTCGAACCGGCGAGCGAAGGCGAGGTCGAGGTGTTCGGTAAGCCGGTCAATGGGATCGCCGATGGTATCGGCTACGTGTTCCAGACCGACGCCGTCTTTCCGTGGAAGACGGTGCTGGAGAATGTCGCCGCCGGACCGCGGTACCGGGGCGCTTCAAACCGCGACGCGCGAGAGCGGGCGCGGGACTGGATCTCCCGAGTGGGCCTCAGCGGTTTCGAGGACCGATATCCGTACCAGCTGTCGGGCGGCATGCGGAAACGCGTCGCGCTGGCGCAGAGCCTGATCAACGGCCCGCGCATCCTGCTGATGGACGAGCCGTTCAGCGCCCTTGACGTGCAGACGCGATCGCTTATGGAGAACGAGCTGCTTGCACTGTGGGCCGCGAGCTCCGCATCGGTTGTGTTCGTGACTCATGACCTGGAAGAGGCGATCTCGCTAAGCGACCGCGTCTTCGTGATCACCGCCGGACCCGGCACGGTCAAGAGCAACTACAAGGTCGACCTTCCGCGGCCTCGCAACGTCGCCGAAATTCGCTTCCAGCCACGTTTCGCCGAGATCTACGAAGAGATGTGGAAGGACCTCAAGGACGAGGTCCTGGTGAGCTATGAACGTCAGAAGCGCAGCGGCGCGGCTTAGCGTCCGCATGCACGCTCCCACCGGATCGGCCAGGCGGCCGCTGCCGGATCTCGCGGCGAGGCGACGTCGCGATGCACAGCGCCGCCGCTTTAACGTAGCGGGCCTCCGCCTGCTCCTCGGCGTCGTGATCCTCGGCGCCTGGGAGCTCACGACGCGCCTCGGCTGGGTCGACGTCTTCTTCTGGTCGCAGCCGTCCGCGATCGCCGACAAGCTCTGGATCTGGATCACGCAGGGCACCGACCTGGGTCCGTTGTGGGACCAGGTCCTGGTCACCATGGAGGAGACGGTCGGCGGGTTCATCGTCGGCTCGATCCTGGGCGTCATATTCGGCGTCGCGCTAGGCCGCAGCCGGCTGCTGTCCGATGTGCTCGGGCCGTACATCAAAGGCGCCAACGCCATCCCGCGCGTGGTCGTGGGCGCCCTGTTCGCGGTCGCGCTCGGTCTTGACATCAGATCGAAGATCGCGACCGCGGCGGTGCTGGTCTTCTTCGTCGTTTTCTTCAACGCGTTTCAGGGTGTCCGCGAGGTGGACCGCAACCTAATCGCGAACGCTCGCATTCTCGGCGCCGGTGATCGGCAGCTGACGACCGAGATCCTCATCCCGTCGGCACTGTCGTGGATCGTTGCCAGCTTGCACACCAGCTTTGGTCTCGCGCTGGTCGGCGCCGTGGTGGGAGAACTGTTCGGCGCGACCCAGGGCCTCGGCGAGCTGATCTATGCCGCGAAGAACAACTTCGACACCGCCGGGGTGTTCGCCGGCATGGCGTTGCTGGCTGCCATGGCGCTGGTGGCAGAGGCGTTGATCACAGCGCTGGAGAACCGCTTGATCAAGTGGCGGCCGCAAGCCGTCACCGAGGCAAGGATTTGAAGGAGGAACGGAGAATGGGTAGGCGTAGTCAACGGCTGTTCACGGCGGTCGCGGTGCTCGCGATCGCTGCCGCGTGCGGGGGCACGACCCCATCATCGAGCGGAGGAGGCACACAGGCCACGGTCTCGCTGAAGATCATGGTCGGGGGGCTCAACAAGCAGATCTACCTGCCGAACATGCTGGCCCAGCAGCTCGGCTACTTCAAAGCGGAGAACCTGGACGTTACGCTCATCGATGAGGGCTCTGGGCAGGCATCGGAGGAAGAGGTCGTCGCCGGCAACGTCGATGCAGGCTCCGGCGCCTACGTGCACCCCATGGTGCTTAACACCCTGGGCAAGAAGATCGAAACCATCTGCCAGTTCGGCATCGCACCGGGTGAGGCGGAGGTTGTCGACGCGTCGCTGACCAACATCTCGTCGGCCAAGGACCTCGGGGGCAAGAACCTGGGCGTCACCGACATCGGTTCCGGCACGCACGTTCTTACGCAGGCCATTCTCGGCAGCGCCGGGCTCGACCCGACCAAGTCACAGTACGTGGCCGTCGGCGCGGGCGACACCTTCATCGCGGCCATCCAGCAGCACAAGATCGCCGCCGGGATGACCACCTTCCCGACCATCTCGCGGCTGGTCAACAGCGGCAAGGGCAAGATCCTTGTCAGCCTCCTGACGCCGGCCGACACGCGCACGGCCCTCGGCGGCGACTACCCGTTCATCGGCATCTTCGCCAAGAACGATTGGGTCAACAGCAACAAGGGAGTCGCGCAGCGGTTGGTGAACGCCTACGTCAAGACCCTGCAGTTCATGCACTCGCACACGGCGGCCGAGATCGCCGACAAGATGCCGAATGACTACTTTGCCGGTGACAAGGCGTCTTACATAGCCGACCTGCAGAGCCAGCTCGGAATCTTCGGGACCGACTGCAAGATGCCGGTTGGCGGCCCAGAGAATGTGCAGAAGATCCAGCAGCAGTTCGTGGCGAGTTACAAAGGAAAGTCAGCCAACTTGAGCGAGACGTACACCAATGAGTTCGCCGACAAGGCGAGCTAGAAAGAGAAGGGTCGATCTGAGGGACCGGGCCGCGCCTGGTCCCTCAGGCTTTGTGCCAATGGAGACCGTCCGCAACCTCTCTCGCCACAGGCTCCGGAGCTCACTGGCCATCTTCGGCATCGTCATAGGCGCCCTGGCGCTCACCACCACGGGCGCCCTGGTCGAAAACTTCAACGCGCTGTTAGACGGACGAGTCCAGTACTTCGGGTCGAACGTGCACGTCGGCCCCCCAGCGGGACAGGCCGCCTCCCTCCTGCCGCTGACCAAGATCGATGAGATTCGCAAGGTGCCGGGTGTCGCTGCCGCCTTCCCGACTTATGACTTCCCGGCCAAGCCCGGTGCGGTCAGCGTGGCCAGCTTCGACACCCCTGACACGATCATCGCCAGCGATCCCACCGAAGCCGCATGGAGCGACCTCAAGACGACCTACGCGCTGGGCCACGCCATCGACGCGGACTCCAGCGGGGAGGTTGTGCTCGGGTCGATGATCGACAAGGAGTTCAAGAAGAAGATCGGCGATACCATCGACCTGCCGGTGAGGCCGCCCAATGCCACGCCAGAGTTCGTCAATCACACATTCAAGGTGGTCGGGATCCTCAATGTGACGCGCACCGCGCCGGATGCATTTGCGTACATCAACATCACCGACGGCCAAATGCTTCTGAAGGACAGCCTGCCCGTCGCGGTGCGTGACGTGACCGACGTGACGAACATCTCGAAATGCATCGACGTCTACGCCAAGTCCGGGACGTCCATAAGCGAGCTCGACAAGCTCGCAGACCGGATCAACGCCCAGGTCAGCGGGGTCAAGGCATCGAAACCCAGCGATCTGGTCAGCAGCTTCAGGGAGGGCGGCACGATCTTCACCGTGATGGCCGCGGCTGCCGTGCTCCTGGCCTTGATCATCGGCGGCTTGTCGGTCGTCAACACAACGCACATGGCGGTGGCGGAGCGCGTGCGCGAGATTGGCCTCAAGAAGGCGCGCGGGGCGACCACGTTCAACATCATGAGAGAGTTCCTTGGCGAGGCGACCCTGATTGGCGTCCTCGGCGGCGTGATCGGCTACGGCCTCGGCGCATTGATCACCATCCTTGTCAACGCTTCGACGCCGCCCGGCCAATCGGCGCGATTTCTCATCACCCCGAGCCTCACTATCCTCGCGATCAGCTTCGCCACCGCGCTGGGGGCGGTCGCCGGCGTGCTGCCGGTATGGCGCGCGGCACGCCTCGACCCGGTCGTCACCTTGAGGAACGAATAACAAAGAATGGCGAACGTTCGGTCCGGGTGCCGGTCGGCCCTGTCGCGCAGGCGCCGCCAGTTTGTTGGTCCGAAGTTAGCTAAGCCGTCCCTACCGGGTACCCGAACCTGAGTCGATCGCGAGCCTCACGGTCCTGACCTGTGCGTCGGCAGCACGCCGGCGCGGACAGCGCCTTTGATTTTCGAACCGAGGTGCCTCACGGTCCTGGGGCCGTGCGCTTGCTGATATATCGCCCGTGCGATAGCCATGAGCGAGTTCAATCGACGGTGTGCAATTCACTTGAACGGGGTCTGCCGCGGCCAAGTTCGAAGAAAATCTGTGACACGGCTGTGACTCCCGTGTTCCGACGGCGCGCGAAATCGACGATTTTGAACTCAAAATTGGTCGGGGGCCCGGGATTTGAACCCGGGGCCTCACGGCCCCGAATCACACCCGATCCCGTCCAGCGGGACCGGATTTGACCATTTTCAATTCGAAACTGTTACCAGATGCCACGGCTCCGCCTAGATTTGAGGCGTTTTGCTGCCCGATTACTACATGAAGTACTACATCGACCAGTCGCTCCGGGCGAACGCGGTCCCTGAGATCCGATTGTGGACATGACTGACGTGAAGGTTGTCTGAGACGCCAGACGACGCTGTGGAAGTGCGCTGACGAAAAGACGACGAGCAAAGCGGTGATTGACAGACCGAGATGCCTCGAGACCTGCGTTGCGACAGCGTCAACTATCACGAGCGCTCGGAAATCCGGTGCGAGGTCGGCGCTCAGATCGCCGGCCTCGCAGGCTAGAAGTTAGTTCTCTCCTTATTGACACTCGGAGCTCAGTTGCGGGTTGGGTATCACCCCGGTGATGATCGTGCCCGCAAAGCGAGCCACATCCGGTGTGCCGTACTCAGCTGCACCGCCGAAGCTGTTCGTGGTCACGTGCTTGATTGTGTTGCCGAAGTTCCACTCACACGTGTTGGCTCCGCCTGCGATGGACGGCTGCACGCCGATCGTCCAGAACGGGTAGAACGCCGAGCCGTGTGGCGGGGCGGTGCAGCCCGCGCCGGTCACGACGTTGCAGTCGTTCTCGGAGGCCGCTAGGTCGGTCTCGAACTGAATGTTTGGATACGGGTTGCCCTGCGCGTCGAATGGCCCCGCGTACTTGAACGGCGTAGGAAAGTTGGTTGAGCCGTTCGGCCAGTCGGCGATGTAGTCGTTGCCATCGAAGTCGAGATCGCCGTTCTGCGTGAAGTCTTGCTCGCAGGCAGGCACCGCCCAGTCCCATGTCGTGTTGACGCCGTTGACGACCACCGTGCGCGGTCCGGAGGGCGCGCAGATGGCGTCCGAGAACTCACAGAGTCCGGCGCCGGCCGGGCAGGCCCTACCGCCCTCGGTGGTTGCGTTGGTACAGACACCGGTCGTGAAGTTGCACGGTCCCTCACCGGTCCCGCCCGGCTCCAAGCCGCCGCTGCAGGTCCAGAATGTCTGCTGGTCGAAAGAAAGGCCGAGCTGATTGGAGACGCTCGAGCACGACTCGAAGTGGCCGATTTCCTGCTGCATGAGCACACCACCCTCGAGCGCGGCCCAGGGAACCTGGTTCTGCTTCGACGCAGTGTCGTACTCGGGATGGAAGGCGAAGGGCGTGCCGCCGCATGTGCGCGAGTTCGTGTTCATGAACCCGTTGGCCTCGCTCGCGACCATGAATCCTGTCTGGCCGGTGGTGAGATCGGTGACCGTGGTCATGAATCCGGCCGGCGTGTCCTGGAGCATCGCCTGCACCTTGTCGCCGGGGTTCATCTTCAGCGTCTTGCCGTTGGGCGCGAAGCTGGCGTCGTTGAGGAGCTGCGGGCTGGGCGGACCGGCGGGCACCCCATCGGTCTGCAGGTATGCGAAGTTCACTGGCTCGATGCAGTTGTTGTTGCAGAACTTGAAGTTGAAGCTGCATGAAAGGCTGTCGATGGTCAGCGCGACACAGTACTGCGTCTGGTCGCAACTGAACGCGTCCTTGAAAGGACCGAAGCCGGGCGGGTAGAACTGCAGCTCCATGAACGCGGAACCGGCGTCGGTCTTTGAGCCGAGCCCCGTGTTTGAGTCACTATCGGGCGTACAGGGCTGCTGCGGATAGGACTTCGGGTCGCACAGTGGCAGCCCAAACCAGGGGGCAATCGAAAGCTCGGCATATTTGGTGACGGAGCCGTTGGGTGTCGGCGCGGCGGCGGGATCGACCGCGAGCTGCATTAGGAAAGTCATGTGATTGCCGCTGCCTGTGGCAGCCGAGACGAACTTCACACTGGGCTCGTCGTGGCCAATGTACTTCCCGTTGTCATAGAAGCGGCTCGACCCATAGTCTCCCCTTGTGACTGGATCGGTGCAGAGGGACTTCATGTTCGACTTGGTCGCCTTGAATGCCGGGCTCAGGCCGTTGCAGTCGACCATGTTGACCGGGTTGGGCGCCACTTCGGAGGTTGATGCCGGCGCGCCTGTCGAAGCCTGAACCAGAAAGGTGAAGACAAGGATTACTGCCAGGGAAACTAATGAGGCGAGACGCCCGACGCGTGCTTTCATGTCCCATTCCCTCCGCAACACGAAAGTGGTGGCGCGACCTCGTCCGAATATACCCGCGCTTGAGTCGACGTCAAGTTTCGTATTTGGTAAGGCGATCGAGGCCGGCACCGGACGGGGCCCCTTGACGGCACTCGAGACGATCAGGACGGGATTCGGACTGCGGCGACCACCTGCTGCTGATGGTGCTGTGGGTTCGATCCGTCGTCGTAGGTGCTGACGAAGGTGGACAGACTGGCTGAGCCGCTGAAGGCATTGCTGAAGTAGTCCCCGATGAACGTTCCGATGCATGATGGGCAGCTCGTGTGTGGCGAGTTCAGCTCTACGGTCGCGGTCGACGGCCGGATCGCCTTGGGGTTCTTAGAGAGGCGCTACTCCCGGGCCGCGTGGTCGCGGTTGGAGTCCTCGCATCGCCGGCCCCGTGCGGACCGCAAAGACTCGATTACTTCGCCGGTATGGAGCAAGTGAACATCAACGACCTCGTCACGGCTAATGTCCAGCCGGCCAGCAGCGTCGCCGAGCGACAGAGCGTACACGCTTTTTTGTTGTGGATAGGTTGCGGAACTAGAGGCGGAGTCAAAGCCCGGACGCTTTGGCGGAGCAGCGAACACGCCAGGTTGGGCGGAATGGCCGAGCGCTGCCCTCAATCGCCGCGAGGCTAGAGGGAAAGGCCCCCCACCCTGCTCTCACCTACCTCGCGGACCTGAAAAAACGGAGCTCGGCCCCGACGCCTTCCTTGAGAAGAACCCGCTTGCGGTGTCAGGTGATCGAGCGACCTGAATTAATAAGTTTGGCGGGGTAGCCGCCCCCACCCCGGTCCCAAGCGCCAGCTAGTGGCCCAGGGGATCTCGGCCCCGGCGTCCACCCCAACGCCAAGCTATCCCGGCCTGACGCGAGTGTCTATAGGACTTTCGCACCGAGGGCAGTACAAGCTGACCGCCGGCTGCTCGAGCCGACGGCCAGAAATGGGGATTCAAGGCGTGGCGGGCACAGAGAGCTTCTCCTCTGCCGCAGCGGAGCTACCCCCTCGGTCTGGCCCTTACAACCCCAGGAGCGACCCTCGTCGCAACGACGAGCACTAGCTTGATATTTGGGCTCTGAAGCGTGGGGGCCGGTACTGGTTGACGATGCTTGCGGGTAACAAGAACTCGCGATAGAACGTGCCAACGACCATTCAGACGGGGCGACAACGTCCTCGGGTATTTCAAGTTCGAGTATCACGTCCAGGTCGTCGTCACCGATGTGGTCGCCAAGTGGTTGATCGAACAGCCATACGCCGCTGTAATCCGTAGGGGTCAGGTACGTCCCAGTCATCTCGCCAAAGCCGTCGCTCAGAATCTCGGCCGCATGCCGCGTTGGGTGGAACAGCTTCATTGCCCCTGGATCGTTTAATCGCATCTGATTCCCAAATCCTGCTCCGTGGGGCGCTCGGCCTCGACCACCAACAACATCAGTCCGCCGGATTCAGCAGCACGCCTCTCTCACGCAGGCGCTCTCGCAGGGCATCCACACTCACGCTGCGTGGCGTGCTCCCCGATGCGGCCGCGAGCGCTGCGGCCGTTCCCGCAGCCTCACCCATGGCCATGCAGGTGGCCATCGACCGCGCCGACGCGTGCGCGTCGTGGGTGGCTGAGAAGCACCGGCCGGCGACCAGCATTCCCTCCACGCCCTTGGGCAGCAGACACCGATACGGAATTCCGTAGACGCCGCTCTGCGGCACGTACGTCCACCGCGTGTCGGGACCTGC
>WNFJ01232183.1_pt1 | contig 11161 bp, 12 predicted proteins | sample 5400461 | NCBI WGS metagenome assembly WNFJ01 (sample SAMN13153349, study PRJNA577476) | soil metagenome | isolation source: 115 cm saprolite on Douglas fir-dominated hillslope | place: USA:California | collected 2013-09-17 | reverse complement strand
TGCGACTATGCGGCGCGCTGAAGAATTTCTTAGAGAGCACATGGATGCTCCTTTCAGTAGCCGTGGTTTGTGTAGCGCAACCAGGATGAGCGAGCGCAGTATCGAAATGCTTTTCAAAGATGCATACGGCATTTCCCCTCGCGCCTGGTCTCAGATCGTCCGGTTAAATGCGGCGCGTCATGACCTGCTCGAAAGTCAGAGCGAAGATGTTCGTGTAAGTGACGTAGCGGTACGCTGGGGTTTTTTCCACTTTGGCCGATTCTCCGCCGCCTATCGCCAGCTATTTGGTGAACTTCCCTCGATTACTGCGGCTAAGAGGCGTCGCTCCGCAGTGGCCTTTTCCAGCCCCAACCGGGTTACTTCGCCCTAGTGCACCACTTCCGTGACCGGTAAAGCAGCGTTGGGAGCGCCCACCTAAATGCCCGGGATTACTCTCTCAACCTTATCGCCTTGTAAGCTTTCATTGTCTCGGTAATCGCCTTTTCTACCGGCAGCCGTTCCATACTCGAGGCACCATAGAATCCATGGACCCCCTCAGTGCGATGAAGGACATACTCCGCATCGGTTGGCTCAGAAATAGGACCTCCGTGACAAAGGACGATCACATCGCGGTTCACGCTTTTTGCTGCATCAGCAATTGCCTGAACTTTGGCCGGGGCCTGCTCTAATGTGACGGCGGTGGTTGCGCCAATTGATCCCTTCGTTGTTAGCCCCAAGTGTGCCACCACAACGTCCGCGCCGGCTCGAGCCATCGCTTTTGCGTCGTCAGCATTAAAACAATAGGGAGTCGTCACCAATTCCATTGCATGAGCCAAACGGATCATATCGATCTCTAGACCGAAGCCCATGCCGGTTTCTTCCAAGTTTTGACGGAACAACCCGTCAATCAGACCGACCGTCGGGAAATTCTGTACTCCAGAGAAGCCGGCCTCCGCCACCTGCTTAAGAAACAGCGGCATTTGACGAAAGGGATCCGTTCCGCAAACGCCGGCAAGGACGGGGGTGTCCTTGACGATAGTCAAGACTTCGCTCGCCATTTCGATGACGATCGCGTTTGCGTCTCCATATGGCATCAGGCCGGACAAAGAGCCACGCCCGGCCATCCGGTATCGACCGCTATTATAAATAATGATAAGGTCAACCCCGCCCGTCTCTTCGAATTTTGCCGAGATGCCGGTCCCAGCTCCTCCTCCAATGATCGGACGCTTTTCCTCGATGATTTTTTGCAGCCGCTCCAGAACTTGCTTTCGAGTGAATCCCATAAGTTAATTCAGCAAAAGGAAGGCATAGGTAGGTGGGATGACTTTACTCTAAAATACATCGGTCCTAAGCGGGTGCCTGCTTTCGCTGAATTAACTCGAGGATCATTTCGACAGCTTTAGCAGCAAAAAGCGGATCATTGACATTGAGATCGACCTCAACCACTGCGATCCCCGGTTTAAGATTTGCTTTGATCGCTTCAAACATGGCTCGATCGGCCTCGCGATCACAGAACGGTTGACCGTCACCGTCGAGCATCGAAACTCCTTTGAGCGGAATCAGGAACGCCACTGGACCTTGCGCGGCGTTTGCTTTTCGCGCAAAAATTTCACCCATTCGGCGATTTTCTTCCACATTGGTCCGCATCAGGGTCACCGAAGGATTCCACTCATAGAAAAGCCGCTTTGCTTGTCGATATTTTTCCGGGACGGTTGATGGCGCACCAAAATTCGCCATATCAACACATCCAGGCACGATGAGATGAGGAATGCCACGTTGCCCCGGTGCATCCAGCCGTTCGGGCCCTGCGCTGAAGACGCCCTGACAGAGCTCGTCAGCCCATTCGGTGGTCGTGATGTCCAGTACCGCTTCAACCAAACCGTCGGCAACCAGCGTTTCCATCGCGCGTCCGCCTGCTCCGGTGGCGTGGAATACCAGTACCTCGAATCTCTTTTGCTTTAAAAGGTTCACACAGGCGCTGACGCAGTCGGTGGTGTTCCCAAACATCGACGCGGTGATAATCGGCCGGTCGTCGCTGGCTCGCGGCGGCTCGTTTTGGACCATGCCACAGACGGCGCCAGCAGCTCGAGCGTAGATCAGCCGAGAAACACGATTCAATCCGGCCACGTCGACAATCGACGGGATCATCGTGATGTCTTTGCCCCGCACATAAAACGCAACATCGCCCGAAGCGACGGTCGAAACGAGCACCTTCGGCACCCCAATCGGTAGAGCCCGCATGGCCGAAGCAATAATCGCGGACCCGCCTGATCCTCCCATTCCAATAACGCCGTCGAATCGCCCTTGCTCATACAGTTGCCGAATCAGCTTCGGCGCAGCCTGATCAAACGCTTTCATCGCCTCAGCCTTATCTTTTCGGGCTCGAATTTTTTCCAGATCAAGACCGGCAGCTCGGAGAACTTCGCTCGCATCGATATCTACCGGAAACAACGTCGTGCCAGCAAGGACACCGATATTCACAGTGAGAACTTGATGACCCAGTTTGAGAATTTCTTCGCGCAAGAACGCGTGATCTTCGCCTTTGGTGTCGAAGGCTCCAAGAATGCAGACTGTTTTGGGCATAGGGGCGAACAGGGCTTGGCTATCTACTTGTTACTCGTTTTGCCGTGTCAAGCACCAGTGCGAAACGTAATACCGGCGACCTAGGAGCGCGACTACTCGACTTGCCCGTTCGCCCGAGACCTCGGTATGATCTCGAGTGGACGGTCTGTGAGGTGTTACGCCAACACTCAGCCCAACGGTTGCAACGATCCGCTGGGAACACAAGTTTCTCAGCAAAAGGAAACAGTCGAGGCAACGATTACGGCCACTCGGACAAAAAAGGCCTGCCTCTTAAATCCTCGGTGATTGTCGAGACGCCGCCGTCGACGCGGCGTGGAAACCAAAATAACTATGACACCGATGGGAGCTTTATACCACCGTGTCGAAACAAACGGGAAAAACGTTGCTTTCATCAGAGACGAAGACGCGCGGACTTATAGCCACCTCGGTTTCGGAAACGTTACAAAACTGTTTCAATCTTGTCGTTGCGATGAACCACTTGGTCCCTACGATCGAGAGACGCTACCCCCGCTCGGAGTGGGCTAACACCGAACCGTCAGGGAAACGAGCGGATCACAATGCACAGACGGCTCGCGCGGAAATAGAAATAGTCAAAATGAAAAGCGGGACTCAAATAAAGACTAAGTCACATACCAATTGGACGAACAACACGTTCAGGTTCTTCCGTCCGAGGGATGGAAGACTCCGGTGTACGACCGCCATGCTCGGCGGCGCAGTTGCGGGCATTCTGCTGGCGTTCCCGGCAGTGGCGAGAGACGACGACGACCTAAAACGGGTCGAACACGTACTGCTTATATCGGTCGACGGGATGCATCAGTCCGATTTGGCTTGGTACGTCCAGACTCACCCTAAGTCTACGTTGGCAGCGCTGGTGGCCAAGGGCATCAACTATTCCAACGCGAGCACGCCCTTTCCCTCGGACTCGTTCCCTGGAATGATCGGGCAGGTGACGGGCGGTAACCCGGCAACCGTCGGCATTTACTATGACGACACTTGGAACCATGCGGTGTTCCCGGCCGGGACCACGAACTGCGTCGGCCCTGCACCTGGCGGAGAGGTCGCTTACACCGAAGCTGCCGACATTAACCTAGGCGCGCTCGACGCGGGTCAGGGCATCGTCCCGGCTCCCGGCAACCCGGATCCTTGGGCAAACATTCTGAAGATGACGGGCGATCCGGTGAAGGTAATCAATCCAGCGAACTTGCCCGTCGATCCCGAGACATGCGAGCCGATCTACCCCAACCAGTATCTGCAAGTAAACACGATTTTCGAGGTGGCTCACCGGCACCATTTGCTGACCGCGTGGTCTGACAAGCATCCCGCCTACCTGGCCATGTCCGGTCCGTCCGGGGAAGGTGTCGACGATTACTTTACTCCCGAGATCAACAGCAGCGCGAACAAGGCCGCTCCGACTGAGCTGAACCAGCCGGATTGGACAACGGACAACCTCTACACCCAGCAGTACGACGGCTACAAGGTTGAGGCCGTCGTCAACTGGATCAATGGTCACCGGCATGATGGCAGCGGTAACCCAGGGACGCCGGCGATCTTTGGAATGAACTTCCAAACCGTTTCGACAGGCCAGAAGCTGCCAACTTCCAGAACGGAGGGTGACCCATCGGGGAACTCCCTAGGCGGCTATCTTGCCGACAGCGCGACTCCCGGGCCGGTCTTGACCAACGCGCTCGACTTCATTGACCAATCCCTTGGCAAGATGGTGAGCGCTCTCGAGAGCCGGGGACTCTTCAATAGCACCGCGATCATCGTGTCGGCCAAACACGGGCAGTCGCCGATGAATCTCGCTGCCCTCAACCGGATCGACGATGGCAAAATTATCGCCGCTCTCAACGCTGCGTGGAACAACTCCCACCAAAGCGGAAATCCGAAGGCGACGCCCTTGGTAGCGTTTGGGGTCGACGACGACGGCATGATCCTCTGGCTCAACGATAGGTCCATCGCGGCCACAGAATTTGCGAGGCAGTTCCTCGTGAACTACAGCGATTCCACGGCGAGCGTCGACGGCAAGCCCGTCACGTCTGCCGGTCTTTGGCAGGTATATACGGGCCTGGCTGCGGCACAGCTCATCGGGGTTAAAGAGAATGATCCTCGGGTACCCGACGTGATCGGCATTGCTCAGTACGGGGTCGTCTACACCAGCCATAAGACCAAGATCGCCGAGCACGGTGGTGATCACCCCGAGGATCGAAATGTCCCGATCCTGCTGGTATGGCCCGGAGCAACTGGCGGCCTGAATATCACAGCGCCGGTAGAAACGACGCAGATCGCCCCGACCATCCTGGAGCTGCTCGGTCTTAGTCCGGAAGAGCTTCGGGCGGTCCATATCGAGGGCACGCAGCCCCTCTTCTAAAGGCACTTACCTGGATCAACTGGAGCCGGCGAAGTCTCCTCCACGAGGTGGTCGGCTCCAGCCATACCACGTTTTGAATAACCTGTTTCGCAAAATGATCAGCGGACGGACGAAGCGTTTCGCGTAGTCGGGTTTTCGCCCTACCGTGTCGCTGGAATAACCTTAGCGCCCGGGATCTCGCGCAATAGACGTTCAGGCCCGGCCGGCGAATAGACCACGATGAGCTTCATAGGTGTGGTTCCGGTATTCACGGTCGAATGGTAAATACCGGCCGGAATATAAACGCTTGCGCCGGGACCAACCTGCACGGGCGGCTTATCGTCAACCATTTGTTCGCCCTCCCCGGATACAACATAGATAATCTCTTCCGAACCGGGATGATTATGTCTTGCGTGCCCTTTTCCCTGAGACAGTTCAACGATACCGAAACTGAAGCGGTCCGCATCGGTGACCGCCGGTTCGCTGAGGAAGTGGATTTTTCCCCAGTCAAATTCCACGCAATCGACATCTTGAGTGGTAGTGATAACGCCAGATCCAAGTTTCTGCATAGCGGGAGAGGTTTTTGTTTATATCGCTAAAATTTGCGTCGGACCAAGTCATTTTGTTGGTAGGCGAAGAGTTGCGGGCGGGCCAAACCCGGCCAAACCCCCAGCGTGTCAAAGGCTCACAGTCCGGCCGTCCAACTTCGCACCAACAGCAATGCGATGCGCTGGCCGGACTGCCACCGCCGCTGCGCTTCGGCGCGCCCGAGTTCTGAGTTTAAGCAACACCATTGAGCTTGGCCGCGATTCGGCAGCTGCCCATAAGCATTATGGGCAGCTGCCGGACGGAGCCGGGTTTTTCGCCCTGCCCGCGCTACTCACCGTCCGAACAGTGTTCCTGCTGCAAAAGTGTGGCCGGCACCGGACAATGGTCTCTTATCAATATCGTGCGGCCGAGAGAACAGCCAACCGATAACCGGTAACTGCTAACCCTAATAACTCCAGCTTATTAATTTCACCGGTGCGTTCTATTAGCTGCCCTTGTTCAGATGTCCGATGGTCCTCTCACGAAGGGGAATAGAAAATGAATAAGAGTTGGTTATCAAAACTAACAAGTAAGGCGGTTATTCCGGCCGCTGTGATAGCACTTGCGATTAGCCCTAGCGTTGGTTTGGCTAATCCTCCATCCAAAGCGAAAGGAGCCGTTACGCACATAGTTCGTCATCCGGCCCGCCAAGCTGTCCAATTTCAACAGAAAACGCCAACAGCCGCTTGGGATGACAATGATGGCTTCTATACAGCGCCGCGGAGCCCTGGTTTCCACGACGATTTTGGTTCGTGATGCTGAGCGGAAATTCAGAAAGGGTTCTCACCATTACTCAGCGCCGGTTCTTTTAACGGCGCTGAGTTCAGTTTGGCTGACTTTCCCGATAAAATAGATTCTACTCGACCGATCTTGTTTACTACACTCAATTTCGCTACAAAAAGCCTGACTGCCGGCGAACGTTCATCTCGCCGGTAGGCCAGCGCGAGTTCCGACACACGATCGATGTCTGCCAGCGGCCGAAATGCAACGGCAGGAACGTGCATGTAGCGCAGCGATTCCGGAACGATCGCGATGCCCGAACCGCCTGCCACCAAACCAACGATCGCGGTAAGTTTCTCCGCCTTTTGAGCGACGTTCGGATCAAACCCTCCCTTTTCAGCGATTGCCCGCACGTGCTCATCCAGAGCCGATTTTCCATCCGGCCTGGAATAAAGGACCAGCTGTTCATTTCTTAGATCTGCGGACGCCACCCGCCTCTTTCTCGCCAGCACATGGTCCTTATTCAGTGCTAGGAGCATCTTTTCTACCATTACTGTTTTTACGGCGATCCCAGGTGGAACGTTCTCCAGTGGTAAACGGATAAAGCCTAGGTCAAGCTCTCCTTCCACTATGCGGGCCATTTGGCTGCAGGCGTCCTCTTCGGCAAACTCCAAATGAATCCCAGCCGCGCACTTCCGAAATACCGCCGCGAGCTTGGCGAGCAACCCACTGAACGGAACCGAATGAACGTAACCGATTCGAATCGTGCCGAGTTTGCCCCGCGCCACTTTTTGAGCAACAATTTTGGCTCGCTCGGCATGCTCCAGTGTCAGCTTGGCCTCTTCTAGAAAATACTTCCCTGCCTCGGTCAGGGCCACCGTTCTCTTGGTGCGTTTTAGCAAAAGAACGCCGACTTCTTCCTCCAACGCTTTGATTTGTTGGCTTAATCCAGGCTGCGAAACATGAACAAACTCCGCGAAATGGAGTCGCTCAGCGACTGCCACAAAGTACCGCAAATGGCGCAAATCCATTACTTTGTTTTCTCAAAAATTAGATCAACCCCTGAGTTCGATTGCGGCGCGCTCTTTTGCTGCGTCGACTTCCATTCCTTATTGGCGACGTTACTCGGGTTGCGTCGCGCAATGTACCTACAAATTCCTCCAGCGCGAGTGATCGAAGGGTATCCCTTCGGGTAATGAATACGGTCTCGGATCGGGCGTCTTCGGGCGATATTCGGTGTACAGCGACTTCTTTGCGCCGCGCATACGGTGCAACTACGGAGAGGGGCAGCATAGTGACACCGAGACCGGCGCCGACACAGCCAATGATTCCGTCGAGCGTTCCAAATTCCAACTGGTTGATTAAGGTGATTCCCCGTGCGACCAGGAAGCGTTCAAGACGCTGACGGTACGAGCACCCTACTCGGAAGACGAAGAGCTTATGAATGATCCCTTCCCGCAACGCGGTTACCAGCGAGCGATGCTGGGGCGCACTTACCAATACGAGTTCTTCCACGAAACCGAGAGTCGTTTGCAGATCATCATGCTCAACCGGCCCGGCGACGAACGCTCCGTCCAACCGATACTCGAGAACGGCTTGAATGAGATTTCTCGTTGTGCCCGTTTCCACCGCAATATCCACGTTCCGATGCGACGGCGCGTACGTTTTTAATAGAAGAGGTAATCGCGCTGCCGCCGTGGTTTCCATCGATCCTAACCGAAGGATTCCATGCGGTTGCCCATTGTTGGAAACGGTATCCCTTGCTTTCTGCAACAGCGCCTCAGCTTGACGAGCAAATGGCAACAGGTCGTGCCCGGCCCGAGTCAACGTTACTCCTTGATGATGGCGTTGAAAAAGCGGTACGCCCAGGTCTTCTTCCAACAATCGCAATCGAGTGGTGACGTTTGATTGCACCGTGTTGAGTCGCTGTGCTGCCTTGGTGATGTTTCCGTGGCGGGCGACGGTAGCAAAGAGATTCAGATCCGAAAACTCCATAGTCATCACTATAGCAGATGGAACCCATCCTAAACAATCATTTCTAAAGATACAAGGAAGAAGCCTAGTTTCGGCTCATTGTGAAGCCGCCAACCATCGCTGAACTGGATAACTCGCTAGCAGTGATCGACCGGCCCACTGCTCGCGCCCGCCGCCGGGCTCTCTTTGTCGTTTGCTTCGGCTTTTTCCTCGTGTTGTTGGATACGACCGCGTTGAACATCGCCACCCCGGCTCTAGGAAAAGAGTTTGGCAACGGGATGAGCGATCTGCAATGGGTGGTCAACAGTTATACGCTGGTATTTGCCAGTCTTTTGCTAACGGCCGGAGCGGTGGGGGACCGGACCGGCGCGAAAAGATCCTACCAGATTGGATTGGCTTTTTTCATGCTCGCTTCCCTATTTTCGGCCGTTTCCCCTTGCCTCCCTTTGCTGATTACGGCTCGCGCATTGCAAGGATTAGGCGCGGCCATCATGTTGCCGGCCTCATTAGCTCTCTTATCCCATACTTTTCCGGATCCTACCGAACGGAGCCAGGCGGTTACTACCTGGGCCAACACCGCTAGTCTTGGGTTTGCCGCTGGACCTCTGCTCGGCGGCGTGCTCACTACCTGGCTGGGCTGGCGAAGTATCTTTTGGATAAACGTCCCGGTCGGCATTATCGCGCTCTATTTGAATCACCTTTACATTGAGGAAGCGAAGTTAGATCGGCCGCGCGGCATCGACTGGAGTGGACAATTAGCCATTGGTCTTGCCCTCTTCGCTCTGACCTACGGTCTGATCGAGGTCGGGCGTCGGGGATGGAATGATGCCGTGGTGCTCAGTGTGTTCGGATGCGCGGCGCTGTTGTTATGCCTCTTTGTTGCCTTGGAACGTCGAAGTGATCACCCGGTCCTGCCTGGTTTCTTGTTCTCTCAACCGACGTTTTCCGCCTGTATTGGGGTCGGATTTGTACTGAACTTCAGCATGTACGGCACCCTTTTCGTTGAATCTGTTTATCTGCAAAGCGCTCGAGGAATGGACGCGTTCGCTACCGGACTTACCATTACGCCGTTTACCCTCTTGCCCACCATCGCTAGTCGTATGCTCGGTAAGAGGAGTGCAATACCGTACTTACGGTCACGCATTTCTCTCGGGTTGGCATTGGCCACAATTGGATCCGGCGTACTCGCGCTCAGTGCGTTGAGTGGGGCATTCTGGCCGATCCCAATCGGCCTCGGATTGCTGGGCATCAGCATGGGTACAATCATGCCGGCAATGACCGCCGGCGTCCTGATCTCATCCGCACCGGAAAACTCTGGTCTGGCATCCGGGCTCCTTAATTCGACGCGTCAGGTTGGTGGCACTGTCGGTGTTGCGCTTCTGGGTAGCACCGTGCAAGCGCTCTCTCCGGGCACTGGATTAGCTTGCGCGCTCGGACTCACTACCCTGGTCCTTCTGTTCGCGGCCGAGTTGAGCCGGCGGACTTTGCCGGGGAATTCGCTAAGGTGTTCCTGACGGTCGGAGGGGAGTTGCTTCCTCATTCACCAAGGCTTCAGCGGGAAAAGTGCAATGCCCGCGAATGATCCACCAACCAATGCTCGGAGGGTGCGCTGCTTGCAGCGCCCGCAAGCGGCTCCCCTCCGACCTAATGTGTTTCTTTGCGCGCAATCGCCAAATCGTACGAGCGACGGAGTAAACCGATCGCTGGTTCCACCTGATCGTCTCGTTTGATGTAAAAGCTTATCCAGCCGCTATTCGGCAGAATGTGGTGCGGTTCGGCCAAGCCCGCGGCTATCAACTCATTTCGAACGCTCTTTGGAAAAGGGATATCCACGAGATGGTCGCCATGAATATGGCCAATCTCTCTACCTCCTAAACGATACTCGGTGCCACCAAAGCGGTGAGGCTGAGCGGTCACGCCAGCCCAACTCATCGCCGCCCCATGAATCTGTTCACTTGGTTTCACTTTTTCGCTCTATATTAGCACATCGAACCAGCAATTACGGGCTCGTCCAACCTCACCTGCCGATTCTCCCGGAAGGCTTGGCTCGGCTCCTGTATTCCATATTCTGTTTTCATGATGCGTGAAGCCGAAGCTAAGGACGTTCCCGCTCTATCTCACCTCTATCACCAACTCGTTCGTTCAGTTGCTGCAGATACGATGATAGATGTCAGAGAAGATCGGATTGCACAAATACGTACTGATCCTCACAATTTTCTGTTTGTTCTGGAGATGAACGATCGCATCTGCGGAAGCGCATTTCTAACCCTCTGCTTGGATCCACTGTATCGGTATCAACCGTATGCCCTACTCGAAAATTTCGTGATCGACGAAAGTGAGCGAGGCAAAGGCTATGGGACGATGCTGGCGCGGTATGTGGAACACTTCTGCCTGCAGGCGGATTGCTCGAAAATAATGTTGCTCAGTAACAGCAAGCGTTCTGCGGCACACACTTTCTTCGAAAAACAGGGATTCTCGTCAGAGCTGAAAAAAGGCTTTGTGAAGTATCAAAGCCAGCTGCGCCACGAGTAAAATTGACGCACCTTCCAGGTGCGGAACCCGGTGCTTACTGGATACGCGGGTTTTAGCTCCGGGGTTACGAGGTTCCGCATCTAGAAGGTGCGTCTACGCGCAGCTGCCGCTACTTTCCTATTTGCCATTTGCTATTTGCTATTCGTCATTCTCGATATGCCTAGAATCGTTCGTTTTCGCGAGGTTGGTGATGCCAATGTATTGAAACTGGAAGAGTTACCAAAGCCGCAGCCAAAAGAAGGCGAAGTTCTGTTAAGAGTCGAAGCGATCGGGTTGAATCGCGCCGAGGTCATGTTCCGTTCGGGTCAATACTTGTATCAGCCAAATTTCCCTTCATTGCTCGGCTACGAAGCAGCGGGAATTGTTGAAGCGGTCGGACCGGGAGTAACTGGGCTTAAACCCGGCGATAGAGTCAGTTCGATTCCCTCGTTCTCGATG
>WNFJ01115210.1_pt3 | contig 11161 bp, 13 predicted proteins | sample 5400461 | NCBI WGS metagenome assembly WNFJ01 (sample SAMN13153349, study PRJNA577476) | soil metagenome | isolation source: 115 cm saprolite on Douglas fir-dominated hillslope | place: USA:California | collected 2013-09-17 | reverse complement strand
CGTTCGGCAGCGGGACGTACAGGGCGTCGATCGCGGGGTCGTCGATCAGTTCCTGGTAGCCGGCGATGGCCCGGCCGATGCCGTGGCCGGCCGCCCACTGCATGGCCCGGTCCTCATCGCGGGCCGCCACGGCGGCCGGCTCGCCGCCGGCCTCCCGGAGCGAGGGCAGGAACAGGTTCTGCGCGATCTTGGCGGTGCCGATAATTCCCCACCGGACGCTGTCGGCCATCGTCATCTCCCGTCTCTCCCGGGCATTATCTCGGGTATGACCGAACTGTTTCGCGGGACCGGTGTGGCCCTGGTGACCCTGTTTCATGACGACGGCGCCATCGATCCCGGCGCCACCGGCGAGTTTGCCCGGGAACTGGTCGCGCGCGGCATGCGGGCGGTGCTGGTCGCCGGCACCACCGGTGAGGCGGCGACGCTGACGAATGCCGAGCGTTCCGCGCTTATTGAAGCGGTACGAGGGGCCATCCCACCGGGAGTCCCGGTCATCGCGGGCACCGGGGCACCCTCCATCCGGCAGGCCGTCGGCCTTACCGGGGAGGCCGTCGCCGCGGGCGCGGATGCGGCGCTGGCCTGGCCGCCGCCCGGTGGCCTGGACATGGCCGGGTACTTCAAGGCCGTGGCCGACGCGGCACAGGGCCGCCCGGTGCTGGCCTATCACTTTCCCCGGGTGTACCCGCCGGGGATCCCGGTGGAGGCGCTGGCCGGGCTGCCGGTGGCCGGGCAGAAGGACTCCTCGGGCCAGCCGGACCGGCTGCTCGACGAGCTTGCCCACTATTCCGGTGCCACGTACGTCGGCTCCTCGGCCGTGCTCGCGCTGGCCGGGCCGATGGGTGCCACCGGTGCCCTGCTGGCCCTGGCCAACGTCGAGCCGGAGCGGTGCGTGGCCGCGTTCGAGGGGGACGCCCGGGCGCAGCGCGAGATCGCGGACCGGCACCTGGCGTCGGCCCGGGGCGGGGTGCCGGCGCTGAAGCAGATCCTGGCCGAGGACCTGGGCCGGCCGGTCCCTGTCCGGGTCGGATAACGCGGCCGCCCGCCCCTCGACGCGCCGAGGCCGTTCGGCGGCATACCCGGACGCGGACAGAGCTCCGCGGCCGGGCACGCCACCGGCCGGCAGAGGGCCGCCGTCGCGGTAACCATCGGCTCTCCCCAGCGCGGCGGCCTGCTCTCACCTGTCGGAGCCGCCTACGCCTCCACGCCGGTTGCCGCTTTGCCGCTTGCTCGCTCATGGCGTACACCAGCGATGGCATCTCATATTCGAGATACCATCAGATGTATGGAGCAGGAAGCTGAGCCCCGCGAGGCCGGTGAACCCGCCGGGGACGTGCCGGACTTGCCGTTGCTGCCCGGGTTCCGGGAGATGGCGCTGCGGCGCATGTCGGCCGAGCGCCGTCGGCTGGTCGCCGACCTTACCGAGCAGCGCCGGTTGGCGGGGCTGTCCCAGACCGAGGTCGCGGCGCGGATGGGCACGTCGCAGTCGGCCGTCGCCCGGCTGGAGACCGGGGACGCTGACGTCCGGGTCTCGACGCTGGAGCGGTACGCGGCCGCGATCGGCAGCCAGCTTGCCTGGCAGGCACGGTCGGGGCAGGACCGGCCAGGGGAGGGCCAGCCAGGGCACGACCAGCCTGGGCTGGATCAGCCCGGGCTGGAGCGGGCGGGCCGGGGCCATCCCGGGCAGGCGCAGCCGCACCTGATGCAGCCGGGGTCCACGCAGCCGGAATCCGTGCAGGCCGAGCAGTCGCAGGCAGAACTAGGGCAGGAGTATCGCTGATGATCAAGCCGCGCACGCAGGGCTCCCCGCTGCAGCCGTTCCCGCCGGGGCCGTTTCCCGGGCCGGGACCGTTTCCCGGGCCCGGCCCGCGCCCCGGCCCGCGGCGGCCCGCGCCGCCCGGACCGGAGCCAGGGCCGGGGCACGCCCCCGAGCCGGCCCGGCCGGCACAGAATCCGGCGATGGCGCCTGCCCGGATCTGGTTCGACCCGCGGGGATGGCCGGAGACGCTGTACGAGCGCCTGTTGGACCGGCGCATCGTCATGGCCCACGGGTACCTCGACAGTGACGCGGCGACCCGGCTGTGCGCCCAACTGCTGACCCTCGACGCCGAGGGCACCAGGCCGATCCGCCTCGAGATGCAGAACCTCAACGCGGAGCTGCCCGCGGCGCTCAGCGTCATGGGCGTCCTCGATGTCGTGCGCGGGCCCGTGACCGCCTGCGCGGGCGGCCGGATCGAGGGACCGGCCATCGGCATCCTCGCCGCGTGCCGGCACCGGCAGGCCTACCCGAACGCGCTGTTCGTGCTGTCCGAGCCGCAGGTGAGCTTCGACGGCACGGTGACCGCCCTGGCCTCCCGCGAGGAGCAGGCCCGGGTCATGCTGGACGATCTGTTCGGCCGGATCGCCGAGGTCACCGGCCGGGACGTGGACCAGGTGCGGGCCGACGCCCGCCGGGACCGGCTGCTGCCCGTGGCGGAAGCGATCGAGTACGGCCTGGTGGAGGGGCAGGCCACGGCGCGCGGCCGGCCAGGCCTACCGGGGTTCCCTGGGTTCCCGGGGCCGGCCCGGCCGCCGCGGCAGGGCGATGAGGGCGGCGGCGACGGCGGCCCCGGCCCCGGCGACGACCAGCCAGGCGGAGACCGGCACCGGGACGGCGAGCACGACTAGCACGGTGACCGCGGTCAGCACGCCCCAGCAGGCAGCGGGGAGCTGGAGCCGCAGCCAGCGGGCGGTCACCGCGGCCGGCATCACCCCGGGGGCGTCCACCAGCAGCAGGTAGCCGAGGATGAGCAGGCCCTCGCCGGCCAGCACGGCGAGAGCCTGCTGCGTGAGGGCGGATTCGAGGACGGCGGCCATGGCGGCCAGCGTGCCCACCGTCCGCCGGCGGGCCAGCGGCCCGGCCAGGCTCGCGGCCACGAGCAGCAGGCCGGCGAGGACGAGCACCCGGCCACCGCGGGGCAGTACCGGCGCCGGCAGGATGATCATGCCCACGCCGAGGCAGCCGGTGACAGCGCGCAGCGCCATGCCCGCCCACGCGATGCGCTGGCCCGCACTCGGCACCGGACCGCCGCTCATCACCGGACCGCCCGGACGGGACGGCCGCGCAGCGATGCCTGCGCCGCGGCCAGGCCGGTTCCGCTGTCCCAGGCCAGCACCGGCACCCCCAGGCCGTTCAGGCTGGCGCGGAGCGCGCTGCGGTCCAGCCGCCAGAGCCTCACCGCCAGCTGGGCGGTGGGCAGCCGCGGCTCCGCGGGCGGCTCATGGGTGAGCACGTCCACGATGACCAGGGACACGCCGCGCTGGCGCAGGTCGGTCACCGCGTTCAGGGCCCGGCGGTCCAGCAGCGGCGAGAACAGCACTACCAGCGCGCGCGGTGGCAGCGCGGTCCTCGGCACCCGGTCCAGGTCCGGGGTGGCCTCGCTGGGGAAACGGACGCCGAACGCCATTTCAACGATCCGGAAGAACTGCCGGTTGCCGGGGGAGGGGGCCAGCCAGTTGAGCACGCCGCCGAGGACCACGACGCCGACCCGGTCGCCGCTGCGCAGGTAGGCGGTGGCCAGGCCGGCCGCACCGCGGACGGCGAGGTCGAGGGTGGTGTCACCCGGCGGCCCGACGTCAGAGAAGGCGTCGATCATGATCACCAGGTCGGCCGCGCGGAGCGCGGCCCGCTGGTTGACGTGCGGCTGGCCCAGCCGGCTGGTCACCGCCCAGTTCAGGTCGCGCAGCCGGTCACCGGGCTGGTAGCCGCGGATGCCGAAGAACTCGATCCCGGCGCCAGGTGCCGCCGCGGTGTGCTCGCCGATCCGGCGGAGCAGGTCGGCAGGCAGCAGCGTGGCCCGGGCCGGCGGCGGGTGCGGGAAGACCTCGATCACCCCCGGCCGCAGCACCAGGCTGGCCTGGCCCATCCCGTCGGTGCACCGGACCGTCACCGCGCAGATCTGGTGGCGCCCCCAGGCGTGCGGCCGGAGCACCCAGCGGGCGCGGGCCGGGTCCCCGGCCACCACGACCTGGGTCGCCGGGCCTTCGGCGAGTTCCACCGCAGGGCCGGGCTCGGCGTGGAACGTCACCTCGTCCATGGGCGTGGCCAGGGTGGCGACGACCTCGACGTCCTCACCTTCGAAACACCGCGACTGAGCCGTGGTGACGGCGGCGGCCAGGGCCTGCGGCCGGGTGCCGCGCCCGGCGGCCGCCAGGGCGGCCAGGGCGGGCGCGCCGAGCAGCAGCAGGCTGGCGTGGCGGGTCAGGACCGCGGCGATGATGGCGGCCACCGCGATCGCGGCCAGCCTGCGCAGCCGGGGCGCGGCCTGCCAGGCGGCGGGCCGCCACCCGGGCGCGGCCGCCTGCTGGGCCTCGCCAGGACCCCGGTCCCTGGCTACCGGTGCGCCGTTGGTCACGGGAGCCGTCCCTTACTGATTGGCCCGGGGCACCGGTTCGGCCGTGAGGATCTCCGCGATCAGGTCCTCACCGGTCACCCTGCGCACCCACATCTCGGGGCGCAGCACCAGCCGGTGCGCGAGCGCGGGGACGGCCACCGCCTTGACGTCCTCGGGGATCACGTAGTCGCGGCGGTCGAGAGCGGCGTGACCGCGGGCAAGCTGGATCACGGCCAGGGTGCCGCGCGGGCTCGCCCCGACGGTGATCTGCGGGTGGGACCGGGTCGCGGCGACCAGGCGGACGATATAGCCGAGCAGGTCATCGTCCAGATGGACCTGCTCGAGGGACTCCCGCATGGCGATCAGGGCGCCGGCGTCGAGGACCTCCGCGGGCCGCGGCGGCGCGGAGCCGCGCTCCAGCCTGCGCCTGGCCATCTCCGCCTCACCCGCCTCGTCCAGGTAGCCCAGCCGGATCCGGGCGATGAACCGGTCAAGCTGCGCCTCGGGCAGCGGGTAGGTGCCTTCGTACTCGATCGGGTTGTCGGTCGCCAGCACGACGAACGGCTGCGGCAGCGGATGAGTCTTGCCATCGACGCTGACCTGGCCTTCGGCCATGGCCTCCAGAAGAGCGGCCTGTGTCTTCGGCGGGGTCCGGTTGATCTCGTCGCCGAGGAGCAGGTTGGTGAAGACCGGGCCGGGACGGAAGACCGCCTCACCGGTCCGCGGATCGAGAACCGGTGCGCCGGTGAGGTCGGCGGGCAGCATGTCCGGGGTGAACTGGACCCGGGTGAACCCCAGCCCGAGGGTGGTGGCGAAGGTGCGGGCGAGCAGCGTCTTGCCCAGGCCGGGCAGGTCCTCGATGAGGATGTGGCCCGAGGCCAGGATGCCGAGCAGCACCTGCGCCACCGCTTCCCGCTTGCCCACGATGACGCGCTCCACCTCGGCGAGCACCTGAGCGCAGCGCTGCGCCGTCGCGGTTACCGATGGGGCGAGGGTCCGGGTCATAGCTGCTCCAGCCGGTCCACGATGCGGGCCAGGGTGCGCAGGTCCGCTCCGGGAGCCTTGCTGTCGGACGAAGGCGGCCGGGACGGGTCGATCAGCGGCCAGACCACCCGGTGCCGCTCCGCCAGCACCGACTCGAGCAGGTGACTCAGCAGCCGGCGGAGGCCGTGGTCGAAGTGCCACTGGGAAACCGGCGCCCAGCTGACATCGGAGCTGATCTTGGCGTAGGCGGGGAAGTCGGCGGCCCGCAGCACGGGGGGCGCGGTGCGCCAGGGCCAGATCCGGTGCCGGCCCATCCAGGCCCGGATCGCGCCGGGGCGCAGCGCGCCGCGCTCCCGCACCCCGCCCGGCGTGCTGGCCAGGGCGGTGATCAGGGCCAGGACGGCCAGGCAGTCGGCGGCGATGACCAGGCCGAACTGGCCGCTGACCGCGAACGCCGCACTCAGGGCCAGGAGCGCCACAACGGTCACCACCGCCATCCGCCACACTCGGTTCATTTCCTGGCCTCCCTAATGAGACGAGACGTCGTGCCGGAGGCGTGCGGGCGAGCGATGCGGCGTTCGGCCCGGCGGCGGCGTGACACTGCCTGTAGTCGACAGAAGTGTCATGCGTTACCGCCCACGTCGGCCTGGGCCAGCGTGCCGCTCAGGTCAGCTTGTACCTGGGCCAGCGCTCCCATGGCCGCGGCCCGGTCGGCTTCGGTCATCGGATGGCTGCTGTACCGCGCCCGCCGGAACAGCCCGGTCAGCGTGCCCGCCCAGGCGGAGCGAACCAGGCCGCCCGCGGTCGCCCGGCCGAGCACCTCCGCGGGCGTGTCCGCCAGCCGCGGCGGCGAGCCCGCGTCGGCCAGGCTCCGTTCCATGGCCGCGTAGCAGCCGATGATGGCGGTCCGCGGATCGGGGTCCTCGTGCAGCGCCCGCGCGCCGGCCGCCAGTGCCGCCGCCAACGTCGCCGCGGCAGGATCGGAGGCGTCCTCGGACGCGGGGCGCGGGATGGGTTGACGGCGCCGGTAGGTGATCAGCGCGGCCGCCGCGAAGGCGGCCACGGCGAACAGCACCAGCAGCGGCCAGGGGGTCCCCGGCAGGTGGTGCCCCGAGGGGCCGGCTGTCGTTGCCGTCTGGCCTGCCGTCCGCCGGGCTGGGGCCAGGCGCTGCCGCATCCGCAGCAGCTTGGCCAGCCCGAAGACGACGAGCGGAAGCAGCAGCAGCCACAACAGCGACCGGCGCTGGCGGCGCAGCGGGACACCGCTCTTGCGGGCCCAGATGAACCTGGCGATCAGCAGCGCGATCCCGGCCAGCGCCAAGACCACCTCCGCCACGGCGGTGGCCCAGTACAAGGCCCGCCCGGTCAGCCCCAGGATCTCCGGGCTGGCGGCCGCGGAAAACGCGCCACCGGCCCGCAGGCCTATCGCCGCGACCGCCACAAGCAGCAGAACGGCTGCCGCCCGGCGCATGTCCGCACCGCCGCGAGCCCCCTTTCCCGGCATGGCACCTCCAGGCCCTCGGCCATGACCGTCGGCGCGGTCGCGGCCAGGAGGCGGGGCTCGGCACCACGGGCGAGCGCCGCTACCTGCGCCCCAGTCTGCCAGCCGGGCTGCCCGCTGCCCACCGGGCGAAACGGCTCTGTCGCCGGATTGAGGCTGCGAGGTAACATCGCACACAACCACACGGGAGCTCGGGCCAACCGGGCTGAGAGGGTGGCTGGCCGCCGGCCTGCGCCACCGACCGTCTGAACCTGACCGGGTAATGCCGGCGTAGGGAGGCCGTCGTGACCGCCACATCCACATCAACTCCGGACGCCTTTGTCACCGTCCCCGGCGACCGGCACTCCGAGGTGGCCCGCACGCTCGCCGAACCGGTGCCGCAGGCGCTCAGCGCCCTCGACCAGCTCGGCCTGTGGGGCAACCTCGGGGTGAGCCTGCTCGGCTTCACCGGCGCGGTGGTCACCCTCGCGGTCGGCGGCCTCACATCCGCCGTCCGCAAGCGTGACGATCGCGCCGTGCCCACGACGGCGGCCTGACCGCGCATGACGACACCGCCCAGCGCGGAAGGCGGCGCGGCGGCCGCGGGGTTTCTCGCGCACGGCATGGGCAAGACGCTGGTCGAGCCCGACTGGCCGCCGCTCACCGGCGACGAGGTCAGCGCGGTGCTGGCCCGGTACGAACTGCCGTGCGCCCCCGCGGTGCTCCGCTGGCACAGCCCCCGGCCGATGTCGGCCGCGGCCATCGTCGGCTGCGGCGGCGCCGGGGTGTTCGTCAAACGGCACCACAGGCTCGTCCGCACCGCCGGGCAACTGGCCGCCGAGCACGCCCTCGCCGCCCACCTGCGCGCCCTCGGCGTGGCCGTGCCGGCGGTGCTGCGGCAGCCCGGCGGCGCGACCACGGTGGCCTCCGGCGACTACACCTACGAGGTGCACGCGCTGGCGGAGGGGGTCGATCTGTACCGGGACGCGCTGTCGTGGTCACCGTTCACCAGCCTGGCGCACGCCCGTGCGGCCGGAGCGGCGCTGGCCCGGTTCCACCGGGCCAGCGCGGGTTTCGGCCTGCCCGAACGGCCGCCCGCGGTGCTCACCAGCTCCTGCGCGGTCATCACGGCAGCAGACCCGCTCGCGGAGGCAGGCCGGCTGGCCGCGCGACGGCCGGGGCTCGCCGGTTACCTGGACCGGCGCCGCTGGCGGGACGACCTCACCCGGTACCACCTGCCCGCGATCCGCCAGGTGGCACCGCTGCTCCCGGGCCTGCGGCGGCTGTGGGGCCACGGGGACTGGCATCCGTCCAACCTCACCTGGACCTCGCCCTCCCCGGACGCCGGCGTCGCCGGCGTGATCGACCTTGGGCTGGCCAACCGCACGTTCGCCGCCCACGATCTCGCGGTCGCGATCGAGCGCAGCGCCGTCGCCTGGCTCGACCTGGCCGACACCGGGCAGGCCGGCGCGGACATCCCCGCCGTGGACGCCCTGCTGGACGGCTACCAGGCGGTCAGCCCGCTCAGCCGGGCCGAGCTTGCCGCCGTGGCCGGGCTGCTCCCGGTCGTCCACCTCGAATACGCGCTGTCGGAGGTGGAGTACTTCGCCAGCGTGGTGTGCTCACCGGAGAACGCCGATCTCGCCTACGACGGCTACCTGATCGGCCACGCCCGCTGGTTCACCGGGCCGGACGGCCTGGCGCTGCTCAGCCACCTGCGGGAACGGGCGGACCGGCAGCCAGCCGTTCCCTGACCACCGCCATGGGAGCCGTGGTGCCCTCCGCCAGCACCCAGCGGTTCTCTATCCACCAGGTGCACCCGGCCTGGGCCCACGGCGTGACGTGCGCTGAGGCCGCGCCCGGGTCGTCCGCGGGGGTCTCGCCCTCGGCCACCACGTCCAGGTCCGGCCCGGCTCCGTGCTCGGCCAGCCACGCCCGCACGTCGCGCGCGTCCTGCGGTCCCGCCTCCCGGCCGCCGAGGTCGTACTGCGGGATGATCCCGTCGCAGCGCAGCACGCGCCGCATCGACTTCGGCCGCGGCCACACCCCGACCACCCAGATCGGGATCCGCCCGGAGACCGGCCGTACCGCCCCGACCAGATCGTCGCCTTCGCACTCGAAGTCGTAGAACTGCCCGTGGTAGCTGAGCCCGCCGTCCCACAGCGTCCTGACGAGATCGATTCCCTCGTCGAAGCGTTCGGCACGAAGACGCTTGTCCGTCTCCTCCCCGGTGTCGGGGAGACCGGGGCCGAGGGCGCCGATGCCCACCGCGAGGATCGCACGGCCCCCGGATAGCTGGTCCACCGTCGCCACCTGGCTGGCCACCTTCCAGGGCCGGCGCCACGGCAACGGGGTGAGCAGGGTGCCCAGGCGTATCCGCTCCGTGCGCGCGGCCATCGCGGCCAGCAGGCTCCACGCGTCCACGCCGTAGGCCAACTCCGGGACGAACACCCCGTCCCACCCGGCCTGCTCGGCGAGGACGGCCTGCCCCAGTTGCTCCGTGGCCGGCCCACCGGGCAGAACGAAACCAGTCAGCATGGTTTCGTTCTACCAGGCGGCTACGACACCGCCGCCTGGCACCGCCGATCGCCGGCCCGGAGGTTATGGTCAGCCATGATCCGCTCGCACATGTCCATCAGGGACTCGCTGGTGGTGCTGCTCACGCTCACCACGGGCGCGGTGGACGTCACCTCGTTCCTCGCCCTCGGCAACGTCTTCAGCAGCGTGGTCACCGGTGACATGGTGCTGCTCGGCGCGGCGGCCGGCACCGGCAGGCCGGGCCTTGCGGTGCACAGCGGCGTGGCCCTGGCCGGATACGTGGCCGGCGTGATGGCGGGGGGCCCGCTGGCGGGCCGGCGGCAGCCTGCCGCCGGGGCCTGGCCGCCGAGCGTGACCGTCACCCTGGCGGTCGAGCTGGTGATCCTGGTCGCGTTCAGCGTCGGCTGGGAACTCGCCGGCGCCCACCCGTCCGGCGGCGGTCAGCTCGCGCTGGTGGCGGTGCTCGCGGCTGCGATGGGCCTGCAGGCGGCCGCGGTGCGCCGCCTGGGCCAGATGTCAACCACCTACCTGACCAGCACCCTCACGGCCCTCATCGCCGGGCTGGTGACCGGCAGCAAGCCGGACGGGACGGCCCGCAGCCTGGGTGTCCTGGCCACCATCATCATCGGCGCGATCGCCGCGAGCATCGTCCTGGAGGAGGCCCGCGCCTGGCTGCCGCTGGTGATCCTGCTGCCGCTCGGCCTGGTCATCGTGGCGTCGGTGGCTGGCTTCGAGCGGGTCAGGGATCACCTCACGCCCAGCCGCGGCCAGTGAGCCGCGGCGCAGCAGCAGCGCGATGGCCAGCGCCGCGGCGGGCGGCAGGGTGATGAGGGCGGGAAGCTGGTAGCGCCAGTTGAACTCGAACACGTCGGAGGAGAGCAGCGCCGCCGCGCCGGTGGTGAAGAACAGCGCGCAGGCGAGGGCGGCGGCGCGCTGCGCCGGGGCGGCCCGGCGGCGCAGCGCGGCGAGGCTACCGGCCAGCCCGGCGAGGACGGCGAAGGCGAACAGCGGCCCCGGGGTGTAACCGCCGCCGCGCTGGTAGGCGCGCAGGAAGCTGGCCAGCGGCTTGACCACGGCCGGGTTCCCGCCGGAGAAGTCCGCACCGGTCCCGATGGTCTGCTCCGCGCCCTCCGGGGTGAAGGTGCCGAACACGAAGGCCCCGTGGCTGATGACGACGTACGGCGGGTACTGGGGGTAGACCGTCTGGAACTGCCAGCGGGTGATCGACGGGTCCCCGGTGCTGGTGGTCCGGCCCAGCGCGAACAGCTTGAGCGTGTCCTTGCCGATCGAGGCCAGGACGTCGACCGGCTGCTGCTTCAGCACCCGGCGGTCGAAGTCGCTGGTCACCCGGCCGCACATGGTGGCCACCTGCTGGTAGCGCACCGTGCCGCCGGTCTGGATGGGCACCGACTTGTGGCACAGCTGCATCAGGGCCAGCCGGTCGGCCTTGCTGAGGGATGGGATCCAGGCGCCCCTGATCGGTGACTTGGGGTTGTGGTCCAGGCCGTCGGGGCCGAGCAGCAGCTTCTGCGTGGCGTCCGGGCAGAGTCCCCGCTCGTACCCGGGAAGCTGCAGGGTGGCGCAGTTCGCCGCCTCCGCCATCCGGCCGTAGATCGAGCCGGAGGCGTAGGGGGCGAGCGAGAAGCTGTGCAGTTGCGGGTCGGCGTAGTTCCGGTAGCTGCCGGCCAGGATGGGCAGCGCGAAGGCCAGGCCCAGCAGCCCGGCGTGCTTGAGCCGCGGGCGCCAGCCGGGCGTCACGATCAGCAGGTATGCCACGGCGGGCAGGATG
>WNFJ01552885.1_pt1 | contig 11162 bp, 9 predicted proteins | sample 5400461 | NCBI WGS metagenome assembly WNFJ01 (sample SAMN13153349, study PRJNA577476) | soil metagenome | isolation source: 115 cm saprolite on Douglas fir-dominated hillslope | place: USA:California | collected 2013-09-17 | reverse complement strand
CCGCCTCGGCTGGATCGCGTTCAATCGCTTGTTTAGCAGCCAAGAACCGAAAAAAAATTTTCAATGCAACCACGATCAGCTTGATCGACGACGCGGAGAGGCCGGCCCGTTTACGCTCCGCAAGATATTCGCTGATGACCGGTAGAGTCACACCGCGTGGACTATCGATTTTTTTACTGGCAGCGCACCAATGCGCGAAGTCGCTTAGCGACCTTTGTGTGGAGAATTGGTAATTTTCTGAAAGACCGCGCTCGACTGCGAGGAAACGGATAAACGAGTCGATTAAATCTTCCACAAGGTAAAAGCTAAATGAGGAGTGACGAGTGACGAGTGGAAAATTTGGCGTGACATAGAGGCGACTCCGAAACTGCCGGCGATACCCAGTGCGGGACGAGCGTGCCGAACACCAACGTGCCAGCAACATCGCGCTGCGATGTTTGGCGCCAAAGGCGCTCTCTCACGCCAGCCTGGGGCATCGCCCCAGGAATCCAATCATATGGGTAACCAAGCGCTGAAAGCGCGATTCAGTTCAGTGATGTTCTCAATCTCAAACGTACCGTTCGCGGAATTCAATGCCGTTCCAACGATGGAACGAATGACGTCACCTGTGAGCCGCGCTTTCAGCGATAGTGCTTCTCTGCGACCCACGAACCCTGGGGCGATACCCCAGGCTAAAGCTTGCACAGCGCCTTTGGCGCTAAACACATCACACCGCGACCGCAGCGAGCCGGCACTTCGATCTATTGACAAGGGAAGGCGGAATGTCTGATGTTTCAATACGATGAGTTTGGATCTCAACATGATCTTGAAAGATTGGCCACATGAGAGCGGCAGCATCAAAGTACGCAAGATCGCCGGCCTCGATGGCCGCGAGAAATTGCAACTGCGGGTCGATCTCGGCGTGTTGCAAATGGAGATAAACGGGCGGCCAGATGGCCGGCGTCCGCACAATTGCGAATCGCTTTTAGAGCATCATCAAAAGCGGGCGGCCCGGGCCGCGCAGAAAGGAGACACTTACGAGCTTACACCTGAGCAATGCGCGGAGCTTCAACAGGAGGGCATCCAATATTATCATCGTTACCTGAGCCTCTTTCAGATCAACGATTTCGAAGGCGTCGTGCGCGACACGCAACGCAATCTCGACCTTTTTACTTTCGTCGCCGAACACATAGACCGCGAAGAATTCTCCTGGGCCTTGCAGCAGTTCCGGCCTTACGTTCTTATGATGAATACGCGAGCCAAGGCATCCATTCTGCTTGCCCAGGGAAAATTTGCCGAGTCCATAGCCGAAATTGAGCGTGGTCGTGAGGCGATTGTAGATTTTTTGCAACAGTCAAATTTTCCGGAGTTGGTGTCGAAAAGCTCGGAGATCGCGTTTCTCGACGAATGGCTTGAGGAAGTAAAGGCGAAACGGCCGCTTTCGAAATTGGAGGTCATGCAACGCGAGATGGAAACTGCGATTGCAAAGGAGCTCTACGAGCGCGCTGCCGAGTTGCGCGATGCGATCAAGCTACTGAAGACGCAGAAGCCGGCCTAACCAGCCGTTCGAACCAGCCATATTGATCGGCGGCGGCGATCTACTTATTTGACATATGAAGGCTGCGTTTTATCCACTGGTCCTGACAGCTTTTGTCGTCCTTCCGGTCCGCGCGGATCTTACGGTCGTCTATTCGACAACGGTAGAACCAGCAAGCCACGGTCAAAAGTCGCAAGCAACTCCCGCTACAGTCGCAGCTGCTACCAATATGACCATCAAGGTCAAAGGCGATAAAGCGCGTATTGACGCTTCTCCGCAAGTCACTGCAATTTTCGATGGCACAACTGGCGAGCTGATCAATCTGCTGAACGATCAGAAGACCATCGTCCGCATTTCGCCGGATAAAATGAGAGCCATTGCGAATATGTTAAACCAGTTCAGCAGTAACAAAGCGGGCTCTGACAAACCCAGACTCACATCCACTGGCCAGAAGGAAATGATTAATGGTTACGATACTGAGCAATACACCTACGACGGACCTGATTTTAAGGCGACCTATTGGATTGTACCAAACTATCCCAACGGTGCCGCCGTCCTGGCGCAACTTCAATCGATCAAATCGGAACTTTGGGACGCGGCCAACACGAAGATGCCCGACTTTCGAGATTTCCCCGGTCTGCCGATACGGATGCGCATGATCGTCGGTAAGGAAAACCCGGCGGGCGGATACGGCAACGGTGCCTCGGGGCATCCGACGGAAATTACGACCAACGTGACAGGCGTGAGCCTCGATTCGATTCCTGATAACGTGTTTACCGTGCCTTCTAATTTCAAAGAAACAAAGCTGCCGGATATTTTTAACAAAAGCGCGACTCCCTCTGTTTCGCCGAATCCGTAACGCAGACGTTTTCGGCCGAAAAGCAGAGACGTTTTCTGTGGAGGCAGCCTTGTCGGCTGCATGTATCGCATTTTGCGGACGACACGCCTGCCGCTACAGTTCCTAGCCATGCCTTCACTTGTGCTGGCATCGAGTTCACCAAGGCGATCTACGCTGCTTTCGGACGCTGGATTTCAATTTGAAATCGCACCGCCGCGGCTTGCTGAAAAATTCGATGTCGGTGTTACATTGCGCGAGCTCACGCTCTGGAATGCGATTCGAAAGGGAATGTCCGTCGCACAAACGCGGCCCGACGCCGTCGTGATTGCAGCCGACACGCTCGTCGCGCTGGAAAACAAAATCATCGGTAAGCCGTCGGATTTGGAGGAGGCCGCGCAGATACTGAAGCGCCTTAGCGGCCGGACCCACGAAGTTTGTTCGGCCGTTTTAATTTACCATCAGACATCGGGAAGGTCGGTGGTTTTTCATGATATTTCGCGTGTCCGCTTTCATCGATTGAACCGCGCAATGATTAAGAACTACGTCGCAAAAGTGGATCCGCTCGACAAGGCGGGCGCCTACGCCGCGCAAGGAACCGGTGCGGAGATCATCGCGAAAATCGACGGCTCATTCACAAACGTCGTCGGCCTGCCAATGGAGAAGACGATCGCTGCGCTGGCTAAATTCGGCATACGGCCAAAAAAGGCTTAACGTCTGGTCAGCGATTCGTTAGGCCGCCTGCCGAAACAACGAGGCGACCAACTGCTAAAACGAACACCAAAATTGGAATTGCGAGGCTGAGACCGTTTAGCAACAACACGACTGTAGCCATTTTTTTGCCTCGTGTTGCGTTTCGTCTGGCGCGGAGTCCTGCGATCAACCCAGAAGTCGCGAGTCCGAAAACGACAAATCCAACCAATGGCAAATCCCAAATAATATCGCTACCACCTTTGCCGAATGGAGGCACTTCCATGAGCAACAGGAAAACCAGAACTTCAGTTCCGAGCGCGACCGTCGCTGCAATTAAAGAGAAATACTTCAAAGGACATGTTCGCGATTATCCGACCGCAGCCGGATCGTTTTCGTCTGCAGATTGTGTCGGGCTCGGATGAAACGAACTGTCTTGCTCTTGGCCCGCATCAGGATTGAATGGGTGACTGCCGTGACGCCACCGCGTGCGCGCACGCCTGGTAGGAGCGCGCTGTCACTGATTCCCGTTGCACAGAAGATGATGTTCTGACCGTTGGCCAAATCGTCCGCCGAATAGACACGATCGAGATCTTTTTCGTAGCCGTCGGCGATCAGCTTTTTTCGCTCCTTCTCGTCGCGCGGCCACATTTTGCATTGCATGTCGCCGCCGAGGCATTTGATTCCCGCTGCTGCCAGCACCGCTTCGGGCGAACCGCCGATGCCCATGTAAAGATCAACATCCGAGTCGGGCAGCGACGGCGCGATGGCCGCGGCGATGTCGCCGTCGCCGATCATACGCAAAGAGGCGCCGGCCGCGCGAATTCGTTCGACGATCTCCTTGTGTCGCGGCCGATCCAGCATCATCACCGCCACATCCTGCACCCGCTTGTCCACTGCGCGCGCGACGATTGCCAGCATCTCGGCGATGGGCATTTCGATGTGGAGCGAATCGCCGCGCTTTTTCATGTAATCGATGACGCGTGGCCCGTAAGCCAGCTTCGACATGTAAAATGAAGGAATATCTCGAAGCGCCACTTTCACGCCTTCCTCTGGACTGGCTGCCGCGATGCAACTGATCGAGTTTGGTGCGCCCTTGGAAATATTTGTTGTGCCGTCGATTGGATCGACGGCGATGTCGAACTGTGGCGAGCCGGGAACCCATGTCCCAAGTTGTTCGCCTTTGAAAATACCAGGCGCTTCGTCCTTCAACCCTTCGCCGATCACGACTTCGCCGCAGATATTCATGAGATCGAACATGCCGCGCATAGCGTCGGCGGCGGCTGCATCGGCTGCTTCCTTGTCGCCCCGACCAAGCCAGCGCAACGCATTCAATGCAGCCGCCTCGGTCGCCCGAACAAAATCGAACTCAATGATTCGTTCGATGTCGCGATAATCTTGTTTTGGCAGTCGCAGAGCCACGGAGCGTCAATGTTCACGCATCTCGCGCGCGATGACAAGATATCAAGGCGCAGCGGCTGCCGACCTCGGAAAATTTTCGGCGCTGCCCAAGCCGGTTTCACTCGTTCTTCGGTCCATTCGCGGGAGGCCGGCTTCAAGAATGAGTGGGATTAAGGAAGCTGACGCAACTTTCGCATTTCCGTCCAGAGTAACTTCGAGCAACGCGCTGTGATTCCACGATGCGACCGTGGGCGCGCCATCAAAGACAAGATTACCCAGCGAATATGCGATTGGGCAGCCATGATAAAAGTCGAGCGGCTGAACACAATGCGGATGCGAGCCAACCACAAGATCAACCCCGCGATCAATCAGCCAACGCGCGAGTTCACGCTGTTCGTCAGTGATATTCGCGGTGTTCTCAATTCCCCAGTGGACCATGCACGCCACGAGGCTTGCGCGCGACCGAGCACTGGCGATCGCGTCGCTCAGGCGGGCTCGATCGGCTGCCGTTGCGATTTCAGATTCTGCGGCAGGGCCAACGTCACTGATCGCTATGAGTGCAATTTGCTTTCCATCGCGCACAGAGAAGAAACTCGGCACGCGGGCTGTGCAGGTTGGTATTCCAAGCCCGACGGGCTCAATCTTCTCACGGGATAAAGACGCTGCGCAGTCGTGCAATGCCGCGGTCCCGAAATCAAGTGCGTGATTATTTGCCAATCCCATGGCGTGAAATCCGGCGTCGCGAAGCAATTGCGCCGAGCGTGCCGGAGCGCGGAATGCATAGCGTTGCGTGGAGTCCCCGAGATTGGAAATCGTACATTCCAAATTTGCGGCGGCGAACGACGCGCCCCGCAGCACTGGCGCGACACCAGAAAAAGGGTCTGTCCCATTTTCGATCTTTTCTGCACAACTGCGACCCAGCATTACGTCGCCACCAAAAACAAGAGTCGCTACAGACTTTGCCGGCGGCACGCGAAACAAATCGAAGCAATTTCTTCTGCGCTCTCTTAGGAGTTGCCCGAGGGTTACCATTTGCGGAGCGCCCGCGAGTTGGTGCGCAACGAGATCGTTTTCATCAAGAATTCCGACAGGCTCTTGATCCTCCATTACCGCCGCGACATGCGTGCCGAGATGGACGATCAGACCGCGTTGCAAATCTTCCGCGCTAATTTTTGCGGTGCCGGGCGTGGCGGACCGCGCGACCAGATCTAGACGCTCGCGCAGTTGCTTCGGGTCAGACCACGGAACGCGCCGGCCTTCGCGGCGTAATGCGTAAATGACGAAATTCGCGCAATCGGCGCCGAGATTGGTTTCAGGTCCGGTATCTGAATTTTCTGATAGCTCGCCGCTGCCAAAGAGATACGGGAGACCGAATTGTTCGCTAATCGCGGCGCGGAAACCGCTGCCGACAAATCGCCGCAACTCCAGAACAGGCGTTTCACGAATTTTGCCATCGACGAGGGCGCGGGCTCGCAGCCGCAGCGAGCCACAATGCAGCTGTCGATCAAACAATTTGTCGATCTTGCTTATCGGCAGAACGGAATCGTGCTGATCGATCACAACTTCATTCCAGGCAGGCCGCGCCGCGGCGTTCGCGACGAAGCCAACCTGGTCAATCGACAAGTTAGTCAGGTTGCAGCGCGAATATTTCGGCGTCAGCGCCAACCACTCGATTTTTTCCGGTTTCGTTGTCCAAGGCTCGACTACCAGCTCGATGTCCGCTGGCTCGTCCGCCGTTATGCGCCAAACATTGTCGGTGGAAGGCTGGCGATCTTTAATTTGAAGGTGTAATTGCGCCGCTTCACCGCTCCAGACGTGCAATAACTGTTGCCAGTGCGAGGCATCGTGCCGGACGATGATGCGTTGACGTTCGGACAAAATTCGTGCTCGAAGCTCCTGCGGCGCTTGCGCGACATCGAACGCCGGTAATTTCTCTCCCTTCGCCATTAATTCCTTGGCGAGATTCGAGTGATCGTTGGCAACTGTGAGGAAGGGCTCGAATTCGATTTGCGCGGTCGGCAATGAGAGCGCGGAAGTCAACGCTAGCATGAGCAGCCGCTGTCCCTCGTCTTCGCTTTTTAAGTACGGACGCGAAATGGCGAATGTGATGGCGCGAAGATTTGGTCGCTCGATCACGAAATTCCAGATCCGCGCGAAGGCTGTTCCTTGTTCTGCAACTGGCAGACCGGCGAAATAATCGAGGTCAATCGTGACTACCAGCGGCTCGGTTGGAGCGAGATGTTTCTGAAGGCTTTCGAAATCAGAGACTACATAGAATCCACGTAATGATCCCGATTTCCGCGGTGCTGCTTCCAGATGACCGTCGAGAAAGGCCGTTGCTTCTTGCGTGCGTCCGCGGATTTCAGCCGGAGAAAGTTTCTCTCCCGGCACCCAAATTACTTTCGCAATCGGCGCCGGCATGAGCGGCTCGATCCAGTTGAAGCATTGAACAGCGCCTTTGCTGCGCCAGCGATCGAGCAGCGTTTGTCGATCCTGCCCGGATGAAACGTTTCGAAGCGCAGCACGAATTTTATCGGAATCGAAAATGCCCGACGCGTCGCTATGCGCATCGAAATGGACCAGAGTGCACTGCTGGTCCAGATCGATATTTTGGGCCAGCCAGTAAAACGTGCCTGCGTGATTGTCCTCGATGTAAATCGGCAAAATACTCGCTCCCGCGGGTGGGGGACTGGCGGCGACCAACAGCGCCGCCGTGCACAGCACGAGTGCTCGCGCTGTCATCGCGCTCCGTGAACTTCCGGTTTTTTGGAAAGCGGCGCGCGCAACTCAACGAGCGAGATGCACGTATCACGGAATTGCGTGCCGCGATACACGCTTTTGATCACCAGCTTAATTTTGCCGACCGGCTTGGTGTAATCGCGCACCCGAATCAGGTACGGATCTTCGAAGCGCTCATCGGGAATGCTCTCCGTAAACGTGTGCTCATCATTCAGTGTGATTTCGAGCGCAGCGACGCGGTTGTTTTTCCGCCAGACGTCTTCGCGACCATATTCGTAATATCCGGGCCGGATCAAAATGCCGTAGAGCGGCAACGGGCGTTTAACATCGAGCGTGATGCTCTCGCCTATGCCATCATCCTTTGCGCCTTCGGCCCAGGGAGTTTCCAGGTCGCGATGCGGATCGGCTTTGATGTTAACGACGTCGTAGTAGCGCTTCCCTTGTGGAGCCAGCGTGGAGCTTGCTGTTGCATCATAATCTTTGTGATCGAGAAAGTATTGGTTGTTCCGAATGATGTAGGATGCGCGAGTAAGACTCTCCTCCGAATAACTAGTCGGATAGGAATCGTATTTTGAATGCGCGATGATGTGGATGTCGTCCGCCAGCGTCGGCCTTAAATTTTCAAACTGCCATTCGTAATGCGTGTCACTCACTTTCCGGAAGCGCTCTTTCGGTTTCTCGATCGAGACGTCCTCGGGCTCGGGATGCAAAATGTTGATCTCGACTTTCCCTTTGCCAATCGGTCCCTTCCAAGTTGCTGCCGGCGAGAGCGAATACGCGAACGTCGCGTCACTGATGTGCAAGTCATCTGAGACCGATTCGTCGTTCTCGGCGTACTTCGCACGGTAACGAATTGCCATCTCGCGCGTTTGATTTCGCTCGAAGGGAATGACCGATTTCTTCCATGACTTGATCGTGGACACGTCTTGCTGCCAGAACGGCCCCGAAGTCGTTTCGCCGCTTTCCTGGTTCGCTTTGCTGTTTTCTTCTTTCGTCTCGCTGCTTTCTTCCTTGGCGCCGGCCACGTTGGTCGATTTGAATTCTTTTCGATCAACGCTGATTTGATAATGATCGATGTCGCTACCCTTTGTAACCGTATCGTCGACCGGAAAGAAGAAATCCTGTTGCACTTTCGGTCCTGTGTTGTGCATGCGGTAGCGCACATCCACGTCTGCATAGTCCGGATGCAGATCAATTTTCAGCGTCTCGTTCTCGATTGTGACGTCGGTTCTCTGGCCTTTGTTCGAGGCGCTTGCGCTGCCCGTTGCAGGGACTCCAGTTTGCCAGGCGCCGCCATTGGCGAAGAGCCCAACGTTGCTGCAAACAACCAATATCGCTGCAAGCCATAGTTCTTTCATTGCCTGATGTTTTACCATGCGGTCGCGGCGTTTGGCGAAGCGATAATGAGGTGTAAGTGCCGCTGAGTGCTTAGTTCTTCATTCGAACAACCTGCTCGGAGTTGTTGGTGCGCATGATAGTCCCAGAAAGCGGAGCGCTGCCTGGAAGTTATTTCATAAATAGTCTGACTCGGTCGTTTGCGGGCCGAGGGCGGCCCGGCTCCATCGATCACGAACGTTGGAGTCAGCCTGCCCTCAGGCTGCTTCGATTTACCCGATGGGGTTCAGGATTGTGCAGGCTTGCTTATCGCGTGGTTTTTTAATTGGATCGTGCTGTGAGCGGCGGCCCCCATGAGGTGACTTCAACAACTGCGACTGATGCGAGCGGGCAACATGGTGGTGCGGCCTTCACGACGACGCATTGGAGTGTTGTGCTGGAGGCCCAGGGCGAATCGCCGGCTGCACAAGAAGCGCTGGAAAAACTTTGCCGCACGTACTGGCGACCTATTTTCGCTTTTCTGCGGCGACAGGGGCTTCCACCGGAAGAGGCAGAGGACATTACGCAGGGGTTTTTTGCGCAGCTCTTGGAGCGCAGAAAATTCAGTGCGATCCGAAAGGAAAAAGGACGACTTCGTTCTTTTCTGCTCGGAGCGCTGAAATATTTTCTGGCTGACGAGCGGCGTCGCGCGATGGCAGTTAAGCGAGGGAAAGGACAGCGGCTCATCCCGCTGGAGGAATTGCGCGCTGGCGAGCGAATCGACATGGAACCTTCGGACCCGATGACCGCCGAAATGATTTACGAACGCCGATGGGCATTGACGGTTCTGGAGCGAGTGCTCAGCCGGTTAAAGGACGAATACCGCGCGGCAGGTAACGCCGCATTATTTGATGCGTTAAAGCAATTGCTACCGGACGAACCGGGCTCGCCGTCACAGGCGGAGATCGCCACCCAGTTAGGCATGACCGAGAATGCGATCCGGCAGGCGTTTTACCGATTTCGCCAACGCTATCAGTCATTATTGCGAGAGGAGATTGCCAACACTGTTGCAACACCCGGCGACATCGAAGATGAGCTGCGCCATCTCATTGCCGTGATCGAGGCGTAAAGACACGAATCACACGAAGGCTAGACACGAATTACACGAATTATCACGAAGGCTCTGAAAGCTGTAGTCAAGCGTTTGAATTAACTAGTGCGAATTCGCGAACTCGATGGGCTTAATCCATGTCTGAACTGCTCTACAAAGAAGAGAGTTTTCAACTCGTCGGCCTTTGCATGGAGATTCATCGAGAGTTGGGAAAAGGCCACGACGAAGTCATTTACAAGGACGCTCTCGTTGTTGAACTGACTCGTGCTGGAATTCCGTTTTCACGCGAGAAGAACTACGAAATTACGTACAAGGGAGTTGTCCTGCCTCACTATTACTACGCCGATTTCGTTATCTGGGACAAAATTCTCCTTGAAGCCAAAGCTGTAGAAAAACTGACCGACTCGCATATCAAACAAGTTTTGAACTATCTGGCTGCCTCGAAACTTCGCGTCGGTCTGTTGGTCGATTTCGGCGGCGATGTGTTGGAATGGAAACGGATCATTTTATAGACGCGAATGACGAAAACAGACACGAATTACACGAATTATCACGAAGGCTCTGAACGCCTTGGGCAATTAGTGCAAATTCGTGAAATTCGTGTCTCGATCAGTGCGAGTTCGTGAAACTCGTGTGTGAGATTGGTGTAAATTTTTGAAATTCGTGTCTGGGTAACGTATGCCAGAATTTTACGGAGTACCAAGGGAGAGTACGCGGGAGACTCCGACAATGCTTAGGGTAATCAGAATTTGCCGGAAGTGCGGCGCCAAAATTTTTTCGGACGCCCCTGAAGGGCTTTGCCCCAAGTGCGTGCTGAAAACCGCGCTGGCAATTCCTCCGGATGCACCTGTAGCCGGGGGCGTCGACCCCGGCCGCTCGGACGCCCCTTCAGCTGCTGATGAGAACGGAGCGCCTAATAACAAGAAGTCAGCGCGCGCCGCCGAGTTGTTAGGCGAACTCGGCGATTACGAATTGCTGGAAGAAGTCGGTCGCGGCGGTCAGGGCGTGGTATTTCGCGCGCGACAAAAGAGCCTCAATCGCACCGTCGCCTTAAAAGTAATTAGCCTTGGTCAGTGGGCGAGCAAAGCGCACCTAAAACGCTTTCGCCTTGAAGCCGAAGCCGCGGCGCGTTTGGAGCATCCCGGTATCGTTCCGATCCATGAAGTCGGCGAGCGCGATGGCTCCTGCTACTTCAGCATGAAATTCGTCGAAGGCGGACAACTCGACGAGGTGGCCCGGCGCGAGCCGATGCCGATTCGTCGCGCGGTGGAATTAATCGCGAAGGTCGCACGCACTGTGCACTATGCGCATGAGCACGGGATTCTGCATCGCGACATTAAGCCGGGAAACATTCTTCTCGATCAAAAAGGCGAACCGCATCTGACCGACTTTGGCCTTGCCCGATTGGTCGAGACAGAAAGCAGCGTTACGCAAACGCTCGATGTGATAGGCACGCCCAGCTACATGGCGCCTGAGCAAGCCGTAGGGAACAACGCCGCTGTCAGTAGCGTCACAGATGTCTATGGACTTGGTGCAGTACTTTACCAACTGCTTAC
>WNFJ01719337.1_pt1 | contig 11163 bp, 11 predicted proteins | sample 5400461 | NCBI WGS metagenome assembly WNFJ01 (sample SAMN13153349, study PRJNA577476) | soil metagenome | isolation source: 115 cm saprolite on Douglas fir-dominated hillslope | place: USA:California | collected 2013-09-17 | reverse complement strand
AGAATTTCTTCCCCATCCCGACCAGTTCGCAACGGTAGACCTCCGAACCGATGACTCTCGCCAGCACGCGAACCCTGTCGAACGTAACGATCTCGACTTTCCCTTCTTCATGATAATCGACACCGCGAGCAAAAACTTTCTCGCCGGCAACGTCGCGCAATGCGGCGACGTCGAACCTGTCCGAGCCGGCTGTCCCCCTGCTGTTCCCGGAGCTCTTCGGCTTTTTCGTCATCGGCGGAAGATCTCGCCCGTCAACATCGGTGGCTACCGCCCAAGCCCGTGGTTTTTTTGAGGGCTGGCGGAGAGAGTGTCAGTCAATCCCCATTGAAAGATAATGCATTTTCGACCTTCCTACACCAAAACCCACCGTTTGAGCTACCGCCGGAAAATAGCCGGGCCGACTTGGCAGTCTCTTCAGGGACTTCGCCCAGGGGCCAAGTGCGCTCGTCAACGCATGGAAATTGCCGGCCTTTGTGTTAGATCCGCCTCTTCTACTTCGTTGAAGTTTTGATCCTGAGCAAGACCAATTCTTTTACCCACCGACTGTGCCTCACTTCGTTGGGTGATATTACCTGCAGGGGTCCGGTCCCGCTCGGTAGAGGCGATCCGTTCAAAGTATCGGCGACTAGAAAGGAGCCAGAATCGAACTCGGGCAGCGAGAATACTGCGACGAAACCGTCCTGCCCTTCTGCGTGGAGATATTTTGCGACGTCCTTTCCCTTCAGACCCGACTTCAAGGGCACAGAAGCTGTTTCGGAGCTGAACCGCGAAGCATCTAAGAGCCCGGAAACCCAACTTGAGCCTCAAAAGCACTGATAGTATAGACCTTGGTGTTGTTTTTTAGCGATCAGCCGCCGTCCACTTCCGGCAAAAGAACGGATAGGCTGAACATGAGGTCTGCACCGCGTCGCTAATCTTGCAGCCAAAGCCCGGCTCAAAGTTGCCGCGGTCGGTGAAGGCCTGATCGACCGACGTTTTGAATACCATCGGTGTTTCGAACATCCACCGAGTCGCCACTGTGCCGATGTTCGCTGTGCGGCCTTGAAGTCCTTGAGCCTCCATGGACAGGGCGCCGAACAATCCTAGGAATCAGTGCCATGTCTGTTGGCCCGAATGTATGGTCATGATGGGCAAGCTTTATCGTCTCGCCGCTTTCTTGAACGATGCTACCAGGGTACGAAGTGCGAGCACGGGCGACGAAATCTCGCCATCACGCCAGACCAGAGGTGTTCTTATATCGGCCAGCGTCTTTGGAAGCGGGTGTCTTCGAACCGGTGTCTGCGGCATCGTATCCAGCACGGATTCCGGAACCAGGGCTATACCGGCCCCGGAAGCGACGCATGCGATGATGGCGTGATAGGAGCCGAGTTCCAGCACTCGCTTTGTCGAGAAGACGTCGTGACCGAGCCAGCGCTGGAGCACCCGGCGATAGGCGCACCCATCGGGAAACGCGATCAATGAAGCGTTCTTGATATCTTGCGACCGCTTGATCAGCGTATGGTCAGGACTGGAAATTACCGCCAGGCGTTCGCGGAACACCGGTATATGCGCGAGTATTCTGGCGGGCGGTTCGGCGATAAAGGCGGCATCGAGCCGCCGGCCGGCTACCGCTTGCACCAGAAAATCGTTGGTCCCCGTCGTCAATTCCAGACGAACATCGGGATATTGAAGATGGAAAGCCGCCAGCAAGCCAGGGAGCCGGCTGGCCGCCGTGCTTTCAAGCGCACCCAGCTTGAGCAAGCCTCGCGGGTTCGCACCCGAGACGGCGGCGCGCGCCTCTTCGGATAGCTGGACCAGCCTGTCTGCATAGCCCCGCAGCAATTCTCCTGTCGGAGACAGGTGCAGGCGTTGCCGGTCGCGGTAAAACAATGTCACGCCCATCGCGTTCTCGAGCTGCTTGATCCGCTTGGTTACGTTAGACGGTACCCGGTGCAGTTTGCGCGCGGCCTTGATGATTCCGCCTTCCTCCACGACAGCCCTGAAGACTTGCAGATCCGTGAAGTTGATAGGGCCGGGCATTTCGGCATCCATTCTCATTTAGAGAATAAGTTTGACTTAGATGTTCAATATCCGCGAATACGGTTGAAGTGTAAACAAGCGGAAGTGAGCGACACAACAAAAAAACCATCTGCGACCGCAGCCGTTTGCATCGGGGCATTGAGTCTGGCCGGCGCCATGGGAATCGGCCGTTTTTCGCTAACACCGATCTTGCCGCTGATGCAGCAGGACTCCAACCTCACGCTCGCGCAAGGGAGCTGGCTGGCCACGGACAACTATCTCGGATACCTCATGGGCGCGCTGATTTGCGTGGCTCTGCCGCTTCGGCCGTTGAGCGCGATCCGATGGGGTTCGATATCGGTCGGCATATTTACACTGGCGATGGGACTGACACACGCGTTCGAACTCTGGCTTGCGTTTCGTTTCGGTGCCGGAATTGCTTCGGCTTTCGTGCTGGTCGGCGTGTCGGCCTGGGCGATGCCGATACTGGCGCGCAGTAGCAGGGAACGATGGTCGGGACGAATATTTGCCGGCGTTGGAATCGGTATTGCCTTCACGGGCCTTGTTGGCCTTGCGGCTGGCGTCGGGACCTGGGGGTCGCCAACGACCTGGATAGTGCTCGGGATCATCGCCTTCAGTCCCGCGATCTTGGCTTGGCTTGCGTTGATCCCGGACGACAGGTCCGGTGGGCCGGCCGCGCCGCGTCCGTTCGGCGTGCCTTCGCGCGGCTCATTGATCGCGGCAGCGTGCTACAGCGCTTTTGGCTACGGCTATATAATTCCGGCAACGTTCCTGCCGGCGCTCGCGCGCGGCTACATCGACGACCCCGCGGTGTTCGGCTGGGTTTGGCCGGTGTTCGGCACAACCGCGGCGATTTCCACTCTTCTTACGGCACGGCTTCTAGCTCGGCTTTCCCCGCGACAATTGTGGCGATGTGCCCAATATGTACTGGCGGCCGGAGTGTTGGCGCCGGTGCTTGCGATCAACGTGATCACCCTCACCCTCTTGATCGCAGCCTTGTGCGTAGGCGGCAGCTTCATGGTTATCACGATGGCCGGCATCAAGGAGGCGCTTCGCCTGGGAGGCGCGAGCGCCGCCCAAGCGGTCGGTTTGATGACCGCCGGCTTCGGCATAGGCCAGATAGCGGGTCCCCTGATGGTAACCTACTTTGCGGAATCGCATAACGCGTTCGCTTGGCCTAGCCTCATTGCAGTATCGGTGCTCATCTTGAGTAACGTTGCTCTTTACGCCGTCAATGACGCCCTTTAGATCGGCACGCTTGTCTCGGTCCGTGCAACAATTGGCACAAATGCGAAGTGCGGCGACGTCTGTCATACGTCCGTTGTCGGATGAAAGTCGGACGTGAACCCGACATCCCCAGATCAGTAAGTCGTGCCGTGGGCGGCGTGCACAATGCCGTCCGATTATCATCCGCGTCGGTGGCCGAGCACACCGTTTGCGAAGGGCGCACGACGGTTCGGCGGCCGTTGACCGATGCATCGGCGAGCAATCGGCGTGCGGAGGAATCGCATGAGCGCCGACGTGTGATGCACGGTTTCGGCGGAGGGAAATATCGTAGCGTGGAGTAGACGTTGGGCGCCCGATGCATGTGGTTGGAGCGTTTTTAGTTTTTGCGCCTTTTCCTAAACACCCTTGCCATACGTTTTACTCAAGACATGCATCATATCAATGATCCAAGCGCCGTCCGCCCATACTTTGCCCGATACCGAGCAAGACCGCTTGTCGCGAAGAGGCCGGACCGTGTTGGACAGCGCGGCTCAGCAACCCATCCCCACAACGGTGCTACGCAAGTTCGCAGCCACGGCCCGCGAGCGGATGCGGATCGAGGGTGGCGGCTATCGCCGCGATCATCTCCGTGCCCTGGCGCAGAGGGTCGAAGTTGCCGACCGCGAGGTCCGCATCGTGGGATCGAAGAGCGATTTGCTCAGAACGCTCCCCGAAGCTAGCGCTACGCCTTTCCCCACACCAGCCAAACCTACGATACCTCATCGCATCCTTCGCATGAGGAAGTCCATATGCGCCTGTCGAACTCAGCTCTTACGCTCTTGAGGATGGACCTTGAGTGGACACTACCTCGGCATCGAGCGAAAGGCGCCCAAATCGCAAAAACTCGAAAGGTGGCGCATGTGCGGCTACGGCATCGTACGGCGCCGTAATCGCCGCAGCCTCAGCGCGACCCCGCCAGGCGCGCTGCACGGTCACCCCAACCGCCGCACGAAAATCAAACCGACTATTGAGATAACCGCCAGTTGGCCGAACCCGAGGCCCCAGCCGAGGACGAGGTTCTTCCCGGCCATGTCGAGCGCAAGCCCAACTCCGAGCGGGCCGATGAACCCGCCTGCATAGCCGCACATGCTGTGCAGCCCCATGGTGGCGCCGCGCATCGCGGAGTCGGAGGCTTGCACGGTGCCGGCCGTGAGCGCAGAGCTGTCTAGGAAGATGAAGGCAAGCCATGCAATGACCAAGGCCACCGCCAGGGGCGCGGACGATCCAACCGTCCATCCCGTACAAATTGCGAGTGCCGCAGATGTCGTCATGGCAACGGTGACGATGCGTTTGCGGCCGAAGCGTTGTGACATCTCATTGCCGGAGATCGAAACCACGATGCCGACAAAGCCTGCCAGCGTGAAAAGAACCGTCGGTGTTGGAAGCCAAGCCGGCGCACTGGCTCCCGTCACTGCGAGGGTGAGGAAGGTAACGCCCCACGCCCTCAGCCCGGCCATCTCCCAGGTGTGAAACGTATATCCGGCAATCCAGGCCATCGCGGCGCGATTTCGAAACACGGGCCGGAAGTCGAGGAGCGCGCGCGGGCTCGCGCTCTTCGAATGTGCGGGCAGCTTGTTCGGCATAACGGCCAAAGCGATTGCAATAGCGATGAGGGCACAGATTCCGCCGAACAGAAACGCCGCCTGATTTCCGAACACGCCGGCGATCAAGCCGGCGACAGCATAGGAACTTGCGCCCGCGACGCCCACGCCGGCCGCATGCGCAGAAACGGCGCGCGATTGCGCGTTACCTTCCAGTGTATCGGCGATGACCTTCAGTCCAGGCATGTAGGCCCCCGCCCAGCCGATCCCGGCGACGGCTCGCAGGATCAGTCCCCACCAAAAGCCATCCGCAAAAAACGCAAAGCCAAGGTGCGAGAGCGCGGTCAGGCCGGCACCGACCACATAGATATTGCGGGCGGGAACACGGTCGGTCAGGGCGACAAGCATGGGGACAGCAACCACGTAGGCCGCGAAGAAAATGCCGACGAGCGAGCCCGCCTCTGTCTTCGTCAGATGCCACTGGTCGATGTAGCCCGGCAGCAGTGCGGGAAGACTGAAGGCGCCGATCTGCACCAGCACCTGAGCGGTGACAATTGACCAGATGAATTTTCGAGAAGAGCCTTGGTCAATCATGCGTTCGTCTTAATCGGCCGCGCGCGCGATCGCTTCTGTCGTTTCCGATCGGCGCAACGCCATCAGTGCGACCGGCGCCGCGAGACTGAGGCCGGCCGACACCACAACCACCAGCTTGCCCATGGGCTCGATCAAGAGACCAAAAGCGAGCGGCGCCACGGCTTGGCAGATGCGGGATGGCGCACCGATCAGTCCAAGCCGGTAGGCGTAATTCTCGGGGCCGAAGATCGCAAGGGGAAGCGTGCCGCGTGCGATCGTCAAGATGCCGTTGCCCGCGCCGTGCAGCAGGGCGAAGGCGGCCGCGGCCCCGCCTCCAAAGATCCCGATCACGCACGCGCCGATGGGATGAGTGATGCAGGCAAGCCGCGTGGACACGATGGGATGAAAACGGTTGAGAAGGCTCGCTTCCATGATACGGGCGCCGACCTGGGCGGGACCGATCATCATGCCGGCAAATACGGCCTGCGCCGGGGTTGCTCCGAAAGCCTCGACGATCCGAGGCAGATGTGCGGCCATAGCCGAAGTCACGGTCCAGGCAGCCGCAAACGCAAACGACAACAGCACCATCGTCCGGTCGATTGGAGTATACGCTTTAACGACCGGCCCCTCGGCGACCTGCCGGGTCGCAGCGCGCGGCAGCGACAGATTGAGTGGCAGGCCGATCACGATATGCGCCACTGCCCAGGCGTAGCAGGTTTCGCGCCAACCGATCGTCTCGAGGCCGAGCGAACTCAACGGCCAGCCGACCGTGCTCGCAAAACCCGCGATTAGCGTGATGCCCGTGATCGCGCTCATGGCATCACTGCCATAGATGCGTCCCAAGGCACCGAAAGCTGCGTCGTAAAGGCCAAGACCCATGCCGATGCCGAGCAGCAGCCACGCCGCCGCCATCATCCATAGCGAGGTCGATGCTCCGAGCAGTGCAAGCCCGCCGGCGAGAAGCAGATTGGAGATGCACAGAACCTGCCGGCCACCGACTCGGTCGATCTGGCGGCCGACGCGCGGCCCCAGCAATCCGGAGATCACCAGCGACGCTGAAAAGGCTGCGAAAAACCAGTTGCTCGAAATCCCGAGGTCGTGCGCGATCGGGTCGGCGAGAATGGCCGGCAGATAATAGCTAGATCCCCACGCCAGCGTCTGGGCTGTGCCAAGCGCCGCGATCGCTCCCAATCGTCGTTGGTCCACGCCTTAGTCCTTAAGAACAGCCGCAACCCGATTTGCCGGCTGCCTTTGCCGCAGCATCGTCCGCACAGCAGGCACTCACCTCAGCCGGTGCGGGCCCGCCGCAACAACTCGATGCAGCAGCGCCGCTCTCCACGCCCCCGCGTGTGCAAACGCCGGTCTCGGGCAGCTCAAGTTCGACGCGCGCGGCAGCCTCCTTGTCGCCCGCTATATCGGCCGCGATCGAGCGCACCTGTTCGTAGCCAGTCATCATCAGGAAAGTCGGCGCGCGACCATAACTCTTGATGCCCGCGAGATAGAACCCGGGATCATCCTGCAGCAACTCTCGCGCGCCGTGCGGGCGAACGGTGCCGCAGCTGTGTTCGTTCGGATCGATCAGCGGCGCGAGCGCGACAGGCGCTTCGATGGCGGGATCGAGACGTAGGCGGATTTCGCTCAGCATCGACAAATCCGGACGGAAGCCGGTCGCGACGATAAGCTCGTCAACCAGGACATGACGTCCGCAGCATCCGGTTCCGGTCGCAACGCGCAGTTGGCTGTCGACTGGGGCGATCGCAGCGACGGGAAAACCGGCCTCGACCTTCACTTGGCCCGAGACAACGAGTGAAGCGAAGTGAGCCCCGAGTTCGCCGCGGGCGACCAGCTTGTCGTTGGCGCCGCCGCCGAAGGACTTTTCCGGGTCATTGCCGCGTAGCAACCAGATCACGCTCGTACCCGGGGCCTGCTGGGCAAGCGTCGTCAGATCGATCAGCGTGCCGATGGCAGAGTGCCCTGCCCCAAGCACGGCGACGGTCTTGCCGGCAAAGCGTACGCGGTCCTTTCCAAGAACATCCGGCATGCCGTAGGAAATCTGCGCTCGTGCCTCGCGCTCACCGATCGGCGGCAGGCCGTTTGAGCCCGCCGGGTTCGGCGATCCCCACGTGCCGGACGCATCAATCACCGCGTCGGCCCGGAGCGTTTCCGACCCCTTGCCGTTCTGATAGCGGATATCAAAGGGCGCCTGGTCACGGCCCCGTGTTTTCGCCTTGTCGAAGCCGAGCCGGCTGATGGCCGTTAGCGACACGTCCTTGAGCGAGCCTAGACCGAGCCAGCGCTGCTTGCCATCTTTCTAGTACCGGTAGCTCCAGTTCTTTGATGTGGGGCTTGCGACGATGAGGTAGAGGCCGTCGCCGTCAGGATATTTGCCGGACCGAGTTTCACGTTCGACGTCGAGCGGCTTGAGCTTGCCGGGCATGTGTTCCCCCTCGCAAAATCCGTCCTCCGAACCCACAGTCAAAAGCTACGGTTTGCGCGGTGACTACGGGTAACATCGCGGAACTAGCCGCAACAGCCTTTATCGCGCTACTCGTTGTTTTTGCGGTCGATTCGAGCAATCGGATACAGAGGAGAACAGTGTAGTGGCGGAGGGAGAGGAACTGGGGTCGAACCTTCTCCACGTAGGCCAGAGTACTCCAGCGAGTTCCTGCGTACGTGGTTCCTGGCAAAGGCAGAAGGGGGCCGCCCCACCCCCCGCTGGCGGGCGGCCTGCACAATCCATTCTCGGTAAAGCGTCAGGGGCGTAATGCGGCCACCCGCAGCCAGTGCAGTTGGCGCCGTCGAGCGACTGATCGAGCAACCCTCAGGGCTATGTCCGCTCTGCCCTCAACGTCAGACATTCGCCATAGACCTTGGTAGGTCCGTTTCGTGTCTTCGCCGGAACAGTCGCTACTAGATGTCGTAATAGAGTGAAACTCGTGAGGGTGGGGTCGTAGCCGTATGGCATCGACCTCCTTTTTTCGCTTGTAGTCGAGCCAGGTTTCGTCGCGACGCGCGTGATTCGCGGCCGGGCGCTTTTGATCTCGGCAGATATCGTTGCCGGGCCAAGTCGTCCGCCGTGGCCCGGGCACGGCTCTCGTCTCACGGCAACCTCCAAGGACGGGCCGTGCTTCCGGGTCGCTCGGGGGCTCCGGCGGCTGTCCGACAGGTTGCCCCAAAGCACCGTTCATTCTGGAGATTAGAGAGAAATCAGTAACGGGCGACGACGGGACCACCGAATTTGTAGTTCACGCGCAAGGTGACCATATCGACATCCTGGGTGATCCGGATGAGCGCACCAGCAACTATGGGGTTCACCGCCGAGAACGAATTGTTTGAATCACCCATGAAGAGGTGGTTGTATTCGATACCGGCCGTCCAGTTCGGGCTGAAGCCGTAGTCAAATCCGACACCCAAGCTAGGACCCCAGTGGGTCGAGCTTGCCGAGACCAAACTAACTCCGCCAAGTGTAGAATTTATGAAAACGCTGTTGCTCGTCACCGCTGCGCCGACCTTCATGTACAGCAGCGTCGCAATCCCAGCATAACCGAACTGGCCGGTGAAAAGGCCCAAGCCGTTGACTTTAGTACCAGTAGTGTTCGCCGGATTCAAAATGCTCACGTGCGAGCTGTTAAAATTCGCCCAGTCGCCCTGAGCTTCAAAACCGAACACACCCTGACCCATTTGCCAGCGGTAGCCCAACTGGCCACCGATGAGGCCTCCAGACTTAGAGATGCAACCGTCAGCGATGGTCGCGCTAGCCACGAAGTTCAAGCAATTACGGCTCGACCCCCAGCCGCCGTTACCCCCAATGTAGAAGCCGGTCCAGTCAGCAATCACCGGAGGAAGCGCCTGGTAGGTCCGCGCAGGGAGGTCGGCGGCGACAGCGGGACCTGTCATTGCAATAAGACCAAGAGTACCCAGCAAAAACTTCTTCATTCTGTTCCCCAGCTGCGTCGCTTCTAATCTGCTGCGATGCGATAAGCATTATAAACGCTTAAGCCCTTAAGCACCGTGCCATAAATGCAACCCTTGGCGAGGAAAGCATCTTGACGAAACAAAAAGCCGCCCGAAGGCGGCTCTCTCGATTCAAACTGTTGATCGTGGATCAGACGGCCATCGATGCTGGCTTGGACTTCCGGCGATAGGCCATGAAGCAGATGCCCGCGAAGCCGAGGATCATCATCGCCCACGTTGAGGGTTCGGGAACTGGGTGAGCAATTGCTACTTCTGGGGCGCTAGTATTTTCAGGCCATCGCGGCCTGCGGCGGCGATGGGCGTGAGGCGGTCAAGGCGCTGATCGTCGCCAACCAGTTTCTCGAAACCGATCTGGAGAAGCTGCGGGCTGCGGTTTCAACCGGCTATGCGCGAGGAAAGTTGTTTGAGGGGCGCAGTAAGGAGTTCATCACGCCGTACGCCTCTGCAACGGACGCAGGCCGAAATAAAAGAGACCCAGCACCGTGCTCAACATCACAATTTTCACGATCCATAGGCCTGGTCCCATGTGCCAGAAAACGTATTGGCTTTTAGAAACTGCCATGATCCCAATACGGGCAGTGTTCAGCAGAACGACAACGGTGAGACCGACGCCCAAAACGACGAAGTGCTTGAAATGAAAATCCAGCTTTTGGATCTTAATCAATGAAAGCCAAATGAAAGCTGTGGTGATCGTATTGTGAAATGCCGAACAAGGTTCAATCACCCTAATAGCAAATCCGCTGCCATTTGAGATTATGAGCCCATCCAGCGAAAACGGTCCAAATAAGGACACAGCGAGGTATGCAAATCTTGATTCAACGGGCAGTAGCCAAGGCCCGATCAAACTCAAGATCAGCGCGCCCCAAAAGTCGATCCACACAAGACCGATGCACAACTGCCCTAACGAAACAATCCGTTTGTCGCTTCGTACAACAAACAAAAGGCCAAGACATGTCATGGCAATCGCGCGACACAGGGGCGATGGATAAAAAGAAGCAATCGTGACTCCGATAATCGCCACGAAGTCCCACCACCTCAGCACACGATCCGTACTGAGATCCTTGAGGACAACAGCAATAGCCACAAAGCCGAGAACTTCTGCGCCAGTTATGGTGCGCGAATGGGTCAGGTCATTTTCAACGGCAGATATGTTCGTCAGGGCATCGATTAAGTTGCCCGCATAATTGAGAAAGAATAACGTAACAAAGAGAGCCGTCAGCACGACCCTATCATCAAGGTACTTGATCGCGGAACGCAGCTGCGAAAACAAGACCCGACGTACCGACGGTGTCGTCGGTGAAATCTCGAGCGTCATAGGATTACCGTCCGGCGGACGCGGATTAGCTGCGCTTACGTCGCTTAATAAGGTAGACCACGCCAGCTGCCAGCGTCATGCCGATGACGCCAGCACTCATCTCGGGGCCGGGGGCTGGTGCGGCTACTGCCCACGCTGACCCCGCAAGGCTTATTAAGAAAAAGAGGCTGCCAAATATTTTCATCATACCGAACTCCTCAATAGGTTGACCTTGTCCGCGGACGTGCGGATTAACTGCGCTTACGTCGCTTAATAAGGTAGACTACGCCGGCTGCCAGCGTCATGCCGAAGACGCCAGCACTCATCTCGGGGCCTGGGGCTTGTGCGCCTGCTGCCCATGCTGAACCAGCAAGGCTGATTAAGATAAAGAGCCCATTTAATATTTTAATGCCCAGTTCCATAGGTGTTAACCCTAAGAAAAATCAACTTTAACAGACGGTTTTTTTCTGGCAAGCGACAAACTTCGATATCCCT
>WNFJ01679895.1_pt1 | contig 11163 bp, 14 predicted proteins | sample 5400461 | NCBI WGS metagenome assembly WNFJ01 (sample SAMN13153349, study PRJNA577476) | soil metagenome | isolation source: 115 cm saprolite on Douglas fir-dominated hillslope | place: USA:California | collected 2013-09-17 | reverse complement strand
CCAACAACGACGAGGCCGGCAAACCAGACTCTCCCCTGGCTGGTATGGAGGTATCTTGCCCTGACATCCACTGTGGTAGAGCCTGTTGATCGATCAACTCATGACCCGATATCGGTTGCTGGGCGGGTCCTACCTGGGGATACTGGACAGGCCCGTGAGGTATAGAAGGAGGCGCGGGAGGCTGCGTCTCTAAACTTCTGATCCAATCCGGCAACGCCCCCGGCTGTACCAGACTCGCAGCAGAAATGCCTTGCTGCCCGGCAGATGGTGATCCCTCTTGTTGTCCCTGAATCCAGGAAGGCAGCGACTGCTCATCAATCAATGAGTTTGCCGGCATGCCTCTCGTTGGTACAAATGCGTTATCGGTATTGGGCGCCGGCATAGAGGCAGGTCTCCGCGCCGGGTGGGAACCTGAGGGTGTATTGTCAGCATTTTCCTCGCGTCCAGGTCGCATCCAGCCAGGTAACATTCCTTCATCAACGAGATCGGCAGCGGAGAAATTCGACGATCCTGTATTTCCGGTCGCAGACCCACCGGAGCGAAGTGTTTCCAACCATGCAGGTAGTTCTGGCTGTTCTGGAGCCGCCATCTCTGGAGCGTTCCTATCCCCTTTGGTTGTCGTTAAAGGCCATCCACAATTCTGACAATGCGCCATACCTGCAAGGGTTGGCCTCCTACAGCGGTTACATGTAATCACTTTTGCTCCTCACTTTCGCCAGACACAGTACAGATATAGCTATTCCGACGGAAGCTTATCACTCTTTTCCCGGCTTGACAATGGCTACTATAAACAAGACAAAACATGATTATATGATACAATACGCACGACAAGAATACGCTAAAAGTACTATATGCAGGAGATACCTATGCGAGAGAAATCTGCGAGTAAGAACGCCCTATTGTGTCTCACTCTTCCGCTCCCTCCTAGTATCAACGAGCAATACGCTACAATTGATGGACATCGTGTAAGCACCGTGGTAGCACGTCAATTTAAACGGCAAGTGCGAGACGCACTCCGCTCTCTCGAGCAGCAGGAAATATTACACGAGGCACTCCGAAATTCATTGCGTCAAAGCTACCTGGCTCTTTTCCTTGACTTCTACTTCGCTACTCCCCTGAAAAGGGACCTCGATGGAGGTCTCAAAATCACTCAGGACGCTCTTTGTGAAGGTCTCGGACTGAATGATAACCGGGTAGTCGATATCCACCTGGTCAAACACATCGATCCTTTACACCCACATCTTTATGTCGAGTTGGAGGCAATATCTACATGGCAGTTTGACAAGGAATATAGACTCCTCACCTGAAGATATCTCCTACTTCCCCTTGTCTTCATACCAGTCCTTCTTTAGAATAGAACTGGCTACGATAGCATTCTGTAACAAACATACCACAAATTCTTAGAGGTACTACCTATGTTTCGATCGTCACATGTAGTAGAGCCCACGACACTTTTCTTCTCCCAGCGCAACAACGCGCCAGGCAACCATGCAGCGAGGGATCCTATGAGAGGAACCATGCTATTGTTTGGTTTACTTTTAAGTGGCACTATCGGCTTGATAGCCTATCGCCGTCGATCGCTGAGCCGCAGCGGCATAGCAGGAGCGATAGTGACAGGCACAACGACTTTTGGCATGGGAGGTTGGCCATGGGGTCTTTCACTTGTTTTTTTCTTCGTCTCCTCCAATATCTTTTCACATTTTCGCGCGCGAGATAAGGCAAACATCGCTGATGACAAATTCAGCAAGGGGTCCCGGCGAGATTTTGCCCAGGTTGCTGCTAATGGAGGAGTAGCTACTCTGCTGGCCTTGAGCTATAGACTCACGCCTTCTCACTTCTTGCGCAGGGTATGCTTGACGGGCTATGCTGGAGCACTCGCTACCGCCACCGCAGATACCTGGGCAACCGAGCTAGGGGTGCTGAGTCCCCACCGGCCCCGGCTGGTTACCACCGGAAAAGTTGTTGCGCCCGGTACCTCTGGCGGTATAACGCCACTGGGAACGGCAGCAGCGGCGGCCGGGGCACTGGCAGAGGGAACAGTTTTCTGGTTGTTACAGCGATGCCGGAGATCTCTCGCCGTTCTACCACTTATCGCGCTGGTAAGTGGGCTGGCAGGGAGCATGGTCGATAGTTTTCTGGGGGCAACCGTGCAGGCCATGTATTATTGTCCTCATTGCCAGAAAGAGACCGAGCGGCGCGTACACAGCTGCGGGACAAAGACTCAGCCCTTACGTGGCATAGCATGGCTCAACAACGACGCGGTGAACTTTATCGCCACGCTCTTTGGTGGACTGATGGCGATGACTGCGCAGACAGGAGCACAGCTTTGGTCGAAGATACAATAATACCCCTCAATGTACCGCATTTCGTCTCTACAAGTGACTTTTATAAGGAATGAAGAAATGAAGATTATCGGCCAGGTTATTTCCCGGCGCTGGCGACCTGAACGGGCGGCAGTTGCTGGCCTGCTTGCGACAACAGCTTATAGTATCGCCATGGAAGGGGATATGGCGATTACAAGAAACCGTTTCAGCGATGTGCGCTTCATCCAGGGTTTGATGGGAAAGCGGGCAACAGCACAAAAAAAGTTTCTGCTCCTTGCCTGGATTCTGCATATGTTCAATGGGGTCGTTTTAGCAGAGCTTTACGCGGCTGTTTTCAAACGCTTCTTACCGGGGCCAGACTGGTTGAAAGGAGCAATTTTTGGCGAATTGTTCATCGTTTCCGCCTGGTGGCTGACCCCACTGGCCGATAGATATCACCCTTTGATCAAGAACGGAGAACTTCCCAAACTCGCCAACCGCAGGTCATTCTTGCAGAATATTGTGCGGCACCTTGTTTTCGGCGTGGCGTTAGGTTTTCTTTATAAGGATTAGCGACTTCGGACAGAAATAAAGAACCGTGGAGACAGTGCAGCCTCGGCTGAGCTGTCTCCACGGTTCTTTTTTCTGTCTATGATTAAACCCAGTAGCGCACGAATTCGCTGACGAAGGGCAAATGATAGTCTTCCTTTACAAAGGCCATGATGATCAACCAGACCCAGAGGATGATTGTCACCCACCAGAGGGCCGAGAGCAGTAAGCCCAGGCCGGCGCTCGTCAACCATCCCAGCAGAGGGATCCAGGCCAGGAAGCCTCTCAAGAGAGAGATGGCAAACATGAGTATTGAGAGTGAGCCAAAGGTGACCATTGATTGCACGGCGTGCCAGCGTACGTTGCGATTCTTTTCCAGAAAGAAAAGGATCAAACCTGATATCCATCCGAGGGAATAGGCCAGCACGCGCTCCAGGCGCTCATTCATTCCAAGGGATGTCATTCTATTCATCATATCGTTTCCTCGCTTTATCTGAGACGTTCAGGTTCCCTTTTTTTATTTTGATGTCTTTATAATAGCTTGTAGCCAACCTGATGTGCAGGTTTTTCTGCATGGAAGCCTATCGCCAAGTCTCTGTATTCTATAAATGTATACGCAGAGAAAGAGGACACGTTGCAAGATTATGGGGTATACAGAAGATTATGGGGTGGACAAACGATGCTCATTGCCTCTTCCGATGTTCGTTGCCTCTTAAAAGAGCCGTAAGTACCAATTTTATAGCAAAACATTAAAATTTTTAGAAAGGGATGATTTTTGTTTGATTATGTGTTATACTGATAGAACGTTGTATAGTGCATTGTTGCTAGGAGTAGATAGTCTATTGCAAGCCGCGCGATACACGAAACATTTGTTGGGATTGTAAACCCCAGGAATCGAGAAAGAGAAACATGGCATTAGCTGATCAGACACTGTATTGTCGCGATTGCAACTCAGAGTTCGTTTTTACCGTTGGTGAGCAAGAATTTTACGCGAGCCGCGGGCTGACCAATTCTCCGAGCCGCTGCCCCGCGTGCCGAGCCGCACGCAAGGGACAGGGTGGTGGTGGTTACGGTGGTGGTCGAAGTAGTGGTGGTTATCGGGACCGCGAGCCACGTCAAATGTATACCGTCACATGCTCCAGCTGCGGCCAGGAGGCACAAGTACCCTTCCAGCCCCGCGGTGATAAGCCGGTATATTGCAGCAACTGCTACCAGGCACAGGGTTCCGGTCGCTCCAGCGATCGCAGATCACGCTGGTAATATCTTATGAGTGAAGTTAGAGTGAACCCGGGCGATTCGTTTGAGCTGGCGCTTAAGCGTTTTAACCGAAAGGTTCAACAAGACGGTATCCTCTCTGAGGCCCGCAGGCGTTCTCATTACGAGAGTCCTCAGGCTCGTCGTAAGCGTAAGGCTGAGGCTCAAAGCCGCAGGCGCCGCCGCACTCGTCAAACAAATTAGCAGCATTTGATCCCCGATTGAAAAGGAAGAGGAGGGGAGAAAGTTGGTAGTAACTTTCTCCCCTCCTCTTCCTTTTTAATCTGGTGATTCCCCCTCAGTCCGCCAGGCCACGTGAGGCAGGGGGCTGGACGAAGGCGCCCCAGAGATCCTTCGCGGTGCTCAGGATGACACAACCCCAGGCTGTGTCATCCTGAGCACCGCGAAGGATCTCTGGCTGACTTCGGGGGAATCACCAGTCTTTAATATGTTGTCAGTTTCCAGTGAATTGGCTATAATAGGGGCAACATAGACATGTTACATCACACTCATTCAGGGAGGCATCGATATACATGGACCTGTCTCAATTACTACCGGCACTCAAAATACCTATAGACGGCACCTTCATCGCGGATTTATGTGGGTTCATCCTCGCGCTACCAATCTCACTCTTCCTTGCCTTCTGGCTAAGTGAAGTGAAAAATCGGATGACGGTCGTCATGGGAGCATTTGCTGGCGCCTTGCTCGGTTTCCTCGCTATCCTTGGCCTGGTCGGCACCCTTATCTTCGACCAACCACTGCCGAATGCAAATCCCGCGGCGACATTCTTTGGCTCAGTCTTGCTGTGCTCGGTGCTCGCTATCTCTGCGGCCATCATCCTGGACTTGCTTGTGGCGCGGAGGAATCGCAGGGACTACCGCAGACCATCAGCGGTCGCCCACGAATAAGTAAAGAACAATGTTCTATCTCCTGCATGGCGACGATGAATTTACGAACCGGGAGCACCTGAAGAAGCTGCGGCTCCAGGGTGACTTTGAGTATAACCAGGATACTTTCAATGGCGGTGAGGTCGATCTAGGGACTATCACCGCTACCTGTAATACTCTGCCGTTTCTTGCCGAGCAGCGCCTTGTTGTGGTGGAAGGATTACCAAAGAAGCGCCGCGGGGAGGGCCCGGCATCGACTTCGAAAGACGATGGTGCGGCAACGCAAGTCTCATTGGAGACCGGTACAGGTGGAAAAGGCGCCAAGAAAAAAAAGGGCAAGAAGAGTGGGAAGGGAAGTACGGAAACCAGGGCAGGTTTTGAAAAAGGGCTGGCGGAATATATTTCTCACCTACCAGATTCAGTGGAGCTGATCGTGCTTGTCGATGAGACGTTGGAGGCGAGTAATCCCCTGGTCAAAGCGGCAAGTGAACATGGCAAGGTTATCCAGAATATGCTCCCCAGAGGCGCTGCGCTCGTAAGCTGGATTAAGAGACGAGCACAGAGTATTGGTGTGTCAATCAACGAGGAGGCTGCCACTCTCCTGGCAAATTACATTGGCAACCAGTTGCGCTTACTGGCCAATGAACTCGATAAATTGGCGACATACGTTGGCGACGGGGGCACGATCACTGTTGATGATGTACGCCAGCTCTCTGCCCAGGTGCAGGAAGCGCGCATATTCGACCTGACCGATGCGCTGGCACAGCGCAATCAAAAACAGGCGCTCACTATTTTGCACGATCTGCTGGCGGATGGAGAGCCACCCATCAGGCTCATCAGCACGATCATCACGCAGGTTCGCTCGCTGTTGCTCGTCAAAGAACTCTCGCAGAAAGGCATGCGAGCGGCGCAGATTGCTACTACGATTGGGATAGCACCTTTCGTAGCGGAGAAGGCAGCGCGCCAAGTGGGAAAATTTACGCCTGCCCAGCTGGAGCATGCCTACCGTCAATTACTGGCAACCGATGCGGCTCTCAAGCGCAGCCGCATGACGCCAGAAATGGCGCTCGATTTGCTGGTTGTTAGTTTTGGCGCTGTCTAATAAGTATAGCATCCTGGCAGGTAGTCCATATTTTGTCTAGCTTTTCCTTTGTTTCTGCCATCTACCATACGTTATGACTCGTATATACGGGTCGTCTATATCACGCCAGTATTCAGGGTTTTTGAGGTGCGTTGCCGCTTCAACACGCTGGTTAAGAACTTGATCGACATACGCTAGAAGTTGAAGATAGGTTCTCGTATCTATGCCCTTACTTGTCAGATACGCATTGAGATGTTTTTGAAACGTTGCATCATCCATACTCACTGACATAACTTCATTCTCTAATTTCCATACTTGTCCGTTGTAAAGAAATCTGCTCATGCTCTTATCCTAACTCCCTCCTGGCTGCTTCGTATTCTACAGTTAGCCGACGCCTCAGATTTGCAATTTCTCTGACATAGCTTTTCCTTTTATATCAATACTATACCCTTAGCTACGTAGCTATAGCTATATAACCCTGATTACAGTTCTGTCAATACGTAATCCCTGCTACAATCGGACTAACATGATAGAGGAGGCAACCTTGAGACTACGCTTGAGAGTTAAAGAAATTGCTGAAGCTAAGGGCATAAGCATGGGAAAGTTAGAAAGGCTTGCTGACTTATCACATCCCACCATCAGAGATATCTACCGCAACCCGTATAAAGAAGTGACGTCAACAACACTTGCTAAACTAGCTACCGCTCTTAGCGTCTCTGTGTCTGACCTATTTGTAGAAGAGCCTGACAAAAATGCCTCTGATTAAACCAGGGCCCTTAACGGGGTAACTAAAAGGTATCTTGTGGTGAAGTGCTCAAACACCACGCTACACATTTACTTACCCCTACTGATATGGATACAGCGCATGTGAGTAAATGCGGAAAAGACATTAACGTAGCCTCTACTCAGGACAGATATGGCGTCAACACACTTACAACAATTGATTATGGAGCGTATACAACGGGAAGGGCCCCTGACTTTCGCGGAATATATGCGTATAGCTTTGTATGAACCACATTACGGATACTACATGACGGGTACGACAAACATAGGCTTCGAGGGAGCTGACTTCTATACCAGCACTGATGTCTCCTCGACGCTTTTTGCCAACTGCTGCGGGCGACAACTCTATCGATGGTGGGAGAAGTTGGGACGCCGCTCACCTTTTGTTGTACTGGAGTCGAGGAGACCTGGCTCGAGGGATACAAAGCTGGGCAGAACAAGAGGCTACTGATTTTCATAACGCGCTCGATTATCGCCTGGAGGATATAGGCACGGGACAGGATGCGCTCGCGTCAAGAAAAAGCGAGAGCTGCACTGTTTCTCCTGGACAGTCAAGCGCCTCGAGGGACAATATGAGCGGGAGCGATGACGCAGCACCGACCCCTTCTGTTATCCTTTCAAATGAACTGGTCGATGCTTTTCCTGTGCATATCGTGGAGACACAACATGCACAACTCTATGAAATATATGTCGATGTGCAGGACGGACGCCTGTGTGAAGTTCTGGACGAACCGAGTTCCGCGGAGGTGGCTACCTACCTGGATAGCTATCAAATACCGTGGTCGCAGTATGGCGATGGATGGCGAGCAGAAATCAATCTTGCTGCGCTGCGCTGGATAAGGCGTACCGCGCGTTTGTTGCGGCGCGGCTATATCCTCACCATCGACTACGGTGACAGGGCCAGGGCATTGTATAGCCGCGCCCGGCAACATGGTACGCTGGCCTGCTATTTCCAGCATCAGATGAATGAGCGACCCCTGGCACAGCCGGGAGAACAGGATATCACGGCCCATGTAAACTTTAGCGCGCTGATCAACGAGGGAAGGCGCCAGGGGCTGCGCTTGCATAAATTCACCACGCAGCGCCTCTGGCTGGAGAGCCTTGGCATTCACGAGGAATTGGAGCAACGCCGATTACGTGACTATGCCGAGTCCGTGACAGCACGAGCCAGTGACCGTGGCCAGGTGGCCCTCCTGCAGTGGTATGATCTGCGCCAGCGCGTGGCGGCCCTGACGGATCCAACAGGGATGGGCAATTTTAAGGTGCTTGTTCTCGGGCGCTAACTATTTGCTCTATCAAAAGACTCTCTTCTAATCCAGCATATCCATCGTGAACTGAAACCACATCAATCATATCTACTTTTAGTGCTAACCTTATTACTCTACCATGCCACAAGCGAGCAGAATTTTTCGGGAGATGGCGGGGCAATAAACGGTAGCTTGCTTACCTACATCCAGAAGAGGCTCTTTATCGTGCTCTATAGAGAGGGCTATACAAAAACGAAGGGAGCAAATAGTATGAGCGCGGCAGAAGATATCGTAAAGACTTTCATGACGGCGTTGGAGGCGAAAGACTTTGATACGGCCAGCAGCCTCCTTTCTGACGATTTTGTTTTTAGTGGCTGGACGCCCAGACCCCTGGACAAGAGCCAGTTCCTGACACTCATGGGAGGATTGAAGGAGGGCATACCAAATTTAACCTACCATTTTCACATCGTCCATGATATACATGATATACATGACCGGCAACAAGATAGTAGAGTGAAAGCAACTATCCAGTTGAGCGGAACACAGACCGATGGGTTTGTCCTGGCGCCGCTGGGGTTACCACCGATTCCGCAGATGGCGAGGGCTGTTTCTCTGCCCGTAGAGCATTGGAATTTTACCGTGGAGAATGACCAGATTACGCGCATCGCCGTGGAACATGTTGAAGGGGGAGGCATCCAGGGTGTATTCAGGCAATTGGGCGTTGATGTACCGATCATTCAATAGATGACACGCGGAACGAGGGATGGGCTGCCGCGGCGGCCCATCCCTCGTTCCGCGTGTCGATTAATATAGAGGATTTGTGTAAAATCACTTCAATAAAATTCGTAGTAGAAAAAAAGAGGGAAGTAGCGTCTATCTCAAAGAACCAGGAAGTTCACAGTCAAGCATCTTCTCGTGTGAAAAACGGCAAGAAGAAGGGCGATCACGATGGTTACAATAGATGTAAATACCCCTCCTCAAACAGCAGGGCCTGAACCATCTGCGAAGGTAGAGAAGTGTATACGAGATGTTCGCGATCAAGCGAAGCACACCGGCAGCTATATGGCGGCTCTACTGTCAACAGGAAATAGCGTTCCGATCTTTGCAGCTTTCCTTAGCGTACTTCTCTACCTAACCCACTCTCGGTTCCCAGGGCTCCCCTGGCCCACCTGGTGGGCCTCTGTTGGTGGCAGCCTGATCATTCTCCTGTGCTGGTTACTCATAGGATTACTGTACAAGCGTTTTACCGCAGTTGATCGTGCGAATGCAGCCAGCTACGAGCAACTCCTCAATCGCTTACAGCAAGCAGCCGCCTGGTATGAGACCTTGACGCAGAAACCCAGTCCCAAGAACAATAGTCTTTATGCTATTGGCCTGCAAGAAATCTCCACCTCTTTATGCACGATCTGTAAGAGTCTTCAAACTCGAGGGCCATCCTGGATATCAGCCACCGGTTATACGAGTGTGTGGAAGCTCATGCACCGCATCGATGAAGCCTTCATAGAGATTGAACCTGTCGAAGCGGTCATCCACAATGCTCTTCATGACGAGATGAGTCTTCAGGATTCCACGCTCACGAACAGAGAAGAATTACTCAACAAATTACGCAGAGCGGTGAAGAAGCTTGCCCCAGAAGCTGCTGTCTACCTCAATCAGCAACCACCCCAAGCTCAGCAACCACCCCAGGATGACCAGGCCAGGCACAATGACCCCCAGGCAACACTTGCTGCTATGCAGAACGGGGAAAACCCAAAGGAGAATGACTGTGCATTTTCTAACGCCATAGATTCCGCTACACAAGCAAGAACCATCATCTATGAAGTGAGAACCACGCTCCATCATTTTCGCGATGATCGTTGGGACAAGCTGATACGCGTTCGTAACCAGCTGATGAAAATGACCCTGGTAACCGGGCTGCTTCTCTATGCCTTCGTGGAATTTGCGATCATGATGAATGTAGAAACAGAGACCCTGAAAGCCGCAACCATCCTCTTTTTTGTTGGAGGTCTCGTCGGGCTGTTTAGTCGATTGTACGATCAGTCGAAAACAGACACCTCCATCGAGGACTTTCGCCTGGCAACTGCACGCTTGATTGCAGCGCCGCTTTACTCTGGCTTATCGGCCATTGGCGGTGTCCTGGTGGTCAAACAGATGTTTGATCTGAATGTGACCAGCATTCTCATTGCAGCTGCTTTCGGTCTGACCCCAAGCCTCTTCACGACCGCCATTCAAAAAGAAGCAGATCAATATAAGACGGACTTGAAAAGTACCACGGCACCCACGGGAGAGAAGCGGAAGAACAGCTACTAGTCTACAAGCCACCTATGGAGGTGATTTCTCTCGCTGTCTCTCCACCGTTACAGGAACCGAGCCAGAAAGCCCCGTCCATTCATGGCGGGGATGAATGGCTCTTCCTTATCTGGGGTTTGGGCATCGGGGTATACGTTGGGTCATCCCATGCTAGGAAGGTGTCCAATGCTCGTCTCACCAATTCTGCCATCGGAATGCCCTCTTCGAGAGAACGATGAGAGAGCCGTTCATATTGCTTCTCCGTCAGGTAGATATTCATGCGTTTCATGTTTGCCTCTTGCCACTGCCATAATTATGATGTATAATGAGTATAGCAGAGAAATGAGAGAAAGGCAAGCACCGATGCTGATTGTCGAGTACAAACTTGATGGCACCAAGGCACAATACGCGGCGATCGATGAAGCCATCAGGATAGTGCAATTCATCCGCAACAAGTGCTTGCGCCTCTGGAGGGATACCCGTGGCACCAACCGGAATGACTTGCAGTGCTATTGTGCTGTCCTCGCCAAAGACTACCCCTTTGCCAACCGTCTCAACTCCCAAGCCCGCCAAGCTTCTGCTGAGAGAGCGTGGTGTGCTCTCTCCCGTTTCTATGACAACTGCAAGACCCACAAGCCAGGCAAGAAAGGCTATCCCAAGTTCCAGCACGACAATCGGAGTATAGAGTACAAACAAACGGGCTGGAAGTTGGAACCGGATGGCCGTCATATCAGCTTCACCGATGGCTGTGGTATCGGGTGCTTGCGGCT
>WNFJ01667648.1_pt1 | contig 11163 bp, 8 predicted proteins | sample 5400461 | NCBI WGS metagenome assembly WNFJ01 (sample SAMN13153349, study PRJNA577476) | soil metagenome | isolation source: 115 cm saprolite on Douglas fir-dominated hillslope | place: USA:California | collected 2013-09-17 | reverse complement strand
AGGGGAGTTTTGCTGGCGGTATAACCGTCGCAAGATGCAACCTTGGCTGTTTGATATGGCTTTGACCAACCTATTGAATAAAAAGCCTTTGCCGTACAAAGACCTAACGTTTTGATTTGGGTTTGTCCATTTTCTGGACAGTTCGTGCGGCCTTCTCTGCCTTGAGTTTGGCGCTCAACTGTTTGGCCGTCATAGGCTTCATGGCCAGCATTCGACGCAAAACCGCATCGAATTTGTCTTGATGTTCGGTTATGTCCTTCATGCGGTTATTCTAAGGGCGATTCCTAAATCCTTTTTGGTAAGGTTCGCCATATGTCGAGAAACTGGCCGATTGCTGTACTCGCCCTTGTCCTGATCGCAATCGTCGGTGTGTCCTGCTATACAGACCCAAGCAATCAAGAAAAGCAGAATAGTACAGGTAATAACTCGCCAACCCTTACCGCCGCCCAAAATGAGGCAGGCCATGCCACCCAAAACGCACAGACATCCAAACGCTCTCCAATGTGGCGCAAACTTATCGCATGGCCGGAAGGCGTCACCGCCCTGGCTGTTCTTTTCACTTTGTTCTTCATTGGCTGGCAGGCTTTGCTCACTCGACAAGCTATAGCGTCTTCCGATAGCGCCTCTAGAGCTGAGTTGCGAGCTTATTTGGGTGTCACGATTGGATCTGGTTGCTATCAAGAGCGAGGGAAGGAAATCAAGTTTGAAGGAAATCCCACGCTGACAAATACTGGTAAAACTCCCGCGCATAAAGTGCGATACCGAACCAACGCAGCAATTATTAGGGAACCTCTGCCTGAAACTTATGTTTTCGCTCCGGGGCAAACTGATGTAGGAGAATATGTTATCGGCCTGAACCTTCCGATGGGCATACATATTGTGGTGGATGATTTTTGCGATGAACAGGACGTTGCTTCCATCATGAGTGGAACCAATGGGCGCGCTCTTTACTGCTGGGGTAAAGTTACCTACGAAGACGCGTTCGGCGAGGAACACCATACCGACTTTTGCCACCGCATGTACTTCTACGCAGATCCCGACAGTCCGGGCAACTATAAGGTCAATGGGATCTATCTTCCGGGCCGGAATAGAGCAACATAAGAGCACCACGAGTTGAACCAGCTTCGACACAGAAAACCAAATCTTTCTATGTCAACAGTTATTTCGCAATCTTTCCAAATTTGCTTAGTGATAAACCCACTCAATCTGAGTGAAAGGGATAATCATTAACTATATTTACTTTGTTTTCATGGAGTTATATGGTTTGGAGGCTTGACAAGCGTTTTTGCTGGTGTTTTTGGGGAAAGAATTTCGCTTCGTCCTGTTTAGGCTTTTACGCGATACGGAAGAAGGCAGTTCAGTCGTTCCGGCTAGGCCTCCACTCCGGCCTTCGGCAGAGCCTCCACTCCGGCCTTCGGCAGAGCGGAAGCGCCTCTTCGAGGCGCGTTGTTTACGGCACGGCTGAAGCCGTGCCCTTAAGCAAGACGGGAGGGGAACGGTTGTGAAACTTTCTCACCAGGGTGATGTTGATCAAATTCGCGGCGGGTGTCATCAATCGCGGTGCGGTTTGCCTGAACCCACGTCCAGAGCGCATGCAGTGGCACGATCAGCGTCTGGCCCCGTTCGGTCAGTGCATCGTCCACGCGGGGCGGGATTGTCGGGGACATCGCGACCTGCTCCTCTGAGAGGAGTGCAATGGGACAAGAAGGCATACCTCAGGGGCTAAAGCCCGCTTTTTTTGCCTACTTTTGATGCCTGGGCTAAAGCCCAGGCCTACCTCAGAAGCAACAGCAAGAGCCTCAGAAGCAACAGCAACAGCAACAGCAACAGCAAGAGCAACAGAAGCAACAGCAACAGCAACAGCAAGAGCAACAGCAAGAGCCTCAGAAGCAACAGCAATAGCCTCAGAAGCAAGAGCAAGGGCAAAAGCAACAATCATCACGATTCGTCAGCACTACCCAGGGTCAAACTGACCGCTACTAACTATTTGGGCCCCTGGCTGGGAGGTTGGGCTCCTTGAGAGCGCTCTGAGTCCATCTCGGCCTGGATTCGCTTCCAGACGTTGTCGCTGGGTTCGTGGGTGGGCTGGAGGAGGAGGCTAGCCTGGTCCGCGATGTACTGGAGATCGCGTACGAGGGCGGAGCAGTTCTCGCAGGTCTTGAGGTGATCTCGCCGGTCGCCGTCCTCGGGGAGGCCGTTTCCGCCGGCCGCAAAGAGGTCGGGGAGCTTCTCCTGAAACTCGGCGCAGGTGAGGTTGGCAGGGGAGTTGGGCTTGGTGTTCGAGGTCATTTCGCCGTCTCCTTGAGGCCGGCTGGCTGGTTGGACAGTTCGGGTTGGCGAAGCAGCTCGCGGAGCTTGAGCCGTGCCTTGTGCAGCTGGGATTTGCTGTTGCCGGTGGAGCACTCGAGCATGGTGGCGATCTCGTTGTGCTCGAAGCCTTCGACGTCGTGGAGGACGAAGACCATGCGGTAGCCAGGGGGGAGGGAGGCGACGGCGCGCTCGAGGGCTACGCGGTCGACGGAGCCGGCGAGTTGCGGATCGCGGCTGCCGAAGTCGCGCTTGGGCGCGTCCTCTTCGGATGGGTTGATGGTCTCTTCGAGGGAGACGAGGTTGAGGCCCTTCTTGCGGAGGTGCATGAGCACGAGGTTTACCGTGAGGCGATGGAGCCAGGTGGAGAAGGCGGACTCGCCGCGGAAGCTGCCGATCTTGCGGAAGAGATGGAGGAAGGCCTCCTGGGTCATGTCCTCGGCTTCGGAGACGTTGCCGAGCATGCGGAGGCAGAGGGTGTAGACGCGCCGCTTGTGGAGGGCGTAGAGCTTGGAGAACGCCTCCGCATCTCCGGCTTGGGCGCACTCGATCGCTTCGGCTTCGCCGGCGATGGGAGGGTTTCTTTTAAAGAGACCTGGAACGGGTTTGGTCGCTGACATTTGTAGGCCTTGGACGTCCATGGGCTAGACTCCGGGTTTTAGTGATGGTTCACCGATAAGTTTTCGCTCGCTGTATAGCCTACTGCAAACGGGGAGGGGTTTTTTGTCACTTGTGGTTAGACCGCCTGGAGGGCGGAAAGGTTGTGTTCTCGATAACATGGGGGCTCGGCTGTGGAAAAATCAGGATCCGATGAAGCGGGCGTAGAGGGAGCGGGCGAGGGTGATGTCGGTGGTGCCCTGGATGAGGGCGCGGCCGTCGGGGAAGAGGGTGATGGTGTGGGGTGGGCGCTCGAAGCGGAGGAGGAGATCGTTGAAACGGACCTGACCGTGGGGGGCGAGGCGGTCGCGCATGGCGGCGAAGTCCACGGGACGGCTGTGCTCGTGGATCTGGACGGAGTTGCGGCCGCAGAGGGTGATGTGAGGGCGGCCCTCGCCGGCGAGGTGAGTGAAGAGACGCTGGCCGCAGACGGTGCAGTCGGGGTTGGGCTTGGAGGCGCTGATCTCACTGTGCTCGCTTGTCCAGAGATCGAAGGAGAGGAGCGAGCGGCGCAGGAGGTGGGGCTGGCCGGTGAGGAGCTTGAGGGCTTCGGTGGCCTGGAGGGAGGCGGCGAGATTGACTGCGGTCGACAGGATGCCGGAGGTGTCGCAGGTCTCGACGGGGCCGCTGGGGGGCTTGGGGAAGATGCAGGCGAGGCAGGGAGTAGGGTTTGTGGCTGCATAGGCGGAAGCAACCGCAGGTCCTTCGACTTCGCGCTCCGCGCTGCGCTCAGGATGACACATCTTTTCTGTTGGCTCAGGGAGGTGATTTTTTTCTCCTGACGGCCTGGGGAGGATGGTCATGGTGGCGGCGTAGGCACCGATGGCGGCGGCGTAGATCCAGGGTTTGGATTGCTGGACGGCGTAGTCGTTGATGAGGTAGCGGGTCTCGAAGTTGTCGGTGGCGTCGAGGATGAGGTGGGCGGGGGCGAGGAGATCGTGGATGTTGGCGGGGACCAGGTCGGCTATGTGGGAGTGGACGGCGACGGTGGAGTTGAAGAGGGCGATCTTGCGGCGGGCGGCTTCGGCCTTGGGGAGGGATTCGCGGGCGTCGGCCTCGTCGAAGAGGACCTGGCGCTGGAGGTTGGAGGGTTCGACGAAGTCGCGGTCGATGAGGGTGAGGGTGCCGACACCGGCGCGGGCGAGGAGTGAGGCGGCGGCTGCTCCGGTGGCTCCGCAGCCTACGATGGCGACGTGGGCGGAGGCGAGGAGATGCTGGCCATGGGCTCCGATGCCGGGGAAGAGGATCTGGCGGGAGTAGCGGTCGTTGAGGGTGTTGAGGTTGCTGGTGGTTGCTGGGCTGGGAGGCGGTGTGGGTGGAGAGGCGGGTTTCTCCGCTGCGGCGGCAAAGTGCGACGCCTCCTGTCGGAGTGATGATTCTGAGCCGCTTTGAAATGATGATTCCGCGCCACTTTTTGTGGCGGCGATGTGGGGGGCGGGGGAGTGTTGCGAAGGCTGAGACATGGGTGGCGGCTTTGTGCGCGAAGACGCTGCTCTTTCGTAGTATAGGGAATGTTCGGATGCGAAGGGAGCGGACAGACACGCCGCTGCTTTTGGCATCCAAGGCGCGTAGAGCTTGCCGACCGATTCAACCTTGTGCTACGAACGCTGCAAGAGTAGCGATGGGGCTGGACGGCTCTTATCTTTAACTGGAAATGATGGTGGTTTTTTGCGTCAGGTGCAGAGAGTTCGAACTCGAGAGTCACGCAGGGGCGTGAGGCGGGGGCGCGTCGCGAAGCTGGGCTGGATGGGAGTTCTGCTGATGGCCGGCATGGCGGAGGCGCAGGTCGTTCTGACGGCGCCGGATCCTTTCCTGGTTGTCCCCTTTGGACAGACGGAAGCGCGCCCTGCGACCGATCCGCGTGGAGATTTACAGATTGGGAATGTTGGGCCGGGGCTGACGACTTCGGTGTGGCAGTGGAAGGGGCTGCGTGTCGACAGGATTCAGTTTGAGGGCGTGACGTTCGATGCTGCCGATACCCTGCCAAGCGAGCTGCCGCAGAAGGCGGGAGAGCCGCTCGATCCGGAGAAGGTTCGGCAGAGCATGCGACGGCTATTCGCGAGTGGGCGTTACCGGGACATCATGGTACGGGGGGTGCGGCAGGGCGATGCGGTGACGCTGATCTTTGCAGGGCCTCCACGGTTCTATGTGGGCAGGGTGACGATTGAAGGGGTGAAGAGCGAGCGGCTGACGGCGCTGCTGGAGTATGCGACGAAGCTGACGCCGGGGACGGCGCTGACGCAGGCGGCGATACCGGCGGGGTCGGAGGGGATCAAGCAGATTCTGCAGCAGCAGGGTTACTACGAGTCCACGATATCGGTGAAGACGGTGACCGATGTGGAGGGCGCGCAGATGAATGTGTTCTATACGGTCAACATCGGTCCGCAGGCGCGTGTGGGGCAGGTGGTGCTGCAAGGGACCGATCCTGGGATGACGCTCGAGGAGTTTCGCAAGAAGGGCAAGCTGAAGACGGGAAGCAAGGTGACGCGGGATACGACGAGCAACGCGATGACGAAGCTGCGAGCGCAATATCAGAAGAGGGACCGGCTGGAGGCGACGGTGTCGCTGCAGAAGCAGACGTATGTGGGGGCGCGGAAGCAGCTGGACTACGAGTTCAACGCCAACCAGGGGCCTGAGGTGAAGGTGGTGGTGGAGGGGGCCAAGTTCTCGAAGAAGCGACTGCACCTGATGGTTCCGGTCTTTGAGGAGGGGACGATCGACAACGACCTGCTGAATGAGGGAGTCCACAACATTCGCGACTACCTGCAGCAGCAGGGGTACTTCGACGCGTCGGTGGACGTGAAGGTGATTGGAGAGGACACGCCGTCGGAGCGCGTGGTGTTTACGGTGAACCGTGATATCAAGCACAAGGTGCTGGCGGTGGATCTGAAGGGCAACAAGTATTTCGATAGCGACCTGCTGCGGGAGCGGATGCGGGTGAAGAAGGCGGACGCGTATCTGCGCAGCGGACGGTACAGCCCCGCGCTGGTGCAGGGTGATGTCGCCGCGATTCAGTCGCTTTACCGGGCGAACGGCTTCGATAAGGCGGAGGTGAAGACGGAGGTTCGAGACTCCGATACGAAGGATAATGGGGACCCGCTGAAGGTTGGCCAGATTGCAGTGACGTATACCGTGACGGAGGGAACGCAGCAGAAGTTCGGCAAGGTGGATCTGGCAGGCGTGGATGCGAGCCGGCAGGCGGAGATACGAGGGTTGATGAATGCGCAGGAGGGGCAGCCTTTCTCGCTGGTGACGCTATCGGGCGATCGGGATGCGGTGCTGGCGTACTACCTGAGCCATGGGTTCGACCAGGCGAAGGTGGAGCTTAAACAGCAGAAGGAGGGGGAGGACGCGGCGAGGACTGACGTGTCGCTGAACGTGGTAGAGGGGCAGCAGGTGTTCATCGACAAGGTGCTGGTCTCGGGGATCGACCGGACCAGGCCGAACGTGGTGCAGAAGGAGATACTGGTGCATCCTGGCGATCCTCTGGACCAGAGCGCGCTGCTGGAGACGCAGCGCAACCTGTACAACATTGCGCTGTTCAACGAGGTGGTGACGGCGGTACAGAATCCGGCGGGAGATGCGCCGCGGAAGAATGTGGTGGTGCAGGTGAGGGAGGCGAACCGCTGGAATGTGACGTATGGGTTCGGCTTCGAGGCGCAGACGGGAACGCCAAGCAACGGCACGATCTCGGAGGCGTCGCGGATTCAGCTGGGACTGCCACCGACTACGAACATCTCGCAGGAGGGAAAGGCGGGCGTGAGTCCGCGGATTTCGCTGGATGTGTCGCGGATTAATCTTCGCGGGACGGATGATTCGCTGACGCTGCACACGGCATATGGCCTGCTGGAGCAGATTGCGGTGCTGACATTCCAGAATCCGCACTTGTATGGGAGCAAGACTGTTTCGGCGGCGATCTCTGGCGGGTACACGAACGTGCGTGACATTACGACGTTTACCTCGTCGACGCTTCGGGGTGATTTTCGCATTTCGCAGCGGTTGCGGAAGGACACGTACATCTACAGCTTCCAGTACCGGCGCGTGAAGGTAGATCCGAACAGTCTGCAGGTTTCGGCGGACCTTATTCCGCTGCTGTCACAGCCGGTCCGTGTTGGTGGGCCAAGCGTGACGTGGTTTCACGATACGCGGTCGCCCAGCCCTTTGGATGCGATTAAGGGCTCTTATACGACGGTACAGACGTTCCTGGCGTCGTCGAAGTTTGGATCGCAGACAGACTTCTGGAAGGTGGATGGGACGAACTCGACGTACTACAAGTTTGGCAAGCAGAAGTATGTGCTGGCACGGAGCTTGCGGATTGGATATGAGAGGGCGTCGGGAACGAATCCGAATGTGGGGAGCAATGTGTGCCTGGGCGTTTACCTGACGACGAATCCTAGTTGCAATGCGATTCCGCTGCCGGAGCGACTGTATGCGGGTGGAGCGTCGTCGCATCGCGGATTCGGCATCAATGGAGCGGGGCCGAGGGATTTGCAGACGGGGTATCCCGTGGGTGGATCGGCGGCGCTGGTGAATTCGATTGAGTTCCGGATGCCTGCGCCGACGCTGCCGTATGTGGGCGACAGCATCAACTTCGTGGCCTTCCACGATATGGGGAACGTGTTTCAGAATGCGGGAGATATGTTTCCGAGTTTTCTGCGCTTCAGTCAACCGAACCGGCATACATGCAAGGACGTGTCGGGGACTCTCGGGACTTGCAGCTTCAACTACTACTCGCATGCGGTTGGACTGGGGGCTCGGTACAGGACGCCCGTGGGGCCGATTCGAGTGGACTTCAGCTATAACCTGAACCCACCGATCTATCCGGTGATTTATGACTTCAACAACAACCCTCCCCATGTAGGGCAAGCAAACCACTTCAACTTCTTCTTCAGTATCGGACAGAGCTTCTAGATGCGCGTGACGGGACACAACTCGATGCGGTGGAGGGCGGGGGCTTTGAGCTTCGTCATGGCCGCTGCATTGGTGACGGCGCCGTTGTGCGCGGGACAGGCGGGAGCGTCGCAATCGGTACCAGCGGGCGCGGCGGATTCCGCGACGCAACAGGGGACTGTGCTGGACAGGGTCGTGGCGGTGGTGGGCGAGGATGTGATTCTTGAGAGCGATGTGGACGAGGAGCGAAGGTTCGAGTCGATTCAACCGTATCGCGGATCGACTACGGAGTTCTCGCGCGAGAGGGCGGTGCAGCGGCTGATCGACAGGACGCTAATTCTGCAGCAGGCAGCGTTGCAGCCTGGAGATGCGATTACGGATCAGGACCTGGATGCTCAATTGGCGAAGTTGCGCAAGGATATTCCGCAATGCACGCAATACCACTGTGAGACAGGGGCAGGGTGGCAGAAGTTTTTGAGCGATCGCGGATTTACAGTGGAGGAGTTCAGGGAGCGGTGGCGAAGGCGGATGGAGCTGCTGCGGTTTATCGAGGTGCGCTTTCGGAATGGGACATCGATATCGGATGACGAGATCAAGGCTTACTACGAGAAGACGATGCTGCCGGAGTATGCGAAGCAGAAGGTGACTCCGCCACCGCTGGAGACGATCTCGAAGCGAATTGAAGAGGTGCTGCTGCAGCAGCAGGTGGGGAACCTGCTGCGGGACTGGTTGAAGTCGCTGCGGGCGCAGGGGCGCGTGAGGATCATGGCTCCGGGTGAGGTGGCGCCTTGAGCGATCTGGAGAGGAAGGTTCAAGAGGTAGAGGCGGAGGCGAAGCGCGCGGTGGCGAAGGTGAAGCGCTCGCTGAGCGGTACCGTGGGGCGGGTGCTGGGCCTGGTGCTGTTTGCGGGATTTGCGTGGTACTCGACTACGCCTGACTTCGAGCGGCGGGTGGGCAAAGAGGTCGTGAAGGTGCTGGAGGAGGCAACGGGTGGGCGGGTTGAGCTGGGAAGGATCAGCTTCAACTTGTGGCATCTGGCGATCGAGGCGGATGGGCTGGTGATTCATGGGCTGGAGGGGCCGGGTGAGGCGCCCTATCTGGCGGCGGACAAGATCCTGGTGCGGGTGAAGCTGTTCAACTTCTTCTCCCATGCGTCGGGGACGGGTGGGCCGGTGCACGTGAGCCTGAACTATCTGCGGGTGGAGCATCCGCAGTTTCATTTGATTGTCGACAAGGATGGGAAGACGAATCAACCGGTGCCGAAGCATCCGAGCACCAGCAAGAAGCCGGTGATCGATACGCTGCTGGATCTGAAGGCTGGGAAGGTGGAGCTGGCGAATGGGGTGGCGCTGTTCAATGACCGGGCTATTCCGTTTGACGTGGCGGCGCGGGATCTGGAGGCGGAGGTTCACTACATCTACCTGGACGACCGCTATGGCGCGACGGTGGACCTGAAGGATCTGCGGACGAAGCTGAAGAAGGAGCCGGAGGCGCAGTCGGCGCTGCATGTGGAGGCGGAGCTGGGCCGGGATGTGGCGGAGTTGAAGAGGCTTGAGCTTCGTACGGGGAAGGCGTCGACGCTGGAGGCGACCGGGAGTCTCAACCACTTTGCAACGCCGGAGTGGAATGCGAAGGTGAAGGGATCGCTGGAACTGAGTCAGATTGCCGTGTTGAGCGGGGTGGATTCGCTGAAGGCGGGGACGGTAGACCTGGATGTGAGTGGCCACAACTGTCTGACGACTCCGGCCGTGGCGCAGAAGCGTCCGAGGTTCTGGCAGCGGAGCCATCCGAAGGTGGTGAAGCCGAGTACGAAGACGCTGCCGCCCGATCCGGATTGCGTGACTGGGTATCTATTGGTGGGTTCGGCAAAGATCTACAAGGCGGGCTACCGGGATGAGTATGTGAGGCTGCATGATGTGGATGGAAGCGCGCAGTTGCACATAACGCCGTCGGAGCTATTGCTGACGGCACTTACGGGTTATCTGCCGGGTGGGGGTAGCGCGGCGGGTGAGTTGCGCATCTCGAACTGGCTGGGCGAGGTGCCGGCGGAGGCTCCGGCCGAATCGCCAACGGTGAAGGCCGGGGTGTCGACGGCGAACAAGACGGCGCAGGCCGTTGGAGCGAAGGCTCCGGTTACGGGCTCGACGACGCTGCCGACAGTGAAGCCGGCGCACGCATACCTGACAGCGACGATCACGAATATCCCGCTGCGGACGATTATGGATGTGACGGCACCGGAGAACTTCGGCGACCTCGGGTTCGATACGGCGGTGAGCGGCCCGGTGAAGGTGGAGTGGGGCGGCCCGGCGAAGGACATTGCGGATACGGTGGAGGTGGATGGGAATCTGACGATGGCGCCTACGGGGGTTCGGCGGAAGGGTGCGTTGTCGGATGTGCCGGTGACGGGGCAGGCGCTGGCGCACTACACAGGGAAGAACGAGACGGTTCGAATTGAGCGGATCACGCTGCAGACGCCGCAGTCGACCTTGCAGGCGAGCGGGGTGCTGGGGGTGAACACGGGCGATCGGCTGACGGCTTTGCACACCAACCTGACGGTGCACGACCTGGGAGAGTACAACCAACTATTGCTGACGCTGGGGCTGGAGGGGAATGGGAAGAAGGGTCGAGCGGCGATTCCGGTGGAACTACATGGGGCGCTGGTGTTCAATGGAATGGCGTCGGGGCCTATCCGCGATCTGGATGTGAAGGGTCACCTGCAGGCTTCCAGTGTGGAGTTGGTGCTGGGCACGACGGATGTGCAGGTGGACTCGGTCGTGGCGGATGCGGAGTACTCGCCCAGCGAGGGGCTGCTGGTGGCGAGTTCGACGGTCAAGCAGGGGACGGCGGTGATGAATGCGTCTGGCGTGCTCAGGCCACGGAAGGAGGTCTCGCGGCGTGGCGTGGTGACGTACCTGTGGGATGAGGGGATGGCTGTGGATGCCAAGGTTCAGCTGGCGGACGCGCAGGTGGTGGATGTTCTGCAGATTGCCGGACAGCAGCAGAAGATTCCGCTGACAGGGATGATTGCGGTGAATGGCCATGTTACGGGGACGTTCAAGAATTTGAATGGGGGTGGGCATGTCTCGCTGAGGAACGGGGTGGCTTATGGCGAGCCGTATGAGTCCGCCGTGGTGGAGCTGACTGCGCAGGGGAGGGATGTGGAGGCCAGCAGTGTCGTGCTGAAGCTGCATGGAATGCAGATCGCTGGCAATGGCGGCTATGACATGGGAACGGAGCGCCTGCATGGACATATTGAGGGACGCAATCTTGTGCTGTCGAAGTTCGAGAGGGTGAAGCAGGCGAATGTGA